>Ga0209490_10000004_pt1 | contig 311159 bp, 285 predicted proteins | sample MAT06_FD_187209 | JGI IMG/M metagenome (GOLD analysis project Ga0209490, IMG submission 187209) | Freshwater microbial communities from Lake Fryxell liftoff mats and glacier meltwater in Antarctica - MAT-06 (SPAdes) (version 2) | ecosystem: Environmental > Aquatic > Freshwater > Ice > Liftoff...
CGGGGGGAGCCGCGATGAACGCGATGATGAAGCAAATGGTCGCAGCCAACAAGGTGGGCACCATCAAAACGCCGAACCAGCCTACATACAGGCGGTTGTCGGTGCTGGTCACCCAGTTGCAAAACTGATCCCATACGTTGACGCTCTCGCGTCTCTGTAAAGTCGTAGTCATGGTAATTATGATTGCTTGGTGTAACGTGTTTGGGCGGCTTTCACCGCTTGTGTATTAATATAAACCGAACATTGCCTTTTGTAAAGCGAATGCAACAAAAGCTTGCCTGGTTCATTGTGCTGAAGGTCTATGAACGCTATGGATATGAGGATGCGGCTTTGTGAGAGCGGGTTAGGGATTTGTTTACCTTTATGAGAAGGCGCGGTAAAAGCCAGCAATTGCGACAGTTTCTCTCATTCTTGATCCTGCCCCTTGTTTAAATTGCTTTAAGTGATAAACGCCTTCTGCGCAAACTTTTATTTCACTAAGCCTTGCTTCATCTTGCTCAGCGCTTGCTCAATGTCTAGTGCCAAGAAGCGATCGAGGGCAAGATAAACCCAGTGGTAAGACCGCTGCGTATCCTGAAAGGTTTTTTGAAACCCCAAGGCTAACCGCAAATCCTCATACAAAGGATGCAAGATAAGCGAGTACATATCGCACAGATTAGGAAAGTCTTGCTGCATTTGTGTCAGCGCCTTGCGGCTGTCTTCGAGCAGTAGGTAAATATTTGCGCTCTGAAGGTAAGGCGTGTCGATCACCCAGGAGCGGATATAGACAGACGTACAGTTTGTATCTCCCACAGCAGCCATTTTGAAGGGATCAATTTCGACATCGGAGGACAGGTAAAAACTTTTGCTCGGTGGTTGAAAGAAATACACTTCAGATTCACTCGTCACAGGGTAAAGCACACTGATGCCAACAGGGTTTAGGTTGTCAGAGCGACGTAGCACCCTTAGCCCTTGAGGATACTGCTGTGCCCAACTGCGTAAGGCTCTGGCAATCTTGTGAGAAGCTTTAGCAACATCTTTCATCAGCTCTGCATAGGTGCGTGCAATCAGATTGGCGATCGGAATGGTGTCCGTCCTGGGGTTGAAGGCATCTGGAAAAAGTGTGACGGAGACTTCTGGCTGAATAGGGGTTTCCAACTCTGGAATGGAGCGAATCTGAAGGCAGAGGGTTTGCCCGTCGAACTGTTTTTCGAGCAAGCCTAGCGCTACAAAGCGATCGATCATCATGCCCGCAGCGCGATCGCTGCCCCGCTCCTGGTTGCCATAGAAGAGTTCTGCGGCTTCTCGATGGGTGCAGGCGATCAAGCCGTCGGTTGACTGTAGCTGGGTTAGCGGTTGCGTTAAGCGCACACCCGTCATCTGCCGTTGCTTGAGCAGCAGGTAGGCCCAAAGCCGCACGAAGTACTCCGCCCGACGACGTGTCAAGCCGCCGCGTCCCACCAGCATCGACATATAGATGCGTTGCTGTGCCAGGGGAAAAAACTGATCAAGTAACTCTGGAACTAAGCGATCGTTAGATTGAGACACGGGCTTCAGAGAACTCATTATTTTGCTGGACATGAAGGGAGCAATGGATGGTAGCAATTCTCCTGGCAGCGTTAACCGCGACTTACAGCCTGAGAACAGCGAAGAGTACCCAAAGGGGTGAGTACGTTTACAAACGTTAGACCGACAATGAGGAGCATCAGCAGGATTGTTTGCGGAATTTCAGCACGGTTGGTGAAGCTAGAAAGTTGGTATTGAAAATACAGGTTTAGTCTCTCAGTCAAACTGATGTCTTTCAACTGAGCCGCTTGAAAGAGCAAACCTGCGGAGATTTAAGGACGATGCTGCTGAGCCGACTCTAGTGAAGACGCTTCTTAGCAGAGCAGGTGCGTACTTGTTAGTGTGGTTAGCTCACTCAAATTGAGTCCATTATTGACCAACTCAGTGTTTCTTACAATCCGGAAGTGGAAAAAACTTCACCCCACTTCAGGCTTATTCACCCCTATTCGTGAACAGTGACCGTGCTTCAACCACCTGGTGTAAGCTGCGCGCTGCTCATTGTGTCTTCACAAACGAAGCGATCAAAATGGCGGCATCGTTTGTGGAGTCCTGATCTATGACAGCCCCCCTATTGGTTTCCTCTCTAGAGTCAGCATCACTTGGTTCTTTGTTTAGTGCCTGTGCCGCTGAAAAAACTAGCAAGTCTTCACCCCCACGTCGCACTAAGCAACCGTCTGGACACCCGCAGAAACCTGCTAATACGCCGTTAAGCGAAACAGCTATACTAAATCTGATTCGGAGCAGTCTGCTGGAATCGTTGAGTCAGGGCGTGATTGTAACGTCTCGCAGCCTGAACCCACTTTACTGGAATGCTAAGGCACGGACGCTTTGTCAGCACTTAGCAGGCAGTGCTTTTCCACCGCTTGAGCTGCCAGCAGACGTGGCTGAAGTTTGCCATCGGCTTATACGAAATGAGCGCCTGAGCGATCGCCCCTTTGTGATGGAGTGCCAAGCACCTACGGGTCAAACTATCCGTATGAGCGCCCGTTGGCTGGAATTAGCGGTTCAGACAACCGACCTAGAAAAACAGCGGCAGCCGTACATTCTGGTACTCATCGAAAACTGTCATGATCTGCTGTACGAAGAGCTACGGATCGAGCGCAAGAAGTATGACCTGACAGAGCGCGAGGCGGAAGTCTGGATGCTGCTACGGCAAGAGTACTCCTACCAGGAAATTGCCAAGATGTTGCAAATCAGCCTTAATACAGTCAAAACGCACATCAAGAACGTTTACGCCAAAAAGCGCAGTTGCCAGGGACGTGAAAAGTTCTGGTGCTGTGATTAACACGTTTGCCTCATGCCAACATGCTGATGGAAAGCCAAGGTTGTAGTGTTTGAACTGCTTAAAAGACCTGAAGACACAACAGTGGAGCGATCAGAAGCGTTAGCTTAGAGACTGCGGATTGCAGACGCTCTAGAGTTTCTGATACGCCATCGCTTTTCTAGCGGTTAGTCCTACGTCCAACATCGTTGGTTTGAAGCTTGCTGTGATGGATTTTGCTCAGACTGCAACGTATAGCCCTGCCTATACGTTAGTGCCAACCTATGAGTGCTTTAACCGCTGTAGCTATTGTAATTTTCGGACTGATCCAGGCAAAAGTCCCTGGCTAACTCTGGCTGATGCCGAAGGTCGACTACGATCGCTCCAAAACCACGGCGTAATCGAAATTCTGATCTTAAGCGGTGAGGTGCATCCCCAGAGCGATCGTCGATCGCTCTGGCTACAGCACATCTATGAGCTTTGTGAGCTGGCTTTGTCGTTAGGCTTTCTGCCTCATACGAATGCGGGACCACTGAGCGTGGCTGAGATGGCGCGCTTGAAAACTGTGAACGTTTCGATGGGTCTGATGGTGGAGCAAGTGACCCCCACCCTTTTGCAAACGGTGCATCGCCATGCGCCCAGCAAGTTACCAGCATTGCGCTTGCAACAGCTTGCTCAAGCAGGTGAACTGCAAATTCCCTTTACGACCGGGCTATTGCTAGGCATTGGCGAAACAGAGGCGGAACGTTGCGACACCTTGGAGGCGATCGCGCAACTGCACCAACGCTGGGGGCATATCCAGGAAGTCATTTTGCAGCCTTACAGTCCCGGACAGGCAGAAACGTGGGCTGACGCAGCCTTTTCCCCAGGGCAGTTGGTGGAGACGATTGCGATCGCTCGGCAGATTCTGCCTGCTGACATTGCGCTGCAAATTCCGCCTAATCTAGTTTCACGATCGCAGCTAATCGCCTGCCTGGAAGCGGGTGCCAGCGATCTGGGTGGCATTGGACCACGTGACGAGGTGAATCCTGATTACCCGCACCCGATCGATGTTGAGTTAGCCAACAGCTTAGCGTCAGAGGGCTGGACGCTGACACCACGACTGCCGCTGTATCCACAATATGATCGCTGGTTAGCCGCAGAGTTGAGAACAGTTGTGGAAGGCTGGCGAGGGAAGATTACAGCGTTTAGCTTGCAGGTGAGTGGTTGAAGCGGCAAGCGTAGCGACACGAAGTGCTACTCAAAACTCAAACCTTTAGCCCTCAGCCCTTGCTACTGGTTGATCGATCGATCGCTGCTAGGGACAGCACCAAACTCAAAACTCAAAACTCAAAACTTTTAGCCCTCATTTCTTGTTGCTGTTTGCTCGATCGCTCGCTGCTAGTGGCAGCACCAGGCGACTCAGGATGCGACTATCTTCTAGTTTGTAGAGATTAAGTTCACCGCCAATTTGCTTCATGAGCGCTTGGCAGATGTACAGGTGTTGTCCTGGAGGCTGATCAAGGGTGGACGGTGCCAGCAGATCCAGCGATCGACCCGTTTCTAGCTCGGTCAGCAGGCGTGGCTCAACGTTGCCGCTATCCGTGATGGAGAGTTCAAGCCAGTGGCTATCGATCTGACGGCACCAGAGGTCAATGCGTCCACCGACATTGGAACGTTTGCAAGCGGTTAATAGCAGTTCGTGGAGCACCAGTTCAATCTTGGTAATATCGCCGCTAATGGTGAGGTTCGTTTCATCGTGCACCTGCGACCAAAGCTGCTGTTGCTTCATCAGCCCGTCTACTCGCGCGAGCGATCGCTTGAGCAAACTCACCAGCGACAGCGTACGGGCATTGGTTCGTAGTTGCCACTGCTCCGTTTGAATGAGGGGTGAAAGGGGTGCGATCGCATCATTGAGCTGCCGCAAAAGCTGTTGGTGTCGGGTGCTAACCAATGGATCGGTAGGGTTACCAAGGTCTTGCAGTCGCTTTAGATTTGGGAGGAGCGATCGACACAGTTCTTCAAGCGATCGGTGTTTATACCAGTTCAGCCGCTCCATGTCTTCACGCTGGGCTAAAAGCGTCTGGGTTAAGGTCAAATAGCGACGAGACCAGGCAAGTTGACTCACGAGGGCACCTAGCGCACTTAAATGACGTTCTGCCCACTTGCGATTGGGCACATCCGCAACCAGCGCAATGCCTAATGGTTCGTGCTCTGGGGCGGTTCGCAATGCCATTGCCAGCACTTGACCAATGCCGTTACCACTGAGCCATTGGCGCGTGGCAGCAGGTAGATCAGCAATCGCCAGCGGCAGCAAGCCATCACATGCCAGCACCCACTGAACTAACGCATCCGTTTGCACTGGAATCGCTGCATTGGCGTTGATGGCAAAGCGCTCGCTGCTCTGGATGGGACTCACCACGCGACCGTTTGCCGCACCCGGTGACCAGACAATCAGCGTCGCCAACGGCACTTGCAGCACTTGAGCAATCTGTTGCAGTGCCGATCGCTCCAGTGTCTCCACGTGCTGCGTTTGCTGCATCATCGTCAAACCCCATTGGATGGTTTGATTGATTTTCTGCTGTTGCTCATTTTGCTTTTGTAATTGCCACTGATGCAGGATCAACCCAAGCTGCTGGCTGACGACCCGCACAAGATCATGCTCGGTACGACTCCAGGTGCGCGGACTGTCATGGCAGACCATAACTAGCCCATCGAGGGGGTGTCCGAGGGAGACATTACAAAGAATCAGCGATCGCACGCCCAGTTCTAGCAGGCGATCGCGCCATGCCAGCAACCGCAAATCACCCTCTAAATTTTCGATGCTGACAGTATCGGTACTTTTAGTCAGCAGTTGCCAGTCGGCTGCGTTGAGCGTACCGAGTGGAGTGGAGACAGGACGACGGTTCGCAGGTTGGCTTTGGTAAGAGATATCAAAGGTGCCCTGCTCTGGGTCGTGGAGTAACACCAGAAAGCGATCGGCTCGCAGACGTTTACAGACCTGTTCGGCTGACAGTTTCAGTGTCGCTTTCCAATCATTTTCGCCGTAGATTGAATGGGCAATTTCAGCCGTGAGGACGCGATCGCGCTGAATCTGGTCAATGGTATTTTCCATTTCATCCAACGGCGCAATCAAGGCAATCATTTGCGCTGCTCCACGCAGGTAGCTTTTCTCTTCGCCTTCCCAGATGCGGGGTTCACTCCCTTCTACTGCCAGAAAGCCCAGCAGTTCGTTCTGAAACAAGATTGGCGCTGCCAGAAGCGATCGCGCCCGAATTTGCTGCATCAACCGACTTGTCGTGTCGGCTTTGAGAGAACTGTGCGCTTCTCCGATCGCGACCAGTTGGTCTGCAAGCAGCGACTGGTAAAAGCTATTGACCTCTTGCGCGGTAATCCCTGACGCAGGCTGGTTTGCTTCGCTAAACCCTGTTGCCTTCTGACGATTACTGATGCGCCGCCAAAAATAGCGTCGTTCGCGCTCGAACCAGTACACGCTGGTTCGCGTTGGCTGCACAAACTTATGCGTCTCTTCAACAATGGCTTCCAGACGCGTACCCAAGCCAGTGAGTGATTGTAGCTTGGTCAACAGTGCCAGCAGCGGTTGATCGGGGTGCTTTGTCTGTTGCCGCAGCCACTCTGCTTCGATTTGATACAGCGCGGTTGCCAACCCGCCCAAGAGCATGGATAGCCGCGCTCTTTCGTCCGATCGCGGCGATGCACCCCAGAGGTTTGAGCCTAACAGCGTGACCCCAAAGCATCGATCTTTGTAGCGGATTGGAAAAATCACCGTGCCTTGCACGTGGTCAGCTTGCGCTGCCTTGCGCCACTCACCCGCCCGTAGTTCCTGTCGTAAGTCTGGAACTGCCAGAGGGCGCTGCTGGATGACTACCTGCTCTAGTAGATCACCAGGATTCAACAAAAACCGCTGCTTCAGTAACGGTATGTTCCCAGAGGGCGTTTTTCCGCCCTTGCCGTGTAGACGATGGTCGAGGCGATCGTACAGCCCAATCCAGACAAGGCTGTAGTCAAACTCAGCGTCTAAATAATTGAGAGTGGTATCAATGAGAACATCAGGATTTTCTTCCTCCCGTAACGTTTGCAGGACTCGCCCCAAGGCAACCAACTGTTTATCGTTAGCGTTTGGCTCTTTTGGTTGAACCATTAGTGCAGTATCGATACGCCAATACAACGAGTGTAAGCAGAGCAGCCTGCGGGATGCAAACTGCTATGGGGCAACGAAGTCCAGGTAGAGAAAGACACCAAAATCAGATGGGTAATGCAAACCAGAGTCAGCTACCGCACCTGTAGGAGCGTTGCACTCCATCCTAGTTTGTTTTCGAGGGTTCAGTGCAAATGCAACGTCCTCAATCGCAAGCAAGGCTGGAAGTAGGTTAATGCTTACGATCGCGCAACACAAAGGGCACACGTACCGCTGTTGGTAGCGATCGCTGCACAACATCATTTGTGGTTAGGACTTACGTCTTTTGCCAAAACCTCGGAGGTTTAAGCACCAAGATTGACCATGAGGTTCAATTTTTGGTCAAAACCTCCGAGGTTTGATCAGCCAGTTATGCTAGTTAACGCTGACTCAATAGAAGCTGTGAATATTTATCAGTCGATCGTCCGTCCCGTGTTATTTACCGGGCTAAAGGCAGATCCGGAGTGGCTGCATCAGCAAACGTTGAGTGCGTTGGGTTGGCTTGACCAAACGCATCGCCAACCTGCCGTCCACTGGCTGCAAGCGCAGCTAGCCGCGACGTACTGCCTCACCGACGATCGCCTCGCGCAATCGGTATGGGGCTTGAGTTTTAGCAACCCGATCGGTCTGGCAGCAGGCTTCGACAAAGATGGTGTTGCCTCTGGCGTTTGGTCTAGCTTCGGCTTCGGCTTTGCAGAACTCGGCACCGTCACCTTCAGCGCCCAACCGGGCAATCCGCCGCCACGCCTGTTTCGCCTGCCCCTGGATCACGCCGCTCTAAACCGCATGGGGTTTAACAATCAGGGCGCAGCGATGATGGCAGCGGTGTTGCAGCAGCGGTGGGGAGCAGTTAGGAGGAAGGAGGAGCCAGAAGCCACAAGACATCAAAATTCCTGCTTACCCTTCCCGATCGGTATTAATTTAGGCAAGTCTAAAATGACGCCATTGGAGGAAGCAGCGGCAGATTATGTGGGCAGCTTCCAATTGCTGAAGGACTGGGGCGATTATTTCGTGGTGAATGTGAGTTCGCCAAACACGCCAGGCTTGCGATCGCTCCAGGCAGCGGATCAGCTCAATCCGATTCTGGCAGCGCTTCAGGCAGAGAATACTGGACAGAAGCCATTGCTGATCAAGATTGCGCCAGATTTGGAGTGGGACGCGATCGCGTCCATCCTAGAAACCGCTCAGAAACATAAGCTGGCGGGCATTATTGCCACCAATACGACGATTCGGCGGGAGGGCTTGTCAACGAAGGTAATCGCTTCAACGGGTAAAGCCGTGCAGGAAGAAGCAGGTGGCATTAGCGGTGCTCCGCTGAGACAGCGATCGACCGAAGTCATCCGGTTCATCTGGAAGGAAACGCAAGGTCAGCTACCGATCGTGGGGGTTGGCGGTATTTTTACTCCAGACGATGCGTGGGAAAAAATTACGGCAGGAGCCAGCCTGGTACAAGTCTATACAGGTTGGATTTACGAAGGTCCTGGTATGGTGCGTCGTCTCCTGGAGGGTGTACTGCAAAAACTCGATGAGCGCGGACTCACCTCGCTGTCGCAGGCGATTGGGCTAAACGAATAGCCTCTTTGCTTGAGTTTTAGGCATGGCTATGGTGCGCCGCCGCCTGAAAGCATCGCCATGCTCCCACAGGAGGAAGGCAGTAGAAGCGATCACAGGTTAGTGTGAAAGCACACAATCTTCAAACGGTGAATTTAAATGAACCGTGCGACTTCTACCTTTTCTCCAGCGCTGGCAGCAATCGTGCTGACCTTTGCGTCTATGGGTTCGGCGTTAGCACAGTCTGCACCACAGATCGATCGCCTCACGTCACTGCAACGGCAGCGGTTTGCGCGCGATCTTGCGCCTTCAGGTGCTCAGGACTTTTTCAACGCTGGGCAGGTCATCTTCGAGCAGGAAGTACGGCTTCTGACACGACCGCGATCGCCGCTTAATGAGCCTTTGCTGAAGGTGAGTCAGGGTTCACAAACGCAGCCAAATGAGCACGTAGAGCAACCCGTTTCTTTGCCGCGTGATCGAGCGAAATAAGTAAGCTAAATAGAAGAGAATAGGTTGGTTGAAACGCTTGTGTCGAGCCGTTCCAAGCCATGAATTTTTACGCGGGCATTGACTTCGGCACATCGGGCGCACGTATTGCTGTGATCGATTCACAGGCAGAGCTTTGCTATGAGGCAAGCCGTCCGTTTGGTAGCGTTTCGGAGGCAGCGTTAGCTAACTGCTGGGAAGAGACGCTGTTCTCTCTGTTAGCAGACATCGATCGCGCTATGCGATGTGAGTTGGTGGCGATCGCCATTAACGGTACATCTTCTACGGTGATGCTTTGTGATGCTGTAGGGCATCCCATAACGTCGCCGCTTCTTTACAATGACCCGCGTGGCGCAACAGAGGTCGAGACGTTACGACTCTTATTTGCACAGAAGGGATACCTCAATGCACCCTGTCAGCAGACGGTACTGAGCGCCACCTCTAGCTTGGTGAAGCTGTTGTGGTGGAGTCGGCAGTCAGCCTTTCCGCCAGCGCACTACTTCTTGCATCAAGCCGATTGGTTGGGGTTCCTGTTGCACGGTCAGCTTGGCATCAGCGACTACCATAACAGTTTGAAGCTGGGCTACGACGTGGTGCAACTGCGCTACCCAGACTGGCTGACAGCTTTGGCGATCGCACCGCTCTTACCTCAAGTCATCGCACCCGGAACCTTTATCGGACATGTGCAGCCAGCGGTTGCCAGACACCTTGACTTACTCGCTCGCTGTCAGGTGTGTGCGGGTACAACCGACAGCATTGCTGCGTTTCTGGCAAGCGGAGCAACCATACCAGGAGAAGCAGTCACATCGCTGGGATCGACACTCGTGCTGAAATTGCTGAGCCAGACGCGGGTCGAAAACAATGCCCACGGCATTTACAGCCATCGGTTAGGCGATCGCTGGTTGGTAGGTGGTGCTTCTAATACAGGCGGCGCTGTCTTACAGCAATTTTTTACGCCGATGGAGCTGGCAGACTTGAGCGATCGTATGCCCACTGAGCAGCCCAGCCCATTGAATTATTACCCACTTACACAGCCTGGAGAGCGCTTCCCGGTTAACGATCCACATCTGTTGCCGCGTTTAGAGCCACGACCACCCGATCCCGTTGCCTTCCTGCACGGACTGTTGGAAAGCATGTCACGGATTGAGGCAGAAGGGTATAAGCTTTTGCAGGCTTTGGGTGCGTCACCGCTAACGCAGGTGTTTACAGCAGGCGGTGGCGCACATAATGCTGCCTGGACTGCCCTTCGGTCTCGACATCTTGGTGTGCCGGTAGCGCGATCGCAGCATCCTGAAGCCGCTTACGGCACTGCGCGACTGGCGCTGAGTTCGCTCCAAACAGCAGCTTTTTAAGCACTGTCTCGCTTCTGTAAGACAGAACAGTGCTGCTAATGGGTTCTCTACAAGTCAGTAAGTTTTCGGAAAGCCGCCTCGAGATTGATGCCTTGCAAGCCTCGCTGCGCCACACCTCGGAGGGGAATTCAGCAATTATACTGAGAAATTCACGCGTTCTTCCCATTGAAATTCGGTGAATGTACGCACAGGGTTGAACAATGATTTCTCGTAAGCTGAATACACGTATGACGGTATTGATGGCGTATGAGCTAGACCAAGCTTTACTGCATGGCACTGTGGTCGAGTCATCGCCCAACCTGTTCAAACAGCATCAAGCGCCTGGATTTTAAGGGCACACAGATTTGCAAACTTTATCCTCACACTGCTAATGACCAGCAAATCGATGACATTTCGGTTTCCAGCGCCGTTGGCTCAGGCGATCGAGGCACAGGCAAGGGCAACGGGGCGAGACCGAACGACGGTCGTTGCCGAAGCATTGGCGCAGATGTTTGGGTTGGCGTTGCCAGCAAAAGCGACCGTTACGATTGAACTGCTGCAACAGCAGGTAGAGCGGGTCGAAAGCAGCGTCACACAGCTTTCAGAACAGCTTACCAACCTACAGCAAATTACCCGTACAGACAGCAGTACTCTCTATCGTCTGGAATTACTTGAGCAATTTGGTCGTTCACTGAGAGCCTTACTCTCTAACACGCTCAGTGAACCTAAAGCAGATTTAGTGCCCCAAAAGACTATTGACCTGATGCGTTCTAGCCAGGATGTCAGCAGCCAACAGCGCGAAGTCACGTCAGGCAGACTGCAACTGACTGCTCATCTGGAAGCCCCAACTGACTTGCTAGCGCCTATTCTGGCGATGATGCCAGACCCCATTTTTGTGTGCGATCGCTCCCAGCGGCTTCTTTACATCAATCCTCTAGGCGCACGATCGCTGGGGTTAGAGCCGCGTTATGCGCTTCAGCAGACTACTCAAGCGTTTGCTTTGCCCCCCGATCTGAAGGCACAACTCATAGTGCAGTTTGAAACCGTTTTTGTAACAGGGCGATCGATCACCAGTGACATTAGTTTCACAACGCCGTTGTACGGGCTACGAGACTACGAATATACCCTCAGCCCGCTCCAGAGCACCACTGACCCGATCGACGCTGTTCTTTTTAGCACAAAAGACATTACAGAGCGCAAGCGGTTAGAAGCCGCCCTGAAAGCATCAGACGCTAATTACTAGAATTTCTTTAGTGCCAACGACTCGCTTTCGACTCTGGATGCCCTCACACAAAGCCGTTTGAATGCAAGTACTAACGCCTTTAAGCGACTAAGGAACAAGAATTTAATCACCTCGGCGTTTTCCGTAGGGGCGCACGGCTGTGCGCCCCTACCTACGAACAATTTGTCGGTTTTATTTAATCCACGATCCTAAGTTATACATCTTCGGAGTTGTTTCAGTTAGGCATTGACGCGATGCTTCCGCAGTGGAGTATCTGATTGACTGACAGAAGTTCTGAAAGGCTGATGGCTCCGTTGCTCACCCGCCCGTGATTAAAATCCGGGCTAATGGCATTAAAACCCGTTGTAGGCTTTGCCTTCCCGAAGGGTAACGGGTTGGAAGACGCTTGCAGTCCTCTTTAGAGGACTTACTTCTCTTAGCCCGCACTTTCAGTGCAGGGCGGGGCAGGCAATCTCTGAAGGTTTGTCAGTCAACCAGGTGGAGTACAGACGTTATACCAATTTGAATTGAAAAGACGACACATCTTGTAGGGGCAAGGCAATGCCTTGCCCCTACCCAGCGATTGGATCTGTAGCCGTCATTGCTTTAAATTGGTATTACGTTTGAACGATCGCAGTGTGCAACCGCTCGGCAGGGAAAGCTTCGACCCCGCTTCGTGTCATCAAAACGGTACATAGATGCCCGTTAAGATCCATAGTCGATCGCTTGCGTCTGGATCTCGACTAGCGATTCAGGGCTTTAGACGCAAGCTGAGTAAGGCTCAGGGTCAAGAGGTTGAGCGCAACAGATCGTCGCAACTTGACCTCAACTGGACATCTCAACTTTGAATGTGCTCATCGACTTCTGCAACGATTGAGCGATACCAACCGTTTCGTGCAGCGAATCGGTCACCTGATGAGACGCATCGGCAGTCTGCTGCGATCGTTGAGCAAGCTGTTGCATCAGTAGTCCTACAGACCGGGAAATCCGAGACTGAGAAATAGTCGCTTCTGAAATAGATTGCACAAGCTGATCTGTTTGTTGCGAAAGTTGGCGCAGTTGCCCCAGGTTTTCTTTTGCATCTTCCACCAGCCGCGTACCTTCCACCATTTGCACCGTGCTCTGCTCCATCGCTTCCAGCACGTGGCGCGTTTCCCGCTGAATATCGTCCACAAGCTGCTCAATTTCTTGAGTGGCAGATGCCGACTGGGCAGCCAGTTCTCCGACTTCTTCAGCCACGACTGCAAAGCCCAAGCCATTTTCGCCTGCCCGCGCTGCCTCAATGCCTGCATTCAGCGCCAGCATGTTGGTTTTCAGCGCAATTTGGTTGATCAGTGAAATGACCTTTGAGATTGCCTGCGACGATTCGCCTAAACGCTTCATTTTGTGAGCGGTTTCAGACATTGTTTCGCGGAGGGCAAAGATGCTGTGAACAGTAACGTCGATCGCCACCTGACTTGCCTCTGCTGTAGCCGAAGCGGTGTGGGTGACGGCTGCCGCCTGGTGCGCACTCTCTGCCACAGCCTGAATGGACACTGCCATTTGATCAACAGAACTGAGCGTTTGCGTAATATCTTCTGACTGCTGGAGCGCTTCAGCCGCTAGTTGCTGAATCGTCATTTCGTTTGCGCCCAGTGCTGTGTTGACTTGCGTTGCCGATCGCTTCACCTGCACAACAATTTGACGCAGACTTTCCATAATGGCATTAAAGAAATCAGCCACGGTGCCAATCTCGCCCACCGTCACGTCTGCCCGCAGCGTCAAGTCGCCCGATGCCGCTCCTTCTACTTGCCCAAGTAAGCCAACCAATTGCCACTGCAACGCTTCCCGCTGCTGGCGTTGATCCTCTGCCGCCTGTTCGGCTTGCTGGCGCGATCGCTCAAGCTGCTGTAGGACTTCACTTCGATCGAGCGCCAGACCCATTTGAGCAGCAACCTCTTTAAAGAACGTCATTTCTGACTCCTCCCAAAACCGCGTACGAGAGCACTGATGCGTAATCAACAATCCGTGCAGCGTGTTGTTGGCTAAAATGGGCGCAACCAGGCTTGCTCGCACTTTAAACGGTTCCAGTTGCGCCAGATGGCATTCCGTCAGTCCAGCATTATAAATGTCTTCAGTTGCCTGTACGCGCCCCTGTTTGTACTTCTCCACATAGTTTTCGGCAAAACACGGATCGGCGATCGTCGCGCCAAGAGCACTGGGATAACGATGCTCGATCGCTTCTGAAACAATGGTGCCCTTCCAGCTTTCATCAAAGAGGTAGACGATCGCCCGATCGGTTTTCAGCGTCTTCCGCACACTGCGAACGGTCGTGTTGTAAATCTCCTCATTGCTAAGTGTCATCCGAATGCGTGAGCTAATGTCATAAAGCTGTTGCGCACGCTTAATTTCAGCCTTTTTCTGCGCCAAAAACGTCACCCGCTCAAGCGAAAGCCCAACCTGGACGGCAAGGTCTCTCAGAAAATCAATTTCACTAGAGTTCCAGCGATGCGTTCCTTTACAGTGGTGTGCAATGAGCAAGCCGTAAAGCTGATCTTCTTTCAGAATGGGGGTCACTAAGTTGGCTTTGATTTGCAGCCTGATCATCAACTGCAAATGGTCTGGGTGAAACCCTGCGTTGAACACATCATTGGTTGCAACAATTCGCCCTTGCCGATAGGCTTCAATCAGATCGGCACTAATACAAGCATCTTCAATTTTGTCTGCCAGAGCAATCGGCAATCCCGGTGCTACCGCCTCAGAAGAGATATAGCCGCTCCAGTTAGAGTAGAAACGGTAGATGACGACGCGATCGGCATTGAGCATGACTTTAGCGCCTTGAACAGCCTGCTCAAAGACAGTCTCTAAGTCTTGCTCGGTACGTACACGTGAACCAGCAATCTGACCAATCAGGTAGTTCTCCTTCACCCTGTTTTCCTGCTGGCGGGTGCGCTCAGAGAGCAGCGACTCAGCCTCTACCGCACCCGCTGTCAGATGGTTAAAGGTTTGAGCCAAATGGTTGAAGGTTTGAGCAATTTTGCCAATTTCATCGTCTGCATTTACCTCAGCACGCATCTCATGTACGCCCAAAGCGAACATTTGCGTGTCTTGCTGTAGCCGCTTGATTGGTTTGGCGATCGCCCGATAGAGCAGCAACATGACACCAGTATTTGTCGTCAACACCAATACAAGCGTCAAAAGTTGCTGCTGCAAGGCAAGTTGCTGCCATGTGCCAGCTCGTTGTTGGGTCAGCGATCGCTCTGCTCCAGCCTGATCAGCCTGCACATGATTGACCGACGCTGTAAACCAAGCACTGCCACCCGCAACCCCAGCGACAGACAAAACTCCTGACGTGAGCCAACCAATAAGATACTTACGCCGCACCGATTGGGCACTAAACCACCGTAGCATCGACGTTTGCTGCTGGGACTTGATCGCGCTCCCGGTAAAACTTAACTCAGACTGCGATCGCTTAGAGGCATCAGCGCGATCATGCTCATCTGTCAGCATTGGTTGAACTTGATTGGTCAATTGATTCGTCATAGAAGCGAGACCTTAAATCATAGAGATGGTTAAGCTGCGTGCATTCCAGCACGATTGCCAAGAAAAGCCGCGTCAAACTCGGTGAATACTGACGATTCACTAAACCCTGACAGTAGAAGTAAGCGCAAAAGGCTAGTGCAACACTGAGATGCCAAGCATGGACAGAGCTTACGCCATTTAAGTTTGTTAGCCTGAGCGCAACGGAAGGTGTAGCGTGAGCGAAGCCTTGTCGCAGGCTTCAGGGTCTCAGGCTCAGCAAAAGACTGAAATGCACCCCAAATTTCACTCGGTTTCTCTTTGGGAGATACTTCGGCGAACATCATCGCTTTGGGTCAACGCACAAGCCCTAATTGACCCAGAACCCTAATTGCGATCGCCGCTAAGCACCTGCTTACAGACAGCGCGAGCAGCGGTAGAACCGCCACCTGTGAGGATTTCTAGACCGATCGGTCCTCCAACTGCTTGAGCAGCGATCGCCAATTCCGTTGTGACTGCCGAAATACAGTTATGCAGGTCATTCTCCGACTCTGCTACGGCATCGGGATGATCGTCTTTCCAGGTTTTCGCCAAAAGTAACGCCAACGCCTCTAGGTGAACGCTGAAATCAAACGCCCGCTCTACCTCACAGGGCAGTAGCTTAGCCTTAGCTGGGCTAGATTCACGGAACGAGCGTCCACTAAGATCTGTGCTCGAATTGAAAAAGCTCATGCAACCTATACCCAAAACAACACCACGGAACATGACCTAAATTTGATGCGAAAGGTAGATAGCCCTGGCGATGCCCAACTCAGCCGAGCGTAGTAAAAGCTCTTGTTGCTTAAGCGATGACTGAAATAAATCCAGCTCGCAAGACACGTATTACAGACTCATGTTCTAGAATTTACAGTGATATAGAAATAATTGGCAATGTTGTAGTGCGATCTTTATACGATCTTCAAAGATTTAGAGCCGTAACCAGCAACCTTTCACCTCCAATCAAACAACGTTTCTCCTTCGATCAAACGTTACTTCATCAACAGATCTCATCACAATAGAGTCTCCGTTAAGGTAGTCAGAGGTACCTACTCTGACTACCTTGCTGTCCATCGTGACTTGCCCTAGCCAAGAAACATTCATTCAAAGAGGACTTCAACCTTTCCTGACTGAGTAAAGTAATTCCATATGACCATTGCTAGCTCTCCTTCAAACTCTAGCTTTTCTACGCTTTCAAGCGCTCTAGGTTTAAGCTCAGTTTGACCGTCAATTGAGCCTTCAGGCAACATTAGACAAATATTAACTGTAGGAATATCTTCTTTTTGATTGTCTGCGGTGTAGGTACTAAATTTAACCGTAGCAATACAGTTAAGATTAATAATCAAATCTGCAACCTGGATGAAAGTCACTAAAAATCCCCTGTAAAGGCTCTAAAACGGTACTTGGGACTGAATGTTCACGTGCTCATGGGAAGACATTCAGAACCCTACGCCTTGAGTGAAGGTATTTCCCACAAGTAGTTTTTAGCCAATTGCTAAGACAGCTCAGTAAGTAATCCGTCATTACTTACTTTAAAGGTTTTGAAGCCAATCTTAGCTTTCACAGTGCTGTTTCAAAATCGTGCTGACTATCGTTCCTTTCGCCTCTTGATCGCACTAGATTAAGTGCAACTTCGATCAAGGCAATTAGTTTTCAGAGAACAGATCAAGAGACAATCATTTGACCATTAAACGTTCTTAAAAGGAGCTACTAGCATTAGCTAAAACTGCTGCTAATGCAGTTGCTTGCTTCGCCAGGAAACATCACTAAAACGTCTCCATTGAACACAAGCAATTAGAAATCGGCAGAAATCTGCTAGCTTTAAGCACGTAAATGGTGACAGCACTGCTGCTTGCTTGCTAGAAGAGTGCCGCTTTAGAAATGGAAGAAACTTGCCACTTGTAAAACACGTAATACTGAAACTACTTTGTCAGTGTAGATGATTTGGTCGAGGTAATGCTGCATACACAATTCTGACATCTACCGAGTTCGATCTCCTCAGACACAAGGCTGAATCTTCTCCGGCATTATGCTGAATTCAATTAGCCGCATAGTGATAACAAGAGACAGATGGGTTAGGACGGGGTGCAGGGGCTTCGGCGTGAGCGCTCAGTCGAACGGTGGAACCCCCTTCGGCTTGAGCGCTCAGGTCGAAAGCTGGCTGGGGGCAACGCCCACACACACCCTTTGATCCCCAGTCCTAAACGTTGTGACGATCGCTATAGTCAAATGGTTAGCCGAACCGTAGGGCAGCATGATTAGTGCGGTCGATCGCGTCGAGAGCAGCGCTCGTGACGGCTAAGCCCCGGTCATTGAGCAATATTGCCAAGCTCCAAGTCTTTACGGCAGCGCTCTCAGCACAGCCGTCAGTCGCTCGATCAGTTGATCAATGTGGTGCTGTTCGATCGTCAACGGTGGCGAAAGGGCGATAATATCCCCTGTAGTACGAATCAACAGCCCTTGCTCAAAGCAGTTCACAAGGCATTCATAGCCGCGCGAGCCAGGTTGAACAGAGGAGGCAAGTTCTATACCAGCGACCAAGCCCAGGTTGCGGATGTCAATAATGTGGGGTAACCCTTTGAGGGAATGCACCGCGTCTTCCCAGTAGCTTGCAAGGCTATGTGCGCGTTCAAATAACCCTTCTGCTTCATAAAGATCCAGCGTGGCTTCGGCAGCAGCGCAAGCAACGGGATGACCAGAATAGGTATAACCGTGGAAGAGTTCGATCGCATTGTCTGCTCCGTGCATGAAGGCATCGTGAATGCCTTGCCGTGCGAACACTGCGCCCATGGGAATGGTGCCGTTAGTAATGCCTTTCGCAACCGTGACCAAATCGGGAATGACACCAAAGTGTTCTGTCGCAAAGCTTGACCCTAGCCGACCAAAACCTGTAATCACCTCGTCAAAAAGCAGCAAAATGCCGTGTTTGTCGCAGATGGCGCGTAGCCGTTCTAGATAGCCTTTGGGTGGCACCAGGACTCCAGTTGACCCAGCCAGCGGTTCGACAATAACAGCGGCGATCGTCGAAGCATCGTGCAGGGTGACAAGCCGCTCCAGTTCGTCTGCCAGATGTGCTCCCCACTCAGGCTGTCCGCGCGTAAACGCATTATGTTCCAGATTATGCGTATGGGGCAGGTGATCAACGCCGGGAATCAAACTGCCGAAAAATTTGCGGTTGGGCGCAATGCCGCCAACAGAAATCCCCCCAAACCCAACGCCGTGATAGCCCCGTTCACGACCAATCAGCCGAGTGCGCGCCCCTTCTCCCCGTACACGATGGTATGCCAGGGCAATTTTGAGGGCAGTATCCACCGACTCGGAGCCAGAGTTGGTAAAAAAGACATGATTCAGGTCGCCGGGAAGCATTTTGACGAGGCGATCGGCAAGGGCAAACGGACCTGGATGCCCCATTTGAAAAGTCGGTGCAAAGTCAAGCTCCATCACCTGTGCCTGCACCGCTGCTGCAATTTGCTCGCGCCCGTGCCCAGCATTAACACACCATAGACCCGCCGTACCGTCGAGGACTTCGCGCCCCTCAACCGTCTTGTAATACATGCCTTTTGCCGATGCCATCAGCCGAGGCTTGGCTTTGAACTGCCGATTGGCGGTGAAGGGCATCCAGAAAGCGTCGAGGGATGTAGGGAGTAGGGAGGGAGTGGGGAGTGGGGAGTGGGGAGTGGGGAGTAGGGGCATCGCCTGAACACCTTGCGTTGATCTGTTGTTTACTGATGGAAATCGCGATCGATGCTTACGGGTGAAGATGGTGACTGACAGGAAGTAGGAGGTCAGTAGTGGAACAGTCTGCTTTTTCGGTGCAGCTTTTGCCGGGAATGGTGCAACTTGCCAGCGTACATCGGTTGGCGGGTCAACAGCACGATAATCTTTGTGGACCGTATTGGATCGCCATGCTGTTGCGATCGCGTGGCTTCCATCAGCTTACTTCAGAACAGGTCGCCCAGTGTGCAGGCTCCGTCTTGCCAATCGGTGATCCCAAAACCTGGCTACCCAAAACTGCTAGCTCTCGCCAGGATTACAGCGTCGCGCTACCTGTTGCTGCTGGTTTGGGAGACGCTGGCACCTCTGCACAGGGCTTGATAGCGGCTGTTTCCACACTGTCGGAGGGAGCATATTCGCTGGTACCTATCCAAGCCGAGTGGTCAGCCGCGCGGATAGAAGTCATGCTTGATCTGTGCCGACAGCCCGCCTGGAATGCGATCCCGCTTTGCAATCTCAGAACCGATCACCTCTGGGGCGCGAGCTTGGCAGTGAGTGACGCGATCACCTACCTCAGCGGCGAAATCATCACACCACCACCACCAGACTGGAACGTGGGGCATTTTCTCGCTTTGGCAGGAATGGTGGAAGGTCAAGCGCGATCGCTCATCTTGACCTGCGACACCTATCCAAATTTTGGTTGGCAAGGCTATCATCTCCAGCCTGCGGACGCGATCGCTCAGTCGCTCAACCGGGACGATGGTAACGGTGGCGGCATTCTATTGTTCGTCGCTACTCAGCACAAAGATAGCGTGGAACAACAAGCAACAGAACAGGGCTTTGCGATCGACGTTTGGGATAATGGTAGCCCCAAGAGCTGAAAAGCCGAGGGCACCGGAGTCAGCGTATCCAAATCGGGGATCAACATATGGTCGCGGTATTTGCGCTCCTCATGCAGTCCCGCTCCTGAAACGACCATTGATGCCGTATCAAGCGCCAGCGTACCGCCATAGAAATTTAAGCCTTTACGGGTGTAACCTTCTACTTTGTCGATCGGCACCACTTTCAAGCGCGATACGCCGTGCAGATCCGGCAGTTCAAACCGCACGTATTCAACGCCCTGCTCCTTGAGAGTGGCAATGAATTGCGTGATGCGCTCGGAAGAAGCCTGCTCTGGATCTGTTCCAGTCGCATCCGGTGCAACAAATTTTGTAACCATCGCCCTACTTATGGAAAACGTTTAACCAACAAGAATCTGAACCGTGTAAGAACGCAGCACAGAAACAGAGAGAATTGTGGTCTTCTCTACGCTCCTGTGCTTGTGATCACTACACGACTTGCACTGTCTAACCTAACGGCTTAAACCTTTTTCATATCGCTAAAGCGAGTATGAGACGCTTCAATGTCGTCCTCCATTTCCTGAATAATTTCGGGCGATCGCAGGCGTAGCATCAAAAACCAGCCCGCACCCACAACTAAGTAGAGCAAAAACAGGTAAGGAAAGACATTGTACGGTGCTGCCGGAACCGGAAACAGGCTGTTTTCACCAGGGATGCCAACACTGCCTAACACTGGAACGATCATAAACGCCACACCCAGCACAGCATACAAAACGTCAGTCCAGCGCAACTGGTGCTCACGATGCAGATAGACTGGGGCAGCGATCGAAATCAGAATATACGCTACCAGAAAACCGTAGGTGGCGATCGTGCCAAAGTAGGCATAACCGTCTAACACCTTCACGCCAAAGAGGTTAAGCGTTGCAGGCGCTAAGAAGGCAGCGATCGCCACCAGGGTGACAGCGATATGCGGGGTTTCGTTCGTGCCGTGCGCCTGACCGACACTGTTGGGGAAAATACCATGCCGCGCCATTGAGAAGAAGATGCGTGCGCCCGCATTAAGACAGGCGAGGGTGCAAGCGAACAGGCTAATCATGGAGCCGATGGAAATGAGAATGCCGAAAAAGCCAACACCAGAAAAATTAGCCAGATCGTTCATTGGCGCGGTACTTTCATTGAACTTAACGGCAGCGCCCGTAAAGCCAAGCACCTGAATGTAGGACATGACGACAAAAAATAGCCCCGAAAACACCGTGCTGATGATGACAGCGCGAGGAATGTTGCGTAACGGGTTTTTCGCCTCATCCCCTAGCGTCGTCGCGCTCTCAAAGCCGACATAGCTAAACACGCCCAACACCAATCCCAACATAATGCCGCTTGGCTTCACTCCTTGCAGCGTCAACTGTGCCGGGTCGATCACATAGCCTTTCTTGCCCAGGATGATCATTCCTAAAAGGACAATTAACCCAACCGATGCTGCTTCCATTGCTAACATCAGCGCTGTCGAGAGCTGAATGTCTTTGTAAGCCGCGTACCAGGCAACACCCGCGCAGATGGCAAAGAGAAAGATCGGCGACATGTTTAAGCCCAATGGACTCAGCAAAACTTGACCATAGTTTGCAAAGCCACAGATCACCGCCATTGCTGTAAAGACGTACGCCAGAATGAGCGACCAACCTGTAATGACTCCGGCTGTCGGACCTAAACCTCTAGCGATGTAGGCATAGAGCGAACCAGGTGAGGCAGACCGACGGGCAAATTGATTGATATTGATGCCCACAAAAACTAGCCCGACTGTCGCCACTAGGTAGGTAAACCAGGTGCCTGCCCCAGCAAGAGCAAACACAAGAGCAGCGTTCACCGTAGGTGTAACGGTTGGCGCAATGTTGGCGATCGACTGAGAAATTACCTCAGAAAACGGAAGACACTCTGGACGCAAACCGGACTGGCTCGGTTTAACCTGCATTTCACTAGACATACTCAAACCTTTAGATTGGTTGTATTAAAGCAACAGCTTTCACTGGCACATGACACAAATGGCTTCCAGAAGACCACTGTCACGCTAAGCAATCGGCTACTTAGCAAAGCGCTTTGATCAGAGTCCAACGACTGCGCTAAACGTTGGAAATTTTGCTTAACACTACGCCACACGGCAGCACAAATTCGTAGCAAGCATTACTAATCTCCACCGAGGAGCATATCATTTTTGTGTAGAGAAATAGGCGCGTTAAGTAACTGGACGTAATTAAACTAAAGATACTTTTGGGGGTGGAGGGGGTGGAACCCCCTGCCTGGGGGCAAAGCCCCCAAACCCCTTTTTACAATTAATTGTGGCTACCTACTTACTTGCAACGGGTCGCCAGCCCAGTCAACCACGGCGTTGAATGAGCGATCGCCGCTCAGCAACCCACCAGTTTTTTAACTAAACTAACGGCTCAAGACTAGTGGCTAATGGCTAATGGCTAATAGCGATGATTAAGAGTTGACTACAACCGATACTGGCGATAAATATCACTTGCAGCGCGATGTATGAGTGAGTGGCGGTAAATAAGCGCTTGCATGTCATCTGCATAGCCACCACCAATCACACAGGCGATCGCGTATCCTTGCGAAACACACGTGCTTAGCACCTGCATCTCACGGCGAAACAGCCCTGTATCTGTGAGGCACAGTTTGCCCAGGCGATCGCCCAAATGCGGATCAACGCCCGCATCGTACAGCACCAAATCCGGCTTCACTGCACTCAACAAATCGGGCAAATAGCCCGCCAGCGTTTGCAGATAGGCATCATCCTCCATCCCTTCTGGCAGTGGCACATCCAAATCACTTTGCTGCTTGGTGCCCGGAAAGTTTACCTCACAGTGCATAGAGAAGGTAAACACGCCAGGGTCAGCTTGAAAAATAAACGCAGTGCCGTCCCCTTGATGCACATCCAAATCAATAATTAAGACTGTTTGTACCAATCCCAATTTTTGTAAGACACGGGCAGCGATCGCCAAATCATTAAAAATGCAAAACCCCGACCCATAGCTGGGAAAAGCATGATGTGTACCACCCGCTGTGTTGCACGCCAGCCCATGCTCTAGCGCCAATCGTGCAGTGAGCACACTGCCACCCACCGCGACACAGGTTCGGTTGACCAATGCCGGACTCCACGGCAACCCAATTCGCCGCTGCGCTTTTGCATCTAACGTCCCATCGCAATACGCCCGCACATATTCTGGCGTATGCACTAACTCCAGCCACTCCTGGGGCGATCGCTCAGGCGTATGAATCTGCGATGCATCCACCACCCCATCCGTCAGCAGCCGTTCATAAAGCAACCGAAATTTTGACATGGGGAACCGATGCCCCTCTGGCAAAGGTGCAACGTACTCAGGGTGATAGACGATCGGTAGAGACATGGGGGGAGGGGAAAGGATGAAGGATGAAGGATAAGTTTTGGGTCTTGAGTTGCGAGGGGTCAGAAGTCAGAAGTCAGAAGTTCTTCGCTTTGAGTTGATTCTGACCCCTCTCACCTCTCACCTCTCTTCCCTTTAGCCTTTAGCCTTCATCCTTTAGCCTTTATCCCACCCCCTCCCCCTCCCATCGCTCAAACATCGCCGCCTGCCCACACCGTTGATTTTGCTCATCCAGTACATCCCAAATGACGACATCCTGAATCGAAAAGCGCCGTCCGGTGCTGGAAATCCGAATGCCTTTGTAGTTGCTGCTGTAGCCCTTTGCTTGGGCTTGGGCGAGGAGACGATCGCGTTCTTCCTGCTCAATCGGTTCTGCGGTCAGACGCGAGGGTGTTTTAGTGAATTGTACCCAGTCCATTTCCCACAGCGTCAGCGCTTGACGATTACCGTAGTTGAGAATCGGGTCTGCTTCCGTTCCGTGAGAGACGAGGACGAAGGGGGCATGAAAGAGAGCATTGGCGATCGCTGTGTCGGCGCTTATGGATAAATCTTCTACGGCTAACAGGGGGCGATCGAGCCAATGTTGAAAGCTGCGTAATAGACGTTGACTGTGTTGAATTACGGTTGCTTGGTGCCAGGGACGTTCAATGCTTGCCACGATAGATATGACTGCGGCTGGTTCGAGACAGGCTTACAGAATACTATTAGAACTTACGCTCTGCCAAAACCTCGGAGGTTTAAGCGTCGAGGCTGGTCATGTGGTTCAACGCCTGGTGAAAACCTCCGAGGTTTGCGTAAGTCCAGACTATGATAGAAGTGTTGCAAATTCTTCATAAAACGCTGTGGTGACTCAATCATTAACCCTCGCACCGCTGGAAAAACTCACCTGGGACTGGCGCGGCTACTCGATTCAATACACCGTCGTTGGCACGGGACACCCGTTGCTGCTGGTGCATGGGTTTGGTGCGTCGTTGGGGCACTGGCGGCAGAATATCCCCGTCTTAGCGGCAGGGGGCTATCGCGTGTTTGCGATCGACCTGTTAGGGTTTGGCGGTTCGGCTAAGCCTGCTCTAGATTACAGTCTGGAGCTTTGGCAAGAGTTGCTGAAGGCTTTCTGGAGCGCGCACATTCAGACGCCGACTGTTTTTGTGGGGAACTCGATCGGTGGGCTATTGTGCCTAATGATGTTGGCAAACCATCCCGAAACTGCCTCTGGCGGCGTGTTGCTGAACTGTGCGGGCGGCATGAATCATCGCCCCGGAGAATTGAATCCGCCTTTGCGGTTTGCGATGGCAATGTTTAATAATCTGGTGCGATCGCCTCGCTTTGGTGGCTTTGTTTTCAACCAGATTCGCCAGAAACACCGCATTCGGCGCACCTTGTCTCAGGTTTACCGCAATCGCGAAGCCATTACAGACGAATTGGTAGACATGCTGTACACACCTTCTTGTGATGACGGTGCTCAAAAAGTTTTTGCCTCGGTTCTCACTGCACCGCCAGGTCCTAGCCCAGCCGCATTGCTGCCCAACGTGAGCCAGCCGCTGCTTGTGCTGTGGGGTGCCGCCGATCCCTGGACTCCGATCGCTGGAGCCTCCATCTATCAAGAATTTGCCAAAGCCCATCCGCTGACGTTTGTGTCGATTCCCGATGCGGGTCATTGTCCCCATGACGATCGCCCAGAAGTCGTGAACTCACTGATCTTAAACTGGCTGCAAGAAACTGAGGTTTAAGCTGTGTGGGAGCGTGAAGCACCAGCAAAGCTAGCGTTAGCAGACGAGGTTCATCTCTGGCAAGCCAGCCTTGTAGTTTCCGCCAGCGAACTTCAGCAGTACGCCCAAAGCCTATCGGTGGATGAACAAACACGAGCCGATCGCTTCCGGTTCCCACGCGATTCCCACCGCTTTATTGCCAGTCGAGGTATCTTGCGTGCTCTTTTGGGACGGTACTTGAAAACATCGCCCGAGGAACTTCAATTCTGCTATAGCAAGCAAGGTAAACCAGCCTTAGCAGCAGCTTTTGCCACGTTTGGTTTAGAGTTTAACCTTTCCCATTCAGAGGATTTGATGGTCTGCGCGATCGCCCGTGACTGTCGTATTGGCATTGATCTGGAGTATCTCCGTCCGGTCGCAAATTTGGAAGACCTGACCCAACGCTTTTTTGCACCGCGAGAACATACTGCCATCCATGCCTTGCCGGACGAATTGCGGTTGCGCTCGTTTTTCCAGCACTGGACATGTAAAGAAGCGCTGCTAAAGGCTACAGGAGACGGTTTAATGAGCTTGAGCGCGATCGAAGTCTGCCTTGAGCGCGAGACTGCAAAGCTGATTAGCTGGAGCAGTGTCGCGCAACCAGCGAACGAGTGGTCGTTACAGCTATTCACGCCGCGATCGGGCTACGTAGCGGCAGTGGCGATGGAAGCGCTCGATCGCTCGATCGCGTTTTGGCAATGGAACGTTGACATCAACGCCTGGAAATGAGTCGGTTTAACGATGGCAACTTAAAGTCAGGCGCTAGCTTGAGCCAATCTTTTGGCTGGTTGCTCTTGAGGCGCTGCCTCAGATGCCTCCTCAAGCAGTATTTCGTAAAGCTGTCCGAGTTGTGCCGCTACACCATCCCAGCTAAACGTTGTTTCAACGCGCGTTCTGGCTGCTATCCCTAACGCGTTACGCCACTCTGGATTCAGCAGCACACGATCGATCGCTGCTGCAAAGGCTGCCACATCCTTGGGGGGTGCTAATAGCCCTGTTTGCTCTGGCACCACCGTAAACTGCAACCCACCCACGTCGCTACCGACCACGGGAGTGCCACACGCCATGGCTTCGATCGTGACCAGTCCAAAGGGTTCGTAGTGGCTAGGCACGACGCAGACATCTGCTGCCGCATAATAGATCGGTAAATCTTCCTGGCTCAGCCGACCGGGAAACCGCGTGATGCTCTCAAGGCTCAGTTCTGCGACGATACTTTCAATGCGATCGCGCTCATCGCCATCGCTATGCCCAGGGCGGCTGCCACCACCAATGATTAGCCGCACGTTTTCAGTCGTCCGTGCCTGACATTCATTTACTGCTCGCACTAGAGTTTCGATCCCCTTACGAGGATCGAAACGACCCACGTAGAGAACCACCTTTTCCTCAGGCGCAATGCCTAGTAGCTGGCGTGCCGCTGCCTGCGTCACTGTACCAAAGTGATCAATCCGAGTGCCGCAGGGAATGATGTCGATATTACCGTGAGCTGAAACCAGCGATCGCATGTGGTCGCGCTCTTGAGGACTCGTCGCTACCACACGGTTAACCGTTTCCAAGCACGTTTTCTCAACCGCTAGGCGCGTCTTAGCAATCAGTGGAATCGTTGAAATGGACTTGTATTTTACCGCGCCCAAAGAATGGTAAGTATGTGCCTGTGGGATGGACAGCTTTTTACTTAACTCCATGCCAACCCAGGAAGACAGCCAATAATTGCTATGAATTAACAAATAGGGCGATTCTAATTGGTGTTGAAAATCAAGGAATGCTTGCACAAACTCTGGCAAAAACTCAAAGATTTCGTCACGCGGGATGAACGCTTGCGGTCCAGCTATCAAACGAATAGTACGGCAGTGGGATGTGTGCTCTACAACTGCTGGTTGCTCTGGGCTAACACGGCGGGTAAACATATCTACCTCCCAACCTTGCTTCGAGAGAGCCTCGCCAACATACCGCACGTAAATATTTTGACCTCCAGCTTCTTCTTTTCCCACTTCGATCGCTGGATCACCGTGAACAGAGACTAGAGCAATCCGCTTCCTATTTAGAAAAATCATGGCTTTGTGAGCTTTGTTCCTACTAGAGTTGACAAGTACCAAGCGTGACGAATGCCAGGTGAATCATCTTGAAAAGCACAGTCTGCTTTATTCTTACGGCTTCAAGTGAACATCAATTTAAGGATTTGCTGCCATCGATCACATCGCTCTAAAGAGGGAACGCAGGGCGATAGCTTTGGTCATCATTACCACTGTTAGCCCTTTATGATATTCAGAGTTTGACTATACCAACGCTTAACTCCTAGAGCTTCTAAGAAGCACTAATAGAATGCCTAGAAAGCAGCAATCAACGCTCCTTTAATGACACAAAAACTCTTGGGATACACTTTTATACTGCTGACGACACAGCGTTCGACAAACCCGAACCGAGCTTTTCTAAGAAAGACTATGTACACCCCAACAGTGTGACTAGAAGACCTATACCTTACCGACTACTAAGGTTTAAAACGGCTCAAAAGATTACAAAAAGCAACTACCTTAATGCAGATATGTTTATTTATCTCACAAGAACTTTACCATAAGTTAGCAATGAGAGCACCTCGAAAATAACGAAGAGCAGCAGCTAAAAAAGCATTGAATGTATCATTTGTCTTCTCTGTAAGCCGACGTTAGCTACGTAAGCAAACGGCATTTTAATGGAATCCGAGCGGCTGTTTAAGAGTTGCAGAGCTTCAGCGAGAAAGAATTTGCAGTTACGGATGCTCAACTTAGTCAAGTGTTTGTAACAAATGAAACTTCAAGAAGCACACCTTCTACATAAGAAAAAACTAACTTCAATCGAAATCTTATAGATTTTACTTATAAGTTACACGGCTTTCGGTAGAAGCGTTAGTCATGATGATTTGTCCCTGTCAAGTTTGTACCGATCAAGTACAGCTTCAGACACATGCCGACAACGCTAGGCTTGGCGGCTTGCCGTCCAGAGCGTAAAGTCTCGCCTCATAATAAGAAGAGATGCTTTACATGGCTTCATCATGACGAGAGATTTACGCGGCTTCATTAAACAGCTAGAGCAACGTGGGCAACTGCGTCGCATTAAGGCTCTGGTTGATCCAGACCTGGAGATTGCTGAAATTGCTCAGCGATTGCTGCAAAAGGGCGGTCCGGCGCTGCTGTTTGAGCAGGTCAAAGGCTCTCCCTATCCCGTTGCGGTAAATGTGATGGGTACGGTGGAGCGCGTCTGCTGGGCAATGAATATGGAAACGCCTGCTGAGCTAGAAACGTTGGGCAAGAAGTTGGCGCTGCTGTATCAACCGCGTCCACCCAAAACCGTGCCGCAGGCGATCGCCCTCGGACAGGCACTCTTTGACGTACTCAAAGCCAAACCTAGCCGCGATCTGCTGCCTCCTTGCCATCAGGTTGTGCTCAAAGGTGAAGATGTCGATCTAACTAAACTGCCGCTGCTGCGGGTTTATCCAGACGATGCCAATAAAGTGGTGACGCTGGGTTTGATGATCACGAAGGACTGCGAAACCAAAACGATTAACGTTGGCGTGTATCGCTTGCAGTTGCAGTCTAAAAATACGATGACGGTGCAGTGGCTCTCGGTGCGAGGAGCCACGCGCCATTTGCGTAAAGCAGCAGAACGGGGACAAAAGCTGGAAGTGGCGATCGCGCTGGGCGTTGATCCACTTCTGATTATGGCGGCTGCGACCCCGTTGCCAATCGACCTCTCAGAATGGCTCTTTGCAGGACTTTACGCTGGAGAAGGAGTGCATCTTGCCAAGTGTAAAACAGTGGATTTGCAAGTGCCTGCTGACTCAGAAATTGTGCTAGAAGGCACGATTACTCCTGGCGAAACAGGCGTGGATGGACCTGCGGGTGATCACATGGGCTTCTATGGCGGCGTAAACGAAGCTGCACCCCTCATTCGGTTTCAGTGCATCACCCATCGTAAAGATCCGATTTACCTCACTACTTTCAGCGGTCGTCCACCCAAGGAAGACGCGATGATGGCGCTCGCGCTGAACCGCATCTATACACCCATCTTGCGGCAGCAGGTGCCCGAAATCGTAGACTTCTTCTTGCCGATGGAAACGTTGAGCTACAAAACCGCGATTCTGGCGATCGACAAAGCCTATCCGGGTCATGCTCGTCGCGCAGCACTTGCGTTTTGGAGCGCGTTGCCACAGTTTACTTACACCAAGTTCGTCATTGTGGTAGACAAAGACATCAACATCCGCGATCCGCGTGCAGTGGTGTGGGCGATCGCCTCCAAAGTCGATCCCGCTCGTGATGTCTTCATCCTGCCCAATACGCCGTTCGATTCGCTTGATTTTGCCACCGAGAAAGCGGGTCTAGGTGGACGGATGGGCATTGATGCAACCACAAAGATCCCACCTGAAACCGATCGCGTTTGGAACACGCCATTGGAGTCCGATCCAGCGGTGGCGGCAATGGTCGATCGGCGTTGGGCAGAGTATGGCTTGGCAGACCTGAACTTAGGGGAAGTCAACCCAAATCTCTTTGGTTACGACATGCGGTAGGCAAAGCTTGGGTACGACGAAGCACTTGAGTTTCAGATTCTACCGAAGGGGGAGTTTGCTGATGAGCCGAGTTAACTATAGCGCCATGTCCGACGCTGAATTAAAGCAGTACTTTCTTAAGCATCGCGGTGACAAAGCGGCGTTGCAGGCGCACTTAGACAGAATCAATCAGCGTCCGCTCAGAGTGATTGCCACCCCCGATGATCCTGATTTTGATGAGAAAGTGCAGGCAGCCATTCGCCAAAAGTTAGAAACGGCAAGAACCGGAAACTGACTAACGAATGGGCACGAACCCAACTTGCTCTGCCAGTTTTTGCCCTTCATCGCTCAGTAGCATATTGGCATAGGCAACCCCTGCCTGTTCATCAAGCTTGCCATCTCGTTTGAGGATGACAAAGAGCCGCCGGGTAATGGGGTAGGACGCATCGGCAAACGCCTTTTCGTTGATGGCGGCGCAGGTCGGGTCAGCACAGGGGGAGACAAAGCCTTGACTGCCTGCTTCTTTAGCGATCGCGATCAAACGAATTGTCTGCTGCTTTATGACCTCCGAGGTGGTTGCATAACTAACCCCTCCTGGAACAGTGGCAACCTTGCGAATCGATTCAGTTGTGTCGCGCACTTCGCGCACATTGGCACCCAGCGGTTGCTTCTCCATCACGTTGTCGTGAAAGAAATCAACCGTACCGCCTGCCTGTAAGTTACGGCTGAAGGGGGTGATGGCGAGATTGGGTCCCCCGACTTCCTTCCAGTTCCGAATTTTGCCTGTGAAGATGTCTCGCGCTTGAGCCAGCGTCAGCCCTTTCACGCCTTGATTGATCAATTGAGGGTTCACATACAGCGCAATGCCATCGAGTGCCACAGGCACCGCTTCCAGGGCAAACCCGCGATTCTTCGCTTGAGCGTATTCTTCGTCTTTGAGCGATCGTGACGATTCGGCAAAACTGAGCTGCCCGCCAAGCAACATTTCAATGCCTTTACCAGAGCCAGGTTTCCCTGTAATTGGCTCTGTATAGCGCACTTGAAATTGGGGAAATGCTTGCTGGATTGCGCCGACAACCGTTGTCGATCGCAACGGTGCAAAAGTGGTTGATCCGCCATAGTTAAACACGCCCTGCGGCACATTGGGCACCTCTGCAAGACTGCGATAGGTGGCAACGACTGCGCCCTGCACTGGAGGAGCGTTGTTTGGAACTGCCGCTACTGGAGACTGAGGAGTTGCTGGTGTGGGTGCTACTGGATCGGTGGCAGGTGCAGGGCTATTGGAAGCAACGGGTTGCGGGGCGAGTCCGGGTATTTTATCTTTCAGGAGGAAGAAGCCTGCGCCGAGCAGCGCGATCGTCACTAGCCCTGCCCCGATCAGCGCGACAGGTGATCCCTTTTTGCGTAAGGGCGTACCGCAAATCTCGCATTTAACGGCAGTAGAGGGATTGCGATCGTGTTCACATTTCGGGCATTTGATGTAGTTAAAGTTGGAAGTCATGAGTCGGTGCTGAGGGGGGAATGGTTGGGTGATGTGCTGTAGGGACGTTACGTGTAACATCCCTACAAAAACTGAATCATCGGTCTAGAACTACCGCCTAGCTGCTGCTGCCGAGTTCTTCACGGATGTTGGTTTCGATCGCAGAAATTTGCTCGTCTGTTAACTTCAGTTCTTCTTGAAGCTCCATCAACTGCGACTGCTCTTCCAGATCGATTTCGCCATCATTCTCAATAAAGGCTCGGTACATCAGGGTGTATTCCTCGATCGCCTCGTTCGGTGTGGCTTGAGGAGCCAGTTCTGCCATGATTTGCGCTGCTAGCGTTTCGGGAATGCCGTGTTTCTGGCGCAACCGTTCTAAAAGCTGTAGCTCGGTGGCAGAGGGATTGCCGCGTCGATAGCAGGTCTGCGCCAGTTTCCGAAACTTCTCGATATTCTCGGCACTGGCAGCGGTGGTGGACTGAGTAGTGGTTGGAGCAGCCGTAACGGGATTGGTTGTCGGGATAGTTGGGACAGTGGGCGCTGCGGTGGGTGGTGCAATAAACAGATTGTGGGTTTTGATGTATTCGTCGATCGCGGTTTCGACTGGCTTGTAGTCTGGACTATCCTTGCCATGCGGTAAGTCAGCTTCAAACTGAGTCAGGTACGCAAGGAGGCGCTGATGGAGGGCTTGCTTATCAGGTTTGGTGACGGCGCTTTTGCCGATCGCGCTCAACGCATCTGCCAGAATATTGCGCATATTGCTATTGGCATCGCCCAGCAAAAACTCTTCGGCTTCGCGCCCATCAGCACCCAACGTCTGCGTTTGGTCGCGTCCGGTCTGTTTGTTTTGGTAGCGCAACCGGACTTCAGAGTAGCCTGTCGCCTGATTCTCAACGGTGGTGATGAATGCTAACGCCATGCCCAAGACCAGGTTATGCTTGACCTGTGCCTCTTCTTGCGGTGAGGGCAACAGGTCTTTGAACTGGCGACTATCCTGGTGCGTGTGAAGCGGATTTTTGTCTGCCTGAGAGACCGATCGGTAGATCGATCGCATCTTTTCCATCCCTTCAATCAGGCGTAGAGGGAACGCGCCGACCTCATGGATAAAGTAAATGCGGTGAGGATCATTCAGTGGTTTGATGTTTTTATCATCCAGGGCACTCACTTTCCGTAAAATGGGAAGCATTGCCTCTACAGCGGGATCGGTGGGCTTGCTGCCGCCCTGAATACCAACGAGCTTTTGCCGCTTTTCTGCAAGGTCATCCCAGCCCAACCCCATTTGTTCTTTACTGAACCGCAAGAACGGCTCACTTTTTTGAAACGTGGTTTTAAGCTGTGCTTCCTGTTCTTCCAGCGTTTGATACCGCTCCTGAAACTTCTGCGCGGTGGAAATTTGCACCTGCGTGCTGGCTTTAAATTCGTCTTGAGTCCGTGTGAGGAGTCGCTCTTGCAAATCTTTGACGCGGAGTGTATTAAAGCCAGACAGGTCAAACAGTCGGCTGTTGACGGCACTCAAAAGCGCCTGTGAAATGCTCTGACAAATACTATCCTCTCGACCCGCTAAAGTCTGGCTGTAAACGTAATCAATATCTTTCGCGTCGTAGAGCAAGATCCCGTTGATGGTCAGGGTGCCTGTTTCCTGCACGTAAACATTTTCGCGCTCGGCAATCTTGCTCTCAAGGGCTTCCAGGACGCGATCGAACGCCGTCAGGTCTGCCAACAGCACATCAACCTCTTGCTTCAATTCATCCAGCAGCATTACCCCTAGCGTCCGAGCTTTGACCTCCACTTTTGAGACGTAAGTTAGCTCCAGCGCTTGCAGGACATTTTTAAATTCTTCGTCGATGACCCCGCGCCGATTGAGCATCAGCATTTGCTTAGCGTGGTCGTCAATCTGCTTGAGGAGTGCCTGAAGCGCATTGGCAGCAGACTTTTCTCTGGGCAGCCAATCTTTTTGGCGCGCCTGGTCAAACTGGTTGCGGTAGTCGGTTAAAACTTCTTGCAGCACTTCCAGGAATTGGCGTGTGAACTTGGGACCGCGAAAGCGATCGTCCAGCAGCTTGTAAACGGTTTGGCGGAGTTCCTGGCGCTTAAGCGGCATCAAGTGTTGCAGGTTGTCCCACATTTTTTGGAAGTAGTCGCTCCAGTGCTTGGGGTCGGGGTGACTGTCGTTAAAGTGGGGCGCGTATTTTTCTTGCTCTACGGAAACAAAGCGCTGCAAGTTCTCGAAGGGAATGTTCAAATCGTTGCGCTTTTTGCGAATGCCAGACACCCAATCGGCGACTTCTTTGCTGTAGGGCTTCAGGTTGTCGCCCAGGCTAATGCTGTCGAGGAGCTGGTGATCGTTTTCCGATTCTGCCAGGTTGAGGCTGGGCAAAATTTCAGTCTTGATCACATCCCGCATGGCGGCAGGAGACGGCGTAGGGTTTTGCCACCAGGAGACGACCTGACGGGCAAGGCGGGCAGCACAGGCATTGAGGACGCGATCGACCGGAAACTGAATGCTCGACAGCCCAAAGGTGAGGTAATTCTGCGGAAAGCCCAATGGATCGGGGCTAGACCAATGTTTGCGGATGTTATCGCGCACCAGCTTTTTATACTGGCTAAACCCAGAACTAAAGTCCAGAAAGATATTTTGAGCAACCATTTCCAGCACTGCGCCGACGGTGGGCAGCGTCACCTTGTCGTTGCTGTTGCCCACCAGATAGCAAAAGTTGAAGGGCACGTCTTGACCGCTGTTGCTGGTGATGCGATCGGAGCCGTTGTTGCTGTACTGTGCTTCAAAGCGGGTTTCGCTACGGGAGTAGTGGTTCAGTTCCACTAAGGCGGCGTAGGCATTGGCAATGACGCGATCGCCCAAGCCCGAAAAGGCTCCCGGCAACACCAAATAGGCAGACGATTGGGGAATTTCGGAGGCGGGTATCCAGTCGCGCAGATTGTATGCCAGGTCAAGGAACATCCCAGAACCCGTACCGCCAGAAAAGGAGCAGGCGATGAAGATATTGATGCCCTTGTCGAGTTCCACCTGCCAGCGATCGAGCATGAATTTCTCATGCCCCACAATTTTTTGCTTGGCGTACTGGAACGCACTTTTAATCTGAGGATAGTTAGCAGTGAAGGCAAATTTGCCCAAGGCTCTTACCTGCCCCGCACCTGCTAGGATCGAATCGGTTCCTTTCAACTGTGGCGGAAACCAGTCTGACAAATAGCCATACGACGAAAGGTTATTGAGAATGGGTTTCGCGTTCTCGACCTTTGCCCACACCTGCTCAACGGGACTCAGCGCGATATCCTGCTTGAGAACAACCTGCGGTTCAGACGCTTTCGCGTTTTGCTCGGTATCAATATGCAGAAAGGAGACGATCGGCAACTGATCGAGAGCGCCGTAGGTCTCTACAATCATGCGACGAATTTTCAGCAAAACCTCTTTACCCGTGCCGCCTAGCCCAACAATGATAGTCGGGGTCATGCCGTTGTAATCTGCCATAGGTCTCCGGTAAGAAGGATAAAGAGGGGCATGTCAACTCTGCATTCGCCCAGGTTTCTTCATCGCCAGTGTGAGGCTGAAGAAATAAAGCGAAAGATGAAGCGAGAAAAATTGACATTCATAGCGTTCCCAGAAGGTTTACGGGATGAACGCCTTAAACCACGATCGACTTCGTTTGTGTTGAAACCAAGACTTGCCTGCAAGACGTTTAGATGACAATCCGGACTAAAGGTACCCTGATTTCCCTGCACCCACTTCACTATAAGAGGTTAACGCGATCGCTGTCCTCAACGCGATCGACGCTTTAATTCGCTGCCAGGTGGAGTGCGATGTGCGCCAAAATACTTTTCACTGCGGTAGCGTAACCAAACGCGCAACGCTTGCGGAATCTGGTCTTTCTGCTCTTTGGTCAAGGTGTTGTAGAGTGCCAGTGCTTTCTCGCGCTCACCCCGACACGCCGCATTGTTGTGAGCATCCCAATAGCTACGAGCCACACGAATCCGCCGACAGACTTCTTTGACGAGGGCGGCTCCTGTGAGAGGTTTTTCTGGTTTCTGTGCCATTTGTTTGCATTAAGGCTGATTGCTGCGATCGTACCGTGTGTATGCGTGAACGCGATTGCCTTCAAACACACTAAAATCTCTGCTTGGTAGAGCCAGCAATGGATCGACTGCTTTATGCTTGAGGCATATCGACTGCAAAAGCGATCGATGTATCGCCCTCACTCACAGCAACATCATGCTACAGATCTCCAACACCGTCAGCATTCCAGAGCATGAGATTGAGCTAAGCGCCATTCGTTCTCAGGGTGCGGGTGGGCAGAATGTCAACAAAGTAGCAACAGCGATCCATCTGCGGTTTGATGTGGTCAATTCTTCGCTGCCCGATCGCTACAAAGAGCGCTTGCTGAACCTGAATGATCAGCGCTTAACAAAAGACGGCGTGATTGTGCTCAAAGCACAGGAGCATCGGAGTCAGGAGCAAAACCGTGAAGAAGCCTTGAAGCGACTGCAAGAGCTAATTAAGAGCGCGATCGTGTTACCCAAACCACGCAAACCCAGCAAGCCATCCCGTAGCGCTCAACGCAAACGACTCGACAGCAAGACAAAGCGAGGGCAAATCAAACTCTTGCGCGGAAACGTTGATGATTTGTAGGGACGTTACATGTAACGTCCCTACTGACGAGACCGCTCATGTTGGCACCAGTTCACCCGGACGCAATTTTGCCCACTTGCCTTTTTCTTCAGCAAAGCTCAGACAACCGACCACATCCCATTCCATCTCAATGATTTCGCCATCTTGACGAATATTGACGTTGATCGTAGGCTCCGTTGCCTCAAAGTCCGGCGTTTCCGTCAGGTGAGGCTGCTGATGCTGATGTTCGACCGCGTTGTAGGTGGTGCAGCGATCGACGTAGTGACAGTTAATGCAAATACACATGGCTCAACTTTCTCGCCTCAAAGCGTGAACATTCAGAATGTCAGATGCTTTTCTGTTACTCTAGCTCAGACGCACTCATCATGCAGCGGCTTTCAGGTTGATTTTCATTGCACTGATTCTCGTAGTCGTGCAATGAATCGCTGGCAGCGTTAGGCTGTGGTAGGTGAGTGAAGGCGCTCAGAGGTTTTAGCACCAGATTATTTAATGTCAGATTGTACAGTCAGCGATGGGTGGATTGGACGGGCTTGAATCAGCTTTTGGATTTAAAGTATCAATTGAGTGTTCCAGCAGTGTCCTCTGCGCTCTCTCCCAAAACATGGCCTTTTAGCCTGGAGTGGTTGCCACATTCGACATATTTAGTGGGCGGCACCGTGCGAGATGCGCTGCTGGAGCGAGAAAGCGAGTATCTGGATCTCGATTTTGTGATGCCTGTAGGTGCGGTGGAGACAGCGCAGGCGATCGCCCGACACTATAAGGCGGGGTTCGTGCTGCTGGATGCAGACCGTCAGATTGCGAGGGTTGTCTTTGAGCAGGGCACGGCAGACTTTGCCCAACAGGTGGGAGCGACACTAGAAGCAGATTTAGAGCGACGGGATTTTACGGTGAATGCGATCGCCTACAATCCTCATACCGATCAGCTCCTCGATCCGCTGCATGGCTACGCCGATTTGCAGAAGCATCAGTTGCGGATGATCGCGCCCGAAAATTTGCGGGAAGATCCCCTACGGCTGCTGCGAGCCTATCGGCAGGCAGCACAGCTTGGCTTTACGGTCGAAGCAGAGACGCGATCGGTCATCCGAAAATTGGCAGCGCTTTTGCAACGCATTGCCGCCGAACGGGTGCAGTCAGAACTCAACTACCTCCTGAGTGCCACAAGCGGTACGACCTGGCTCACAATGGCATGGCAAGATGCGCTGCTGGACGATTGGTTCCCCGCAGCGACCGCTCAAAGTTTGGCATTGGTGGCGGCGATCGACCAGACGGCTGGAATGCTGCAAGAAACCATGCCTGACTTTGCCTGGGAATTGTTCAGCCGGATTCGTAACGTCCCCAAACAGCGTCATAAGCCCTGCAAAAGCTCTGATGGAGAGCGATCGTCCCTACAAAAGCCAGAGCTAGCCGTATCCGGTTCGACGCGCACCTGGCTCACTACCGCCAAGCTGGCAAGTTTGCTGCCGTCCAACGTTGCTCAAGCCGAGCTGCAACTACGGCGACTCAAGTACAGCCGCACAGAGGTGCAGGCAGTCAGCACTATCCTTAAATGCCTGCCCCAGCTCTGTCCTAGCGCCACGGCTGATGCTGTCATCGCTAGTGCCAGTGATAGCACTTGGAACCTACAACCCTTAACGCCGCTTGCTCTGTCACTTCGACAGCAGTATGAGTTCTTTCAAAGTGCAGGCGCGACGTTTCCCGCGATCGCCCTGCTTGCGATCGCCCTGGGTATGCCTGTGGAGGCGATCGCGCCTCTGATGCAGCGGTTTCTCACGCCTGGCGATCCCGTTGCCCATGCCAGCGCTTTATTGACGGGGCAAGACCTGATGACGGCTTTGCAGTTGCCTGCCGGCCCGCGCATTGGACGGCTATTATCAGCCATTCAGCTAGCCAGAGCCGAGGCAAAAATCACAACGCCTGCTGAAGCACTGCACTGGGCAGCAACCCTTGTTGAGGCTGAGGAGTGATTGACGCTAACCACTGACCCAACTTTTAGCCTTTAGCCTTCTGCTCCTCTACGCCCTCTTAGCTTCTGGCTCCTAACTCCTGGGTTCTTGCCCCAAGGTGTACGGAGTGAGAGAAACAACATGAAGCTCAAAACTCATCCCTTAAAACTCAAAACGCTCCAGCCCTGCTTAGGATCGTGGATTAAATAAAACCGACAAATTGTTCGTAGGTAGGGGCGCACGGCTGTGCGCCCCTACGGAAAACGCCGAGGTGATTAAATTCTTGTTCCTTAGGATCGTGGATTAAATAAAACAGACAAATTGTTCGTAGGTACGGGCGCACGGCTGTGCGCCCCTACGGAAAACGCCGAGGTGATTAAATTCTTGTTCCTTAGGATCGTGGATTAAATAAAACAGACAAATTGTTCGTAGGTACGGGCGCACGGCTGTGCGCCCCTACGGAAAACGCCGAGGTGATTAAATTCTTGTTCCTTAGGATCGTGGATTAAATAAGTAGTCCAACAGAATTATTTTCACACTAGCTTCGCGACAATCCAGCCTTTCAGCTACTTTTTTGTGTAATTGATTTCGTTTAACTACTTAAAACCGACAAATTGTTCGTAGGTAGGGGCGCACGGCTGTGCGCCCCTACGGAAAACGCCGAGGTGATTAAATTCTTGTTCCTTAGCTTCACCTAACTTAGTGTCCACCTGCTTCGACAGATTATGTTAAAGTGATCTTCTCACTTCTTCGGTTTTTGAGTCAGTGCTCCACCAGCTTGTCACGCAGGCTGGGTTTTTGAGCGCTGAGTAAATGTCGCTCACTCGTCGGTTGTTTTATTAAGGGGTACACATGGCTAAACGCCGCAACCAAAAGAAAGAAAAAGCTCTCCGCAATCAGGCTTACGCTCGGAAGTTCCGCAAGAAAACGAACACAGGTCGCTTTGGCAGACGACGCACGGATGGCGGCGGTCGTGATGACGCTGAGGGTGGCGATCAAGAGGGCGCAGCTCGGACTGGTGAAGGCGCTGCTGACGCATAAAAAGCTCTTTGCGGGTCAGGGGTTGAGCCAAGCTTAAGTTGATCCAGGCAGAAAGACTTGCTGTCTATCGGCTGACACGTTTGCATGGCAAATTACGCTGGCAGCAGGGGTTAGCAGCAGAGCTACCGCCGGAGCAATCAAAAGAGCATCTGAAACCAGTTCGGCTTCAGATGCTTTTGTCTTTAGGCGGTTCCATTGGTTTTAAAGTCAGTGGCTCAGGTGCTCTGCAACGGCTAGCCCTGATAAAAAAGCGTGTTCCACTTTGCTGCCACCGCACCAATCGCCAGCACAAAGCAGCGGCGCTGGTGTAGTCGCTGCCAGATAAGGAGTGGGTAAAGGCGTTTTAGCAAAGGCGTAACGCCAGCGATGTACCTGGAGCCAATCTGGTTTTGCCAGCCAAGGTGTGAGCTTTTCAGCCGATCGCTTGAGGAGTTGGTAGCCTGCTGACTGGAGGTCGATCGCGTCCAAATACTGTTCAGCAAACGCAGGTGTACTTTGCACCACAAACACAGGCTGGGGTGACGATGATCGCTTGCTGCTGTCTAACCCAAGCCAGGAAAGGTTGCCGTCCCTCACGAAGGTCAGCGATCGCACGTCAGCATACTGCGAGACCCAATCCTGCTGGCGATCGGGCGTATAACCCGCCATCACGCTTAAACAGGGGATAAACGCTACGCCTTGCAACTGCTTGAGGAAGGTTTCAGACAGCACGTCCGAGGGCAAGGTTTGTAACAGTACCGCCGCTTGAGGAGCCGGGATCGCCACAACGATCGCGTTAGCTGTCATCGTTTCCGTTGCTTTTGTCTGATCTGGGTTCGTTCTCTGAATCGCCAGTTCCCAATAGGCATTGTCAACCAACGTCAATGACTGCACCAGATGGCTGAAACGCATGTCTAAATCGGTGGCGAGGGACTTGGCGATCGCCGTCATCCCAGCAGGTGCCACGTAGCGCGGGTAGCGTTCTGTTACGGGTGACTCGCTGAGTGTGCCATCAGGACTCAATGCATGCACTGTCTCTATCCATGACTGCACGACTCCCGCCTCGATCAATCGCTCCAGCAACGCTCGAAATGCCTGTCCTTTGGGCGTGAGATAGCAGGTGCCATGATCTGCCAATGTCTCATGTAAGCGCCGAGTGGCAAGCCGTCCCCCTACACCGCGTGACTTTTCTAGAATGACTACGCGATCGCCCGCCTGTTGAAGTTGCCTTGCACAGGTTAGCCCTGCCATACCAGCACCGATCACAGCGATATCAAAGTTAGGAGAGGAGTTTGTCATTGCGTAGAGTGTGTTTCGGACGCTTGCATGATTATAAGGAAGGGGAAAGGTAAAAGGAATTGTTGGTTTTTAGTTTTTAGAAGAAAGCCGACGACCGAAAGCTAGCGCTAGATTAAATCAAAACTCAAAACTTCTTACCCCGCTCTCTTCTCTCCTCACCCCTCTCTTCATTCGATAGAATAATTGCAGCAGAATCAATTCATGGATGGGGAGGAACGAGGGGTGGATGAGTTAAGAGCCGCGTTGGAGTTGGCAACGGATGATGAGTTGCAGGATTTGACGGAGATTCTGTTTCGCCCCAAGTTCAATCCGCTGGATTATGTGAATGCTGCTGACCCGATCGCTGTGCAAAGTCAGGATCGCGCAGACTGGTTGAATTCGTTAGAAGAACGGTTTCGGTTTTTGGCTGCTGATGGAGTGACGGTGCTGAGCCGGAAAACGCAGCGACTCACCTATCGCCAAATCTTGATTCAGGTCTGTCGGCATCTCAAATTGCCCTACCAGGGATCGATGTCTACGGTTGATTTGGAGGCAGAGGTTTTCCTGTCGCTGCTGTCACGTGCCTGGAAGCAATTGCCTGTGGCTGAGCGGGGCGCGTTGACGATCCGGTTGCAGCGATCGCTCACGAACTCCCAGCTTTTACCCCAACTGCCCCTGGCACTTCAGCAAGATCCGTTGAGTTTATTGGTGAAGGGCAGTGGCGCGATCGCGCTTAGTGCTGTGTTACGTCCGCTTTTGATCCAGCAGATTGCCCGTCAATTTGCGCTTCACTTTGCGACCTATCAGATGGCTCAGCAGGCAGTCGCGGCGGGTGGCGCGATCGCAACGACTCAGTTTCAACACTATCTAGCCGTGCAAACGGCTCGCCGTGGGATGGCATTAAGCGCAGCACGGTTGACCGCCGTTCGCAGCATTTTTGCGGTGGTGGGTCCAGCCATGTGGGCATGGTTCCTGGCAGATTTGGGGTGGCGGACGATCGCCACAAACTATGGTCGCATCATCCCTACCATTTATGCCCTCGCCCAGATTCGCCTTACCCGTGCTGAATGCTTTGAACTCGCTTAACCATCGCTCCACCAATGCTCAACAACGCTGTCATTGCTTCCCGGCAGGCGATCGATGACATTTAGACCTTGGTTGCAAGCCTGGTTTCCAGCTCAACGCCATCTCGATCGTCGGCTTCAGACGCTCTGGACTGTGCTCCAACTGGCAGTGCTGTTGCTACCGTTTAGTTCGCTGCTGGGGAGCCTGGGTATCTTGCTGGCAGCGATCGGCACCTGGAACCAGCGCTTTCACGCTATTGTACGCCGTCCTCTCAACTGGGGCTTTGCTGTGCTGAGCTTACTGATGCTACTCAGTACAGCGCTCGCTTACAAACGTACCGATGCGCTTTTGGGTCTTTTTAACTTTCTGCCGTTCTTTTTCGCCTTTGCAGGGCTGGGTGAACTCATTCGGACTCCTGCCCAACTGCGACGACTGGCATGGCTGCTGGTGATTGGTTCTGTGCCTGTAGTGGCGATCGGTCTTGGTCAGCAGTTTTTCGGTCTGTCAGGGCGAATCAACTTTCTCTGGGTCTTCAACTGGACGATCGACCCTACAGGCAACCCTCCCGGTCGCATGGCATCGATTTTCTTTTACGCCAACGTGCTGGCAAGCTATCTAGTAGTCACGCTGACATTGAGCTTGGGACTATGGATTGAGGTAGTTTTTAGCGATCGAGCGCAAGGCAAAAGGCAAAAGTCAGAAGCCAGAAGCCAGAAGTCAGAAGCCAGAAGTCAGAAGCCAGAATTTAGAGGCTATAGCGATCTAGAGGACAGTGACTCCTTACTCCCTACTCCCGTTCGGCTGAGCGCTCACGTCGAAGCCTACTCCCTACTCCCTAAAATTTTCTTGACGATCGCCGTTCTCGGCAACGCGATCGCCCTGATCCTGACCAACTCGCGCAATGCCTGGGCGATCGCGGTCTTTGCCTGTCTTGCCTATGCACTCTACCTGGGCTGGCGCTGGCTCCTAGTCGGTGTCGGCGTTGTCGTTAGTAGTGCGCTAGGTGCAGCGTTTGCTCCTACTCCTGAACGAGATTGGCTACGGGCGATCGTGCCTGCCTTCTTCTGGGCACGGTTGACCGACCAGCTCTATACCGATCGTCCAGTGGCGCAGCTACGCAGTACGCAGTGGCAGTTTGCCTGGTCGCTTGCCCAACAGCATCCATTGACAGGTTGGGGGTTACGCAACTTTAGCCCGCTGTATCAAGCACACATGCAGTATTTTATCGGGCATCCCCACAATCTACTGCTGATGCTGGCAGCAGAAACGGGCATTCCAACCGCCCTGCTGTTCTTTGGTTTAGTCGGTTGGGTGGTCGTGCAGGGCAGCCTCCTGCTTGCCTCACAGCGTCGCTTGAGTAGCGCCATAGCAAATGAGATGAGCGATCGCCTGCTTTATTTCAGCTATCTCGTCGCTTTTACAGGTTGCGCCCTCTTCAGCTTCTTAGATATCACCTTGTTCGATGTCCGCATCAATCTACTCGGTTGGCTGTTGCTAGCCGCGATTGTCGGACTGGTCTATGGAAGGGATGAAGAATGAAATCGAGTTACAGCGGTTGCTGGTTGGGTAAACCACAGTTCTGTGAGAACGGATGTGGAGTGCAGGGCTTCGACGTGAGCTTTCGACCTGAGCGCTCAAGCCGAAGGGCGCTCGGCCGAACGGTGTCGGGTGTAGTGAATGCAAATGGAAATGGCTGTAATGCAGCTCTCAGCTTCTAGCCTTTTACCTTCTGATACCAATTTAAAGTATGACGGCTACAGATCCAATCGCTGGGTCGGGGCAAGGCATTGCCTTGCCCCGACAAGATGTGTCGTCTTTTCAATGCAAATTGGTATGACTTCTGACTCCTGCTTCCTACCTTCTGACTCCCTACGTCCTACCCCTTCCTTCCATCTCCCCTGGCTCCAAATCCGTAACCCAGTTACAATAAGCGAAAGCAAGTCAAGTTAGTCGAAAGCTATAGAGAGCAGGATTCTCGCGTGACTCAGGATCGGGCGACTCCACAGGATCATGAAGCGACATGGGCATCACGCCAAAAGGTGATGGCTGCAAGCTACTACGGCTTGATGGGGTTGCATCCTTCGGCATCAGTACGCGAGATTCGGCAAGCCTATCGCGATCTGAGCAAGCTGTATCACCCCGATACGACTTCGCTTGCGGCAGCGATCGCCACTGCCAAATTTCAGCAACTTAACGACGTGTATGCCACGCTCAGCAGTCCCGAACGCCGCACGGTTTACGATCGCAAAATTGGGTACTCAACGGTGCCTGTTATCCAACCGCCACTGCGGTACGAGCAGCTAAAGGTGTCAACCCGTGAGCAAGCGTCATCCGCTTATCTTGACCCCACCGATCGACCGCTATCGCCTGGAGAAATCTTTGCCCTGTTTATTTTGGGGTTAACCTTTATTGGGTGTCTGGTGCTGGCAATCGCGATCGGTATTACCAGAGGCGAAGCTGTCTTGCAGCCAATAACCACGCATCCCAGTTCGCCCCGGCAAGAAATCACTACTGCCGCCAGCGTCCACAGTCAGTCTGCACCAAGCCAGACAGAAATTCCTGCTGCTTCCGTTCCACTAGCCAGCCGCAGTCCTCGCCCCTGATCCTGTGCCTTTCAACAAAAGCAATACTCGATGTTCTCCCTCCCTCCCAACACGTCAATGTCACTTCCTGCTGCTGAAACTCCCCTTTACAATCATCCTCTTCCCGAGATTGAGCAATGGCTCAGCGTCAAAGGGTGTGAACAAGACCGCTCAGAACGGCATTGCTGGCACATTCAGCATCCCGATTGGAAAGCAGAACTGTGTTTAGACGTTGATCAACTTACGGTGCGCTATAAGCAGCCCAATGAGAGTGATTACAGCATTCAGCGATCGTTCAAATACTCTCTGAGCCGACAAGACATTGAAGACGCTGTCTTTGCAGGACCGTGAGCGCGCTGAATTTGTGCTTTTTGTCCGCCATTGGACTGGACAAACGCGTTCTTTAGCCACCAACTATTACATTCTTTGAAGTTTTGCCGTCTTTTCTCAGAGAGCATTCCAGCGGTGATGTAAACTGGGCGTTGACTCTGGAGCCTTCAGCGGTTCATCTGCCGCCAGGTTGGCTGATCGATGCTGCAAAGTATCAAGCATTCATTTGGAGCCCTTCATCATATGTCTCATACGGTCAAAATCTATGACACCTGCATTGGCTGCACCCAATGCGTCCGCGCCTGCCCTACTGACGTTCTAGAGATGGTTCCCTGGAATGGCTGCAAGGCGGGTCAAATTGCCTCGTCGCCACGCACAGAAGATTGTGTAGGCTGCAAGCGGTGCGAAACTGCCTGCCCTACTGATTTTCTCAGCATCCGAGTTTACTTGGGCGCTGAAACCACCCGTAGTATGGGTCTGGCGTATTAGAAACGTTGGTCACGTTTGTTTTATCCATGTGGGTTCAATGCTAAAAGGGGAGCGATCGCTCCCCTTTTTTTTGCTTTTTTGGTCAATGCGTCTGCCCACAACTGGACGCATTGACCAACTCGATCAATCACTCACAAGAGTTTTATGAAGGCAAAAACGCCATGAGTTAGACGCTTCAGCCTCCAACTCATGGCGTTTGGTTTTAGACAATGCTTCAAGAACTGGCGTTGAGCAATTCACCTGACTCAGTTTCTGCAAGTTCTTTGGCTAGGCGGCGCTTTTTAGCATAGAGCTGAATGGCGATCGCAAACCCCAGCACCATTGCCACAATGCCCCAAACGGTGAGGTCGGTCGGCAAGCTGCTTTTGAACACTGCCAGCAGCACCACGACGACAAAAAAGACCGTTGGCACCTCGTTGAACCAGCGGAAGTGTTGTGCGTTCATTCTGCACTCATCGGCTGCCAATTGCTTCATCAACCGCTTGCAGTAATGGTGATAGCCCAGCAAGATCGCGACACACGCAAGTTTGACATGCATCCAGGGCTGTTTAAGTACGTCTGGTTCTGTTGTAACCAGGCCGATCGCCATTGCCACAGTCAGCAGCATGGCAGGAGTCATGATGATGCTGTAAAGGCGCTTCTCCATGATCTGATACTGGCTTTTCAAGATGCTGCGCGCAGGCTCTGGCTGTTCACTCGCTTCGGCATGATAGACAAATAGTCGTGGCAGGTAGAACATGCCTGCGAACCAACAGACAATGCCCACAATGTGAAACGCCTTGAACCAGTAGTAAGCCATGAACAAGCCCTCTTAAAAAGTCTCGGATCTTAAAATCTGCCGATCCCGAAATTGCACTAAAGTCTCAATCTAAGGCTGCAATCCCTAGACTGCGTGGTTGAAAAGTGCGTCTAGATAAACCCGTGCAGCACGACGATCGCAATCTCCATTTTGCAACAAAAAGAGGGACAATGCAGCCGCAAAGACGCGATCTTGATCCCAATCAGGATGGATCTCCAGGTAACGAGTGAGTGCTGTGTGAAGTTCTTCAGGAATTTCTGCCAGGATGCTAACGGTCGTGCTCATGAGAACCTCAGGTGATGCTAGGGCAAGTCGCCATTGACGCGGACAAGAAACAGTTCAACTTAGCACCCTGATAAGAAAGCAATCAGCAGCAGAGAGGCGCTGCCACGGCAAGACTGACACGCAAAACTTGACAAGCGCGCTCTTCGCCTCAAGGCAGACACCCCTAACGGGTTTGATCTCAAAGCGTTCGTCCTCGTAAGTGCCTCATTGTGCCTAGAGGCAGGCTGCCTTGTCAATGCGGCTAGTCGCGACCCGCCCTTATTCTGCCAGGAAAGGCTAACGGAGGAATCGGCGTTTGCGAGCGATCCCCGTGATTTTACTTAACAATCTAAAGTCTTTTCTCAGCTTGGCTGGGTCGATCGCCAAAGTCGTGCCCAACACACAGAAGCTCGATTCTACCGTGCAAGGCTGTGGAAAACGCTCGTTTACCTGTGGAAAAGACAGGTGAATCTGTGGAGAACCTGTGGAAAGCCTGTGGAATCAATGGGGAAAACTCTGGCGAAGGATAAGAATTGCAAAACCTTAGAAAAGTCAGGATTCTGGCACGTTTTCGACTGGAAGCGGCTATTAGTTGTAGCGACTGTTGGGCAGGTCGGAGGTGTCTTTTGCCTTTCACTTCCTGTGTTCTAGCCGTTTGCCCGTCTATGCTAAGTTTGAACGAATTCGGAGTACGATGCTACAAAGCTTAACCACCGTACTAGAGTGGCTTTTGTTCCCATCGCTTAGACTTTCCGCACTATGAATTGGTGGCAACGACTTAAGAAAAACCCTTTAGCGCGGTTTGGCGCAGTACTGCTGCTGGTTTTTTACATCGCCGCGATCGCTGCCGAGTTTGTTGCGCCGTATGACCCTTATGCCTCGCAGCAGGATGGAGCGCTGTTACCGCCGACTCAGGTGTATTGGCAGGATCAGGCTGGCGCATTCACGGGTCCACATGTCTATCCCACCACGCAAGGACCCGTCGATTTGAACACAGGCGATCGCCAATTAGTGGTCGATCGCAGCAAACCGTCACCACTACGTCTGTTTGTTGCTGGTGATGAGTACTACTTATTACAAATCAAACTGCCGCTACCAACTAAGTTCTCGTTGGCCGATCCCAAATTCGATGAAGTGGAATTATTTGGCGGTATTCCCGGTAACTGGCATTTGTTGGGCACAGCCGGAATGGGCAAGTTCAATCTGTTAGGGACTGATGAGCAAGCCCGCGATCAACTCAGTCGCTTGCTGTATGGAGCACGCATCAGTCTCAGCATTGGGTTGGTTGGGATCATCATTTCCTTTCCGCTGGGTCTGCTTGTGGGAGGCATTTCGGGCTACTTTGGCGGTTGGATCGATACTGTGCTGATGCGCCTAGTGGAAGTACTGATGACGATTCCCAGCATTTACCTGCTGGTCGCGTTAGCGGCAGTGCTGCCACCAGGACTCAGCAGCGCTCAACGCTTCTTGCTGATTATTCTGATTACGTCTTTTATTCGTTGGGCTGGCTTGGCACGGGTGATTCGTGGGCAAGTCCTGTCCATCAAAGAGCGTGAATTTGTCCAGGCGGCACGAGCAATGGGTGGACGATCGCTCTATATCATCATCCGCCATGTGTTGCCCCAGACTGCCAGCTATATCGTGATTGCAGCAACCCTTTCGATTCCAGATTTCATCGTGGCAGAATCGATCCTCAGCCTGATTGGTTTGGGCATCCAACAGCCCGATCCATCCTGGGGCAATATGCTTTCGTTGGCGACAAATGCCTCCATTCTGGTACTGCAACCCTGGCTCATTTGGCCTCCTGCTTTGCTGATTATCCTTACAGTGCTGGCATTTAACCTACTCGGTGATGGTCTGCGGGACGCTCTCGACCCCCGCAGCGTCTCGCGGTAAATGATGAGGAAGTCCTGGTTTGAGTTGCTTGAAGCGATCGCAGCTTAACAACGATCCCCATTAAGCTAATTCGTCGGGATTGATGCCCATTGCTCTCAGTTGCGCTGCTAGTTGCTCGGCGCGTTGCTCAGCTTGGTCAGCGCGTTGGCTTTCTTGCTCTAGCCTTCGTTCTGCTTGCTCGGCACGTTGGCGTTCTTGCTCGGCACGTTGGCGTTCTTGCTCGGCACGTTGAGCAATCTCGACGTAGCTTAAAAAGGGCTGACCATCCGGTCGATAGAGTTGCAGCTCTTCGCCAGAGAGGTCAAACCGAATGCCGAGTCGAGGGCTGACCCAACCAGACATCTCGCTAATGACCACCAAGGCTTCACCAGAGCGGGATAGTCCGGTTAATTCAATGCCATCGGGGTCATAGATGTAATATTCCTCCACGCCATAACGCTCATAGAAGCGTAACTTCTCCACCATTTTGGTCACGCGGTTGCCTGGTGAGAGAATTTCAAACACAACCTGGGGCGGTATGTTGGCTTCTAACCATTGCTGATAGGAACCCCGATCGCCTTTCGCTCTGCCAAACGCAACCATCACACCAGGTGCCATGCGGCTTTTAGGATCGCCTTCAACGGGATACCAGAGGAGATCGCCAGCCACAAACACACTCTCCTGGTCAGCAAACAGCCACTCCAGATTTTGCTGAATGACAACGATCCACCGGAACTGCTTGGTGTTGTCTGCCATTGGTTGTCCGTCGCTGCTGGGATAGAGAAGCCCTGATGTTTGGGACGCGGGCAGTTGAGTGACCATAACTGAAATGCCGCAAACTGCTGAGGGTAATGTCTTTCTCTTACATTAACATTGAGAACTCTTGCCGCGCTCAAAGGGTGACAGGGTGCTGTCCGTAGAAGGGGAGTGCGGCTGACCAATGGGGTCTTTGTCCTTGCTGCCATTGCTGGTGGGCGATCGCCAAAACGCTAGAGACAGATTCTCCAAGCCCACCTTCTGCGTGAGTGAGATGGTGCGGGCTGTCCCAATCTGCAAGAGTCTGCTGCCAGGTTGCCAAACTCATCACAGCGTCCGGAAGTAGTGCCTGTAGTCCATCAGATACTGGTTGGTAGATTGCCCCAAAGACTTCTCCCCGCTGAGCAGGCATCTGCACGGCAATGTGGGGATATGTGTCTTCTGAGGTCATGTCTCCTACCGCCGCGTGTGCCAGCGCTTCTAATGTAGAAACGGCAAAGAGGGGAAGTTCCAACTGCTGCGCCAGCGTTCGTGCAGTGACTACGCCAAGGCGGGTGCCTGTGAAGCCACCAGGTCCAATCGCGACAGCAAGAAACGCCAGATCTGTCCAGGTTTGGGGTCGCAAAAAGGCGGCAAGATGGACGTGCAGATGGGTGGACAAGTCGCGTCCCAAAGCCCAGACTTGAGTGCGATCGTCCCCAGTAAAATTGTCGATCGCCAACCCCAGATCTGGACTGGCTGTATGAATGGCTAAGCCGTACTTCGTGGGGTCAACTGTCAACGGTAGAAACCTTGTGCGATCAAGCTTAGGATCGTGGATTAAATAAAACCGACAAATTGTTCGTAGGTAGGGGCGCACGGCGGTGCGCCCCTACGGAAAACGCCGAGGTGATTAAATTCTTGTTCCTTAATGTTCAGCCGCTTGGCGGTCTCAGGCTTGCGTCTCTAGAAGCGATCGGCGATCGAGAATGCCCTGTCGAAACCCCAGGACAACCAAAATATTAGAAAACGTGAGAAAAGACTCCGCGCCACCGTGTAGCCAATCAACATCTGCCAAATTAGCACTGTAAGCCGTTTTCGCATAAATTCCGGCTGGAATGGTGACTGCCACAAACACCAGCAGCACGTAGAACCCAATCAACGCTAAGCGGGGTGTTTGTCCAGAGCGAGTCAGAAACCAGAGAAAGCCAAGATACGGAAAAAGGGAGATTGCAAACAGCGTTTCTTTGGCAATGGGAAAAAGGGATGGTAGCAACAGCAGCGGCAGCGGCACGATCGCGTTTAGGGACAGCGCTTTGGTCGCTTGCGGATGCGAAGCGGTCGATCGCCAGATCCACCATGCTGCTACCATTTGCGTACAGTTTCCCACGACCGTCATTGAGGCTTGCAGTGTCACGAGCCACTCTAAGGAAGCCGCGTTGTCAAAAAAGTGCCAGGTACAGGCACACATCGCGCTGACCAGGGCAGGCAGCATGGCGATCGACAATCCCCACCAGGCATGATTCCGGCTCACGTCGCCATACGTCCAAATCAGCCAAATGGCAGCTATCCACTCAACAACGCTGGAGATGTGAATCACCCAAGTGGGAATTGAAAGGGCGTGCATCAGGCAGCAATCTCCGCCAAAATATCGCTGGCGTGGGTTTCCGTCTGGATGCTGGTATAAACCTTTTCGATTTTGCCATCGCCACCAATGACATAAGTCACGCGTTGGGCATAGGGTGTGCCATTGCGCTCAGTCAGCACATCGTATGCTTTGGCGATCGCGCCATCCACATCAGCCAGCAGCGGAAACGGCAGGTTGAACTTTTCGGTGAACTGTTGATGAGAGGCTTCATCATCCAAGCTTACGCCAAAGACCGTAATCCCCTTACTGAGATACTGCTCGTAATTGTCTCGAAAGCTGCAAGCTTCTTTCGTGCAACCGGGGGTGTCATCTTTGGGGTAGAAGTACATCACCACTGGCTTGCCTGCATATTCAGACAGTGTGACAGTTTTGCCGATCGTATCTTTGACAGTGAAGTTTGGAGCGGTATCACCCACAGATAAGGGCATCGGTTCACTTCCTTGCTTGGTACGAGATCATTATGGATTGTAGTACCGATCGCGGCGCTTTGGTGCGTGTGGGACGGCACGTAACGTTCTAAAACAAAACACAGCACAACAATCAAAAAATTCTGTATCATAGAATACGAAAACTAAGTTTTACGCCTTGATCTTGACGCATAAGTGTCCCGCTTTCGGCTAACGCTGTCGTTCCTACAAAGAGAGCGATCGCACTACGACAGCTTAAAGTTTGATCTTGGCGCAGCAGCAGGCAAACAAGCGATGAGACTGGAAACCGAATTTCAACTCTGCCTCCAGCGGCGATCGCTGGAATGGTCATTTCAGCAGTCTTCACCGAACTCTACGCTGGTGAGGAGTGCAGCTCAAGCGGCGATCGCGCCCTCAATGTGGGTCAAGCTATTGTCGCTGCCCACGACCTATTGCTCAGAAGAAGCCTTACTCATCTGCCAACAGTCTGAGCAGGAATGGCTTGCCTGGATTCCCGACTACGGCGAGATTTTGCTCGATCGTGGAGAGTTTGAACTGTAGGAGGTTTGGGTGAGTGGGGAGTGCAATTAGCGGTCAGCTATCAGCTTTTACCTCTAATCTCCTGAATCCTTCTAAAGTCACTGTCTCCTACTTCGCTTGTAGAGTCATTGACTTTAACGCCTGACTTCTGGTTTGACCCTACTCCCCACTCCCTACTCCCCACTCCCTACTCTGCAAGTATTTCTGCACATCGCGCAAGACCTGCTTCGCGCCATCAAAGCTCAGTTGGGCGATCGCCTGCTCGTACTCAGCCCAGACATATGCCTGAATTTCTTTCTCCTGACAATGCACAGTCGCTGACTGCACCCAAGCGGGAAAGTAGACGACCGTTTTCTCAAACTTTTTACCACTGCGCGTGAAGGGATAGTGCTCTGAGAACGACACGCCTTCAATGAGGATATAGTCTGAAATGCCTGTCTCTTCTAAAAACTCGCGGCACGCTGCTTGCAAGGCTGACTCACCGGGGTCAGCGTGTCCTTTCGGAAAGCCCCAGTGACCAGCGTGATGCTGAATGAGAAGGAACTGGCATACCTCGTCGGTTTGTAGGATTGGCACAATACCAAAGGCTTCATCTCTGGCAATAATTGAATTAGCCATACGATTCAGATTGAACGTTGTGAAGCAAAGAGAGCCATTTTTGCTTGTGTGAACATCTAAAGAGATGCCAGTAGACAATCACTAAAAGCACGGTTTGGAAATTAATCCAGACTGCTATTTCAAGAGGCGATTAAACCTCGTCTGATGTTTTAAGTAGGTTTACTTATGATAATCCGGTTAAGCGGCAATGGCTACGGCTTCTTGTCCATGCTTCCGCATTAGTTCCATCAGTTCATCCCGATAGTCATGAAAAATAGCATGGCGTTTGACTGCGTGACCACGTTCAGGTAGCTTCACCACAATTTCTTTTCTGACTGTCCCTGGACGCGCTCCCAAGGCATAGATTCGATTTGACAGGAAGACTGCCTCTTCAACATCGTGGGTAATCATAAAGACTGTAATCTGTGTCCGCCGCCAGAGATCAAGCATAAATTCATGCATCGCTTCTTTGGTATGGATATCCAGCGCACCAAATGGTTCATCCATTAGCAAGACTTTGGGCTCAGAGGCAAGGGCACGGGCGATCGCCACTCGTTGCTTCATCCCACCCGATAGCTCTTTGGGTAGCGCTTGGGCAAACTTCGACAACCCCACCACACTCAGGTAGTAGCTGGCTTTTTCGCGCCGCTCTTTTTTTCCCATCCCTTGCAGTTTGAGTCCAAACTCAGCATTTTCCTGGACACTCATCCACGGATACAGCGTGTAGTGCTGAAACACCATGCCACGATCGGGTCCTGGTCCCGTCACAAGCTGGTTGTCAATTTTGACTTCTCCCGTTGTCGGGCTGTCAAGTCCCGCAATCTGTCGCAAAAGCGTAGACTTACCCGACCCTGACGCACCGACCGCACAAATAAACTCACCCTGCTCAATCAGCATATTGATGTCTTTGAGGACAACCAACGTGCCTTGTCCCGTCTCAAAATTCTTGCTCAGGTTGTTGATCTGTAAGTACATGGGGTTGACCTTTAGGATGGTTAATCGCGATCGTGCTTCTGGGGGAGGGAGTTGAGAGTTTTGAGTTTTGAGTTTTGAGTTTTAAGAAAATGAATTGGAGAAGCGAGAACTCTAGCTTGCTTCCGTGTTGTAGAAGGATGAAAGTTTTGGGTTTTAGATGGATTGCCCCTGCTTCCTTTATTCACCACTCCCCATTCCCCACTCCCCACTCCCCACTTTTGCCTTTTACCTTCCGCCCCCTCACTCCTCTCACCTCACTCCTCACCTTTTCTGACTCGCCCAGCGGCAGGAAACGCGCAGCGCATATTGAAACAACAGGTCAAAGGCTAAGCCGATGACTCCAATCACAATCAGCCCTACAAAAATTTCGTCGGTTCTGAGAAAGCGCCCTGCAACGCTGATCCGGCGACCCAAGCCTTCGGTAGCGGCGATTAGTTCAGAGACAATGACCAACTGCCATGCTGCTGCCAGGTTGATACGGCAGGCATCAATAATACCGGGCAACACGTAGGGCGAAATTACCTGTAATAGCGTCTGAAGGCGGTTTGCACCCAGCATATAAGTGGCTTCGATCAACTCTTTTGGCACGAATTTGACAGTATCCATGACCATCAGGGAATTGAAGAAGAACACCCCAAGAAAAATGAGCATAATCTTGGGTTCTTCGCCAATGCCCAAGTACAGAATAAGCAGCGGGATGAACGCTGGCGCGGGCATATAGCGCACTAGTCCAAAAAGTGGCTCTAGTAACGCACGAATGCTGGCAAAGCTGCCCATCAACACCCCAACAGGAATGGAAAACAGTGCAGCAAAGAAAAAGCCAACGCCCACCCGCCAGAGACTTGCTACAGTATCTTTCTGTAAATCGCCCGTACTCCACAGTCGCTGAAAGGCATCGAGCACATTGGCGGGTGACGGCAGAAACTTGGGGTCGATCGTGCTAAACGTCGTTGCCATCCACCACAGCACCAGCGGCACCAGGATGGACGCTGCCATCAAGCCCCAGGTCATGGAGGGTGGAATGTCTTCAGCGAGTCGCCAAAACACCGTCGATCGCAAAGACTTGGGCGGTCTTCGACGGTTAGAGCCGATGGTGCTAACGGGTTGAGTCATAGTGGATGGTGTGTGAGGAAGAGTGGAAAAAGTTGTTAGTTGTTGGTCAGCAGCAGAGTGGTGATCTAAAAACTAAAAACCAGTCACTAACAACTGTTCAAGCTTTTTTTGCTTTAGCGGCATAGGCTTTGACAAAGCGATCGTCAAACAGCTTCGTCAAATCTGGCTTCTTCTTCGCCAGTCCCACTTCGGTCAGAAACGTTGTCATTTCCTGGGCAGCAAAGGATAGCGATGACATATCTTTACCGGGCTGGAAGGCTTTCAAGTTTTCCTCCACAGTGAAAATCTTGGTGCCGGTTGCATAATCTTTGTATTCAGGCACAGAAACGCCTCCCCGCTTCGCCATGATTTCGATGGACTTGTCTGGATTAGCTTTGATGTAATCCTGAGTCTCAAACCACGCATCAACCATTGCTTGTACCTGATCCGGGTGGGCATTGACAAACTTGCGCGTAAAGACCAAGTGGTCAGGAATGGCTCCTGGAAACTCTTTCGAGCTAAACAGTTCCTTACTTTTAGGACGCTTGAGCGCTTGAGTTGTAAACGGTGCAAAGACCCCAACAGCATCAACTTGTCCGGCAACGAAGGCTGCTGCTGCTTTACCCGTTTCAAGCGGCTGGAAGTTAATGTCTTTGGGTGATAGCCCTGCTTTCTTTAGCCCTAAGAGCAGCAAGAAGTGATCCACAGTGCCTTCTTCAGCGGCAACCTTTTTGCCTTTGAGGTCGGCGATCGAATTAATACCCTCTCGCACAATAATTTTGTCGTTCCCAGTCGAGTTGTCGTTTACCAGCACCACCACCTGGTCAGCACCACCTGAGACCGCGCTAATCGTATCGTTCAGGGTTTGCGAGTTGGCATCAATCTGTCCCGCTGTCAGTGTATTGATGGATTCCAGATAGCCATCAAACCATTTCAGGTCTACAGAGAGCTTGTTGTTTTCAAAGATTTTTTCATCTTGAGCCACCTGCCACGGGAACCAACCGGGCCATGCGCTAAAACCAAGCCGTATCGCTGCTGTCGTTGCTGCTGTCGATGGCGCGCTACTGGATTGAGTGGACATCTGGCTGGCAGGGTTGGTGCAGCTTACAATCAGTGCCAGACTAGTCACAAAAAGTCCTGCACTGGCAAGTAGCGAGCGAAATTTCATTGCATATCCTCACGAAGAAATCGATAATGACGGGTTGTTGTTCATCTTGACTGGTCACGCTCTCCTCGACAGCCCATCAGGGGGGTGAGGGTCAAATGGTAGAAACTGCGAAGTTATTCAGCGTAGAAGCGGCAGCAAAAAGCCCGAAAGCTCAAGCCGCCACTCTACAATGGTTGCCTGTTCCTCCCGGGCTTTTGTCCCGCCGTGTAGCCAATAGACTGCCTTGACGTAACCAAGGAATTCAATCTAGAGCGGCTTGCTTCTCTCGGATCGATCGCCCAAACGTTTGTTTAAGCTGGAACCCTAGAAGCGATTAAATCGTTTGCCGACTTGAACGCTTCTCACTGCATCAACCAAACTTAAACAAACACTTAATCATGCTGCAAAAAACTAAGTCACCCGGATCGTTAATCAAGTAGAGTGAAGATCGAGACTTATATACACAGTGCCTTTGATGTTACTTGTATCAAGCCAGGTTGAGAAAAGATGTATCAAAGGTGACAAAACTCTTTGCGATCGCATGTTTACTGCTCCAATCTGCTGTGCTGAGCGCTACACCCATGCATAACCTCAATAAAACGCATAATATAGAGGCTAGGCTAAATACTACAAACTCATTCGCTTGCTTTTGGCTCCGCTGATCGCCAAATCTGGCTCCTTAACTGCAATGACTGCTCATTCCGGCACTCGTCAAACCATTGGTTACCCTGATAAAACTGTACATCGGGCAGAGCAAGCGATGCGATGTGCGCCCTTCAAACTCCCCTTGTTCACTACAATGGTGCAGCAGAGTGTTTCCCTTACCGCCATTTCAGGGCACTCTGGGGTTGAACACCAGTACACCCAAAAGCCCCTCCCAGAGTTAATCGCGGAAGCCGAGCTACTCTGGTTGATCCAGGTTGGGCTGTTGCGGCGAGAAGTCGATGGGCAAGGACTAACTGACAGTTTTCGGGTGACACCGTTGGGCCGCCAACTGGTACAGAAATGGCAAGAGCAAGGAGAGGCAACTCGTGTGATACCGACGCTCAGCGATCGCCTTCAGCACTCCTGGAATCGTTGGTTTCGGCTGCCCCTTTAGGACGTAAGAGTGAAAGATGAACGCAAGGATAAACGATGAAGGATCAAGGATCAGCTAAGGATGTCCAGCCTTTAGCCTTCAACTCTCGTGAGGGTTTTGCATGAAAGCCATTATGGTTGTGGGCACCACCTCCCACGCAGGAAAATCGCTCATTACGGCTGCCATCTGTCGCATTCTCAACCGTCGCGGCTGGCGGGTAGCGCCTTTCAAAGGACAGAACATGGCGCTCAATGCGTATGTCACTGCGAGCGGCGGCGAAATTGGTCATGCTCAGGCAGTGCAGGCATGGGCGGCGGGTATTGCACCCTGGGTCGAAATGAACCCAATTTTGCTTAAGCCTCAGGGAGATATGACCTCTCAGGTGATTATTAAAGGCAAAGCGGTCGGCAAAGTGGGTGCCGCAGAGTATTACGAGCAGTATTTTGATGTGGGCTGGCAGGCGATCGAAGAATCGCTCCGCCGCTTGAGTGAAGAGTTTGATATCCTGGTGTGCGAAGGGGCTGGCAGTCCGGCAGAAATCAACCTCAAGCACCGCGATTTAACCAATATGCGAGTGGCTAAGCATTTGAATGCACCCACCATACTGGTCGTCGATATCGATCGCGGGGGTGCCTTTGCTCACGTCGTTGGCACACTGGAACTGCTCGATCCAGATGAACGCGCCCTCATTAAGGGCGTGGTCATTAACAAGTTTCGAGGGCAGCGATCGCTGCTACAATCCGGTATTGATTGGCTAGAAGAGCGGACAGGCATTCCTGTCATTGGGGTCATTCCCTGGCTTGATCAGAGCTTTCCAGCCGAAGATTCCCTGAGCCTGATTGACGGGCGCTCTAGCAATCCCACAGGTGACCTCAACATTTCTGTCATCCGGTTGCCTCGCATTTCCAACTTTACCGACTTCGATCCATTGGAATCGGAAGCCACCGTCTCAGTTAAGTACATCAGCCCCAAGCAATCCTTGGGACACCCGGATGCAGTGATTATTCCTGGTTCCAAAACGACGATCGCCGATCTCATCGTGCTGCACAAAACCGGCATGGCAGAAGAAATCCAGAACTACGTTGCCGCTGGCGGTACAGTCATGGGCATCTGCGGCGGCTACCAGATGCTGGGCAAAATTTTGGCAGACCCAGAAGGCATTGAAGGGCATGAAGGTCGTTACAAAGGGCTGGGGCTACTGCCGCTCAAAACTGTCATTGCGGGGCAGAAAGTTGCCCGACAGCGGCTTGTCACGTCCAATTTTCCGCAAGAAGGGCTGCCTGTCGCAGGGTACGAAATTCACCAAGGCAGAACACGCCTGATTGAAGGCGAAAAGATTCAACAACTGTTCGATGACCCCAACTTGGGCGTTGTGGATGACACGCAATCAGTTTGGGGGGCATACCTTCATGGCATCTTCGACAATGGACCGTGGCGACGTGCTTGGCTCAACCGTCTGCGGCAGCAACGCGGCTTAAAAGCCCTGCCAACGGGTGTACCAAACTATCGAGAGCAGCGCGAGTTGATGCTGAACGCGCTTGCAGATGCTGTCGAGCCACATTTGAATCTTACGACGGTCTTACCACAGGACAGCTAGTTAAGGCTAAGCCAACGCTCAGATTTAAAGCGGTTCTAGCTTAAAGAGCCACTTGACCTCATGATGCACGTTTAAGGGCTGAACGTCGATCTCATACCAATTTAAAGCATGACGGCTACAGATTCAATCGCTGGGTAGGGGCAAGGCATTGCTTTGCCCCTACAAGATGTGTCGTCTTTTCAATTCAAATTGGTATCAGCTTGCCCGTCGCTCGTAGCCTACAACTTCGTAGCCTTCAAAATTAGTGCACCCGCGTTGCGATCGATGCCGCAATTTTGTGGGGTCTATCCCTCTTTGGAAATGAAGTTGCGCTTGACGCATCTTTTTTACCGAATGTTCGGTATAGTATAGAAACCGAACATTCGGTACACTACTACAGGAGAAGAGAAACATCCATGTCACAAACTCAACCGCACCAACCCATCCGGCTTTATCGTCACAAGCTTTCTGGTCATGCGCACCGTGCTGAGCTTTTTCTCTCTCTTCTGGGACTACCATTTGAGCGCGTGGATATTGACCTCGCAGCCAGTGCTCACAAACAGCCTGAGTTTCTCAACATCAACCCGTTTGGTCAGCTACCCGCGATCGACGATGCTGGTGTCATTGTGTCGGATTCCAACGCCATCCTGGTTTACCTTGCCACTAAATATGCCGACCCAAGCTGGTTGCCGCGTGACCCAGAAGGGGCGGCGGCTGTTCAGCGCTGGCTTTCAGTGGCAGCAGGTCAAATTGCTTATGGTCCAGCGGCAGCCCGTTTGGTGAATGTCTTTGGTGCCAAGCTTGACCATGAGCGAGCAAAGACGATCGCACACAATCTCTTCAAGCTTTTGGACGCACATCTTGAAGGACGGCAGTTCCTGGTCGGTGGAAACCCGACGATCGCTGATGTCGCTGGCTATTCCTACACTGCACATGCACCGGAAGGCGATGTCTCGCTTCAGCCCTATCCTCCTATTCAAGCTTGGCTGCAACGAATTGAGCAGTTAGCTGGCTTTGTGCCCATGACGAAGACCCCTGTTGGTCTAGCCGCCTAAGAAAAACGGAGAGGAAACCCGATGGTAAATTCAGCTTGGTCACGGGAAGAATCACCCTTTCACGCAGGTGAGATGGCGATTCAGGAACGGTTGGGTGTCCGCACCAAAATGGAAGCGGTAGGAAGACGCGTCATCCGCGCTTATTTGCTCGATCAGCACCGACAGTTCTTTGCACAACTTCCGTTTTTGATCGCTGGAACTGTTGATGCGCATGGTTCTCCCTGGGCATCCATTCTGGTCGGCGCACCGGGATTCCTCTCCACGTCTGATGAACGTACGTTGCAGGTGAAAAGCCAGCCGCTCTTTGGTGATCCCTTCGCCAAAACATTAGCGGTTGGCATCGATATTGGCTTACTGGGTATTGAACTGCATACGCGCCGCCGTAATCGCCTCAACGGCACTGTTGTAGCCATTGCCCCGAACCAATTCACTGTCAAAGTTGGACAAAGTTTTGGCAACTGTCCGCAATATATTCAGGCACGTTCATTTGCACTAACCGATGGAGTGAAGAATTTTACCGCGCCCAAACCGTTGCATCTAATCGAGAGGTTTGGAACGCCTGAACGCGCCATGATTACGACAGCCGACACCTTCTTCATTGCCACTGCCTTTCAAAGGGAAGCAGGTGCCGCAAAGGGCGTTGATGTTTCTCATCGCGGCGGCAAGCCAGGGTTTGTGCGGATCGATGACGATCGTACCCTGACCTTTCCTGACTTTGTGGGCAACTTTCACTTCAATACAATCGGTAACTTGGCAGTCACCCCCCATGCTGGACTGCTGTTCATCGACTTCGATCGCGGCGATTTACTGTACTTGACAGGTACTGCCGAAGTCCTTTGGGAGAGTGATGAAAGCCAAGCTTTCGCAGGTGCCGAACGGTTGATTCGTTTCCAGCTCTTACATGGGTGGCGCATTGAGGGGAGTTTGCCGTTGCGCTGGTCTGCCCCCGATTACTCACCGTTTCTTCAACACACGGGTTCCTGGGAAGAAATGGCACGATCGCTAGAAGCAAAACCTGGATAGGGGTTAAAAAGCATTGCAGATCAGCGGACGATCGTGGCCAAGCTGTACGTCTATGGCTCCCGAGTTCTATTGTTCCTGAACAAGTTGCTGAACGGTTTCGATCGACAGTCCCAAGGCATCTGCGATCTGTTCCAGCGTTAGCCCCATGCCCAACAATTTAGGCACCGCCTGCAATCTTGCTTGCTCTGCTCGTTCTGCTCGTTGGTGCTCCTGTTCTACTTGTTGAGCAATTTCTACATAGCTCAGAAAAGGTTTGCCGTCAGGACGGATAATTTGCAACTCATCTCCAGAGGGATCAAAGCGAATGCCTAATCTGGGGCTAACCCAATCTGCCATGACTTCAATCAAATCCAAAAAGCCCTCTGCTCGCTGCCAACCGCTCAATGCGTTGGTGTCCGGATCGTACAGGTAATACTCCTCTACCCCGTAGCGGTCATAGAACAAGAGCTTCCGATTCATTTCGGCTCTGGTATTGCCGGGAGATAGCACTTCAAATACCACCTGAGGCGCAATGTGTTCTTCTTTCCATTGTTGATAGGAGCCACGGTCTCCTTTGGGTCTGCCAAAAACAACCATCGCATCGGGTGCCTGACGAACCTTGTTGTCTCCTTCCACCGGGTACCACAGAAAATCTCCCGCGACAAACACGTTCGGAGCATCGGCAAACAACCATTCCAGATTTTCTTTAATCACGACAATCCAGCGGAATTGTTTGGTGTTGTCTGACATTGGCTTGCCGTCGCTGTCAGGATAGATGACTTCGGATGAGGACGGGATTTGTAGAACCATAGCTGTGGCTTTATGACAGAACAGTCTACTTTTAGTCTACGTCAAGGTTCGCCTTAGCACGATCGCGCGATGATTCCGTGAAGAAAGCGGTACAAATGTTCCCTTTTCGCCTTTTCTGCGTATGCTTAGAACATCGTATGTTTGCCGACAAAGGACGATTCGCTATGCGCCTGGGCAAAGTTGTAAAATCCAACTCGCACTGCGACTACATTGTGGAGCTTGACGATGAACGCAGTCGGGTTAATTCACCCAAGCCGGATGACTACGGCTTTGGCTGTTTTGTGCGGTTGGATGGCGGCGATCGCCATTGGGCAGTCGGGCTTGTTTACAACACCCAATTGTTTAACCCGATGTTTCTCAATATGGGACCCCGGTTATCAAGCGAACCCGATCCGGTGTTTGCGCCTGATCTCATCAGTGAAACCCGAACGCTGTTATGGACTGTCTTGATTGGTACGCTCGAAGCAGAAAATGGCTCATCCTACGGTGTGCACGGCATTCCCAGAGTTGTGGTGCCCATTAACACGGCTGTCGAGACCATGACACAGGCTGAAGTTCATCGGTTCCATCGCAACCGAGACGGGCAGTCTCAATTCTGCTACTACAGCCACCTGCTACGCTGCGGCGGCACGTTTGCGGCACAGCTCACGCAGCAGGTGTTAACAGAGCTGATTGAGAGTCGGCTGTTTGAAGGTGATGAGCAAAGAGCCTTGAATATTCTTTGCAAAGAGTTATCCTGGAAGGAGACGATGAGCGCCATGCGCTAGATCGATGCCCAGTGAAGTCGCAATTAGGGGTCACGCACCCCTTGCCCTTACCCTCAGACCCTGTAAGCTATTGTTACGGGGAGTCATAGTTACTTACCGTTAGCAATGCCAGCTATAAAAAACCGACAGTTCTCGAAAGAAACCTGTCGGTCAGTCGTGTGTTCCCTGTTGATGACTCGGCTAAAGTTGAGTCCCCTAAAGTATGTTGTTTCCGCTCTTAAGTGGATGCGATCGAGATCAGCGTTTAGTGTGATCTTCGTCACACAGTAAGCTGGTGGAAAAAGTTGGCAAATAAAAACCGACAGTTCTCGAAAGAAACCTGTCGGTCAGTCGTGTGTTCCCTGTTGATGACTCGGCTAAAGTTGAGTCCCCTAAAGTATGTCTCTAGCGCTCGTGCGCCTATGCGATCAAGATCATCTCTGCTGGTGATCTTAATCACATGATACAGCTCAGTACTGTGCTTTCTGGAATCAGCGCAGCGCAGCGATGCAACGTTTAGTGTGAAGCTCGCGGCGTTGAGGCAAGTGCTGTACCCAAGCGAGTCCTTGAATCAACCATGAAATTGAGCAAGGACAGCGGTAAACCACTGTTCCACGCGATCGCCCATTGCAGCTAGAGAATAGATTGTCTCGGCTTGCTGGCGGCATGTGTAGCGATCGATCTGGTCTAAACGGGCGATCGCATCAACCAGTCCTGTAAGACTATCCGGCTCTACTAGCCAACCAGTTTTGCCGTTTTGCACAATTTCCGCCGGACCTCCACGACGATAGGCAATGACAGGGACACCACAGGCAAGTGCCTCGATCGCCACATTTCCGAATGCTTCGACCCAATGAGGTGTCATGAGTAATGCCTGACACTTGCCCAAGGCGCTCTGGAGTTGAGCGGTCGGTAGAAAGCCTTCGTACGTCATGGGTGCAGTGGAGTACTGTTGCTGGATTTGCTGCCAGTAGCCTTGATCTTGCAGCACACCCCAAATTTTGAGCGGTCTTTGCGTGGCTTGAGCTGCTGCAACCGCATCCTCCAGCCCTTTTTCGGGCGCGAGGCGACCAACCCAGGCGAGGCTACGCTCCGGCTGAGGGTTAAAGTCATACAGTGACAGATCAAACCCGTTGCCCAGCACATGGCACTGATCGCCAAAGGAAAACGTAGCTGCCTGTGCCCGACTGTGAACCCCAATGCTGTTCGGAGACTGCACGATCGTTTGCGCAATAACGCGATCCATTGCATCCGTCAGGGAACCCATGCTAACTAAGTGGGCGATCGGGCGAGCGAAGAATGGTGTCAGATAAAAGGGCAACCAGTCGTAGGCAAAGTTCACCAGCAAATCGTATTGATGCTGAACCTCATGTGCATAGGCCCACATGTTGGCAAGGACAGCATTTGCAGGCATGGCGATCGCGGCGTGCCGCCTTTCACTCTGCGCGGTGGGTTGCAACGTACCCTCGATTTCTACCAGTGGAAAATTGGCGCACACCGATCCAGTAGGAGCCACAATCTTGACGGTGTGCCCTCTTAAACTCAATGCCTGTGCCAAGTTATGTAGCGTCAGTTCCACACCGCCGCCTAAGCCAGACCCCAAAGCTCCCACAGACGTAGACAGCAGCAGTAGCCGGAGTGGACGCTTCAGAGTGGGTGTCATTCTGGCTTCGTCACTGGCATTGTGACGGTGGCTACTTCAAGAGAGACGACCGCTTGAGGTGAACTAGCAGCGTCAGTGGTGCCTAAAGCCCGCTTAAACCTTGCTGCCAAACTGTCACGCTGGTTAATGAAGTAAATACTCACCAGGGTAAGGCTGACCCCAAACCACTGGAGTGGACTCAACATCTCAGACAAAAAGAGGTTGCCAAAGAGGAGCGCAAAGATGGGCGTTAAAAAGGTGAGAGAACTAAGACTGGTGAGACTACCACTGGCGGCAAAGTAGAAAAACAAGCCATAGGCAATCGCGCTGCCAAAAACTGTTGCATAGCCAATTGCTGCCCAACTTGACAGATCCAACTGCACCCACTGATCGACTTCAAACTGTGACGAGAGCGCAAAAAGGGGCAAGCCACCCAAAATCATGTGCCAGCCCGTTGCGGTGATGGGGTCAGCATGGCGGCTAACGTACCGCATCAACACTGTGCCTACCGCCATTGATAGGGCTGCCAGCAGCATCAACCATTGACCATTTTGAAAGAGATCATGAACAAGATCCGCACCAAGCTGCAACCTATCTGGCAGCGATCGCTGGCGCAAAACACCCAAAAGCCACGCCTCTGGTAAACCCAGTAAGCTAATACCGATAACGCCCAGCAACAACCCTAGCCACCCCCAAAGCCCAATGCGCTCTCCAAACAGCCACAGTGCCATGAGTGCCACTGCTAAAGGCTGCGAGTCAATCATCACAGACCCCAACCCAGCCCCCGTTCTGACTAACCCTTCTGCCAGAAAGCCCTGGAACAGAGCACCATCAACAAACGCGAAGAGAACAATCCATAGCCATGCGGTCAAGCCTCTGGGTTGCGGTCTACCCATCAGCGCCCCGGCACCTAAGACCAGAAAGCCCGCTGGCACTAGCCGCACGCCTGCCATAAAAAGTGGCGTTGTGTTCGGGATCACACCTTTCATAGCGACCATAGCGGTGCCCCAAAAGAAAAAAGGTGCGATGAGCAATAGCGGCGCAAGGAGTGACTTGTTTAAGAAAAAACCTGTCGGCAGTAGAGGAAGCTTTGAGTCCATGATGCAGGTGTAGGGTTACAGCGTGCGTAATGACGGCTTAGATGAATCGACATCTCATCATTGTAGCCAAGCTTGTACTTATGTTAAGTAACTTAGAGAACGATCGCAGGCGCGTCGATCGAGTTTGGACGTGGGTAGCCACGCTTCCGGCGATTTACACAGAGGAGCGAACACTCACGTTGATAGTCGAAACTCCCGGTAATGAGGCACACTGGAATTTGAACGTTTTGCTTGCCTCCGGGGCCACCCGCAGAAACTGTTAAGCGGGTGGCTATTTGTCGGCATGACTACGAACGTTCACTCAGCGCCTGCTGTCGTTTGCTTGTTAACTATCGTCGTTGATCCAATTATGATCTGGCCCTTTAAGCCTCGTGCTCAGAAACAAATTGCTCGGATTGAAATTAACGGCGCGATCGCGGGTGCGACGCGGAAGCGTGTCCTGGAAGCGCTCAAAACTGTTGAAGAACGACGCTTTCCAGCTTTGTTACTGCGCATCGACAGCCCTGGCGGTACGGTGGGCGACTCGCAGGAAATTTACGAAGCTTTGAAGCGCTTGCAGGCTAAAACCAAAATCGTGGCGAGCTTTGGCAATATCTCAGCATCCGGTGGAGTTTACATCGGCATGGGTGCAGAGCATATTGTGGCGAACCCCGGCACCATTACAGGCAGCATTGGCGTGATTCTACGAGGCAACAATCTTGAGCGCCTGCTGGAGAAGGTTGGAGTCTCGTTCAAAGTAGTGAAATCGGGTCCGTACAAGGATATTTTGGCGTTCGATCGCGAAATCACCGAGCCAGAAAAAACCATTCTGCAAGAGCTAATTGATGTCAGCTACCAACAGTTTGTGCAAACGGTTGCAGACGGACGCAAATTGGCAGTCGAAACGGTGCGCAGCTTTGCCGATGGGCGCGTGTTTACAGGGCAACAGGCATTGACGCTGGGGTTAGTCGATCGCTTGGGCACAGAGGAAGATGCTCGTCTCTGGGCAGCAGAACTCGCAGGCTTAGATCCTGAGAAAACCCGCACGTTTACCTTAGAAGAGCGCAAACCATTCCTCAATCGGCTGCTTTCAAGGGACAGCAGCCAGCTTGGTCAACTTACAGCGCTACCTGGACTAGCAACAGGCATTAAGTGGTTAGAGTTTGAGCTGGCTACAAATGGGCTACCGCTTTGGCTCTATCGCCCCTAAGACAAAATCCTACTCTGAACGCAAAGTCTCGCTAAGGCGGCTCGGACTCTAGCTGCCATGCTCAATATTTGCAGCCATGATTAAGATCAGCCATGATGGGTTCAGGCTTTTTGGCAATCAGGGAAGCACGATTTAGTTTTGAGCATCAATGAAATCTTAGTTAAGTGCGCGGAGGATTGAGCGTGGGTTGGCGAGTGAGAGCAGTCCGTGGAGCAACAACAGTCTCAGAAAATTCGATTGAGGCGATTCGAGAAGCAGTCCATGAACTTCTGGACGAATTAGAAGCTTACAATCAACTCGATCCCAGCGAAATCGTGAGCGCGACCTTTTCCGCTACACGGGATCTAGATGCGACGTTCCCCGCATCGATCGCGCGTGAGCGTCCCCACTGGTCAGACGTGCCTCTGTTAGATGTGCAGCAGATGCATGTCGAAGGGAGCATGGAGCGCTGCATCCGCTTTCTCATCCATTTCAACACTCCCAATCCAGACCTTGAAATCTATCATCCTTACATGCGCCATGCCAAGCGCCTCCGCCCCGATTGGACAATGGCCCAAGCGGCGTTCATCGCAAAGTCTACGCCCTAGCTTTTGTGCTTTGGTTTGCTTACGTTGCGATGACTCAAAAAGAAGAGTGAGAACGCACTGATTGTGTCCTCACTCTTTTCCGTATGTGAGCTACAAACTTTTGAGTGATGTTCCAGATATGTCAATACCGCTTTGTAGGAACGTTAGTAACGCTTCTACAAAAGGCAAATAACACACTGAAACGCTACAGCTCGTCGTCGCTTAGGGGATTGCAAGAAAATAAGCTACCAGTTGTTTGGGTTTCGGCTACGCTCAACCCGCCATGACTGAAGGTTGAGCGCAGTCGAAACCTGTTTGTTTGGTAGGTTATTAAACCGCAAAGCCCTTACCGCGACAGAGCCAGTAAATTAAGCCTCCGGGTTGATTTGAGTCATCGGCTTGGCTTCCGTGATTACACCTGCATTGCGCTCTGCAAAGTACTTGTTCAAAAACGTACTGACGAGAGACAGCACAACGGGACCAAGAATAAATGCCAACAGTCCGCTGACACCGAAGCCGGGGACAACCACCGATGCCAGCCAGAAGCAAAAGCCATTCACGACGAGAGAGAAAAGACCCAGCGTCAGAAAGTTGAGAGGCAGAGACAGAAGGGACAGCACAGGTTTGACAAACGCATTAACCAGTCCAATCGAAACGGCTGCAATCAAAGCGGCTGGGAACGTGGCGATATCAACTCCCGGAACAGCTAGATCGACTACAAGCAAGCTAAGCGCTGTAGCCAGTAAGGTTAAAAGATTTCCGACCATAGTTTTTTCCTCAAATTTACCAAGAGCTAACGTTCTTGCTATGCAACCATTATTGAGGAAACGACTGGGCAGACGTATCTCTACCTGGATAGATATGACGATCGATCATGATCGGTCTACAGACGCAATTGGTGTTGCTACCGATCAAAAATTGCGCTTACTTTGATGCAATAGTGGCACTTCCTGCCAGTACCGTCTTCGCCGCTACCACTTCCGCTAAGTCGTCCGATCGCGCGTCTTTTGGATCGACAGCCTGGGTGTCAACCGCGTTTTCTCTGGCAGCTTTTACAACCGTTGGCTGTGGCTTATGAAAGCGAATCCCCACGACGACATCGTAAAGAAAACCAAAAAAGTCTTTCGGCGTTTGCAAAATCCCAAGTGACTGGTGCGATCCTTTCGCGTCTAACAACGGTTTGGTCGCAAAGTATGCAGGCTGATAGTTGTACCAGGGAATGGAGGGCCAGAGATGATGCACCAAATGGTAATTCTGCCCCATGATCAGCAGATTTAGCACCGCGTTAGGGTAAACTCTGGCGTTCTTCCAACGATCGCGATCGTTGAACGGGCGGTGCGGCAAATAGTCAAAAAATAGCCCCAATGCTAAACCGACCAGAGCCAGCGGGACAAACCAGTAATTGAAGAGGTAGTCCGTAAAAGCGTATGCGAAGGAAGCCCACACGGTCGTACCCAGCACTAAACGAGCAGCGACCCACTCCCAAAGTTCATGTTTGCGCCACAGTTTGCGCTTGAAGAAGTAGAACTCGTGGTACATAAAGCGAGCATTGATAATCCACAATGGACCCGCCGTAGAAACTACATGGTCGGGGTCATTGTGAGGATCATTCACATGGGCGTGATGCTGCATGTGTACTCGCGTAAACACTGGAAACGAAAAGCAAAGCATTAACGCGCTGGCATGTCCTAGAACGGCGTTGACCACACGATTGCGATGCGCCACGTTGTGACATGCGTCATGGATCACCGTACCAACGACGTGCATTGCTACAAAATTGAGCAAAAAACTGCACCAGTGAGACCAATGCCAACAAAAATAACCCAGAGTAGATACCGATGCCAGCACCACTGATCCCAGGAACATCAGCAGCGTCGGGTTGAAATCACCAGGAGGACCTAGCAACTCCTTGGGCACCGTCAGGGGCTTCACTGCCTCCGACATTTACAGTCCTGCTCCTGCTAACCACCAAGACGTAGTATACGATACCTGTCGTTTCAAAATAAAGTTTTGTGAAATTAGCTTCACTAATCCTAAGGTGGTGACGACTGGGTGAGATGGGCGGAGGCAGACCGGATTTCACTAGAATCCTCACATATGATGTGCCATGCAATGAGCTTATACCGATTTAAATCGATTTCACGACAAAGCCGTAGGGACGTTATATGTAACGTCCCTACGGCTTTGCAGGATTGTGAACTTAAATTGGTATTCATTATGGGGGCATGTGATGAACGATCGAGCGTTTTTAGTTGAAGGAACTTTGAATGATGCGAACCCGTCTTCTATTCTTGGAAGGATAGGCTTTCGCAGCAGCCCATAACGAAGCTTACAAAGCTTGTTCAGGTGCCTTCAAAACTCCTCTTTGATTGTTTTGATATTCTTAACCAGCCCTTGACTAATTTTTCAATGCCGCTTCAGTCACCATCGTTTTTTGAGGTTTTTGCTATGTCGCGAAAGGTAGGAAGAGAGTTGAGTCGTTCCGTTTTGCTTGCCAGCGGATTGGGTCTATCACTAGGCGGCATCCTGTTGCTGGGTAGTGGCAGCGCGATCGCCGCACCGACGTTTGCTCCAACGTTCGCTCCAACCATGCGATCGTCCCAGGTTGCCCAAAGCACACCATCTGATTCGGGCGATGTCATTGTCAACACAGAGCCGCAGCGACCCGGCTCGACCACAAGCCCATCGACGAGTCCATCTAATGGCTCGACGACAACGGCTTCTGGTACACGCTTCGCCTGCGAAATGGTGAGTGGTCAGTACACAGTTATGTATCGTCCTGAAAGCCAGACATCACAGTCTTATCCCTGGGCGGTGCCAAGTAATATGGGTGGCGGTTGGGATGCGAATCGTCGCTGTGCCGAAATCAGCCGTCGCCTGGAGTCCTATCGCCCCGATGGGCTGTTGGAAATGAAAACGGGTGCAGAGAACGGCTACAACACCGTTTGTGTAACGACAGAGAAGGTTTCAAGCTGCCGGATTGTTTTAACGGTGCCTAACGGTCAAGACCCCACTTCGACCCGCGATCGCGTCTTTCAAAACTTGACCGTTGCTGATAGCGGGCAACAAACTCAGGGCGTGAACACCTATGTGGGCGGTGGCAGTAATGGCATTTTGGATCAAATTGGACGCGCGATCAGGGGGCTGTCCAACACCAGTCAGTCTACACGCGGCTCGGATGGTATTAACTTGCGCCCCTTTCTCGATCGGCGCGACGGTGGTACAGGCGAACAACTGAAGCGAGGCGCAGCCAATACGTCCAGTCCGCGACGGCTGAATCCTGGGAACTTCCGCTAAAGTCGCCGCTCAACGTTTAGCTGACTGTCATACCAATTTGAATTGAAAAGACGACACATCTTGTAGGGGCAAGGCAATGCCTTGCCCCTACCCAGCGATTAGATCTGTAGCCGTCATGCTTTAAGTTGGTGTCAGAAAGCAACGCACGGCTGACTGCTCACTCCAAACCTCTTTTTTTCACAACTCCTTAGCCCTGCTTTGTGCGGGGCTTTTTTGATGTCTGTTGAGTACGTTGGCTGTATCAAGCTCTACCGAACTGGCGAGACAGATCCGTTAAGGTCACTGAAAGTGACTGTTGTGATCCTTAACACTTTACACTCCCATTTATGCGCTTAGAGCAGTTACAAGCGTTTCTAGCAGTCGCAGAGACGGGTAGCTTTCAGCAAGCTGCTCAGCGCTGTGGTGTGACGCAATCGGCAATCAGTCGGCAGATCCAAAGCTTAGAGGCGGCGGTGAAGATACCGCTCTTTCATCGCACCACGCAGGCAAAGCTGACGATCGCAGGCGATCGCTTTCTACCCCGCGCCAAAAAGATTTGTCAAGAGTGGCTCAATGCCATGCAAGATCTCGATGATCTGCTGGCAGGCAAACAGCCGGAACTCTGCGTTGCCGCTATTCATTCCATCTGTGCATACCATCTGCCACCTGTGTTGCAGCAGTTTTGTCACGACTATCCTGATGTGCAGCTACGGGTGACGGCACTGGGCAGCGATCGCTCCCTGAAAGTGCTGAAGGATGGGCTGGTCGATCTGGCGATCGTTATGCACAATCGGTTTTTGACCACCAGCCCAGAAATGGTGGTGCAAGTGCTGTACGATGAGCCGATCAAGGTGCTGATCGCGGCAAACCATCCGCTAGCAAAGTATGAAACGGTGCCCTGGGAGGTACTGGCAACGTATCCACAGGTCGTCTTTAAGGATGGCTATGGCATGCAGCGATTGGTGCAGGAGCAATTTGAACGACGAGGGGCAACACTCAGGGCAGTACTGGAACTGAACACGCCGGATGCCTTTCGAGGAGTGGTGCGGCAGGGCGAACTGGTAGCGCTGTTGCCCGAAACCGCACTCTTTGAGGCATATGCTGACCCTACATTGGCAGTGCGATCGCTGGCTCCCAGTGTTCACAACAACAACGGTGTCCTTAAAGATTCGCTGACCGATCCGCCGTTCACCCGTCAGGTAGTGCTGGTGACAACCCGCGATCGCCTGCAAATTCCACCGATTCAGCATTTTTTCAACCTTGTGGCAGAGCTATTGCCGCCCAAAATTAAGCTGCCGCGGTCGATCGCCACCGTCGAATAAGAGCCTTTTATCTGACGCTTTCTGCTGCCATTGAGCTAATGCCATGAGTCATGCCTTTAGAGAACTGCTTCGCAAAGTAGGTAGCGGCACGCATACCAGCGAACCGCTGACCCGAGAGGAAGCTGCTGCTGCCACCCGCATGATGTTGCTACAAGAAGCAACCCCGGCTCAAATTGGCGCGTTTATGATCGCCCATCGCATTCGGCGACCAACCGGAACCGAATTGGCAGGAATGCTCGATGCGTATGAGGAGTTAGGTCCCCAACTGCAACCGATCGCCGCTGCCCATCCCGTGACGGTGATGGGTATACCTTACGATGGACGATCGCGCACGGCTCCCCTCAGCCCGTTGATCGCGTTGATTTTGGCAACCGCCCACTGTCCGGTCGTGATGCATGGGGGCGATCGTATGCCCACCAAAGAGGGTGAACCGCTGATCGACTACTGGCGCGGCTTGGGCGTTGACTGGAGCCAGCTAACCCTCACGCAAGTGCAACACGTCCTGGCAGCCACAGGGTTAGGCTTCATCTATTTGCCATCTCACTTTCCCCTGGCGCATGGACTCGTACCGTACCGCGAACAAATCGGCAAACGTCCGCCCTTTGCAACGATGGAATTGATCTGGTCGCCCTACGCGGGTGAAGCTCATGTTGTGTCTGGTTTTGTCCATCCACCCACCGAGCTGATGTTTCAAGAGGCGATCGCGCTGCGAGGCATCAACCACTTCACCAGTGTCAAAGGGTTGGAAGGGAGTAGCGATTTGCCTAGAGAGCGCACTGCCATCATTGGTTTGGGCGCACCCGCGATCGGCTTTGAGCGCTTGCATCTGCATCCACGAGACTATGGCTTTGAAGGTAAGAACGTTGCCTTAGACACAACGCCAACGATCACTGAGGCAATGAAAACCGTGCTGCAAGGACAGCCATCTGAACTCATGCAGTCTACCCTTTGGAGTGGCGGGTTCTATCTGTGGCGCTGTGGCGCGTGTCGATCGCTAGAAGCAGGCATCCAAGAAGCCAAACGGCTGCTTACCGAAGGACTCGTGCTGCAAAAACTGCGCCAGTTGCAGCAGGTTGCTACCCCGCTGCAACTGGCGCGTTAACTGAGGCATCAACATCAGCGCCGAATGTTGAATGACTGCAACCCCTCTGGCGTTTCGTAGGATGCTCTCACCTGTTCCACGATCGCCTCCGGTGGTCCGTCATGACACCAGCGCACCATCGACTCGATCGCCCTTTCCTCTCCCTCAAACACGGCTTCCACTCGTCCATCGGGCAAGTTCCGCACCCAACCCATCAACCCTAAGTGCATCGCAATCTTCGCAGCCGAAACACGATACGCAACGCCCTGCACTCGTCCCGAAATCCATACGTGTGCGCGAATCAGTTCCATGTATGGATAAAGAAGTTTTTCGGTTGCGATCGTACCGTGATTGGCGATCGTGAAATAAGATGAAACCGTTCTTACTCGCGTTCCCTAGACCTCGCTCATCCACAGAAGATCGGTCAGTCTAGATAACCCATTAGACGATTAGGCAGAGCAGTTCGGTCTAATCACCTAAATTTGCATGTTATACGGAAAGTTTCAGTCTAATAAGTTGTTAGACCGCCAAATCTGGGTCAGGATAGCAGTTTGAAGACATCTGTTGAGTATTTAAGGTTTGAGTAGGGAACACTTTGTGTAATTGTGTTGAATTGCTGCTATGAATCCTAGATAACTTGAGCAGGATCTAGAATTGCCGAATATTAGCGCATCGTTGGTTGCCTATCTTGATGCTGCACAGAAGAGTAAATGGTATATTCGCTTTTTTATTCCAGATCCTGATGGAAGATATAAACCCGGAGTAGCTGTCGTCTCTAGCTCCAGAGTCCCTAAGCTGGTGAACGATCTTAAAAAGGCGGCTCTCCCGGCTTTGCGCTGATAAGACAACCTTATATCAAACTATCACTGGGTTTCAGTCGTCGATCGGGCGGCATTTTGTAGCCTTTCATACGATTTCAACCACAGATCCGGAAGAGCCAAAAGGCTCACCAGAAAATGAAACTTCTAGAACAAGAGGGGTATTCAGCAGCATTCTCAGAGGATTTTGTCTTGCTTGGCGAGGTTAGTGATGCTCTATCTGTGATAGTTTCTAGTAAAAAATCACACTTCCTATTTTGGAGCTATAAAAATATAAGATTGCATTTCTTGGTTTCAAGTAAGACCAACACGTTTAGTAGATCATTCGACTCAGATGATGTCAGGACTATCATAAACACGCTGTCCTCAGCAGAAGCTCTAGCAGCCAAACTTATTAGGCAACTTTAATAGTGTAAAGAACCTTCCAATTTCGTATGAGCGAGACAGTCTACATCGAAACCAGCATTTTGGGCTATCTCACAGCTCGGTCAACCCAAAACCTGATTTTGGCGGCAAACATAGAGGTTACAAGGCAGTGGTGGGAGTCTCGTCGGAGTGCATTCACGCTTTATATCTCAAAAGTTGTTTTGGATGAAGTAGCGCGGGGAGATCCTGAGATCGCGGCTAATCGTCTGGAAATCCTCAATGGAGTTCCCTTGGTTGAACTCAATCAATCTGTCCAAAGTCTAGCAGCCCAATTTCTTTCCCGCAGCAATCTTCCGCTCAAGGCTTCTGACGATGCGGTTCACATTGCTGCTGCCACCGTCCACGGCTTGGATTACCTGCTAACCTGGAATTGTAAACATATTGCAAACGCTCAGATTCAAAGGAAGCTTGAAGCGATCAGCTTTGATTTTGGATACCAGTTACCTGTAATTTGCACCCCTTACGAATTAGGAGGTTGAGCAATGTGGCAAGACGAAATTTTAGATGAAATTCATAAGATTCGTGAAGAACATGCCAAATCTTTTAATTACGACTTGGATGCCATGTTTGCAGACTGGCAAAAAAGACAGTTAGAAGGTGGACGAGAAGTTGTCAGTTTGCCGCGAAAACGCGGTCTAACAACACGTTGGAGCGGACAGGCGAGAGATCTTGGTGGGGATGCCGAGGATACTAGCCGTCGCTCAACTTAGCCGTTAGCTGGCTTCGCATTGAGTCCTTGTGCTCTAGAGTTGATTGCTATCTGTAAGCACGATCGCTATGAACCAGAGAGCGATCGCTGCTGTCGGACAAAATCAATTGATGCCACTGATTGCGTGGTGGTTCTACAGGACATACAGACGTGAACCTGTAAAATGAGGGAGTCATGCACTTCGGATTCACGTATGGATTGGCAAGCTCGCATCATCCTCAATCCAGATATTCTGGTAGGCAAGCCCATTATCAAAGGCACTCGTCTTGCCGTTGAGTTCATCATCGATCTCCTTGCTCAAGGCTGGAGCACCGACGAAATTCTTCGCAATTATCCCGGCATGACTCTGGAAGACATTCAAGCCTGCCTCAGTTATGCCAGTGCTGCTCTGAAAGCTGAGAAATTTTATGGTATCTCGGTTTAGTCCATACGCTTCCTTGCCAACGAAAACTTCCCCCTGGATGCCGTAGAAGCATTGCGTTAGTTAGAGCATGACGTGGTTTGGATTCGTACAGAATCGCCTGGTATTTCTGACCCTGAAGTATTGAGTCGTGCCCAAGCAGAAGACCGCATTCTACTAACCTTTGACAAAGATTTTGGTGAACTTGCCTTTCGGACAAAACTCCCCGCTAGTAGTGGTATCGTCCTATTTCGGATTACGGCACCCTCCAGCGTAGTAGTGGCTCAAAAAGTTGTAGTGGCGATCGCCCTTCGAGACGATTGGACTGGGCATTTCAGCGTCATCGAAGATAACAAAATTCGGATGAGGCTTTTGTAAGCGAATCTACTTCAGTAACTAGGCGCAATGCACCCGATCGGCAGCAAACTCCAGACAAGCTCTAATGTCTGTTTCTGTTAGTTCTGGGAAGTCATCAATAATCTCAGCAACAAACATTCCAGCAGCCAGCCAGCCAAGAACGTCGTACACTGTAATCCGCATTCGTCGGATGCAAGGCTTACCTCCACGCTTATCTGGCTCAATGGTAATGATGTCGCGGTAGCTCACAAGCTCACAATGTAAGTAGTATATTTACCTTTGCATCTAAGTCTAGAGCAGGTCAACACGGCGCTGCAACAAACGGAACCGAGATCTTGAGAAAGATGCCATTGCTTGTCTTCGCTGGGCTTCACTGCCATAAGCCTAAGAGCATGTCTTAAGCACTAGCCACGTTCCTAATCATTCATCGTCGGGAATTCTAGGCAGGTGAATCGGTTATGAGGCTCATGCCTCAGCCTGTTCGCATCTATTAACGCCGCTAACTAAGGAATCAGGCTATGCCCTACGAAAACATTAGTGCCACTCTTTCAGACCAAAACCTGAGCAACATCAAGACCGCGATCGCAACCATTCGCGCCAATATACCGTTTTTGGATTACGCTCACGGCAGATGAACGTCGCAAGCGTTCCAAGATGGGCGACAAAAGTCTGGCGTTTGTGAGCAACAGCATCACCGTGACTCAAAACAAGCCAGAGGTATTGCCAGGAAACTTCAACACTGGGGAATTTGAAAAAGATTATCGCCTTTCTGTCGCATTGATCGAAGTGCTGGGGCTGCTGGAGCAGTTGAGTTGGCATGCGAAACAGGTCGGTTCACGAATGATGATGATGTCAACCTCAACATCGTTTGGGATGCTGTTCAAAGTGGGATACCAACCCTGATTGAGGTACTGAAGTTAAAAGTTCCCTCTGAAAGCTCAAGTCGGTCAGGCAACAGTAGAGTATCGCGGCTACGAGTCATACAGATGTCCAACCTTCCACCTTTAACGACTGAAACCCTTTGGGCAATCCTTAACGACACGCTGGACGATGCCACCGTGAATCAATTGGTGTGGCATTCATTGGGCTATCGATATGATGCAGCCAGCGATCGCTGGGACACCACCGCCGTTGCACCCGACTGGAAGGAAGCTTACCCTGAACCACCGGACTTTATCGAGCACCGTCCACCAACCGTGAAGCTGACGCGATCGATTCCGGCTGAGAACAAGCAACTGCTCAAGGAACTGGGGTTTCAGGGCTATAAGGTGAATGAACTGGTGCCCCGAAAGACAAGACGGGCAACGATCGCCAACTGGCTATTGAGCCACATGCAGAGCAATGACGGTGAACAGTAGACTAAGGCAAGGTCTTTCAGGTGAAGCGTTATGCTCAGTAACCAGCCCGATACGTTGCTGCTCGGTCTAGATGCGCTCGATCCCGATGTTGTGTTTCCGCCAGATGATCTAGAAAGTGATGAACCGCCGTTGGAAAGTACGCGCCATCTCAAACAGCTAATTCTGTTATTGACCTGCCTGGAATGGTTATGGAGCGATCGTACGGATTTCTTTGTCGGCGGCAACCTTACGGTCTATTACAACATTGATCAATTGACCACGCGAGACTTTCGTGGCCCCGACCTGTTCGTTGCCCTCCATACCGAACGGCGAGAGCGCAAAAGCTGGATGGTATGGGCAGAAGGCGGACAGTATCCTAATTTCATCCTGGAATTACTGTCAGACAGTACTGCAAGCGTCGATCGTGGGGTCAAAAAGCAACTGTATCAGGATATTTTTCGCACGCCCGAATATCTTTGGTTTCATCCCGATACGCTGGAGTTTCAGGGCTTTAGACTGATCTCGTCCCGCTATGAGGCGATCGTGCCCAATGAGCAGGGCTGGCTCTGGAGCGAAGAATTACAGCTTTATCTAGGCATCTTTGAATCGCGACTACGGTTTTTTACAGCGACAGGGATATTAGTCCCAACGCCTGAAGAAGCCGCTTTACAGGCACAAGCGCAAGCAGAGACTGAGCGGCAGCGGGCAGAAGCCGAGCAACAGCGGGCAGAGCAAGCAGAAGCACAGACAGCGCAACTACTCGCCAAGCTTCGAGCGGCAGGCATTGATCCGGATAGCTTTTCTTGAGCCTCCCCATCGCTTGACAATACCGCTATGACTGCTAATCCCTACTCCTGGCTGGAGGATGCCCTCACAACCATTCATCGAGCAGACTGGTATCGTTCAGTGCAGACGATCGAGGGGCGATCGGGTGCGGTGGTGCAAATGGCTGGGCAAGCGGTCATCAACTTTGCCAGCAACGATTATTTGGGCTTGGCAGGGGACGATCGCCTCATGCAAGCCGCGATCGCTGCCACCCAGGAGTACGGCACGGGCAGCACCGGATCGCGTTTAGTTAGTGGACATCGAGACCTGCATGAGCAGTTGGAACGAGCGATCGCTGACCTCAAGCAAACCGAAGCTGCCTTAGTGTTTAGCTCTGGCTACCTGGCAAATTTGGGCACTGTTAGCGCGCTGGCAGGCAAACGCGATCTCATCCTGTCGGATCAATACAATCACTCCAGCCTCAAACAAGGTGCCATGCTCAGCGGTGCAACAGTACTGGACTATGCCCACTGTGACATGGTGCAGCTTCGGGCGTTGTTGGAGCAGCACCGCGATCGCTACCGTCGCTGCTTAATGCTCACTGACAGCGTCTTCAGCATGGATGGCGATCTGTGCCCCTTGCCAGAGCTTTTGGCATTAGCAGACACCTTTGGGGCAATGCTGCTAGTGGATGAAGCTCATGCAACGGGCGTGTTGGGCGCAACGGGTGCAGGCTGTGTGGAGCATTTTGGCTGTACGGGACGGGCGATCGTGCAAGTGGGCACCCTCAGCAAAGCGTTAGGCAGTTTGGGCGGCTATGTGGCGGGTTCGGCGACGTTGATTGACTACTTGCGAAACCGTGCGGCTGGCTTTATCTACACCACAGGGCTATCTCCAGCCGCTACCGCAGCAGCACTGGCAGCCGTGGCAATCGTCCAGCAAGATCCCGATCGTCGCGCCCAGCTTTGGCAAAACGTGACGCAACTCAAGCAGACATTAAGCCAACAGCTTGCAGCCAATATAGACGGAGACATCAAGCTTCTACCGTCCGCATCGCCGATCTTATGTTTGCAAGTTGCCAGTCCTGCGATCGTGCTCCATTTGGGCAAGGCTCTGCGACAAGCAGGCATTTTTGCGCCAGCCATTCGCCCACCCACCGTGCCTACCAGTCGTCTGCGCCTAACACTGATGGCAACACATGAAGGTGAGCATTTACAGCGATTCATGACGGCTCTGAGTCAGGCAATGCAGGCGGGGTTGGAGCGATAACGCAATGTGCGGCTTGGAAGCCAAGATCCCCCGTCTCTTGTTGCCACTGGCTCGCCTTCTCCCAACGTTTGGAGAGGCATAAGGAACGCTTAAGCCGTCATAGGGAATGCTGAAGCGTTTGCCACAACTGCTTGTTAATAAGCCATCAATGCTTGAGCGATCGCAACGGTTGTGTTTCAAATGGGTAGGTCTCATTCTGTAGGGACATTACATGTAACGTCTCTACAGAATGGGGCGGTATGTCTAAATCATCATCCGTTATAGTCAGGCGCGCAGTTCTCTCATAGCCACACCATTACAGCCAAGGTTTAAGTAGAGCGATCGCGTTTCTAACAATTTTTGGTACGCTGAAAGGCAAAAGCAGCCGTGTCAAAGCGTTTTTTGCCATGCAAATTCTTCACGGTACCTGGATTCCTCACACAGAAGACACGTTTGTCCAGAACGGAGCCTTCTACTTGTGGGTCGAAACCACGGAGCGAAAGCAGTTGCGTAAACCGAGCCAGCGTCATCCCCGACAAGTTGTGGCGGCTGACCTGGCTGTGTTGCTGACTCAAGCATTAGGGATTCAGCCACCGGGTTATCGCAAGCTTGAAAACTTTATTTCGTCACAGTACTTTTTGTTACCAACGGCTGACAATCAACCGCTGCCCTCGCTAGAGCTATCTCGTTACTTGGAAGCAGAGGCACCAGAGACGTTTGAGCTTCAGTATTGGGAAGTAGATTGTTATCAAACGGTTACCTCGTCAAAAACAGGCGGCTTTGTTAACAACGTGGTGAGCCTGGTCAACGAGCTGCACTTTTTAGCGCTGCATAATCTGGTAGACATTCAACTGGGTGCCGACCTGCTGTTTTGGTTTCACTATACTCAAGCACTCAAACGCATCATCTTCAAAGACCAATATATTCCCGCGCTGAAATACCGGGAACTGGAGCCTACAAAAGCCACTGGAACCAAGCGTAAGGCTACTCAGCCAGCCGAGCCTGCTGGTGCGACGACCACCCGCAGCAGACGCACCAGCGCGGCAACGACCACGCGTCGATCGCGCTCGGCAGCCACATCAAAAACACAAGCGGCGGCAACTCAAACCATCGATGTCTCTGTTGCACCGCCAGCCGCTAACGCTGAAATTTATCCCGGTTGGGAATTTGTTGGCGAAGAGTACGAAACGACTATCCAGCAGTACGTAGACTACATGCCGTTGCTGTGTGTCGCTGGCTTTGCAGCACCGCCAGAAGCGCCAACCTTTTACGATCGTGCCACTCTACTGCGTCATTTTTCGGAATGCTTGCTGACGGAAATTGTCACGCATACGCCCATCACGCAGGCCTTTGAAAAGACCATCTTCGATTCGCTCCTGTATGACTGCTTGCATTCGGCTGGCAAGCCTTTTGGGGCGGCAGATCAAGAACCCTATCAGCAGTGGCAGACGTGGCGCGATCGCATCGTGCGTACCCAATCGGATCAGCCGTTCTACCTCTGCTTCAAGCTGCAAGACCCTGTGAAGCCAGAGGAGCCGTGGGAACTGCAATTTCAGATGGCTCCGAAGCACGATCCATCCCTACAGATAGCGTTGCAAGACTATTGGCGGCTGCGTCCCAAGGAGCAAAAGGCGTTACAAACGCAATTGGGACAAGCCTTTGAACACCATTTGCTGATGAATTTAGGCTACGCCGCTCGGATCTATCCTGCGCTCTGGCAAGGCTTGGAAACCGATCAACCCATCGGCATTGTGCTGGATTTGGAGTCCGCGTTTGCGTTCTTGAAAGAGTCTGCCTGGGTGCTGGAAAACGCTGGCTATAAGGTCATTGTGCCTGCCTGGTGGACACCGCAGGGACGGCAACGCGCCAAAGTGCGGCTGAAAGCAAAAGGTAAATCGCTAAAGAGTGGCGAGGACAAGCCCAAAACATACTTTGCGTTTGAGAATTTGGTGGAGTATCAGTACGCACTGGCGATTGGGGGTGAACCTGTTAATGAGCAGGAATGGAACCAACTGGTCAGTGCCAAAACGCCTCTGGTCAAGTTTCGTGGGCAGTGGATGGAACTTGACCAGGAAAAAATGCGGCAAATGCTGGAGTTCTGGAAAACGCAGCAGCAAGAGAACCCCGAATTGAGCTTGCTGGATTTTCTCAAGCTCACTGCAAACGACGATGAGACCCTGGAACTGGAGGTCGATCGCGCCAGTTCTCTCTCCGAAATGCTGGCAAAGCTGGGCGACAAAAGTCAGCTTCAGCCCGTCGAAAATCCCAAGCACTTGCAGGGCAACCTGCGAGAATACCAAAAACGCGGCGTGTCCTGGGTACATTATCTGGAACAGTTGGGCTTAAACGGTTGCCTTGCCGATGATATGGGCTTGGGCAAAACCATTCAGGTCATCGCCCGCTTGCTCCAAGAACGCGAACTGGCGCAGCAAGATGGAGCCAAACTGCCACCGACCTTACTTGTTGCACCAACCTCGGTTGTGGGGAACTGGCATCACGAAATTCAGAAGTTCGCGCCGCAGTTGCACGCCATCGTGCATCACGGGACGCAACGGGCAAAAGAGAGCAAAGCTTTTAAGCAAATCTGCCGCGAAAACGATCTGCTCATCACCTCATTTGCGTTGGCACGGCTGGATGCCAAGCTGCTCGGTGAAATTAAATGGCATCGCATCGTGCTGGATGAAGCGCAGAACATCAAAAATCCCAAAGCGGCGCTGACAAAAGCGATTCTGAAACTAGAGGCACCGCATCGGTTAGCGTTAACGGGAACGCCGATCGAAAACCGACTTTTAGATCTTTGGTCAATCTTCAATTTTCTCAATCCAGGCTATCTCGGTAATCAAACCCAATTTCGGCGCAATTTTGAACTACCGATTCAAAAAAATAACGATCGACGACAATCCACCACACTTAAAAAGCTGGTCGAACCCTTCATTTTACGACGGGTCAAAACTGATCAATCGATTATTAAAGATCTGCCCGATAAAGTGGAGCAAAAGCTCTATTGTAACCTCACCAAAGAACAGGCATCACTCTACGCAGCAGTGGTCAAAGATGTCGAAGCAAAAATCAATGAACTGGAAGGAATTCACCGTAAAGGACTCATTCTGGCAACACTCACAAAACTAAAGCAAGTTTGCAATCATCCGATGCAGTTTTTGCAGGATGGTAGCGAGTTCTCGCCGGAGCGATCGCACAAACTCACGCGCCTCAGTGAAATGGTGCAAGAAGTCATTGATGAAGGCGAAAGTATGCTGATCTTCACCCAGTTTACAGAACTGGGTCAGGCGTTAGAAAAGTATTTGCGACAAACCTGTCGTTACAATACGTACTATCTTTCTGGCAGCACCTCTCGTAAGAAACGGGAGCAAATGATCGTCACCTTTCAAGACCCGGAAACCGAACCGTCGATCTTTGTGCTGTCGCTTAAAGCAGGCGGCGTTGGCATCACGCTGACGAAAGCGAATCACGTGTTTCATTTTGATCGCTGGTGGAATCCTGCTGTGGAAGATCAAGCCACCGATCGCGCTTTTCGGATTGGGCAAAAACGCAATGTGTTCGTGCACAAATTTGTGGCAATGGGAACCTTGGAAGAACGCATTGACGAAATGATTGAAGACAAGAAAAAGCTGGCAGGCGCGATCGTAGGTGCGGATGAATCGTGGTTAACGGAACTCGATAATGATGCGTTCAAGAAACTCATTGCCCTCAACAAAAGTGCCATGATGGAATAGAACCGCTTCTGAAAGGCATTCTTTAACCTTCAAAAGTCAAACCCTCTAACTTATGAACCTTGATTTGCTTGACAAGCTCAAAGACCACCCCGACCTGATTTCGGCTGTGACGGATCAGCAGTACACCATCACCGATGTGAGCTGGCAGGCATACGAAGCGTTTTTAGCGGATCTAGGCGATGACTTTCCGGGGTTGCGGGTTCACTATCTTGAAGGCACGCTCGAAATTACCATGCCGGGACGCAAACACGAAGTTAGTAAAGACAACATTGGTGGGCTACTAAGAACCTATTTTGAAGAAACTCGGACACGATTCTATGGATTAGGATCAACCACCTTTAAGCGAGAGGCGAAACGTCGAGGCGCAGAACCCGATGTCTCGTTTTGTGTGGAAACCGATAAAGAGTTTCCTGACATTGCCATTGAAGTAGTACAAACAAGCGGCGGCATCAATAAACTGGAGGTTTATCAAGGTCTGGAGGTGCCAGAAGTTTGGTTTTGGCAGAAGGGTAAGTTTCTGCTTTATCACCTGCGGCAAGATGGCTACGAACCGATCGATCGCAGTGAGTTCCTACCCAACCTAGACCTGGCTTTGCTGGGAACTTACGTGCAATCGCCAGAGCCATTGGATGCTGTGATCGAATTTCGATCGGCGATGAGGAAAACATTGCAATAACGTTTGCCTCTGTTGGAATCTTTCAGTTGAAGGACCGTAGCGATGAGTAAATTTAGTCGTACTTGGTGGGGTAAAAAATTTATCGAAGCGTTGGAACACGTTTCCGATGCTAGCCGTTTGAGTCGGGGGCGTGGCTATGCGACCAATGGCAAAGTTAGCCATTTTGAAATTAAACATGGGATTGTTTCTGCCACCGTTCGAGGCTCTGTGAATCCTTATTTTGGCGTACACAAAGAACCGCTTTATAGCACCACGATCGAATTCCAGCCCCTTAGTGCCGCAAAATGGGCCGCCGCGATCGCCTTAATTGCCTCCAAAGCCAGCCTGATTTCTCGACTGCTGCTTAACGAAATTCCTGACAATATTGAAGAGTCGTTTACGACACTCGGCTTACATCTGCTGCCTCATGGCAAAAAAGATTTTAATGCCAAGTGTTCCTGCCCCGATTGGGACAATCCTTGTAAACACATTGCAGGTGTCTATTACCTGGTGGCAGCGGCACTCGATCGAGACCCGTTCTTGCTGTTTGAATTGCGGGGACTGTCGCGAGAAGACCTACACACCGAGCTGGCTAAATCTCCTTTGGGGCAAGCGCTTTCTGCCGAACTACAACGATCGCAGCGCCCACCTCAATCGGCTGCTTCGTATTACACTCGTCCCCAAGTAGTTCCCGCCACACCCCCTGAAGCACTACGTGAATTTTGGCACGGTGCTAAACGTCTGCCTCAATCCATTGAGCCGTTGCCCCAGGCTCTTGTTGCCGCCATTCCCGTGAAAAAGCAGGGCGATTTTCCAGCCTTCTGGCACCGCGAAAATTCTTTTCTTACAGCCGCAGAAATTCTGTATGAACAGGTTAGAACCAAGGGTCAACTTTAGCGCCAGTCGTAGAAGAACAGGGCTTTGCTGCGCTTGCTAGTTCCACGGAGATTAGTCTAGCAAGAGAGTCTAAAATCCACAGCATTACTTGAATTTAACGTCAGTTTGCTAGTCTCAATTTTGGTAGTCTTATGGCTTGAGGCTTTCGGCTTGGTAGCGATCGTCCATAAACTGCCACTTGAACGCAGATCTCACCTGGTGCAATGCTACGATTTCTCCGGTTAATCGCTGTTACAAGCACTGTGATACCGACTCTGTTGCCAGTGGTCGCGCTTCAGGCATTCGCACAAAAGGTGAGTGACTACGATTCCACCTGCTATCTCCGCATTGAAGGACGTGGCACTCAAGATTTGGCTCGGTTCTGCGGCAAAAAACCACAGCAACCAGGTACGACCAAAACTCCCAGCAAGACCACGGTGCGCTCTGCTCAGCCACCAGCAGTCGCGATCGATGCAGACGACGCACCCGATGAGGATGAACCAATCCCCACACCGCGATCGACCATCCCATCCACACGCTTTCCCTCACCTGCGACTCCAGTTGCCCAACCGCCAGCAAAGCTACCTGTGGATCAGCGCTCAACGCTGCCGCCTGCAAAGCTTGTGCCAAATCAAACACCTGCGAGCGAAGATGTTCTGCCAGTGCCCCGCCCACCCGCACAACGCCAGCCTCAACCAACAGCGCGGAAGCGAGTCGCAGCCAAGCTAAAGCCACCACTAAAACTGGTGTCGCCATCACTTCAACAACCAGCGTCTCAGCAGGAGACCGTTGAGGCGTTGACCCCCCGCTCAATGCTCAAACCACGCCCATTAGCGTCAGTTACGCCGCCGCTGCCTCAAGTAGAGAACGTTGCACCCCAACCTTCAACGGCGCTCAAGCCACAGCCTTCACCGTTCGATACTCTGCTCCAGCAGTTGATGCAGCAAAAGTACCTGTACCTTTTTTGGGTGCTTTTTCTCCAGGTGCCCTTGCTGAAGGTGGCGATCGACCGACGATCGCGCCCCAAAGCCCAAACGCTTCCACTGCCAACGCTTCAGCGACTTCTGCCACGATCGCATAAACAGACTGCTGTCGGTGTGGAAACACTCGATCGTGTGCCTGAAAGCCCATCGGCTGAAGCGATCGCGCACGCCAACGAAACGTCAGAGCAAGAGAACATTACCCAGGCGGCAGAGTTTGACCTCTCGCAAGCTGATAATCAGATCGCCCAAATCAAAGTCATCCTCGCCAGTGCAGTCCGCAATCGTGTCAGCGATATTCACCTCGAACCCACAAGAGAAGGCTTACGGGTGCGCTACCGCATTGACGGCATTTTGCGGGATGTGACCATGCTGCCATTGGCGGTCAGTCGGCGAACGATCGTTGCGCTCAAAGTCATGGCGGATATGGATATTTCGGAAAGCCGCCGCCCGCAAGATGCTCGCATTAGTGAACAGTACGCCTCAGAAACAGCAACCAATCTGGATCTGGATTTGCGGGTGAGCACACTGCCCTGCATCGGCGGTGAAAAAGCCGTGATTCGCTTGCTCCCCCGACAAAATCCCTTCTCCCAAATGGATGACCTGGGGTTTACCGAAAAGGCGCTAGCGCTCTACAAGGGTTGGTTGCAGCAGCCGCAAGGCATGATCATCTTTACAGGACCAACGGGTTCTGGAAAAACCAGTACGCTCTATACCAGTTTGCAGACGATCGCTACCGAACACGTCAACGTCGTCACCGTTGAAGATCCCGTCGAATACATCTTGCCCAGCATCACGCAAACGCAGGTCAATGAAGTGGCTGGCATGACCTTTGCTGCGGGACTTCGAGCCATTTTGCGGCAAGATCCAGACATTATCATGGTGGGCGAAATTCGAGATGGTGAAACCGCAGAAACCGCAGTAAGAGCTGCCTTAACCGGACATTTAGTCCTGACAACGCTACACACAAACGATGCCGTAGGTGCCATCCCACGACTGAGAGATGTGGGTCCCGATCCCGGTTTGATCAGTGATGCCCTCTTGGGAGTCGTCGCCCAACGGCTGGTACGCCGCATTTGCCCCCATTGTGCAGAACCATACACACCGACGGAAGCTGATCTGCGTATCTTGGGTCTGAGTCTGGCAGACGCTAACCCGAATGCATGGCGGCACGGACGTGGCTGTTCCCATTGCTTCCACTCTGGCTACTCTGGACGGGAAGCCATCATTGAGCTTTTGCATGTGGATGCGACTGTCCGTCAACTCATCTACGACGGTTCATTGAGTGCATTGATGGATTATCTCAACAACAGCGAGTTCGATTCTTTCCGCAAGGCAGCGATCGCCAAAGTTACCAGCGGGATCACCACGATCGCTGAAATCCGTCGCGTTTTACCTGCCAGCAAACTGGCGATCGACTCCTAGACGTTGCAATTAAAGCAATGCACTTAAAAGCGATTTTTGCAACTACCATTGCGGTGACTTTAGCCTTTCTTCAAAGAGCTTCTTTCAAGCGTTTCAATTCGTTAAACTTTGAAATTTGTTATCACCTGAACTTTATTGCATAGCACTTACGAATATGATGCTTTGAATCCTCTCTAGCACACAGAATTGTTTGGTAAATGCTTGTTTTTCTGTCATCAGGCTGCTGACTTCGTTAGCAAAACAAGATAGCTGCCTTCAAGACTGTCTCGGTGGTGCATTCTCCCTCGATTGCTGCTCTAATGAGAAAATACCGTTGCTTCAATAAGCATTCAACGTCCTTTTTTGATTAGAATTTGCTGAGAAAAGAATAAGCATATCCGGCAGAGAACCGATCGTTCAACTAATTGCTATCGCTAAAAAAGCGTGAGGATCTACCTATGGTTCGTTCCACTTTCAAAGCCCTGCTCGCGGGTCTGTTGTTAACAGGCATCGCAAGTATTGTCTGCCCACCGTCTGCGGTTGCGGCTAAACCCGTGCGCGTGATTCTTGATCATGATGGTGGCTTTGAAGACTACTATGCTGTCCTGGTATTAGCCCTTGCCTCTCAAGGAGAAGCCCCTCCGGTCAAACTTATTGGCGTGACTACAGCGCCAAATGGAGAGTCCTATTGCAACGGCTCTAACGGCTATCCAGATCGCAAGCAAGCGCTACTGGGAAGCTTTAGTGTTGAAGAAGGAACGATCGATGGCATTACCCAAAAGATTCTTTCGCTGGCTCAATACGATCGGGCAAAAATTTACACTGGCTGCGATGAACGAACCGCTGTGCTTTCAGTGCCTAACGAGGCAGATGCGTTTGGCAAGCCCATTCCTGGTACTGGTAGAACCCCTGTAAAAGTGCAGTTGCCAGTTGGGGGAAGAGCCGCACTAGGACCATGCCTTTTCCACAAAGAGTTTGTCTTTTCAGAGCGCGATATTGTTTGCTGGAATGAGTTTAATCGACCGTTTCGCGATGAAACATTGAGGTATGTTTTACCCAATGCACAGAATGCGCTTACTACCTTTAATCTGCCAGAACTAGATCTCATTCGATCGCGCAAAAAAGCGTCTGATTTTATTGCAGAATCGATGTGTAAGGCTTATCAAACGGATAACCCGCTCACCGTTTTGTCAGTTGGTCCCGTGACGAATTTAGCTAGAGCCTACGCTAAAATTGAGCGCAATCCAAAAGCATACGGCTGCCCTCGTAAGACCAAACTTTCTGACCTGAGCAAAGTCATTTCAACGCGCTTTATGGGCGGCGCATGGGATACCAACAAAGCCGATAATTTTGATGCGAACGGCAACTATCGGTTAAATGAACCCTTTCCAACCTGGACAGCAGGCAATATCTATTTTCAGGCTGGAGACCACATTTTTGGAATGCATCACTTGCCCTTTCCTGGCACACCTTTTCAAGACATTCAAACAGGCGAACATAAGCAAGCCTTCAACTCGCTTAACAACGCTGAGTTTAATTTTTGGATTGATGCCGCCGCATTGACTAAAGTGCTCAACTCTAAAATTCCTGTGACGATTGTGCCTTTAAACGCAACCGATTCGGCTCGGCTGCAAGGGTTTGGCGATCGTCTGCGAAACAACCCTTCCCAATGTGCAACTGCTCCAGCCCAGTTTATCCAAAACCTCCAATTTGCCAACAGTCCCGCTCCAGGCGTTTTTGTCTTTGACACACTCTTCCTGTGGGACACGCTGGCAGCAACCAGTCTTTGGAATAATTTCGTCAACTTTGAAGACTTCCACGATCTCGAAGTGACGACGCTAACCAATGGCGATCCGAATACGGTTACGGGGCAGCTATCGGCAAAAGAACTTTTCCGTAGAGATATTGGTAGCCTCTTCCGCCTGGGTCGCGTCGGTAATCCAGTTAAAGTGGGGCTAACGACTAACCCTGCCCCTGGCGATCCTGACTTTAAGACAACGATACAGAATACAGTCTTCAACCTTGTTTGCACAGCAAAATAGGCAACTGAAAGCGTAGTCGGAGGTTAGACTTCCGATATCTCAGAGATTCGGAAGTCTGATACTGGCGTGCCTACCGAATGGTCACTTGCAGTCGATAGTTTGCATTACCACGCGTTGTACCCACGACAATTTGGTAATCTCCAGTTTCAGGTAGGGTGCTGCTCCAAGTGACAGCCTCTTGTTTAAGGGTCTGTCGTGCCTCGGCACCATTCGGTGGGGCAACCACGTCGAAAACGGCATTGTCCTCTAAAGAGACGATTCTCACACTCATCGTCTGCCCTTTTTGAGCACTAAGAAGATACATGTCGCGTGTACCATTGACGACGCTTGCTTTGATCGTGGCAGAATCGGCACCGGGTGCAAACCGCATTCGTTGAACGCGCGATCGCTGTGCGATCAAATTGGACGATCGCTGGGCAACCAGAATAGACGAAACAGAAGCGCTCTGAGCGTTTTTAGAAGAAAGCTGTACGTTTGCGGCAGTTGCGGTCGTCAGGTGAATCGTGAGGGTGCTAAGGGCAATGAAAGGCATTGCTAGCAGCACAACCCACCGTTGAGAAAAAGGCGTTGACATGGAGGCAGTAGGGGAAAAGCGATGGTTGTAATGACACTAACTAAGGACAGAAAGTTTCTGGTTTTGGGCAGAGTTAAAAGCACCTCAAAGATTTAGATATAGGACTTACGCAAAGATCCCCGACTTCTATGACACGGTAAGCTGGGCAGCGCTAATTTTTCACCAGAAGTCGGGGATCTAACCACATCGCGCGTAAGTCCTAATCTTCGTTGGCTAGCTTGAATGTTGGGATGTCAGGGTGGCTGATGTGAGCGGCTTCGCTTCTTCTAGAGGCAGTCCCAGCACGTCATGGTACAGCTTGTTATACTCAGCGGCAGACTTGTCCCAACTGAAGTTCACTGCCATCCCGCGCTGTTGCAGCTTGCGCCATGCGTCTTTGAACCGGAAGCCTTCCCACGCTCGTACCATGCCCGTGTACAGGTCTAGCGCTTCGTAGCGATCGAACGCGTAGCCCGTTCCTTTTTCGTTCGCAGGGTCGTAAGGTTCAACGGTATCAACCAACCCGCCAGTGCGACGTACAAGCGGCACACAGCCGTAGCGCAACGACAGCATTTGGCTAATGCCGCATGGCTCAAAGCGAGACGGCATCAGGAAGGCATCGCTGCCAGCATAGATGCGACGTGACAGCGCTTCGTTGAAGAGCAGGTAAACAGACATGCGTCCTGGATAGCGGGAGGCAAGCTGCCACATTTGCGTTTCGTAGTAGCGATCGCCCGTACCCAGCAGCACAAACTGAGCGTCGGTGTATGCCATAAAGCGCTCTAAGACCTGGAGCACCAAATCCAACCCTTTTTGCTCGACTAGCCGCGTCACCATGCCGATCAGAAAAGCACCCGAATTCACTTCCAGCCCCACTTCTTCTTGCAGTGCAATCTTGTTCGCTTTGCGCTGGTCGAGCGTGTCAGCCGTGAAGGTTTGGGTCAGGCTTTTGTCGATCGCCGGATCATACGACTCGGTATCAATGCCGTTCACAATACCGGATAGCTTACCGCTAATGAATGACAGCAGCCCTTCCAGCGATTCGCCATAGGCAGCGGTTTGAATCTGTTGGGCGTAGGTCGGTGACACCGTGTTGACGCGATTGGCAAACTGTACGGCTGCTGCCATCGTGTTGTGCCCCTGCATGTACCACGGGCACCAGGTCATCTGCTCCAGCTTCCAGCGCCAGGGTCCCTGGTACGCCAGATTATGAATCGTGAAGACGGTCGCAATGTCGGGCGATTGATGCATCCAGACGGGAATCATGCCTGTGTGCCAGTCGTGGCAGTGCATGATTTCGGGCTTCCAATAATTCCAGGCAAATTCAGCCGCTCCATTGGCAAAGAGGGTGAAGCGCCACTCTTCCATGTCACCAGCATAGATATGGCGCGGCAAGAAAGAGGGATGCCCAAACAAGTACAGCGGCACATCAGTACCAGGCAGCACGGCTTCATACACATCAAAACTCTGAAACATGGCGTTCCCCGACCAGATCGGCTCTTTGGGCACCGTCATTTTGTCGGGTAGGAAGCCGTAGTAGGGCAGAAAGATCCGCACGTCGTGCCCCATCTTACGCAGCACTTTGGGAAGCGCTCCCACAACATCTCCCATACCGCCCACTTTCGCGATCGGCGCGGCTTCTGCGGCAACAAACAAAATTCGCATGTTGAGTCTCGCTCTCCCTCAAGGTCTGCATCAGGTCTTGCTCAAACGCTACCAGTTTTCCGCGACCAACGGGTAACTCGATCGACAGTTGTTCGCTTTTCACCCGGCAAGGTTAAGCGCTTGTTGAAAGTTTAAGAACTTGTTAAAAGATGACAGCAACTGAATTTCTCTGTGTAACGTGAGAGGCAAGATACCTCCTAACTGCGTCTTTAGCCCTGTGGATGACAACGCTGCGTCACTTCACAGGGCTTTTATTTGACGTTGCTGCGCGCTCGTGTAATGTCAATGACGATCGCACCACCAAAATCTGGAATGGGCGCGGCAGGTTTGCACAGGCGCACTTGCACTTGTTGTATGGGAGACGGCAGCGAGGTGGAATGCAGGACAGCATCAGCGATCGCGGTTGCAAGGCGTTCTAGCAGCATAAACTTCGAGGTTTTGACCAGCGTTTGCACGGTGGCAATAATAGTGCGGTAGTCGAGAGTATCGCTCAGGCGATCGCTCTGCCCTGCTACAGCTAAATCCAGCCATAGTCGCAATTCCACCTCAAACCATTGCCCCAAAACTTGCTCTTCTGGTAGAGCGCCTGTGTAGCCGTAACAGCGAATGCCGCTCAATTGGATACAATCCATCGGTTGAACCATTGACAAACCATAAGACACGACACGGAATGCCTGAAGCTGTTGATTTTACTGCATTGTTTGACGCTGCTGGAGCGATCGTAGCCAAACGTTCTACAATCTGCGGTCTGAAGTCTCTTGCTAAAATAAGGTTGACAGATCGGTTCTCTTTTGGGAAACTAAAGATCGTCTGAATTCGCGGGTGTGGCTCAGTGGTAGAGCGTCACCTTGCCAAGGTGAATGTCGCGCGTTCGAATCGCGTCACCCGCTTCGTCTAAAAGAATGGGCTTATGGCTGCTGGGAGTCTCTTTTGAGACTTTCCTGGAAATCCAGATATTTTAATGCTTCTACCGTCTCGTCAAGGAGAGCGGAGGAGGCTGGGATTCTTAGGGACTAGCACGAAAATAAACTACCAGTTTCGACTGCGCTCAACTTGCCACCGTCGAAGGTTGAGCGTAGTCGAAACCTGGCTGATTGGTAGATTATTAGTCCGCAGATCACTTATTATTGCAGCCTTCAGCTTTTGCTTACCCTCTTAACTAGGAACTCCCACTACTAGCGGGAGTTTCTAAAGCTGCACTTAATACGGCAATGAACGAGCCACAGAGCTACGCGCCGACTGCCTCTTTCGCGGCATAGAGCACTTCAGCGGTGATGACTTCGATGTTGCGATCGTACGCACAGGGGGAGGCAAGGTAGTATGCTAAACATAGAATAGAGAGCGATGAGAGCGTTGTAGAAGGTTTCTATGCTGGCTAGTTATCTTGATCAGGCAATGGAACTGGCAAACTACGAAATCATTGAGGATGAACAGACTTACTGGGGAGAAATTCCTGGCTTACAAGGCGTGTGGGCACAACATCAAACCCTGGAAAGCTGTCGGCGTGAACTGCGGGAAGCATTGAGCGATTGGGTTGCCTTGCGGCTGCGGCTAGGACTCGTCATCCCTGACGTAGCAGGCATTGACTTGAACAACATTGCTCAGACTGTTTAGCGTGATGGACTGGTTCGTGTCATGCCGCGCTTAACGCCTGTTTCGTGGAATGCGCTGGTCAAGCGCTTACGTGAACTCGGTTTTGAAGGTCCCTATGCAGGCGGAAAGCATCCTCAAATGCGTCGAGGGGACTTAACGGTGATTATTCCGAACCCACATGATGGCGATATTGGGGTCGGCTTGTTAGCGCGATTGCTGCGTCAGGCAGGGCTTTCTCGTGATGAATGGCTAGGTTAAGAAAGAGGGGATACCCTGAGTAGATAGCCCTCATTGCATTCAGCCAGTGGCTCGTTTCTAGGCACCGACGGCTTCTTTGGCAGCGTAGAGCACTTCGGCGGTGATGACTTCGATGTTGCGATCGCGCGCAAATTTCTCGGTATTCCGCTTCACCTTGCCGCGCACAAAGCCGGGGATTTTGTTAAGTTCTGCCTGTCCATCTTTGCTCCAAGCGAGATCAGAATCGGCAGAGATGCCTTTGGTGATGCTTTCTTTGGTATCGTGACCGCCGAAGATTTCGAGCAGATGATCTTCCATACCCAGAGTGAAGGAGTTGTAGATCAGGTCTACGAGTTGGTTGGTGCCTTCATAGCCGACAAACGGTTTGTAGCCGATCGGGAAGTTTTGGATGTGAATCGGGGCAGAAATCACGCCGCAGGGAATATCGAGGCGTTTACCCACATGGCGTTCCATTTGAGTGCCAAAGATAGCAGACGGTTCAATCCGGGCGATCGCATCCCCCACCTCGCCGTGATCTTCAGTAATCAGCACTTCATCGCAATACTCGCTCACCTGTTCCTGGAACCACTCGGCATCGTTTTTGCAAAAGGTGCCTGCGAGAACGACGTGAATGCCCATTTCGCGAGACAAGACTTTGGTGATTGCCGCCGCATGGGTGCTGTCGCCGTAGACGATCGCTTTTTTGCCTGTGAGATTCTGACAGTCGATCGAGCGTGAGAACCAGGCAGCTTGCGAGACGTGCAGCGTTTGCTCGTTGATGAAATCGTCGTACTCGACGTTGCCGCCTTGAGCGTTGATTACCGCTTGAATCTTGCGGATGCAGCGGGCGGTTTCGACCACACCCATCGGCGTAATGTCTACGCAGGGCATACCAAACTGCTCTTCCAGATACTTGGCAGACAGCAAACCGAGTTCACGATACGGCACGAGGTTAAACCAGGCGCGGGACAGGTTCTTCAGGTTGTGCACTGAGGCACCTTCGGGAATGACTTCGTTGACTTCAATGCCGAGGTCTGCCATCAGGCGCTTTAGCTCGGTGCAATCGTGATGGTTATGAAAGCCGAGGGTTGAGATGCCAATGATGTTGACCGATGGCTTCTCGGTTTTATCCGTCGGCAGGTCGCCTTTCTTGCGGGCTTTCTCAATGTAGAACTGCACGATTTGCTGCAAGGTGCGATCGGCGGCTTGCAATTCATTCACGCGGTAGTGGTTGACATCCGCCAGCATGACATCGCCCTTGGATTCGATCTGAGCGCGTTCCACAAAGTTTTGCAGGTCTTCTTGCAGAATGCTGGAGGTACAGGTCGGCGTGAGCACAATCAGGTCGGGATGTTCTTCGGCATCCTTCCGCGTGATGTTGTCCACCACCTTTTCTTGGGAACCCCGCGCCAGCACGTTGCGATCGACCACGCTGGTCGTCACAGGCGTAAAGTCGCGTTCCCGTTCCAACATCGATCGCATGACGTTGAAGTAGTCGTCGCCGATCGGTGCGTGCATGATGGCGTGGACGTTCTTGAAGGAACTGGCGACGCGAAGTGTGCCAATGTGGGCGGGACCTGCATACATCCAGTAAGCCAATTTCATAGAGTGCCTCGGTGGGGGGAATGGGGAGTTGGGAGTGGGCTTCGACGTGAGCGCTCAGCCGAACGTGAGTCGGGATGAAGTGTCTGACTCTTCCTGCTGTAGTGCCGCAGCACGCGATCGCTGATTCAGAATCGCCTATCGATTTTCTCAGACATTCAGGGCGGTTGAGCGATCGCTAATTTCAGAAGTGTGAGTTTGTGTCAGCGCACAAACTCACTCAAAAATCTTGCTGCATATAGGTTTTAACGATACGTAAAGCACTAATTCGTTTAGTTATCTGTCATCATTCTTAATGCTCGTACAAGGCTGTAAAACCTTGTGGCAAGAGTTTTGTTCAAGCTTGCTGCTTGCTACTCATATGCTTTGCTGCGGTGGCGTATTGCAATGATGTCGATTGTGTTGGAATAGTCATCAAGGCTGTAAAGCACTCGATAATCTCCCACTCTGATGCGCCATGTGTTTTCACTACCCACTAATTTGCGGCAACCAGAAGGACGTGCATCGGTTCTCAAAGCTTCGATTCTCGGAAAGATGCGATTCACCATTGCGGCATCTAACGCCTCTAAGTTCCTTTCGAGCAGATCGCGAAAATGCAATCTGGTAAGCATTATCACCGCTAGCCACTCAGCTTTCCCTGCTCTAGTAACCGCTGCTTTACATCTTCCAGCGATTCTCGCGGTTCAGCCTCACGCGATCGCGCCAACCACGCATCATAAATGTCTTCCCAAAGCTCGCCGTGCTCCTCTAAGTCAAGCACTACAGCCGTTTTACGACCCTGGCTATCGACCAAAAATTGAATTCCTTGCATGGCTCACTCCGTTGAGTTTGGTAATTTAGAGTATGAGCGATCGCTCAAATCCCTATGGCACTAATGTAGAGCCGTTCCCCTACAAGTCAGACTCCACCAGCCCTGCAACGATTCTTTATCCTTCGTGATGTTCCGCAAAGTCTCCCAAGCCCTTCAAGCTTCATAGCTTCACAGTTTGATTTGCTAGGCTCTATATTGGAAAGCTGTATGCACTGTCAAATATGAATCCTGACAATTAGGATTTGTTGATTCAGGCTTGTAGAAATCAATCCGTTAGGAAAACTCACATCATCCAGCGATGCCTATCCCAGATTTTCAAAGCGTTATGCTCCCTTTAATGCAGTTTGCTGATGATAGTAAAGAGCATTCACTGAGAGAAGCAATTGAATACTTAGCGCAGCATTTCAAACTGACTGAGAGTGAGCGAAAGGAGTTATTGCCAAGTGGAAAACAAGCAGTTTTTGATAACAGAGTTGGCTGGGCAAGAACCTACCTGAAGAAAGCAGGCTTGTTAGAATCACCTCGAAGATCAATTTTCCAAATTACACCACGGGGTATTGAGGTATTAAAGACTAAGCCAGACGCTATTAATATGAGCTTGCTAAAACAGTTTCCTGAATATTTAGAATTCGCTGGTATCAATACAAGCAACAGTAAAATTGAGTCAGTTAATACTACTAAAGCTGTTAGCCAAGACACTCCGCGTGAAGTTTTAGAATACGCCTATCAGGAGCTTAGACAAACGCTTGCCCAAGATCTGCTAGTTAAAGTTAAGAATTGCACACCCAGTTTTTTTGAGCAACTTGTTGTCGATCTTTTAGTCAAGATGGGGTACGGAGGATCGATTAAGGAAGCTGGTCAAGCTGTTGGTAAAAGTGGAGATGAAGGAATAGACGGAACTATTAAGGAAGATAGGCTAGGACTTGATGTTATCTACATTCAGGCAAAGCGATGGAATGACACAGTAGGTAGACCGGAGATACAAAGATTTATTGGTGCTTTGGCAGGACAAGGAGCCAAGAAAGGAATTTTTATTACCACTTCAACCTTTTCGGACAAAGCAAGAGATTTTACACCTAAAAATGATACTAAGATAGTCCTAATTGATGGTGAGCAATTGACTCAATATATGATCGACTTTAATCTTGGCATCTCGATCGTTTCAGAATACCAAATAAAAGAAATTGACTCTGACTATTTTGAGGGCGAGCAGTAATGTCCTTCAGAATGGTCAGAGTTTGGAGATAATTTCATTTCAAAAGTACTTATTATGTATCAAGTCACTAGTGATTATGCTCAGAATAATTTTGATGAGATTCTCGATCGCGCCAGTCATGATCCTGAAGGCGTGGCGATCGTGCAAGCGAACAAAAGCTTTGTGTTAATCAGCCAGAAGGAACTTGAAGCCTGAATTGAAACGATTGACCTGCTTAAAGATCCAACGTTGTTAGACGATATTCAACAGGCGCGGCAAGAATATAGCCGAGGTGAGGTTTTGACAGCCGATCAAGTATTCGATTGAACCTATGGAATCGTTTCAGGTTCTCTTTTCTCAGCAGCAAGCTCAGAAAGATATTGCTCTGCTAACGCCCAATCAAAAAGCGAAACTTCAGCAAATTACGCAGTAAGTTCTAGCTATGAAGTTTTGGTCAGTGCGGATTGGATTCACTATCGCGCCCTAGTGTTCTGTCAAGAATTTTTTGACGAGTTGAAAAACCTCAAGAAACACACCTTAAAATTTCCCGAGCTTTGGTTTACCCGTCAAATTTTAGTTGACGGACTACTAGCAGTGGAAGAAAATGCTGACATTGCCTAGTTTTGGATTGGCACTCATGCAGAGTACGATCGATTATTAAAGGGTGGATAGTTGTGCACTATGCCGTGATGGACTTAAGCCTCGGAAAGTTAGTGAGTAGAGAACAAGAAGTCTCTGCGTCTCTGCGATTCTCTACTCAAACTCCTCAAACAGCGAGACGAGAATCACGTTAGAGAACAAAAAGCCCTCTGGGTCGGTCAATCGCAGTCGTCCAGATGTCGGCAAGGTTGTGAAAGGTAAGTTGCTTCGATCGCCTTGCTCAGTCGTCAACACAATCCAGCCATTGGCATAAAACGGCTGTAAACACGCCCAAACACGCTCGATCGCCGCCTTGCCAAACTGCTTTATCAGTGACACCAGACTCAATCCTTCTGCCAACCGCAACCCCAGCATCAGCGTGTCGAGAAGAAGGTCGGTCGGATTAAGGCTCAAGGCTAAAGAACTAACTTGTCCAGCTTTTAGCCCTAATCCTTTATCCTTTATCCTTCCCTCCACCCACTCGTAATATTCGCGCGTTTTCCGAGGTCGAGAAACGCGTTCGGCTTTGCCGTCTCGAAGAGAATCGCGCTCAATGTAGCTCGTCGCGCCCATGCCAAAGCCATAGAACGATCGGTTCTCCCAATAGACGCGGTTATGGCGGCACTGGTAGCCTGATTTGGCGTAGTTAGAAATCTCGTAATGGTCGTAGCCCGCTGCGGTAAGCAACCGTTGAGCCGTCCGGTACATCTCAGCCGTTGTTTCATCGGAGGGAAGAGGCTGCATTCCCGGTTTGTATTGCCGACCAAAGGCAGTAACGGGTTCAATGGTCAGGTCGTAGCAAGAGACATGCGTGGGCGCAAGAGCGATCGCCTTTTCTAAGGATTCTTGCCAATCCTCTAACGTTTGATGCGGTAGACCAGAGATTAAATCGAGGCTGACGTTCTCAAACTCCGCTTGCCGTACCCACTCTACAGCCTGGTACACGTCTGTGATGGTGTGCGATCGACCACAGGCTTGCAACAACTCTGGCTGAAACGCCTGCACACCCAGACTCACCCGATTCACGCCAGCCGATCGATAGCCTTGCACTTGCGCCAGATCAAACGTACCGGGATCAATCTCCATCGAAATTTCAGCACCAGTCGCAATGCCAAATTGCTGATCCAGCGTGACGAGAATCCGGCTGAGTTGCTCAACCGCTAGTAGAGACGGCGTGCCACCCCCGAAGAAAATCGTTTGGAGGGGCTTCCCGAAGGTTGTTGTCGTGCGAATTTCCTGACAAAGCACTTCGATGTAGTGGGCGATCGACCCAGAATTGCTGCCTGTCAACGGCTCTGGCAACCCCTCTTTTCGCGCTGTTGGAAGCTTGTCGCCCACCACCGAAACCGCAAAGTCGCAGTAAAAGCAGCGCCGCCGACAAAAGGGAATGTGGAGATACGCAGATTCCGGTAGTGCGGCAAGGTTAATTGTTTCCTTAGAGTCTGCCTGAGGCAAAAGCATTGCAGGTACGAAGAGTATAATAAAGCTATGCCGCCTGACCGCCACGCCAGTTGAATCGCTGAATGCTTTTGTATCGCTCGTGATTAAAATCTTTTCGCTGGCTCGACACCCAGATCGGCAGCTTCCTTACTCACGTTTGGAATTAGTCCCCCAACCAACCTGAGCTTATGCTTGATGCCATCATAATTCTTTCATTTATCCTAGCAGGGGCGGGGATCGGTTTTAACGGCATCCAAGAGCTGCCCATTAGCGTACTACAGCAAGTCAGCAACGAAAATGCTTTGCAGTGGGTTACGGCTGGCTTTGGCGCTTTAATCGGTTTTGCGATCGGTCTAGTTGTGCAAACGATGTATCGGCGCTTCGAGCGACAGTTCCGTGCGTTGCCAGCCGATGTCCTCTTGAGCCGCGCTGTTGGTTTAGTCATGGGGCTGCTGGTGGCAAACCTGATGCTGGCACCGATTTTTCTACTCCCCATTCCGCCTGAGTTTTCCTTCCTCAAGCCCCTAACAGCCGTGTTGGGCAGTATTCTCTTCTCCTTTTCGGGGATCACGCTGGCAGACACGCATGGTCGGACATTACTGCGGCTGATTAACCCCAATACGGTAGAAACAACGCTGCTGGCAGAAGGCACACTTAAACCAGCTTCCACCAAGGTGTTGGATACGAGCTGCATCATTGACGGTCGCATTGAAGAACTCCTGGGCACAGGCTTTCTGGAGGGACAGATTCTAGTGCCTCAGTTTGTGTTGGCGGAGCTACAGCAGGTTGCTGATGCGTCGAACGATACTAAACGGGTGCGGGGACGACGCGGACTGGATATCCTTAGCCGCATGAAAGAAACCTATCCCGATCGCATCATCATCCACTCGGCTGACTATGATGATGTCCCGACTGTCGATGCAAAATTAGTGCGTCTGGTGCAAGAAATCAACGGCACACTGCTCACCAACGACTACAACCTGAACAAGGTTGCGACCGTACAGCAAGTATCTGTCCTCAACGTCAATGACTTGACACAAGCCGTCCGTCCGTCCTACCTGCCGGGTGACAGTCTCGACTTGAAAATTCTCAAGGAAGGGAAGGAGCCGACTCAAGGTGTAGGCTATCTGGATGACGGCACGATGGTTGTTGTGGAAGAAGGTCGTAGCTACATCGGTGGCGAGTTGCAGGTGATTGTTACCAGCGCTCTGCAAACCTCAGCGGGACGCATGATCTTCGCTCGACCCAAGGCATCAATGCTTGCGTCTTGATCGGGTGTCTGAATGCCGCGATCGCGCCAAAAGCCCTGCAACCTTTGCGCCCAAATCACTCCAGTCCTGTACCGCATCAAGCATGACGCAGCAGGAGCCTGGATTTTTGCGTGTCTGAACTGTTGGACAAAAGCCAGCAAAGAGAACCCCTTTTACGTCTACGGTGGCACCTGGAAAGCAAAGAAGCAACACTAGGCGAGAAGCTATGGATCTCTGAGGTATTGCTATTACGAGATCAACTTTTCGATAAGGTGCTATTTTGCTTAAACTTAGAGAAGAGCTAATTCTTCAAGAGACGTAAAGTGCAAGAATCTAACGGTAAACCTCTTGCTTTCCTGGACACAAATGTCCTGGCTTCTTATCTACGTGGTGAGTCGCCTAGTTCACGCCTATTTTCTCGTGAAATAAGTGATAGAGTGCATTTTGCTATCAATCCGATAGTACTTCAAGAGCTTTTTTCTTTATCAGAGATCCGCAAGCATCCTGAAATGCTAGATGAGATCCAACATGAGGTCAGGATGATACCATTAAATCTTGAAAAAGCTGATGAATACCTTAGGCAAGCTGCTAATCTTCGCAACAGAATCGCTCACTCGAATGATATTTTAATTCTCAGTAGCGCAGCAGATTGCGATTACCTTGTCACCTATGATAAGGCTCTGACGAATGTGTTAAATCCTCTGTCGCACAGTAGACCAAAAGTAGTTACACCTGAACAACTGATAGCTCAAATTGAAAGTAAGGTTTGAAGGTCTACTGAAAGTGAAGGTATATATAGATACAGGTGTTTTTATTGATTACCTCAGCTCACAAGCAATTTCTGGCTCGACGTTAAGATCTACAGAACGTCGTGGTCGTACACCCCAGAAATTGTTTGAGGATGCAGAAAACGTTCTGAAAAGGATAGCTTCCTCACATACGGGAGCGACATCTAGCTTGACCTATTATGAAGTTGAAGAAGCTTTGTTCAAACAGTTGGCATCTGTTGTAACGGGCATAGAAAATGCAAACAAAATCAGGGTGATTCTTGCTCGCTCTATTGTTCCCCAAACTCGGACAGCAGTACGTTTTTTTGGTATTGGTGTGCTTGATCTAACTGCTACAACCGTAGAGGTACAACTCAATAACATGGACTTACGTGATAAAGGCATACGAGCCGCTGATGCACTTCATGTTGCAAGTGCGATTAATTTTGACGCAGAGGTTTTAATTTCTGTCGATAATGATGTACTGAAACTAGACAGTCTGATTAAAAACAAAAGTGGAGTTCCTATTAAATGCTGTGATATGGATGAAGCACTCACCATCCTGTAGAGAACTAGCATTTCATGGCGGCGAGTAGATGAAAGTCACTGGTGAAGTTGTTAAGCTTAGCTGCCGCTACTACGTTTTTTTGATCGCCTACTGCAACGTCGTTTTTGACACGATGCGCGTTTTCTTGCGATCGCCCTCCGATAGCTCCTCTCCTGCTTGAAGCTTGGTAGCATTGGCTTGCAGCACCGTGGCGGCTCCCTGATCGCCCATTTGCAGAGCCGTTTTGGCAGCGGTTTGCAGCATTGTCGCTGCGCCTGTGCGATCGCCCTGCTGGAGCTTGGTTTCGGCAATTTGCGTTTGGCGATACTTTGCTAGCGCCAGGATGTGTTGCTGCACGTCTGCATTGATCGCAGGTTGATAGGGTGTTAGCACATTTGCCGTGACCGAAATTTTCTCCGACAGTAAGCCTTCCTTGCTGTAGGCTGGGTCGTCGTAGCGCACCTGCACCTGAGCGATCGGCTGTTCGCCTGGAGGTAGAGTACTGATGTAAAAGTTTGCCAACACCACTCTGGGTGCATCAATCATGAGATCGCCCAACCGCACCAGGTAACTGCCAGTCTCTTGCTGCGGCGTTAATTCAATGGTGTCGGGTGCAACCTGGGCGATCGGCTTCATTTCTGCCAATCGCACATTAGGTGCTAGAGACAGCAGCAGATGGGCATTCGTCAGCCCGACAGACTGGATGCGGCTAAACAGACGATCGAATTCAGCCACCGCTTGCTCTGGATATTGGATGAATGACAGCGTGCCACCCCCCGCATCAGCAATTTTTTCCAGCACATCCTGATTCCACGCATCGCTAAAGCCCAGCGTATTGAGCGTGAGATTGTAATCCGTCGCGAGTTTTGCCAGCTTCAGGCAGCGATCGTTGTCGCCATGCTCATTCTCCCCATCCGTCAGCAAAAACGCCTGCGATATCGTGTCTTTCTTGCCTTTTGCCAGTTCTTCAATGCCAAGCCGCAAGCCTTCATCGATCGCCGTGCCGCCCGCCGCCTTGAGTTGATTGATTTGCATTTTCACGCTTGCAGGATTGTCAATCACCTGATTCGGCACCAGCACCTTGGCTTTGTGGTCAAACGCCACTAGCGTCATGCGATCGCCCGGTGAAAGCCGATCCACAATGCGGAGTGCTGCCTGTTTGACGGTATCCAGCGCCCGTCCGCCCATTGAGCCACTATGGTCGAGAATCAGGCACAAATTTAGCGGTACACTGCGGCTCATTGCCTCCTCGATCGCCGCGATCGACACCGAAAGCTGACGCTGGCTGCTCGCCTGAGCAGCATCCACATTTGCGTCATTCAAAATAGACTGCAAACCAACTTTCATGGCACGAAGCTCCTAATAACGCGAGAGGCAAACAGCGTAAGCCTATTAATACTCAGAATAAGCGAAAGTGAAAGGGGATGAGGGAGAGTTGTTGGCTGTTAGCTGTTGGTAGGTCAGAAGTCAGAAGAGCTGTTAGTTGCTGGTTGTTGGTGGTTAGACAGAGGGGCAGGGGGAAGGCTGAAGGCTAAAACTCAAAACACCTCGTACTTTTAACTCAAAACTCAAAACTCAAAACTTCCCTTGCTCCCCATCTCCTCCTCTCCTTACCTCCTCCTCCCTCACCCTCTCCACAGTGCCAATGGTCACGCTAAGATGTAAAGACAGCGCCACTGTTTCAGGTGACACACCTTTAGGCAATACGTTTCAGGCACCCCTGCTATGACTTCATCCATTCAAGCTGCTCAGTCCCCCTACTACGGTGGCGGTGATTCCTTTTATCGCACTCCACCGCCTGACTTACCCTCTTTGCTATTGAAAGAGCGGATTGTTTATTTGGGAATGCCTCTCGTACCTGCTGTCACTGAGTTGATTGTGGCAGAACTGCTTTATCTTCAGTACGAAGATCCAGAGAAGCCGATCAAAATCTACATCAACTCTACAGGCACCTCGCGCTACGACGGTGAACCCATTGGGTTTGAAACCGAGGCGTTCGCCATCTGCGACACCATGCGCTACATTAAGCCTGCCGTCCAGACCATTTGTATTGGCTCGGCAATGGGCATGGCGGCGATGCTGCTTTCAGCAGGTACAAAAGGCTTCCGTGTGAGCTTGCCAAATGCATCGATCGTCCTGCATCAGAGCAAGAGCTACGCACGCGGTCAAGCGACGGATATTCAAATTCGCGCTAAAGAAGTCTTGGCAAACAAGGCAACGATGGTGGAGATTCTGTCTCATAACACAGGGCAGCCGATCGAAAAAATTGCCAAAGATATGGATCGTCTCCTCTATATGTCTCCTGAGCAGGCAAAAGAGTACGGCTTGATCGATCGCGTCCTTGAAAGCGAAAAAGACCTCGCTGTGCCACTCCCCGCTGGCATTATCTAACTAATCTTGAGTTCCCAGTTAGCGAACCGAACTCAAAACTCATCACTTGTAACTCAAAACTTAGCCAACACGGAGCTTCTTATGCCAATTGGTGTTCCCAAGGTTCCCTACCGTATGCCGGGAGAACCCTATACTCAGTGGATTGATATCTACAATCGCCTTTACCGAGAGCGCATCATTTTTCTGGGTAAAGATGTCGATGACGAAATTGCCAACCAAATCGTGGCGGTCATGCTCTATTTGGATTCTGAAGATCCGGGTAAAGACATCGTGCTGTACATCAACTCTCCGGGGGGTTCTGTCACCGCAGGTATGGCGATTTACGACACAATGCAGCACATCAAGTCTGATGTGGTAACCATTTGCGTGGGTTTGGCTGCTTCAATGGGTTCCTTTTTGCTGGCAGCAGGCGCAAAGGGCAAACGGCTCGCGCTGCCGCACTCACGCATCATGATTCACCAACCGTCTGGTGGCACTCGTGGGCAAGCAACCGACATTGAAATCGAAGCGCGCGAAATTATTCGCATTCGGCGACAGCTCAACCAAATCTATGCTGATCGCACGGGACAGGAGCTGCCGAAGATCGAGAAAGACATGGATCGCGATTACTTTATGTCAGCTCAAGAAGCGAAAGAGTATGGCTTGATCGATCGCGTGATTGAATCAGCTTCTTAGCTTCAGGAAGCAGTATCGAGGAAGGCAGTAAGAAACCATCTGTTGCTAGTTAATAGGCATAAGTCTGCTAATGGTACCCGAAACACTGCTAACTGATCGACTTCTGAGCTGCGTCTCCACCCATTGATCTAGTTGCCCTAGTTCACATCACCCCTCTCAGTAGTGGCAGAAGCATGAGTCATTCTGCCATTTCCCATCTCAATGAACCTTGCAGAGTGTTACCGCATTTTAGGGTTGGAGTCTGGTGCGTCGTTTGATGCGATCAAAGCATCCTATCGACGGTTAGCAAGACGCTACCATCCAGACGTGAATCCTGGAAATCAGCAGGCAAAAGAAAAGTTTATTGAGCTTACTGAGGCGTATCGCTCCTTGCTCTCGACGATCGGCAGGACGGAATCGATGGCACAAAGCGATGGTCAACGCACCGATGTTGAACCGACACCAATGCCAACCGCGCCAGCATCAGCAGGTAAGACTCGCATCACGCGCAAACAACCGCCGCTGCAATTTACTAATCTATCGCCATTGGAGCAACAGCTAAAAACGAACTCCTACCAGCAGTTGCAGCAAATGCTCAAAGAGCAGCGGTTTCCACGAGCGATCGCTCTGATCGAAGGACTGGCGCGGCGTATTCCACAAGATCCAGAGGTGAAGCAGTGGCAGGCGATCGCGTATCAACGCTGGGGACGGCAACTCATTCAAGAGCGACAGTTCGAGAAGGCTAGAATTTACTTAAAGAAAGCGCTTCGTACCGACCCGCACAACCGTTCGCTCTGGGCAGAAGTTGAGCGAGACTTTCGCTACATGGAGCGGCTTTTCTAAGCATTGAAAAACTAATCAGTATCAATGTAAATACGTCAGCGTGTCGCTGGAAAGCGTCTAGCGCAGTCGGTCTCGCTTAGCCTGCTGATGCCTGCGTCGAGGCACTAAGCGTATCGGTGCTTTTCATTGAAGACTGCCTATTCGTGCTTTAAAAAACAGCTTCTCAATCGCTCCAACATCGAAGATTGACGTTATACGTGCATTTTCAGAGAGATTTTGATACGATAGGTAAAGTGGAATCATTCAATTGCAAGATTTCAAGTTAAAAGATACTTTTGTATTGATCGTTTCTGCAAGCTCCAGTTTAAGAGTAATTGAAAAAGCATCTTTACAGCTTTGTTAGGCTTGGTGGTCACATTTAATACGCTTACTAGGCAATTCTTGTGCATGGTTGACTCAAGCCTTAATACGCTTGAAAGGCGCTTTTGCCTGTCGCCATCATGGGTTGCATTCATCCATCTGAAAGCTATAGGGTTTTCTGAGTGATTGCTGTCTCATCTCGTCCTGTCAAACGCCACTGGAACACGGTCAGCTTTGCCTCTACGCTCTACCTCATTCCAATTTTAGACTTGTTGCTGGAAGAGATTCCGCCTCGTTGGAAAGCAGAGGTTCGGCTAGGGTTGCAGGAAGCGTTGGTGAATGCCGCTAAGCACGGCAACGCTTTAGACCCTGGTAAGACTGTCCTAGTGCGCTTTTCGGCCATTGCAAACCAGCACTGGTGGGTCATCTGTGATGAAGGTGTTGGTCTTCAGTCCTCTGAGGTAGAGCTTGAAAAGGCTCTACCATGTGAAGACCAAGAATGCGGTCGTGGAATGTACATTCTTCACCAGATTTTTGATCAAGTGCAGTGGAATCGTCAGGGTACTGAGCTTAGACTCTGTAAGTCGGTCAAAAGCCCTTATCGATTGCCGTTATTAACTTAGGAACAAGAATTTACTCACCTCGGCGTTTTCTGTAGGGGCGCACAGCCGTGCGCCCCTACCTATGAACAATTTGTCGGTTTTATTTAATCCAAGATCCTTAGTATCTTTGCGGTTATTCACGCTCATTGAGAGTGTTCCTTAGATACACCTCTAGAGCTGTGTTTACATTTGAGCATCTAATCGGTTGTTTTCACCTGAGTCTCCAACAAAGCGGTAGGGCGGCAAGGCTTCTCCTAACGTTAATTGCCATGCCGAACTTTGTGCCTGCAAGCGCTTGATGCTCTGGCAAAGCTGATGTTCGCGATCGCGGGCAATGAGCAGGTAAAACGTCTTCCCTCCCGCTTGAGTAGCATCCAAGCGGGAATAGGGATAGGTTTGGGCTACTGCTTGCTCAATCTGCTTAAACGCCGCTTGCTGCTGCTTTTGGTGCAATAGCTGAGTTTGATACTGCTGCTTCTTAGCAAGAAAGTAGTCTTTTCCTTTCACGTCTGACGCAATGGTTAGCTCTGGCAACTCTACGGGAGTGAGCTTGAGCATATATTCAGCTTTCCCTTCAAGCTGCGTTAGCTGATCCAGATACCGCTGCTGCTGGGTGTGCAGATGCGTCAGCAAGCCGTCTAAAGAGCTAAAGCTGGTGCCAAAGCGCAAGGGCAAAATAGTTGTTTGTAAGAACAGGCTGCGGATGACGCGATCGTGCGCTAAGACTGCTTGCACTAGAAGGCGATCGTCCTGCTGAAGCGTTTCTAAAGCTATATCTGGCTCAACCAAAGCAGAGAGTTGCCCCGCCTCAACGGGTTGAACCAAGGCAGCAATGCCCTGGGGTAGCGTTAAGGGCGCAAGGGGCGTTTTACAAAAGGCGTAGGTATACATCAGAGCACATCAGGAATAAACGCAAGACTCACGCTAAGCTTCATTGTGCCAGTCTGCCAGTCTTGCTCCACGTCTTCTAGACATGCGATCGAAACACCGTCCAGCAACAGCCTGTATTCAGGCACGGCATCATAGAGCTGTTGCTGTAGGTGGGTTGTGAGCGTTTCGAGCGGGATAGGCTGTGAGCCAAGCATTGCGTTGGTTTGAATGATTGTGCCTAAGCCTAATCGAGCCGCGTCTGCATTGATCGATCGCCCTGTTGACAAATCAAGCGTATCGTCCACATCGACTGTTTTTAAGTGTAGCGCTGCGAGCAGACGTAACGTGCCCTGTTGCCAGTTCGCATGGGGCTGTAACACCTGCGTCGGCAGTCCTCCAACCAATTGCATGATTTCGTAGGTGCTGCTTGTAATCGCCCACAGCAGCTTTGGGACGAGTTCGTCCATCAGCAGCATGGGGTGCAGAAGACCGATGCCAGCAGCGCCAGGATCATGGTCACAACGTGCGATCGCAGTTTGCACAACGAGCGCGAGTTGAGCACTTTCATCGTCACTTACCTGTTGGCTTCGCAACTGGCAAAGGCTCTGCTCAAGCTGCTGTTGAACCAGTTGTTGGATGTAGTGCTCCAGGGTATCTGCCTCTGTCACACGCACAAGCGTTGATGGCTTAAGCGATCGAACCGTAGGATTAACAACAACGTGGGTTTTGGCAAGCAACCCTGCGATCGGTTGAGTCAAAGGTGCTGCTGACTGTGAGGAACTACTTTGAGTGTTCCCAGCCATTTCATCCATCAGTTCCGCTTCGATCAATTCAGGGTGTGTGCGTATCCCCTCGCTGTCAGCGTCATCTGGAGTTTGGGCGCTAAAGGCAAAGCCGAGCCGGAGTCGCAGTTTACCTGCCTGCCAGTTTGTTCCAGGCTGCAATAGCTCTACCGCGACTCCGTGAAGGAAAGCGCTCAGTCCGGGCACCTCGATTTGCAGTCGCTGCAAGACAGCCTGAAGCTGGTGATGCACCTGGCATGGGGAAGTGCTCAAGCTAGCTTCTGCCAAAGCACAACGGATGGGAAGCGCCAGTTCATCCGATTGAACGATCGCGAGTGGCTCCAATAATGATTCAGCCGGATACCCGGTTGCCAGATCGAAACACCAACGCACCGCAGGCGTTTCTGCTTCTAGCATGACTACAAGTCTCAACATGCCAACCGCCCAGCCCTGGTCTGGCTGCCAGCACGTAACCCTGCCCCCTTCAATCAGATGCATGGCGCTGTAAGAACTCCGGGCGATAGACCAGAGTACGGACGGGATCAGGGTGTCGATCGCAATGAGGGGATGAGGGGATGAGCGCGTGAGGCGGCTATTGAGCTGATTGCTGACCGCTCCAGCTTGCTGCTCCGTGGGAGCGTGCTGACTGCTAGCAGCTTCTTTGTGACTCTTCTCCTCACGCAACGTATCCATAACGTCATATGCTTCTTCGCTCACGTAGGGAATCAAGTCCAGTGTTAGAGCCTTGTCCTGCAAACGTTCGGAGGATTCGTCTAAGGATGGTGGTAGTGACGATCGCAGGGTGTTGATCATGGTCACCAGGCGCTGCATAGCTGCGAGTAGGTTCTCAGAACTCGCTTCGGTCGCGATCGTCTGCTGGCACGCAAGAGGATTCACAAATTTGAGCACTGTCTGGTGAACGGTATCCCAGATGAACGGCACGTCTGCTGCGGTTTGGCAGGCGGGACGCTCGTTTGGCGCGATGAGGGAAGAACGGTTGGGCATAGGTGACCAGCGTTGGCTGTTTAAGGCGGTTACGGTAAGAGTGCCCATTTCGGAGCCTATCTGCGAAACAGAGCCATAATTTTGGTGAAAATTTGTGAATTGAGAAGGATGAAGTGAGGGTATCGCACCAATGTTAAAGGCAAATGTTAAAGGCAGTTGAATCTCTATATCTCGGTCAGAACGCTCAGCGCCACTTACAATTTTGAGTGTGGCTCCCTTAAATGACTAACCCCGATCGCACCATGCCCTTTCTCCACTTTTGCGTCACGTCTCCTGTTGACCTGCCGCTCGCCATCCAATTTACGTCTCCAGGACCGATGCTGCTGGACTGGGGCATCTTTTCGATTCGCTGGTATGGGTTTTTAATCGCGTCTGCTGTGTTGATTGGCGTGACGCTCGCCCAATGGTTAGCTAGCCGTCGGGGTGTCAACCCAGATTTATTAAGCGATTTGGCACTTTGGTTAGTGATTGCAGCCATTCCCAGCGCACGGCTTTACTATGTTGCCTTTCAGTGGCAAGAATACGCCCAGCATCCCGACCAGATTATTGCGATTTGGAAAGGTGGGATCGCGATTCACGGTGCCATTTTAGGTGGATTAGTGGCAAGCTTGCTGTTTGCCCGCCTTCGCCACGTTTCATTCTGGCAACTGGCAGATTTGGTTGCGCCACCGCTCATTTTGGGGCAGGCGATCGGGCGTTGGGGCAATTTCTTTAATTCCGAAGCGTTTGGTCGCCCTACAGATTTGCCCTGGAAGCTCTACATCCCCTTTAAGCTCCGTCCGGCTGGCTATGAGGGCTTTGAGTACTTTCATCCCACGTTTCTGTACGAATCACTATGGAACGTGATGGTCTTCAGTCTTTTGATTGCGCTCTTTTTCTGGGGTTTGAACGCGACCTCTCGGCTGAAGGTCGGCACATTATTTCTGGTTTACCTTGTAGCGTATAGCTGTGGTCGCCTATGGATTGAGGGACTTCGTACCGATAGCTTGATGCTGGGACCCTTACGGATTGCCCAGGTTGTAAGTCTGACCCAAATCGCGATCGGTCTTTTCGGCTTAATTTGGCTGTACTTGCTCGATCGCTCTTTACCAGACGTATCAGCACCACAGAAGCAAAATCCTTCGGAAGCATCGCATCAGTCCAATCGAACGCCATAGGGAAGCTGCCGCCGCAGGAAGATTTCCCAAAAAAAACACCCCAGAGCCTAAAGCTCCAGGGCGAAATCAGGGTGCATCTACCACTCCATTCTTCCGCGCTGCCGCTATCCGTCCGGAGAAAATGAAACTCGTTCCACTCAGCAAACAATACTGCCTGTTGTGACTACTCAACCAAACCAGCGTCTTTCTTTCCCCTTGCGACCCGCTGTCTACATCGTGGGCGCTGGACCCGGCGATCCCGAATTGCTCACTATCAAAGCGCAGCGGCTCCTTTCACAAGCAGATGTCGTCTTATTTGCTGATTCTCTAGTGCCCGAACAGCTTTTGCAGGAGGTGCGCCCTACGGCAGAACTGATTCGGACAGCAGATAAAACATTGGAAGAAAGCCTGCTGCTGATGGTAGAACGGGTGCAGGCAGGGTGTGCTGTGGTTCGTTTGCATTCGGGCGACCCCAGTCTCTATGGTGCCGTGCAAGAGCAGATGCAAGGACTTCTAGACGCAGGTATCCCGTTTGAAGTCGTGCCTGGTATTAGCGCTTTTCAGGCAGCAGCAGCAACATTGCGAGTTGAGTTGACGGTACCGGGAGTTGTGCAGACAATCATTTTGACCCGGATGAGTGGTCGCACAGAAGTCCCCTCAACTGAAGAACTAACAACCCTGGCAGCCCATCAAGCGAGCTTGTGCCTTTACTTGAGTGCAAAGCATGTAGAAACGGCTCAGGCGAAGCTAATGCAGCACTATCCCCCAGAAACGCCGATCGCCATCTGTTTTCGCTTGAGCTGGCAGGATGAAAAAATCTGGTTGGTGCCGTTGGCAGACATGGCAGCGACAACACAGCGAGAAAACCTGACGCGGACGACGCTTTATATTGTGAGTCCTGCCTTAGCCGCTGCAACGATCCCAGACGCGTTCATCCCCTCAAACCAACGAAGCCGTCGATCGCCCGCTCGATCGCACCTCTATAGTCCTGACCACACTCACCTCTTTCGCCCATCGAAGTCTTAGCGCGCCTCCTCTCAGCTACCCGTATCCGCTGAGAGACCGATGCGATCGCAGTCCACGTTTCCGGATTTGCCAGCGTGCGACGTGTGGTAACTCTTATGAAGCACTCATAGGTAATAGACCCGCCAGCTAGCCTGACGGGTTTTTTGTGTTCGCTAGCGTTAGGTGACGCTGGAGTTGAGTAAAGCTGTAAGAATGGAGAGAGACGGCAGGTAATGCCGGGTTTTGCGCGGCTCTTAACTCTTCCCTATGAAAGCTCTCGCGGTCTTATTGACTTCCCTCCTCCTCTCGGCATGGATTGGCGCGATCGCGATTTTGGCGATCCAAAACTTCAGCCCCGTTTCGCTACGGTTTTTGGGCTTTCAGTCGATCAGCATTCCAATCGGTCTAGTGCTGGCGTTTAGCGTCGGCATCGGCATTGTGGGCACAGCGATCGCCCAACCCCTGCTGGGATTTTCCAGTTTTCAGCGAGATGACGAAGACTATTAAAGCAGGCTTTAAGGAGATTTCCGATAAAGAAACTACCCGCTGGCTTCGACTTCGCTCAACCAGCTTGCACCCTGAGCGGAGTCGAAGGGTAGAATCTTTTCTGGAAATCGCCTTGTGAGGATTCCGAGTGAAGAATCCTCACTCGGAATCCTCACAAGGCGTAAACCTGCCCGTCGATCAGTAACCGTGTAATGCCTTTTGCCTGAAGATGAGATGAGGTTTTTTGCAATACTTGCGCGTCAGGAAGTTTTATGACGCGCTGCGTACGGGGATTTGAGTAGCGTTTGGCAACACGATGATTGTCAAAAACGGGCAACGTTTTTTCGGCAATTTCCGCTTCCGGAATCTGTCCCAAATCACCAAATTCTCTCAAGGGGCGGGCAATTAACTCAGCCGAGCGATCGACTACAAGGTAGCAGGTACGCGGTAACAATGCCTCCGCTAAGGGCAGCACTTGAACCATCGCTTTGCCAGCAATACGGCTTCCGACCAAGAGCGCTCCATCGTCCAGGTCATCCAGATCGTCATCGTCGAGATCGTCATCCTCAAGGTCATCGTCTTCAAGATCATCGTCCTCATCGTCAGGCTCTAGATCATCGGTTAGATCGGACTCATTTTGCAGCAAGACTTCGCCCATCATTGCTTTAGCGGTCTCTGCTGCCACGTCGTAAGTGGGATCAGCATAAGGTTCGCTTAAGTCATCAGGGAGCATTTCGTCGTGATCGATCGCGGCGATCGGGGACTGAGCCACCAGATCGATGATTTTTTTCTTGACTGTGGGCGGCGCAATTGGGGCGGTGTCCGGCACCATTGCTGGCATTGAAGGGATGGGTTCAAGCGGTGCAGAGGAGCGCTTCCGCAGTCGTCGTCCGTTTGCAGTGAGCGGCGGCGGCTCTTCTGAAGGCACAGTTTCAGATCGTTCTGGTACAGGTATGGCAAGACGAGCAAGAGGCTCAGTCGCTGCCACCTCCATAGCGAAAGATGCTTCCACGTCAAGCCGTTCTTCTGCTAGTGGCTCAAATGCTAATGCTTCAACGTTGGATGTTTCAAATCCTACTGGCTCAAACGCTTCTACTGTCTCAAAGCTGGGTACTCCGGTGTCCAAGGCTAAGGGAGTGGCTGTCTCGCTAGCGGTGCGGCTGCCACGCTTTTGCTGAATCAGCGTTTCATAGTCTGCTTCAGCAAAGCCGTTTTTAAGAATACGACTAATCGTACTGTTGCTCACACCATAACGGGTAGCCAGGGTAGACGCTGTCTCACCTGGTTGCCGATAGAGTTGTAGAATTTCCTGTTTATCAGACTCGGACAGTTTTCGAGAGGTCATGCTTTAGGCTGCGGAGAGAACAAGCCGCCAGCTTCATTCTATGCTGAAGCGCTGTGAATCTGGAGACGATCGCCCAATCAGGACGAAAGGGACATCTCACCCAGAATAATTTATTTTGAGAGATTGCTCTGGCGATCGCTGTGAACGCTGCGATCGTAGACTCAGGACGATGCACGTCTGCGCCCACCGGCACGGCTACGGGCACGACTTGACAAATCATGCTCAAGCGCTGCCCCAATGCCGAACAGGACACCACTAAACACCCAAAATACTTCTAAGAAGCCGCCGCTTTGATAGTTTTCCAGGTGCGTTGTTGTGTACTTAAACCAAATATCAGCGATGTAAAGCGAAAAAGCTGCCGCCGCAATCATGCGCCATGACTGGGCAAACCGCCCACCCCAGAATGCCAGCAATAGAACCGTCGCAATAATCAACAGCAACACATCGCAGACAATGTAATAGCCGTTGACGTATGGCTTTAGTGGTTTCAGCGTTTCCTCTAACGCTAACGCCCACTCCGGGGGCGGCGTTTTCTGCTCAGCAGCAGGGACGGGTGCATTTAGATTTCCAGAAGTTGCCTCTGGTGCGTTTTTCTCGGTAGCAGCGGACGGAGGCACGCTAACGGGTGGCACAGACGGGGCGGCGACTGGTAACGTTGGCTTCGGTTTAACGGCGGGAGCCGCCTTAGGAGAAGCCTTGGGGTTGGCTTTAACAGCAGGTGGTTTGGCAGGTGGTTTTGTAGCCGGTGCTGTTTGTGCCGCGACAGGCTGCATCAAGAAGGATTGAGGTAAGCTGCCAGATGCTGGCGAAGAAACAAACCACGCAATCACGATGCTAATGGCTGCAATCACAGTGACCACACCCCACTGCCAAAGCTCTAGATTTAACCGCCTGGAAGCAACTGCCAGCAGAATACCAACGATCAAAAAGATGTAGGTCAGGATGTAAAAGAAATCTCCCGGAGACACATCCGCCTCCTGCCCTAAAACCGTCTCCCAATAGAAGAACAGCAGCCCACCCAGGAAGTAGAACGACAGCCCCAGCCCAATGCACAGCCAGACGTTGCGACCGCTAACAATTTGTGGGCTACGCCAGTTTCTAAAGCACAAAGAGGCGGCAGCAAAGTAGGCAATCTCCTCAAACGCTGTAGTACCGATCGAATACCACAACGGGCGGTCTTGTCCCGGTAAAGGCACGCTGAAGAGGAGAAAGAACAGTAATGCCAGGACTGCCCAGACAATGGCGACCAGAACAATCGTCTGTACCGATAGAAAAGATTTAGGGGAGCTAGATGATTTGTCCAAGGAACTGCCTACCAAGCTTTAAGAGGATGAGGATAGAGGTGTTAGACAGGTGCTTTAACCAGCACGCCTGTGGCAAGACTCGCATCGTAATCGAAAGTAACGGTAATGAGACAAAGCGCGAACATTTCTTTAAGCTAATGCCACATTTTTCCTAAAGGAGACTGATTGAGCCAAGCCTGAAAAACGGTGCGATCGTTGCCTGAAAGATCTTGTAAGGTGTCGATCGCTCGCTCCGCAAACGTAGTGTTCCCGAAGTATGCCTTCCCTAACCGATGCAGCTCTTGGAGCAGCGTGTTCAGGTGATGCTCCTGCCAGGGTGGAATTTGTGCTCCATCAAGCGGATCGACTGTCAGTAGATACTTAATAGCTTCCGGCGACGCTGCCTGCGGAAACCGCCACTGCTTAAAAACTTCTGCAATATCCTTCTGAAATAGCCCTGCCTGCCGATTACCCAGCAAGTCTTCAATGTCTGCATACATGGCTTGCAGCATAAGCAGGCACGCTCTGATGTAAATCGGTGTTGCGGTTGCATCACCGCCGCTAGTCTCTGCATCCGCTGCTAGTTGCTCTAGCCGGATTTTTCCCCAAACGCTGTAGCGCTCGGGTTCCTCCAGCAGCACACAGGCTTTGCCCTGGTTATCCGTCAGATCGCGCCAGAACGTCTTTGCATCTTCTTCTTGGCTTGCATTGAAGACACTCAGCAAGCGAAACGTTTGCCCCTGATAGGTAAGGATCGGGATTTGCTGATCCCGTTTTGGGTGCTGAACACTGGTAATCTCAACATCCTGCCTTTTCAGAATAAACATGACGCTGCCAATTAACTCCTGTCAGGACTGGGCGCTAGGGCGGGATGAGCGGGCATAATCTCGCCAGTGGTTAAAGGAGATCGCTCGATCACTGTCAACTATCAACGATTTGATGACATTCAACGATGGCTTTTAAAGTGGCGTTAAAGCAAACATACCTTAAGCAATGCCCCATTTCGGGTTGTTAACTAACATTGCCTTCAGTTTGGCTATTTTTTGGAGGCTGTCTCTATTTGTATACTGACATTGCAAGTCTGGTGAGTAAACTCTCGAAAATCCAGAAGCACCAGGCTAAAGAACTCTCTCCATCAACCTACAGCCTGACGTAGACATTGGCGCTGCCATTGCTTATAGGCGAGCGATCGTGCAGATAGAATTTACAGTAGCGCAGAAAACAAACGTTAAGCATGGTTTCTCGCCAAAGTCTCAGGACAAGAGCTTCTTGGTTTATGCTAGTGCTGTAACGATTGTTCTGCTTTTGGACCCTTAGCTCAGTGGATAGAGCAACCGCCTTCTAAGCGGTCGGTCACAGGTTCAAATCCTGTAGGGTCCGCTGGCTCGTTCGTAGACATCTATTGATATCGTTGAATCGGAACTAATCATGGTTAAGTATCGGTCTGCTATTGCTTTCCTTTTGATGCTAGTGGCTGTGACGCTGGTGAGTTGTAGTAGTGTCGAACAGGCAAAACCACTGTCTTACACATCGGTTCAGATTGAGGAAATTCAAACCTATGCAGCAGAGGTATCGGCGCTCCGCGATCGCCTGCCCGAACTTGCCACGCTGATTCAACAGGAAGACTGGACATTTGTGCGCAACTTCATTCACGGCCCCTTTGGCGAACTCCGTACCAAACTGGCTTACATTTCGCGGAGTCTGCTGCCAGACGATCAGACAAAAGCCCGTGAACAGGCTAACGAAACCTTCAGAAGTCTTGTGGCGATCGATGCCGCAGCCGAAAAAGAAGATTACAAACTGGCTGTTCGCAGCCTGGACAAAACGATCAAAGGCTTGGACTCGTTCCTGGAACTGGTGCCTCAAGGGTAGAAAGAAAGGAGACCGAAGCCAGGAGTCAAAAGGTAAAAGGCGGGAAGTGAAAGCTGGGTGACTCATGTTGTCATTGTCGGTTGCGGTGTGGTGGGAGCGGCGATCGCTTATGAATTAAGCCACATTGAGGGCTTGTCTATTACTGTGGTCGATCGCCAACAGCCTGCCCAGGCTGCAACAGGTGCCGCCTTGGGTGTGCTGATGGGAGCGATCAGTACAAAAACGAAGGGCAACAATCTGCGGATGCGGCTAGCAGGAATTGAGCGCTACAACGCCTGGATTCCTGAGCTAGAAGCGATCGCCGGTCAACCAATTTTATTTAATCGGCAAGGCATTCTGCGCCTCTGCTTTGAAGATGAGTCGCTGGAGCGTTGGCGTGAGTTAGCAGCGATTCGACGCTCGCACGGCTGGCGGCTAGAGCTTCTCGATCGCGACCAATTGGCAGTCACCTATCCCCAACTGAATTTAGAGCGGATCACAGCGGCGATTTACTCACCGGACGATCGGCAGGTTGATCCAGCAGCGCTCACTCAGGCATTGGTTTTGGCAGCAGTACAAAGGGGCGTGACGTTCGAGTTTGAGACCACTGTAGTTGGAGTAGAGCCGTGCGATCGCGCTAAGCCACTCTCTGAAATTGCTTTGCAGCAGTGCCAGCAAGTTCACACCACAAGTGGATCACTGGCAGCCGATTGGCTGGTCATTGCTGCTGGTTTGGGTTCTACACCTTTGACCGCAGCACTTCAGCAGCCTGTTGATATTCGTCCCGTGTTGGGGCAAGCCGTGCATGTACGTTTGCCGCAGCCAATGGGACAGGCTCAGTGGCAGCCTGTCCTTACAGGTGAGGATGTCCATATTGTTCCGTTGGGAAAGGGAGACTACTGGCTTGGCGCAACGGTGGAGTTTCCGATCGGCTCCTTGATTCCCCTACCCGATGCCGTGGCGTTAGATACCGTGATGCAGCAAGCGATCGCCTTTTGTCCAGCGTTAGCAGAAGCCACGATCGTCCGTGCCTGGTCAGGCTTGCGTCCCCGTCCTGAAGGTCGTCCCGCCCCGATCGTCGAGCGGCTTCCTGGCTACCGCAATGTGCTGCTGGCAACGGGACACTACCGCAATGGGGTTTTGCTGGCACCCGCCACCGCCGAAAAAATTCGGCAACTGATTGTTTCAACTTAAAGGAACTCCCGACAGAGGCAATCAGCAAGCCCTTTCTACTGGGCAACCGAAAAGCCTCTACGAGTGGTTCTACTCTCTGCCATCTGCACGGCAAAACTCACGCGATCGCTCTCGTCACCACTTTTCACCTCCAAGATCCATTTCCCTGGCTTCGGCACCCAAAACACGGAGTCGGTCGTTTGGGTCGGCAGCAGTTGTCCATTGAGCCGCCATTCCACTGTCTGAGTGGATGCACCCGCTAGCTTAAACTGAAGCCGTTGCGCCGAATCAGGTGCTCTAGCTTCTAATAAAAAGATATCGCCACTGCGAGGCGAGAGAATGCTCAAACCATCGGTCGTGGTTGGCATGGGCGGCTGCATTGCCAGCCACTCGTTATATTCGGGCGGCAGTTTGAGACGAGAGGTTTGCTTTCCCTTGCTATCCGTCACCGTTTGATAGAAGGGATCAGGACGGCGATCGTACTCACCCAGATCCTGTGGATCGAAATATTCCTGCACCACTGTTGGGCAAGCAGGTGTGGGACGGGCACCCGACAGTGCACATATAGGACGCTTGACCATGCCCAAGGGTGGGGGAAAGGCTTTAGGCTCCTGTGGTTCATGCAAATGCAGCATAATCCGGTTCCATAAGGGAGCCGCACCCGTCACCCCCGAAACCTGCCGCATTGGGTCTCCATCAAAATTACCAACCCAGACGGCAACGGTATAGTCTCTGGTAAAGCCCACCGTCCATGTGTCGCGGAAATCTGACGAAGTGCCCGTTTTCACCGCTGTGGGAAACGGCAAACTCAATAGCGAATCGACCCCAAACGCTTTCGCACGAGCATGGGAGTCACTGAGCATATCGGTGATGAGAGACCAAGTGGATGGAAAGGATGAGGGATGAGGGATGAAGGATGAAGAGGACGCAAGGGAGAGTTTTGAGGTGGTTTCAATGACTGACTCCTGACTCCTGACTCCTGGCTCCTGGCTCCTAACTTCTCTCTCCTCTCCCCTCACCCCGATCGCTTCTCCCTGCCTCGCCAAGACCAAATATGCCCGCGCTAACTCCCACAAGCTGACTTCGCCGCCGCCGAGTGCCAGTCCCAATCCGTAGTAATCGGGGGTTTGGGTCAAATAAGTGAAACCGAGCTGGTGGAGGCGATCGAGAAATGCTTTGACGCTCACCTTCTCCAGAACACGCACGGCTGGCACGTTCAAAGAGTTTGCCAGCGCTACCCGCACCCGCACAGGTCCCTGAAAGGTTTCGCTGTAGTCTAAGGGCGTGTAAAGCTTGGCACCGGGAATGGCGTAGCGGGTAGGGATGTCGGCAAGCACCGTATTGGGGCGAATCACCCGTTGCTCTAGGGCAAGTTCGTAGAGGAAGGGCTTGAGCGTGGAACCGGGTTGGCGTAGAGCTTGCACCCCATCGTTTCGCCCTCCCTGAGCATCAGCAAAGTAGTTGGGGGAACCGACATATGCCAGTACAGCGCCAGAGCGGTTGTCCAACACCAAAGCCGCTGCATGATGCACGTTATGAGGTGCTAACGCCTGGATAATCTGCTGTACCTGAGCTTCGACAAATTGCTGTAAGGGTCGATCGAGCGTTGTACGCACCGGCGTGGGGTGAGTTGATCGCTGCTCAGCTAGCCAAAACAAAAAGTGCGGTGCCGCGACTATACCCTGCTGTCGCGATTGCAGAGCGAGTTCTTCTTGAAAGGCGCGATCGGCTTCGGCACGGGTCAAGTAGCGCTCCTGCACCATGCGGTTGAGCACGTAGGTTTGCCGTTTTTTCAGGGCTTCCCAGCGATCGTAAGGATTGAGGCGATTGGGGTCATTGGGCAGCCCTGCAAGCAAACTTGCCTGAGCCACATTGAGATCATTGGCAGCGATGCCGAAGTAAATGCGGGCAGCCGCTTCGATGCCGTAGATGTTGCCGCCCATCGGCAGCCGATTCACATAGGTCTGAAGAATTTCGTCTTTGCTCATCCCAGCCGCCAGCCGCCACGAAGTCCAGATTTCCTTCGCTTTTCCTGGCAGCGTGCGGGGCGATGGCTCCAACATGCGGGCAAGCTGCATGGTAATCGTAGAGGCACCACTCACCACTTGGCGGGCTTGCATTGCTTCTAAAACGGCTCGAACGATCGCCCGTCCATCCAGCGCTCCGTGTTGATAAAACCGCCCATCTTCCGCTGCCACGATCGCCTGCTTGAAGGGCAGCGACACCTGCGCTAACGGTACGGTCACCGTGTGCTCCTGGTCACGAGTGAGAATGGTTCCTAACGGCAAGCCGTTGCGATCAGTAAAGGCGATCGCCTGTTGCTGCACTAACGCTGCGGCACGAATGGGAGCCAGATATGGCAGCGATCGCACGACCAAACACAGCATGACTAGAGTGAGCAAAAAACTCCAGGGCGATCGCTTGACAACCCACCGCCAGATGCCTGACAGGTGTTGTGTCGATCGTCCCCACGTTCTTAGCAATGAGTTCGTCTTGAGAGTAAACCACTTGTGCTGACGCATATCCAGTCCTTTTGTCAGCGATGCCACAGATTCAGGGCGCAGGTTTTAGCAGAGCCTTGATGAAAATCGTACCAAGGCTCAAGCTGACTACACGGCTACAAAACGCTGATCCGGTAAATAGTCAAACAGATCGTTATCCTCTCAAATTCTCTGGGAAAGCTGAAAGAGACGCATCAACCTGTTTCCATTCATTAGGGCGCACTATGAGCAATTATGCCGAGAACGATCGCATTCAGAACTGGCTTACTGCCAAGCGGCGATCGGCTAGACAGTTGAATGTTAGAGGCTTTACACTGCTTGAGCTGATTGTCATTGTAGTAATCATTAGCATCTTATTTGCCATCATGGCTCCCGGATGGGCTTCATTTCTGACGGGGCAACGCCTCAACAATGCTCAAAATCTCGTTCTACAGGCAATGCGAGAGGCTCAAAGTCGTGCCAAGCAAAACCGCATTGTTTGGCAAGCCAGCTTTCAGACTACCAATGACGTTGTGCAATGGGCTGTGCACCCGATCGGTGTCACCCCAGCACCCTCGTTTTGGAGCAACCTCGACTCAGCAATTCAAATGGATGCCGAAACAACGCTACAACAGGCAGGCGGCGTTCGCAGAGTGCAGTTTGACCACGAGGGGAACGTCAACGGACAGCTTGGACGACTCACACTGTCAAGCAAGAGTGGCGGCAAAGCCAAGCGCTGTGTGATCGCTTCTACGCTGCTCGGAGCCATGCGCACTGGAAGCGACCGCCCAACCATGCAGGATGGCAAATACTGCTATTGATCATGTACGCCTTGCAGCGCTTTGGCAGTTTTCGCACGATCGAGCTTTAAGACCAACGTCCCCAAGGGCGGCAAACAAAGATCGATGGAATACGGCTGATTGTGATATGCCCATTCTTCCGTCCATTTGCCGCCCAAGTTGCCCATATTGCTGCCACCATACTCACGTGAATCGCTATTGAGCAACTCTGTATAAAAGCCAAGCTCTGGCACGCCGACTCGGTAATGTGAATGGGGCTGCGGCGTGAAGTTACATACAGTCACGACAAACTCATCAGAATCCTTGGCTCGGCGGATGAACGAAACAACGCTATGGCGATTGTCGCTACAGTCGATCCATTCAAACCCGTCCTGCCCAAAGTCTTGCGTGTGAAGCGCAGGCTCACTACGATAAAGCTGGTTCAACACTCCTAAAAAGTGCTTCAGTTTTTGATGAGGCTCATACTGGAGCAGATGCCATTCTAAGTCTCCCCAAACATTCCACTCGCTCCACTGTCCAAACTCCATGCTCATGAACAGCGTCTTTTTACCAGGGTGAGTAAACATGTAGGCGTAAAGACAGCGCAGATTGGCGAATTTTTGCCACTCATCGCCAGGAATCTTCCCTAGCATGTTGCTCTTGCCATGTACGATCTCATCATGAGAGAGCGCCAGCATGAAGTTCTCGGTGTGGTTATACCAGATGCTAAACGTGATGTTGTTTTGGTGGAACTGGCGGAACCACGGGTCCATGTGGAAGTAGTCCAGCATGTCGTGCATCCAGCCCATGTTCCACTTCAGGTTGAAACCCAAACCACCGACGTAGGTGGGCCAGGACACCATCGGCCATGAAGTCGATTCTTCCGCAATGGAAAGAATGCCAGGAAAGTAGCTAAAGATGACATGGTTCATCTGGCGGATGAAATCTGCCGCCTCAATATTTTCTCTGCCGCCGTACTGGTTCACTACCCATTCACCTGGTTCGCGGCAATAGTCGAGGTAGAGCATCGACGCGACAGCATCAACCCGAATGCCGTCAATATGGTACTTGTCAAACCAGAAGAGCGCATTAGCAACTAAGTAGTTACGTACCTCGTTGCGGGCGTAGTTAAACACGAGTGTGCCCCATTCCTTGTGTTCGCCTTTACGAGGATCAGCGTGTTCGTAAAGATGCGTACCGTCAAAGAAGGCAAGTCCGTGTCCGTCTTTGGGAAAGTGACCGGGAACCCAATCCACAATCACGCCAATACCATGGGCGTGGCACTGATCCACAAAATACATAAAGTCTTGAGGGGTGCCGTAGCGGGATGTGCAGGCATAGTGCCCAACGACCTGGTAGCCCCAGGAACCATCGAAGGGATGCTCGGCAACAGGCAGCAGCTCAATATGGGTGAAGCCTAACTCTTTCACGTAGGGAATGAGCTTGGCGGCAAGTTCTCGATAGGTAAGAAAGCGCGCTCCGGGCTTGAGTTCAGAGACGACGACAACCTGTTCTGGTTCGCCATTGGGCAATAGGGCAGGTTCACTGGAGGCACCATGCAGCCAAGACCCGATGTGACATTCATAGACAGAGATGGGTTGAGTGAGTGGTTCGCTGTGGCGACGCTGCGCCATCCACTCATCATCGTTCCAGGTGTACGTGTCAAGGTCGTTGACGATCGACGCTGTTTTGGGTCGCGGTTCCTGCTGGAAGCCGTAGGGGTCAGATTTCTCGTAAATGTGACCGTCCTGATTTTTGATTTCGTACTTGTAGGAAGCACCGACTCCCACTTCGGGAATGAACAGATCCCAAATCCCGTCAGCGAGCTTCCGCATCTGGTGCTTGCGACCATCCCAGTGGTTGAAGTCTCCTAGTACCGAGGTGCTGCGGGCATTGGGTGCCCAGACTGCAAAGTAAACGCCTTTGACCCCGTTCATTTCAGTCAGGTGGGCACCCATCTTTTCGTAGATGCGATGGTGGTTGCCCTCTGCGAACAAATGCACGTCAAAGTCGGTCAGGTACGGTGATTTAAAGGCATAAGGGTCATAGATAAAGCGCTCGTGCTCACCTTCTTTCAGGCGGAATTGATAGTTAGTCAGTTCGGCTATGGCGATCGTGCATTCAAAAAAATGAGGATGGTGGGTTGACTGCATCGGGTATTCTTCCCGCTGCTCTGGAATCACGACCCAAACGGCATCCGCACTTGGCTGGTAAGCTCGCACGACCCAAGCTGGTTGACCATCTTTCTCGACAGCATGAGGACCTAGCACTTCAAACGGATCGTGATGTTGATTCCAAACAATCCGCTCTACCTGGTCTGGAGTGATGGCCATGGTCATGAAGCTACCTGCCTAAGCAAAATTATTAAACTGCAAACAATGTCTGATTCGCAGAAAACCATAAACAATGCGTTACTAGCTTCAATAAACCGTAGCAAATCATGACCAAAGTCTCAAATCTATTTGTACAGTGCGTAGTCTTGCGTAGGTATGTAGCCGTAAGGTGATTAGTCCATCCTGCAAAGGCTGTTCATTGCGGGGTGCCACATAAAGACAAAACACGCCCTCACTTTATCATCTACAAGTCAGGGCGGTTCAGTCTTTTGACAAGCTCTGCGCGCTTGTTCAAGCTATATGTGTGCGAAGCGGCTATGCAGTTGCTTCGGCAACAGTCTATACGCTCGTCAGCGTTTAAGCACTACCTGTAAACGTCACTTCTGGGAACTTTGCTTGCGCCTCTGCCATTGGTCGCCGCTTGCCTTCTTCTTGCCAGTAGTTGATCACTTCGGTTGCCTGGTTAAGCAGCTCAACGCGATCGACTTCAGAAATCCAATGTTTCGCTTCCATCTCAGTTTTTAACTGTTCCCACGCATCGTTACGGGGCCAGAAAAAGTAAGACGTTAAGGGGCTAGTGCCTTTACCTACCACCTGATCGACGGCTAACGCAACGTTCTCATCTAACCAGAGAACCTTTAGAATAAACTTCGACAACCCAACCTCCGCGTGTCCCAAACTTTTTGCTCACTCTACAGCCTACTACTATATCTTACTGTTGAGTGGATCACCAGCGTTGTGATCCGAAGCAGCTTGATATTGTTGAACGTTGGGTGTAGGAAGGGGAAAGAGGCTCTTGAGCAATGTGTGGAGGTTAGATGGCGTTAGGCACAGACGTAGAACCAGCAACTTCAGACGTGAGCGACGCTTTGAGCGCGATCGTCGTGTTTGATATTGATGGGGTTATTCGCGATGTAGGTGGTTCGTATCGACGGGCATTGGCAGATACGGTAGAACATTTTACGGCTGGAGCGTATCGACCATCCCCGTGGGACATTGACGCACTCAAAGCCGAAGGCTTTTGGAATAATGACTGGGACGCATCGCAAGAATTGCTGTATCGCTATTTTGAGGCACAGGGGCGATCGCGAGCTGCCACGGTTGAAAACTCTATTCACCTTAACTACGACGAACTGGTTGCCTTTTTTCAGTCTCGCTATCGCGGTACCGACCCAACGAACTGGACAGGCTACATCTGCCAGGAACCGCTGCTCCTGCAACCAGCCTATCTGGAACAATTGACTCAAGCAGGCATCCAATGGGGCTTCTTCAGCGGTGCTACAACCGGATCGGCGCGGTTTGTGTTGGAGCAGCGTTTAGGGTTGCGATCGCCCGTTCTAGTGGCGATGGAAGATGCACCCGGCAAGCCCGACCCCACCGGGTTAGTGCAAACAGTGCGCTTGTTAAACGATGACACCACACCCGTTCTCTACGTGGGAGACACGGTAGCAGATATGTACACGATCGCCAATGCCCGTCAACTTCAGCCCGATCGTCGCTGGTTTGCTGTTGGCATCTTGCCGCCCCACGTCCAGGAAACTGCAGAACGCAGCCAGGCATATGCTCAAACATTGCAACAGGCAGGTGCGCAAATGGTATTGAGCAACGTCGAGGAGTTGACCTTGGGGGCGATCGGGAGACTGGTGAGGGGTAAGGAGATGAAGGGATGAGGCGATGGGGAGCAAGGGCAGATTTGAGTTTTGAGTTTTGAGTTTTGTGTTGAAAGTGAGGAGTGTTTTGAGCTTTAGCCCTCAGCCTTGCCCCTATCCCTCCGTCTAACAACCAACAACCAACAACTAACAACTCTTCTGGCTTCTGACTCCTGACTCCTCTCCCCTCCCTACGCTTTCAGCTTCAAAAACTTTTCCATAGCAGCCACCATGTCTGGGGGCCAGCGACGGTTGGTCTTCAGCCAGCTTAGGTCTTTGTACCGTGAGTCTAGACCCACTGCCGATACCCATTGGCTTTCGGCTTCACCCTGTTTTCCCTGTGCCCATAATGCAGCAGTGAGGGCGGCTCGCATATCAGCGAACTTGGGGTATTTGCGTACCAGGTTCCGCATTTTACGCACCGCTTCGTCTTGCTTACCCAGTTGATACAGCGCGAGGGCATAATTGGCGTTGGCAAAGGCGTACTCGCGGGCAAGTTCGGTAGCTTGTTTGTAATCAGCCGCTGCGTCTTCCCATTGTCCTAGTCCGGCTTTGGCGTTCCCACGATTGTTAAAGGCAGCGGGATCTTTGGGGTCGAGTTCCAGAACGTGATTGTAATCGGCGATCGCGTCGTCCCATCTGCCTAAGCCTTCAAGCGCTGTGCCACGGTTGAGGTATGGGTCGGGTGCCTCTGGTGCCAGTTCGATCGCCTTGTCATAGTCAACCAGCGCACTTTGCAGCTTGTTCTGGCTAACTTTGGCGTTACCACGATTGCTCCAGGCGGCGGCAGTTTGCGGCAGTTTCTCGATAATTTGTGTCCAGTAGTCTTCAGCCATACGGAAATTGCCTTCGTTGGTAGCTTTAAAGGCTTTGTCGGCGATCGCGTCAAGCTGCTTGTACAAGTCTAGAGCCGTCGGTTGCGGTGGTGTCGAGGCTTCTGCTTGGGGTAGTACTGGTGGTTCTAGCACTTCTGCCTGAGAGGGCATGGCTGGTGCCGTGGGAGCAGCCAAGGGTGCTTGCTCCGCAGCCAAAGCCAGGTCAGAAACCCCGGTGAAAAGGGTGATGAGCAAGACACTGAAGAGAACGAGAAGGAACTGAATCATAAAAGACTATCCAATGAACAGCAACGTAAGCCAGATGATGATCGGAACAGGTCAAGGATGTTTTTTTGACATGAGAACCATCTCATCTTTGGTTTTACAGCAATTTTCAGTAGGGTGGGCAGTGCCCACAATTGTTCAAAAAGTCTCGGGGTAAGGTCTGTGGGCAGTGCCCACTCTACAATCTGTAGCTTATTCATGTGAAAACGGCTGTAAGCAACAGTTGATGTTGATTTCAACAGGATATGCAGTGCGCCAATCTCGATAGCTTTCCCTATGGCTGCACAACCATTACCATCACACCATAAAAAAAGCTCCCCGATCGACGGAGAGCTTCTAAAGACTGAAATGTAGAGCATTGCTTTAGGCTAAAGCAATGCTCTAGCAGCAACTAGAACGTAAAGGTCGTTCTCAATGTGCCAATGAGGATGTCTTCATTGGCAGTACTCTGACCAGTGTTAATCACATAGATTACACCGGGGGTGATCGAGATATTGTCGCTCAGTTGGTATCTGTAAAACGCTTCAAAGTGAAGTGGTTGGGTATTTTGACCCTGACCAAACTTTCTGGAGTTGCCCAGATAAGGTTCGACACCAGCGGTTAGACCCAGCAGGTTGCCTTTCTTGAGGAAGTCTGCAAAGGCAACGCCAACCCCATACGTCCAGATTTCACCCTCTCCAACGCCATCACCTGGCTTATTTGCTTGAATGTACGTGCCAAACGCATTGATTGAAATGGTTTTACCCAAGTTCAGCGAACCTGAAAGACCATAAGCGTTCAAGGTGGTAGATGTGAATTGTCCAGCTTGGCTACCTGCTGCGTTAGTAAACGCAAAGTTACCAGCACTTGTGCCTACAACCGCACCGCCGCTACCAGTATCAAAAATGGCACCACGAGCGTAGGCGTTGACGTAGGTTGCACCAATGGAGAAGAAATCTGTCTTGTAGGCGACCTGAGCCAGCGCGGAGTAGCTACCGTTAAACAAACCAGCTTTGTCAGTGGGGTTGTTCGCTCCAAAGAAGGTCTGCGGGACGTTAAGCTGTCCACCCGTCGCACTCAAACTAGAGTTATTTGCGAGGTAGCCAAGGCTGATCTTGACGCTGTTTGTGACATCAAAGTTTAGACCAATACCCGAACCGCCACCGATATTGTAGATTGGGTTGCGTTGCGCAAAGATGCTGAGAGGACCGTTACCACCATCAAACCCTTCCATCAAGCCAGCCTGGGTAGGCGCGTAGTCGTACTGCAAGCCAGCAAACGCTGGAATGTAAACGCTGATCTTATCGCCCAGTGGGAAGTAGTAAGCAACCCAGTCAGCAAAGACTGAGTTTCCGCCAGTACTACCAAACTGGAACGACTGTAGACCAATGCCGCCAACAGAATCTTGAAGCGCAAAGGGAACAAAGTTACCCGCAGCAAGACGAGTGATCAGCAGGTCTTTACCCGTAAAGCTGGTATTGAGCGCTAAACGCACCCGGTTTTGAAACACGGTTTCGTTGTCGAATGGCTGTCTGAACTCGTCGGTGACCGCGAAGATCACTTCACCCGCCAGCTTTGTAGTGGTGGAGAATTGCTGCTTCTCAATGGTCGCTGTACGGGCTTCTAGAGAATCAACGCGACCGCGAAGGGTTGCCAGCTCAGCAGCGAATTCTTCCTGAAGCTTTTGCAGAACTGCCAAGTCTTCTTTCTTAACCAGGTCAGCGGTACCAGCGGCAATGAGTTCATTCACGCGATCGAGGCAGGCATTCAACCCAGCCGCAAACTCGTAACGTGTCGTAGCACGGTTGCCTCTATAGGTTCTGTCGGGGTAACCAGCAATACAGCCGTAGCGTTCTACTAACGATTGCAATGCCTGAAACGCCCAGTCTGTAGGCTTGACATCAGACAGTTGAGAAACAGACGTTACCTGGCTGTTGCTTGATGAGCGACCTTCGCGGGTGTAGCGGTTGATCTGCTTCAAAGAACGATCGGACGCTCTAGTTTCTTCAGGCAACGGGGAGTCATCAGTGGCACTTGACTGATCAACGGGCGTAGCGGCAACCTGCATAGGAAGGTTTTTGGGAGCCAAGCTGGAGGCAGCAGGCTCAACCGTTCCTAGTTGGGTATCTGATGCAGTTCCAGAGGAAGAATTCTGTGGAACGGCAGCCAACGAAAGAGGCTGCAAAGTAGAAGCTTGCAATTGTGCAGCTTCGTTTGTCACTTTGGCTTCTGCCGCGATCGCAGAGGCTGATACTGCCAGGGCAGCAGCAAGTATTGCAGGGCTGACTAGAAGCGATTTCAAGAAAACGTTTGACATGACTTTAATTTGTCTCCTCACACCGAAATAGAACGACTGTTTGAGCCTTCTATGGTTACATACAGATCACACAATCTAACGAGCCTACACACTCAGGCGTATTCAGATTAATTTCTGCGACAAGAGTGTTTTGTGTTCTTGGCTACATTTATCGAATATCATACCGAATCTTTTGCCCGATGTCTTCATCTAAAAATAGAAATTGCTGGGATAAAATTCTCTTTCTTTACAGAGTCATTTGCCCGTCGCCTCTCTTCGGTTGCCGTTCTATGCCTTGCCTTGGGGTCTGTACGTGAGCTAGGGATCGTGGATTAAATAAAACCGACAAATTGTTCGTAGGTAGGGGCGCACGGCTGTGCGCCCCTACGGAAAACGCCGGGGTTATTAAATTCTTGTTCCTAGGGGCAAGCTGGTAAGGTTGGAAAGTCAAATTACCTATCCTCTGTGGCAAAAAGTGGACGTGGCTGGTTCCAGGGCTTGGCTGCTTCAACTTGAGCTGCTAGCGCTATGAGGGTGGTTTCGGCGGCTGGGCGACCAATAAGTTGGATGCCGATCGGTAATCCATTGGGATCAAAACCGGTTGGAATTGTGATGACAGGCTGTCCGGTCGCATTGAACGGTGGACAGGGGGCAACCCAACCAATAATTTTTGCCATTGTTTTGGCAGGTGGGAGCGTTGCCCACTCACCGATGCGTATGGTGGTGTGAAGATAGGTTGGCAGCACCAGCACATCCACTGTGTCAAAAAATGTCACGATGCGACGGGCAATCATTTGCATTTTGCTGACGGCTCGGAGATACTTGCCGCTGGAGTGAAAGCGCGATCGATTGAGCAGCCACCGATTCATCTTGCCTAGAAAAATAAATGGAATACCCGCTTCACTGAGCACAGACTGCCAGACGATCGTAAACGGCTCAATAAGGTCGCCCATGTCAGGACAGCCTGGCTCAACCGTATGACCAAGTGCTTGAAGCAACTGCACGGTGTCTAGAACAGCTTGCTTACAAGCGGTATCTGCAACCCCGATCGGCTCAATGGCTGTGGCAAAGGCAATCCGCAGATGACCAGGAGGGGTTTGGGTCGCTGACAGAAAGGAGGATGCAGGGTTGGGCAACCAGTAAGGATCGCCCGTCATGTAGCCTGACATTACGTCCAGCAGCGCCGCCGCATCGGCGACAGTACGCCCAATCGGACCGCTTGTGGCAATGCCGCTCAGCCGATCGCCGTGAGGCGCATGGCTCACTCGCCCTCGTGATGGTTTAATGCCAACCAAACCACAGCAGGACGCTGGACCTCGAATTGAGCCGCCGCCGTCTGATCCCTGAGCGATCGCGCACAGCCCTGCCGCCAACGCCGCTGCCGCTCCACCGCTAGATCCTCCAGGTGTATAGTCAAGATGCCAGGGGTTGCGGGCAGGAGGGAAGCCGTCGGGTTCGGTGTAAGGCAGTGTCCCGACCTCTGACGTAGCCGTCTTACCCAAAATGATGAAACCCGCTTGCTTGATCCGGGTGACCACGCCATCATCTTCAGTCGCAAGCCGTTGCTTGAGCATTTTCACCCCATACGCACAGGGCAGCCCAGCGACCGGATTCAGGTCTTTGATGGCGATCGGTACGCCAAAGAACGGCGGCAAGTCATCGGTGCTGTAGGCGATCGCCTCTGTTTTGGCTTTTGCATCGGCGATCGCGTGCTCGGCGGCGACAGTGACATAGCTACCCAAGTGTCCATTGAGTTGCTCAATGCGCTGTAGGTAAAGTTCTACCAGTTCCAGCGGCGAAACGTCCCGGTTGCGGACTAATTGTGCTTGCTCCAGTGCCGGGGCAAAGGCCAGGTCAGTCAAGTTCATCTTACGAAACCCGTTTTAACGGTGCTGGCTGGTGGCGTAAAACTTCCTTATACAGGCTTTCTAGGTGCGTGATGTTGTCGGTCAGCGTGTAGCGCTCTTTGACTCGCTGACGGGCGTTCTGTCCCAGCAACGTTGTCCAACCCGTATGCTCATGCAGTTGAGGTAACAACGTTTTGAGTTGGGTAGCGACGCTTTGAGTCTTCAAAATCACGCCTGCTTCATCCTCCAACACTTCACCATCGGCTCCGGCATCTGTGGCAACGCAGGCTAGCCCGCACGCCATTGCTTCGAGCAGCGACAGCGATAGTCCTTCGACCAACGACGGCAGCACAAACACATCAGACCCGCGCAAAATGTTGATGCGCTGCTGTTCGTCGGCAATGAAGCCCAGCCAGATGATGCCGTGCTCAGGACCGTAGAAAGGGATCAGCGAGGCTGCCAAAGAGCCGTGATTGCCTACGATGACTAGCTTGGCACGATCGTCCAGACGACAGTGCTTCCAGGCTTTGAGTAGCGATTCAATATTTTTCTCTGGTGCAATGCGTCCCTGATACACAAAAATACGATCGGCATCCAATTTAGCCTTGAGGCTGGATGAACCAGGAGAATACTTCTGCACATCCACACCATTGGGAATCACCGTCAATTTGGAGGCTGGCACACCGAGGCGCATCAATAGCTCTTCCTGAACATGGGAAAAAATGATGACGCGATCGTATTTCGCTAGAAACGGAGCGTAAAGCTGATACATCAGGTGCTGCGTCCCCGATGTGAAATTGCGCGGCTTGCGATCGAACGGCGGATGAAACGTGGCGATGAGCGGAATGCCCAACTCGAGACAAATCTCTGGGAGCATAAAGTCCAGAGGCGACAGTGTTAACGACGCATGAACGATGTCAGGGTTAAGCCTGTAGAGCGCTTGAGCCAAAATTTTGCTCGATTTGAACGTTGGAATTGTATAGATTTGCGACTTGTAAAGAAACGGAATCGAAATCTCTTGAAAGTCAGGCCAGTTATCCGGTGGCGGTTCAGCTTGGGCGAAGTGGAAAAAACTGACCTGGTGCCCTCGATCCAGAAGCGCATTTGTCACCTCTCGACCGTAGGTGACATTGCCGCAGAAAGGCGACTTTTTTCCGAGCCAGGCAATATGCATTCAGGGTATCAAGCGAAAGGGATAGGGTTCAGTCTTAACGGTCAGTCGTTAGCGAGCCATTAGCATGAGTCCAACAAACCGAAACCGTACAGCCCGTAACCCACTAACGCTGGTTTAATCCTGTACGGGAAATATACCAGGTTAAGACCCCTCCTGCGACGACCAACACCGCAAGACCCAGAAAGACAGCACGCAAACCGAAGAAGGTTTCGGCAACACCAGCAAGCGCCAAAGGTAGGCTAAGCGCAATGTTGATGGCGTTGTTTTGTAGCCCAAAGACTTTGCCCCGCATTGCCTCCGGCGTTTCTTCCTGAATCGCTGTTTGCATGGGGACACCCACGACAGCCGCAAAGCCACCCAGCGCTGCAATCAGAACCAGTGTAGGCACCAACCGCGTGACAGAGAGGGCAATACCAAACAACGAGGCTGACATACCAAGCGAACCAAAAAGACTCAACTGCGAGTGGGGGAAGCGTTGCCCAAAGTGCCCAATAAACGTCGCCCCGATCGCCATTCCCACCCCGCCCATTGCCAGTAAAAAGCCGAACTGTGAGGATTTAATCTCTGGTGTGACTTCTGCCAGACGTACCGAAAGCACAGCCAGCGCTGCAAAAACCGAGAACAAAATGACTAACTGAATCAGAGCGCTCCGCACTCGACCCTGCTCCGCTAAAAAGCGTAAGCCATCGCGGATGTCCTGCCAGACGTGAGGGTGGGTCGTTTCAACGCTGGACTCACCGCCCTCAGCATCCACAACTGCTACAGTGCGGTTCTTTTCACCCGTTCGCAGCCGCAGCAGAATCAACCCAGCGATCGTGTAACCGCTAGCAACCACCAACTCTTTGCCCAACCCGATCGCCGTCCAGCCTAGATGACTGATCAAGGTGTCTGCCAGCGCTAACAGCGGTTCACCCACTGCAAATCCGATAATCACCGATGCCATCATCGTAGTGGTGTAAAGCGAGTTGGCAGACAGCAGATGCCGTCGCTCAACCACCAGCGGCAAGGCTGATTGCTCGGCTGGCGCAAAAAATTGGGTCAGCGTTGAAACCAAGAACGTAATGCCAAGCAGCACACAAAAGCCAACAGGTAAGCCTGCCAAGGGTGACCAACCCTTCGAGAGCCAGAGCAGCGGTGGCAGCATAAAGACCAGCCCACCACGCAAGAGATTGGTCAGCACCAGCATCGTCTTTTTAGACCAGCGATCGACAAACACCCCCGCGATCGAGCCAAACAGCACCGCCGGAATGGTAGAGGCAATCATGATCGATGACACCCAGCCACTGATCGACTGATCGCCACTCTGGAAGCGACTAGCAATCAGCGCAATCATCAGTACCAAATAAACCTTGTCTGCCAGTTGCGAAAAAACCTGACCGCTCCACAAGGTCAAAAAATTGCGATTCTTTAAGACTGGAAAGAAGCCCCGCTCCGGCTCAGGTGTTTGACCATTGGGTTGGGCAACCTCCACTGTAGCGGGAGCGCTAACAGGTACGACAGCGGCATTACGCCCATTACCGTTTGAGCGCGATGCCTCTTGAGACGGCAACTGTACTGCTTTAACCTCTATCGGCTCAGGCTTAACCTCTATCGGCTCAGGCTTATCGTGCTCTAAACGGCGCGGCGGTGAATCTCCAGACTTAAAAATGTCTTCTGCCACTCTTGGTCTGCCAGCAGCTTCGCTGCTTATTGGTTCCAGCGCGTCTGACGACGATCGTCCTCGATCGTCAAGCAAAGCGTCGGCTTCGACCTCACGCGGCTTGTCGTTGATATTGTCACTGATGTTTCGTGGATTCAAAGACAACATCACTGTGGCTTCCAGGTCAGAGTTAGACAATCGCATCATAGCTTGAAGAGGTGTTTGAAAACATCAGGCAGAGTCGGCAGTCGCAAAGCAGGCATCAATGAGAGTGGCAGAGCGAATCGGGCGATCGAAATAGTACTGAGCGTAGGCGCGTAGCGCTTGCTCAATCGACTGCCATAGCTGATCGATCGTCCGCTGAGACGCTGCTTCCGCCTGCATTTGAGCGAGCAATACAGTCGGCTCAGGCAGCTCTGCATCCGTAAGATGCTGCAAGATCATCAGTTCGGGAGCACTCAGTCGCCGATGTAGCCCAGCGATCGCTAGAGAAGGCTTGTACGTGCTGCTGGTCGTATTCGCTACAGGCGGGCTAGCACGTGGCTCCTCGGCTTGAGACACCGCAACAGCCGCCGCTTCAGCCGTCCTATACTGACGGCGTGGTGGTTGTGTCGCCAGCAACTGTTCTAGTGTAGACAGTGTGACAGTGCCGCCAGCGGGGATACTAAACCCAATCCGCCAGGTACGATCGCCAAAATCAGGCGGCAGCGCTTCGCGAGTCACGCAGCAAAGATGCACCTGGGGCGCAACCCCAGCCAGCACGAGCAATTGAAAAACGGCATGGGTCAAATGAGCCAGTACCTGTGAGGCGGGCGATCGTTCCAGCCGCGCTAGATGTTCGTTGAGCAGGCAAAAGAGGTCTTCCTGCGGTTGGTCGCTTAACGCTTGATGCAGGCACAGTTCGGCAAGATATTGACTGGCAATCAACTTTTTTAAATCTTGCCCCAAGCGGGGATGCGACTCTAACGTGTCTGCTTGCGTAATTTTGTCGAGCGATCGTCCTTTGGCAATCAGCAGCTCATTCACCACAAACAGTTCACTTCGTCCGCCTAACCGCGAGTTGTGCTTGCGTGACCCCATTGCCACCGCTCGCACCAAGCCAAACTCGCGCGTCAAAATTGTCAGCAGTCGATCGGACTCACCCATTGGCATACTTTTGAGATTAATTCCAGTGGCTTTGTAGGTGCGACTCATACAGAAAAAGTTTAGGGGTCAGGGGAAGCAGGAGGGGATGGGGCAAGCGAATGGCAATAGAGCAGAAGGGGGATAGCTGAGAGAGAAAATCTTGTGTCGAGGAAGGCGTTGTGTTGGAGAAAGCCTGCACTGAGAGCTGCCTGCCCCCTTGCTCACGTGCCCCTCTGCTTCTACTTCCGCTCTAATAGTTAATAACGTTATGTCTCTTCTACCCTCTATCTTTCAAGCTCAAACGTCTCCTTTTACCGTTCTAACGTATCGCGGTGCCTTCCCGCTGTCGGATGAGTTCGGGACCGCGAGACGTGCCAAGTCGAGTCGCTCCAGCCATGATTAACTCTAGTGCCTGCTCCGCAGTGCGAATGCCTCCCGATGCCTTGATACCTATTCGGTCTTTAGTCAACTCCTTAAGCAGGCGAACATCGGCAACCGTAGCACCCCCATACAACCCTGTGCTGGTTTTTAAGAAGGCAACCCCTGCCTCCATACAGACTTCAGCCGCGATCCGCTTCTCTGCTTCAGTCAATAAAGCGAGTTCTAAGATTGCTTTAATGGTTTGACCGGTGGCATCGTAAATTTCGGCAATTTCGCGGTGTACAGCATCCGTTTTACCTGCCTTCAACCACCCAATGTTGATGACCACATCTAGCTCAGTCGCCCCATGCTCAACTGCTTCTTGCGCTTCATAGAGCTTGACGGCTGATGTGGTAGCCCCATAGGGAAAGCCAATAACAGTACAGACCTTAGGACGTTTGCCATGCAGTAGCACAGCGGCTTGCCGTACATAGGTTGGGTGAAGGCAAACCGCCGCAAAATTGAATTGGTCTGCATCCGCGCACCACTGCTCAACTTGCTCTGGTGTTGCGGTTGGAGTGAGCAAGGCATGGTCAATAAAAGGAGCGAGATCAATGTCTGAACTTTCCCGGCTCGATCGCTCTGCCATAATCTCTCCCAATCGTTGACATTCTCAAAGCCAAATCTTCACAAGCTAACGTGCAAAAGCCAGCTACTTTACTGTTAACAGGCTCAACCCAATCAGCGTAGCGATGCTCAGTGAACCCGTCAGAAACATCAGCGATCGACCGGTCGGCACATTCAAAATATAAAACGCAGGATACAACAAGCGAGCGCTGACGTAGGCGATCGCTGTCCAGCCTGCCAGCGCTGACTGCTGCCCCGTGACGTATGCCATCAAAGCAGCAGCGGCAAACAACACGAACGATTCAAAGGCATTTTCGTGCGCCCAGGTAGCTCGCTGGACATAGGCAGGCAGTTTATCAAAGAGCGCGCGCGGGGATGCCATATCGTAACCCGCTTGAAGGCGACCGTAGGCGACGACTAAAAACGGTAGATAAATTAAGGCAGCGGCAGCGGCGATCGAGTACAGCAGAAGTGTTGGCGTAGGAAGGGGTAAGGATGGCAATGAAAGCATACGCGGCTTGTAATGACGGCTGTTTCGACTGAGGCAATTTGCTTGGTGCTGGAAGGGTTTAGTCGCGATCGCATCACAACGCAGCAACTTCTATTATCGCGCCCCTCGTGGCAGAGTGACCAAATCCAGCGCCTCTCCTTGGAGATTAATGGTGCTTGTTGAGCGCTTTGAGTAAAATCTAAGTAGGCATAGCAATCGTTAGAGTCGCTGGGACAGCGTGCAGGGGTAGAATCCCTGGCTAGGGCAACGCCTTCACACCCTCCGACTCCGATGCCTTGAGCCATTGGGCAGCAGCTATAGCAGTTCATGCACCTGGGAATGGTATGGAAAGGCAGCAACATCAGCACGGGTCAAAACAGCCACGACCACCGATACCAGAGCGATCGAGCCAGCAGCTACGAAAGCCAAAGGCAGCGTTTAGCCTCGGCAAACCTGTCTGGAATCGCTCTCTGGTGGTTTTGGGTAGTGCGTGGGTCGTTGTGGTGATCATTGCGTTCACAGCCGTTAGTGGCTTACTGAGTCCTAACCTGTCCAGCAACAACCAAACTCCAGGAGCAGCGCCTGTTCGGGTTACTGCTACAACAGCACAAGCGACCAGTCAAAGTCGCCTTCCGCTATGGCTGTTTGGGGCGATCGCCCTAAGCTGTGCCACTGGTTCAATTCTCGTCTCCAAGCAGGTTAACCGTCCTCCACGTCCCCGCAAGAACACTAAGCCCAAGCGGTTAGCACCCTACATCGCTCCAGCGGCGACAGAATCTTTTTTCCTAACAACTCAGTCTCAGCCCCCTGTTGCTACGGTGCCATCGGTTGCGCTTGTCCCCGGTTCTGTGCCGCACGCGCCGAGTGCTGCCCCTTTCATGGCTCCTGCAACCTTAATGCAACTGGCTCATCAAGAGTCACAGGCGGTTAGAAAAACGCCTAACGTGCAAGCGCCAAGCGCGACTGCAAACAATAAGCCACTCGACTGGGGCGAAGCCAGCCTTGCCGATAAGCTGGACATCCGCAAGCCGCGATCGATTTCATCGTTGCTATAAGCGCTGCTCTTGAAGGGGCGGTTGGTTTTTGGTTGCAGAGCCTTGAAAAGCCTGGAGACTGTCAGGTATACCAGAAACGGTCATACAGATTTGAGAAGACTTTCAGCATCTTAGACTGCTGCAATCGCTATGAGGCTGTCAACAGAACCTTTTCTACATTTTGTGGCAATTGAACCGGATAGAAACGATCGGCTGAAAAAGCATAGTCTTCACCGCTTTCATCGACGATCCGCATCAATCCATGCACTGTTGCTTGCTCATCTGCAACAATGCGGTACAGTTTCCCAACTTCTAGCGATGCCTGGTATCCCTCATTGTTGAGACAGAGAGCAAAGTGAACGGCTTGGTTTTGTTCTACTTTCATCACTAATCCAAAAATGGCAACTTGAGCTTAAATTCCTTCTTGCCGATACCGTGAGCTTCATACCAGTGGATCTCGGCTAAACGGATTGTACCGCTGGGGAGACGGACTTGTGCTACTCCCTTCAACTTTCTCCATCTTCCCCTGCCATACTGCTTTTGCAAACGAGCGCGATCGCGAATACCTTTCCCTACAGCGATCGTTTCAATCTCAGTGATACCACTAACAATCTCAAAATCCACGTCAGAATGCGTCGAGTAGGTAAAATCGGTACTAACGTACATCGTCGTTAAGCTGGCACTGCTTTGGGGAAGCTCACCGCTAGCGCTTAACAAAGATCAAAACTGCGTACCATCTAAAAATCAGCTTGTGGGTAAATCATCTAATACTTGAATACCGCGTTCTCGAAGTATCTTGATTACATCTTCTCCGACAAATGAAACAGCATCAACGCTAAAGCTGTAAATGCAACAACAAATTTCGCCATTTTCGTCATCAACAAACTCTTCTGATTGGATGATACGAAGATCACTAATCTCCCAGATTCCCAGTGTTGTTTCATGCAAGAGTTGATTCATAAAAGGTTTATGCTGCCTCGCTCAATCGAGATATGAGGTTTAGCTCATTTTTTACTTGATTGCGAGCGTCGATCGCCAGTCTCGAATCGCCGTTTCAGACCACAGCCAGCTTTTTGCCAGTTCTTCGGGCTGAAAGTTAACGGGATCGTCAGCAAGTACTCGTTGGCGGAGCTGAATGGCTTCGTTTTGGAGGCTTGCTTGCTTTGTGGGCGGTTGACTTGCAGCCGTTTTTGCGGCAATGAGAGCCAGCCCTGCATAAGCCGTAAGGGTTTGTGAGGGGGCGTTGGTCTGTGTTGCAGTGCCGTTTTGTTTACCCTCTAGCTTGAGCGCTTGCAGCCACGCACGACTGGCGCGATCGAGCTTACCTTCCGTGTAGTAGGCAAAGCCCAGCGCGTTCTGGTACTGAGGGCTAGGTTGTTGCTTGACAGCGGTTTCCCAATAACGACGCACATCATCCACGCTGTAATCTTTGTTGCCTACCTTTAAGGACTGCCACGCAAGACGACCCATAAGAAAGTTGACGGTTGCGTTATCTGACTGCCGACCCAAAGCGGGTGTCAGCACCACGGCAGCCTGGGCAAGTGCGCCACGATCGAGGAGCGTTTCGATCGCGGCTTGAGCATCCGTAATCTTGCCCTGATTGAGTTTTTCCGTCGCCAATGCCGTGATCAAATTGGTACTGAGCTGTTTCAAATCGCCAGTGGTATTGGGAGTCTTGAAAGCAGCCTCAGGTGGCGGTAGCAACGGCGTTGTCGGCAACCAGCGATCGCGGAAAAACCAGGTGCCAAACAGCAGCGTGGCAATCATGCCAGCACCCACCCAGAGCAATGGCTGGCGGTGCCACGGTGACTTGGCGTGAGCAATGGACGAAGAGGGCATACCAGAAGCCGCCAGTTGCAGACGACTACCGTCATAAGCCAATACCCGGTGTCCAGTTCTCTGTCGATGCGTCGGTGCGCGTTCTAGCAACGCCTGTTTAGCTTCCCCAAGACTGCCTTGCCGCTGGAGGGTGGCTTCTAAGTTACGTTTTGCACTGGTTAAACCAGGGTCAAGCTGAATCGCGTGGTCGTAAGACCGCACAGCGTCGTTAAGATTGCCTTGCTGATAGAGTGCCAACCCCAGTTGATTGTGCGCTTCTGCCAACGCGGGGTCGATTTGCAATGCCTGATGGTATGCCGCGATCGCCTCTGCGACATAGCCTTGCTGGTTGAGCGCCATACCCAAACGGTAGTAAGCATTGGCATCGTTAGGGTTGTCGTGCACAGCTTGATGACAGGTCGCGATCGCCTCTGTCAACTTACCAGTCTCCGCCAGCATCCTTGCCAGGTCAGAATAAACCTCGACTTCGCTTGCGCCCACTGGCGTGGAGGTCAGTGCGCCTCCACTTTGTCCATCTTGCTCAGAGTGATCGGCTGTTTCTGCTATCGCTAGCTCGTTTGGGTAGTCGGGCAGAATGAGGTAGTCGTCTGCGTTAAACGTGTAGGCAGCTTCAGGCAGCAGATTTTCGGAAGGATGGGCTGGCAGAATGCGATCGTCCTCGGCAGGGTCAGCATTTGCACCATGCGAGAGCTGATTCACCAGATGGGCAACAGTCTCCATATCGCTCTGATAGTCCGGATCGTCGAATTCCAACGCGTCTAACGCATCAGACTCAGCCACAAATGCAGCCGACTCGTCTACAGATTCATGCTGATCGAGTTCATTTTGCTCTGGAGCTAGTAGAACAGCATCGTGCCCTTCGCGCAGCGTGCCCGTTGGCACAGGCTCCACAGCCAAGGCTACGTTCTTTTCGGTCGGATCGATCGAGCTATCCGCCTCCGGTACGCGATCAGCGATGGCACTGTTCGCTGGCTCGCTCAGCCCGTCCAGCGATTGAAGATCGCCATTAAACTCCGGGTGGAGATAGAGAATCGGTAGCGCCCAGTAAAGTTGCTTTGAGCTGTAGGAAGACACCAACCCCTGGCGGGCACGATTCAGGCTTAGATCAACCGGATAAACCTGCTTCAAATTGCGGTAGAACAAACGGCTCAAATTGAGCGCCACATCATCTGGAATGCGCTCTGCCATTGCCAGCACAGCCGGAATGCCTCGTTTGACCAATGCTTCTGCCAGGTTGCCATCGCCTGCCGCACTAACGGACTCAGTCGTGGCTGTATAGACACCCCGGCAGGAATTGAAGACCGCCATGCGAATGCCGTTGTTGACCAGCAGCCCAGCCAGGTCATCGCCACTCAGCGTCTCAGTCAGCCCCGTTTTGCTGCTGACTAGATAGAGCTTACCGCCAGCCGTCCCCTGGTTGCTATGCCCTGCATAATGCAAGACATGATAGTGATTATGTTCCAGCGCCTGCGTGAGCTGTTCGCGTCCAGGTTGCTCTAGAATCGTGAGCTGAATATCTGAGTGACGACTGTTGCCATTGCGGCTACCGTTTTGGACAGTGGTTTCTAACTCTTCCTGGAGGTACAGTGCTTCTTGCTTGAGCGCCAGCATTTCCTGGTCGGTCGGAGCTGCCAACACCAGGAGAATTTTCAGAGGCTGATTGGCATCGGTCGCCGTAGCAGACTGAAATTGCGACAGCGATGCCATGGTGGCGAAGCTGGAATGATAGCGGGAGAAGACGACATCGGTTCCAGTGGCAAGCGGACGATCGCCCGCATGAAGAACCTCCCACGGCAGTCGCGGCAGTCGCATATCTTTCAGCCCCAGCCGTAAGCGCAACACTTCCTGACGATGTTGGGCAATGCCTTGGGCGGTCATCCAGCTATCACGGATGGTGCCTTGAAAGAGCGCATTGTAAAGCTGTTGTCCAAGCGCTACTAGCGTTCCCTGAGCTTCGGGTACTTGCTCAGAGGTCAGGGCTAACGCATTGGGAAACGAATGGAGTGTGTCACCACGCAGCAATCCCTGCAACGGGTCATTCATGAGAAGACTCGCCTGGGTCAACCACTCCTCAACGGGCCAGGTAACCTGTTCCTCCGCCAATGGCACGCCTGGTGCTACCCGTTCCGTCCGTACAAGGTAGTCGTCTTCCCCTATCGGAGTCACAGAAATATGAAATTCCTGGGTCACAGTTCTTCTCCAAGGAGACTATAGATGCAATCCCCTGTCTGTCCAAACCACGATCGCAGAGAGGCTAACCTTTCTAGTCAACGATCGCGGTGATGCATCAGGGAAACTTATTGTGATCTTGATCATGCCCACTCATCTTTAGGTTGCCCTACTGAGGCAAGAACAACACTATTGCTTTACTTTCTACACAGAGAGCGGCTCGGTTGTTGGTAACTTCAGGGAGTGGGGTGACGATTTCGGTAAATGCACTGAGTCAGCAAACTCAGCTTTGTTAAGTCTTGTCGATCATGGCATGGGCTACCTACGTGGATATGCTTCAACAGGAAAGGTTACCGAAACTTCAAACAGCGCCCAAATCTCTTTAAGGAATCAGCGTAAAGCAAGCCGAAGCAGCTTTACACCGCTCAAAGCGGCGATCGCTGGGGCAGGACTGTCTTATGTGACGCAATCGTGCCTGATTCAGTTGCCACTTTAAGCCACTAGTTTCATTCTAGGGAGTTCGATCGTCCGCTTGGGGAGGTGGTACACCCCTCGACAAGCTTTGCAACAGTTCCAGCGCTGTGTCGATCGACATGCCGACGTAAAATACTAAGCAGATTGATAGCAATTTTTAGCGATCGCTCACGTGCTGGAGAGGCTGGTGCTATGACTCGGGCTGTCATTAAATTTTCGTCTGAAGACTGTGGCGTATGCCACAAGAGGTCGTTCTACGACCAGAAAGTGGTGGAAGAACTTGGGCTTGAGTTCGTCAGCGTGAAGATGCAAGACACGGTGACCTACCGCAAGTACCGCAAGATTTTGCTGGCGCAGTATGCTGATAAAGCAGATATGGGTTGACCCACTGATCTGATCTGTGACAGTCCTGAAGGTGATTTCAAGATTTTGGGCGCAGTCAAAGGCGGACATCCAGAGGGCGAATGCCGCAGTCGCTTACAGAAAGTACTGGCAGAGACAAATTAGACCAGAACGCTAGGAGTTTTGCGTGGATACTCCTGCCTTTTCATGCCTGCTATGCAGCAATAACCATCTCTTTGCTGTTACCGGGCAAGTTTTTTGCGGAAAGCCAAAGCGACGCTAATGGTTGATACCGCTAGAGCAACGACTAACATGGCGCTGACGCAGATAAGCCACACACGATGAATGGCGAGTACACCAGAATCGTGAATTGAAATAAAAGACCAATAGTGTATCAGGAGTAGTAAGAAGCAGAGCGCGCCTAAAAGACGCCCGATCGAGTGGCGACTAATGGTTCGTGGACGAAGAATGAAGTAGAGAAAGCTAAGTTCAACATAGGACATCACCATACTCATCTGCTCTGTGCTGCGATCCTGCTCATAGAAGTAGCTAGAGACTACAGCGGGTGGATCGGGAGCAAAATAGTCTCGACCCATAAATGCCAAGGAAACTAGCCAGACAAGGAACAGGCTGTAGCGCTTGAACCAAATCCAGCTTTGCCTCATCCAGGTTCGTCTTATAGGGCTGCTTCCTTGGGCTACTGCTTCCTGATCTCGAAGTGTTTGACTTCTAGAACGGGACCAATCATGGCGATTGTCATCACATCTTTGCGGATCTGACCTTCGACTTTGACGGTTAGCCCTGCTTTTTGCAGCTCTTTGGGTGCTTTGTGCAATTCGTAGGTTTCGCCGCTGGTGCTGACGAGTGCCCAGGTGCCCGTGCCAAAGCCCTTACGCTCGATCGTGCCTTCTACGTGGATGCTATCGCTCATGAGGTTTGAACTCCTGGTTTAACGGCAAGACGAGCCAGTGCAAAGCAAAGTACCGCGTTGAACATGAGGAAGCCACGGGCGATCGCGCCATCACCCAACCACATAACGGACGGAGACATCACGGCACTCACCCCAAGGCAAGCCGCCACGCCGATCGTGCTCCCAATGGCAAACCACTTCCACTGTGTATGCCCTAACAGCAGCATAATCAGCACGAGCGGCATGAGGACACTGGCAAAGATCGGATTCAACACGTTAGTGCCCTGAATGGCACCGCCCAACTCTGGAATCGAGCTACCCAGAAGCCGGAAGGGAAACTGTGGCGCATCGAATAGGTAAAAGCCTTTCAGGAAGAAGAGTCCAGAACTGCCTGCAATTAAGCCCGTAGAGAGCGACCATCCCCAGGCAAACGGGAAGAAGTTTCGCAAAAACCATGCCAGCAGGTACGAGCCAAGTACCATCGCCAGTTTGGGCCAGAGGGCAATCACGCCGCCGTCAATCCAGAAGCGGGGATTGAGGTAGCCATTATCGCGCAACCAGCGGAAGAAATCGCGGAAGGTAATCTGTCCACGGGCTGCCAGCTTGACTGCCGCTGCGGCATCAAGTTTGCCTGCGCCGTAGTGGTTCAAAGCGTCATCTTTGACTTGCAGCGCCGATTGTTTGAGTACATCCTCGATCGCATCCGGTTCTTTGATGCCTGAGGCTTTCACTAACGCTGCAACACCCGCTACGTGAGGTGCCGCCATGCTGGTGCCTTGGTAGGATTCAAACACCGATTCGCCTGTTGTGGGGTCGATCGTGTTCTGCAAGATGCCACCACTAGGGTCTTCGCCCTCCTTCATGCCACCGGGAGCCGCAATGTCAACACCAGCGCCAAAGTTAGAATAGGGCGCTTTTGTCCCTGCTGGACTCAAGGCAGACACGCCGATCACATGGGGATAACGAGCGGGATAAGAGGCTGCGTTCTCGCCTGCATTGCCCGCTGCGGCAATAATGACGACTCCCTTCGAGTGGGCATAGTCGATCGCCTCTTGCATTAACTGGCTCTCACCGCCGCCACCCAAACTCATGTTAATGACATCCGCGCCATTATCTGCGGCAAAGCGAATTGATTCGGCAATATCTGCGACTGTGCCACCGCCTGCATTTGACAGCACTTTGAGCGGCATCAGGTTCGCCTTGTACGCGATGCCTGCCACCCCAAACTCGTTGTTGGTTGATTGGGCGATCGTGCCTGCCACGTGAGTGCCATGACCGTTATCGTCATTGGCTTCTGCCTGGTCATTGACGAAGTCGTAGCCTTTGACAAAGTTTGTTTTTTCTAAGTCCGGCACCTGGCTGATACCTGTGTCGATCACTGCAACCGTAATGCCTTCGCCCTGTGTGTCGTCCCAGGCAGATTCAACGTTGATGCTACGCAGGTTCCACTGCTTGCCGTAGTCGGGGTCGTTGGGCGGCGTGAAGGCACTGTAGATATAATCAGGCTCGATAAATTCGGTGTATTTTTTAACGTCAGATTTTTTCAGTGCTTCCAACGTGGCACGATCGCCCTTCACAATAAAGATATGATCGTCAACGGAAAAGACGCTGTTTAAGCGGGGCGTGACGTTGTACTTCTGGGCGATCGCCTGCACTTCACGCTCAATTTGCGCTGCCCCAAGATCTTCGCGAAAATCTAAAATAAGCGAGTCATAGGTGCCTTGAGCCGCCAGGCCGCTAAAGTTAGAAAGCGCCCAGCCCAAGCCAATCAGGAACAAACCAAAGAGCAAAAGTCTTCTCATAACGCCCCAGCGACGGTCAAGTTTGATTACCACCATAGCTTAAGCTCAGTTTGAATGTAGAGTGCTTAGTGTTGCGGATGGTTAAGAATAAGGAATGGAGCACTGAAGCGAAAGGGCAGAACAACTCAGAACTCAAAACTTCACCCCATATCCTATACATCATGGAACGCGGTCTCTTCTGGCTTCCCCTACTCGCACTCTTCTTTTGGCTCACCTGGGCTGGCTGGAATGAGTATCAAAAGCTGGAGGCGTATAAAATTTGGGCGGCGCAGTTTGAACGATCGAAGTATGACATCTACGCAATGCTGGGACAGAAGGGACGAGAACTGACCTGGGGCTTGCCGACTCGCAAGGGTGCGGTGAATTTGGAAACGGTTTCGCTCAATAATGTAAAGTCAATTCGGTTACTGGTGAATGAAAAACCAGTGGCGTTGGAGACTGTACCTGCCAAAGGGCGGGCGGTTTTGGAGTTGATGTGTGCCGATCGCCCTACCCCCATCCGCATTCCCTTTACAGAACCACCGCTAGCAGCAAAGTGGGGGCAGTACTTACAAGAAAACCTGCAAACACAATAGAACCTTCTGCCTTCTGCCCTCTGCCTTCTCCCCAAAGATTGCGTGACGCTGCTTGTAATTCCGGTTACAGTGATGTGCATCAACTGCCAGTGTTGTTTCAGGCTGTTTTAGCATGGCAACTGGTTCTCACGATCGCACACTTAAGCGTCCCCAAACGGGTGCAAATGCGCCCAAGTTGCCCCAGCAGAAGCCTGAGGCAGAGCTTGCACATCGTTCAGCACCCAGAAATTGGAGACATAAACGGACTGGTGGGCTGTCCTGGTCAGCGATCGTCATCATTCTGATTGCTTCGGGTGGGCTGGCTGGTGCTGGCTGGTTGGGCGTTCAGCTCATCGTCAATCCCCAAACCCTGCTGTGGATAAATCGCTTACTGCCAGACTGGATTCCGATTCCTGTCACTGGGCTAAAGCCGCCCCAAACGCTGGACGACATTCGCCGTGAATTGATGCAAGCAGGACGCACGCCCGGCGATATGCTCCCGCTGGGAAAAAACATCAGCGTTTTGGATCACAAAGCAACGGTCTCTGATGTCTTGCTGCCTGTGCTGAAGCGGCGATCGCACTGCCAGAGTGACTGCGAACAAATTGTGGCGTTGCGAATCTACCAGACGCTTCCAACGCATCAGCGTGAGACACGCTTTCAATTGTTGGCGCAGCAGGCGATCGTGGGACCAGATGAATCATTTGTACTCGCACCGCTGATTAATGCCGGTGATGCAAACCAAGGCTCGACTCGATCGCTGCCATTAATGACGCTGCAACGGTTTGAGGGTAAGGTGCCCACTCAAGGCGTTTGGTTAGATTTGAGTGGACGTTGGTTACGGGGAGACAGCACGATCGCTTACGGACAGGTGCTGCACTACAATCCTAGCCGGGTGCATCTGCATCAAATGCTGGAGTGGAGCAGTCCGGTGGGGCAGGAACCTCTCTGGCGGGATATGACGGGTGACAATAAGCCAGAACTGGTGATTGATCAAACGGTTGGCATGGAGCCTCAGTTTCAGCTTTATCAGGTGAAACCGCGCAATTTTCTCGCTAGCCCGCTTCAGCTTGAACCCCTTTCGTTGCTGGAGCCTGCGATTGAAGACGACACCTACAAAAATGGCTTACTGTTGGCTCGCAGCGGCTTATGGTCAACAGGCTTACAGTGGCTGCAATCGGTCAAGCAGCGCGATCGCACAAGACAATGGTCAGTCGCTGCTCAGGCTCAAATGGCATTGATTCAGCTACACGCGCAGGCAACTCAGGCACAAGCCAATAAAGCCTGGGCAAGCCCCAGCCAGCAGGTGTTAGCAAACCTGATTGATGGACGCTGGGGACGCGCCTTAAACGTTTTCACTGCCAATGCCGAGAATAGTCTGGAAACGACCGCGCTGCTTAAAGCCGATTCTGGACGCTTGCAAAGTCGGGTGGATGCTGCACTCCGTCTTAGCCCGCTGCAACGGGATGTCAGAAACTGGGGTGCGTTGCTCATTGCAGTACGACAAGGGCGGAAGGCTGCGATCGTCTGGTTGAAAAAACAGCCTGGAACGACCAGTACGGAGATTGCACGTGTCACCGCTCTCATCGCACGCCTGGAAGCACCGCTTGCAAACAATGCATCCTTAGCAACTCTACCGCCTGGTCAGCTTGTGGGTGTTGCAGACGTACTGACTAGCATCAATGCGTCTGCCTGGTTGAAGCCAAAACAACATCCAGCGCTGAAGCTAGACCCATCGCAAGGTTGGTATCGAGTGCGAGTCGCTGGCTTTCAGGATGGTAAACGCTGGCGTGTCAACGATCCTCTAGGCTTGCCCGCCAAGACTTCTGCTGACAGCCTCTGGAAACAATTGGGGTTGGCGGCTGATCCACCGTTGTCGATCGTGCTCTGGTTGTCTGATGGGCAACAGCAAACCGTTTCTGCCAGCATCAAAGCCGCTCGGATGAATGCTGGCAAACTGGAGTTACTGGCGGCTGGGGATGTGCCCGCCCCGTCGATCGTCAAACCAGGCACTATATTTCGCCCTTTAGCGTTCACCGAAGCTGCCCTGCAATGGCAGAATCTAGGCACGATGTCCCTCTCTGACTGGGTTCAGCAACAGCCAGCCTGGACAGCCAGCGCGCTCCCAACGCTGGTTAGAGAACTGAAGCGATCGGGCAACCTGCCGTCCAATACGTCCCCTACCTGGGATATCCTTGAGTCGCTGGGTATCGGCAGCAGCCCAGTTCAGCTAGCAACATTGACCGATCAGAACCAACCGGATGTAATCGTCACGATTGATCCCGACGCACTAAACGGGCAAACCACCACCAAAGCGGCTAAACGGGCTACCAGCCGATCGCGCACCCTGATTTTCTCATCGGCAGGCACCTTGCTTTATAGCGAATGCTCGACTGACGCTGGTTTAACCTATTTAGCGATCGCAGATTTAGGGAACGGCGGTGGCAGCACGATCGTGGCGAATGGTTCTGAAAACTATAGCCTTTTGCGTTGGTCAACCAAACGCAAGCGCTTTGAATAGAATCTGAGCTTGTAGCGCTGAAATTTATGCTGGCTGAAATTTATGCTGGCTGAGAGCTTCTGCTGGCTGAGAGCTTCCGCTGCCTACGCGATCGTGCACCTTGCTCAGCTTTAGGCGATTTCCAGAAAAGATTCTACCCTTCGACTCCGCTCAGGGTGCAAGCTGGTTGAGCGAAGTCGAAGCCAGCGGGTAGTTTCTTTATCAGAAATCTCCTTAAGCCTGCCAAGCTCGATTCATCGTCTGCCCAGTGCATCGCGCAGTCGTATCTTACACGTCACGTAAGCAGGCACCTGATAGTATTCTGCCAAGAGCCAGCCGACAAAGGTGAAATGCGTGAAAAACGTCAGGCTGATCCAAACTGTAGGAAACCATGCCCAGGTACTACCTTGCATGGGTGGGAAGGTATGAGAGGACAACCAGATTAGTACAGGCGGCAGAAGGACAAGCGCTAACCCAACGAACCAGACGACGATCGTTAGATCGACATCCAGTTGGTTGGCAGCCTTCCAGGTGTGCCCGTTCCAGCGCCATGTCATCGGTTGGGAGCTATCTTCGACATGGATCGACTGCTCTAGCAAATTGCCCGTAAAAATGTGACGACAAAAATCACAGGCAAACGCATCCATCAATGTCAGCGCGGCAATCTGTCCGTGACGGCAGACTGGACAAACGTAAGTCTCCTGATAGTTCAAGTCACGCCAGCCGCTCAACTGCTGGTCTCGCTTAGAAACCGTTCCAGATTGGGTGTTGTCTGCGCGATCGCCTTGTTGAGTGAATCCTGTCATGGAAAAGCTCCCTGTAGGGCAGGATGGCGAAAATGGTGAGAGGGAACCGCCAACCGTGAGATATTCACCGCTTAGCCTTCGGTCTGAATCACCGACTAACTACTTGCTGGCAATACGAGCGGTGCCACCAATCGATCGCGTGATCTCCACTCCATTCTGCTGCAAAATCACGATCGGAGCAGAGCCAGCGCTTGCAACAATGCGCTTGACCAACACTTGACCGTTTGCCAAATAAGCGCCAGCGTGAACGTAGCGACTGGTTTGAGCGTCCGGTTCTTTCACAATCACACTCCATTTGCCACCGACCTTGATCACGCCACTCACTTCGATCGCATCCGCAAGTGCGGTACGAGAGACGGGCAGTGGTGGTGGCATCATCGGCGGCAGCGGTGTTAAATTCACAGGCACCTGAGCGGCAGACGGCGTAAAGGCTGGTAACTGCCCTTGATTGGGTAAAGGCAGGGGACTAGGAAGAGCAACCGCTGGCTTGGTCGTTACCGCAATCAGCTTAATGGGTGCTGTCGCCACTGCGGCAAAGGGGTCAGCCCGCCCTGTTACGATCGTCGGAACTCGCATACGAGCGTTCGTCGGCGTAATCAATCCCGGCACGGTTGGCACTGGAAGTAAGGCTGCTGGACTCACTACAGGCTTCGGAAAGCTTTGAGCGATTGCCACAGGAGTCGAGGCTCCGCCGTCAGGCGATGGCATAGCCTGTTCGGTTTTAGGAGCGCTGGAACAAGCTGCTAGCAGCAGCAAACTCCCTAGACTGATGAGCGATCGTACACGCATTCCTGTGTTCCCTCTGGCTGAGACTAGCCTTACGATAACGCCACTCAGCCAGAATGATTCACCTTGTCTCAAAAAAGGTGAAGGCAATAAGGAGTTTACTAACTGCCTTCTTACGCCTTTGCCGCCCCGTCTTATCTCTGACGCTGGTGGTCTCTAAACGACAAATAGCAGTCTTCGGGATGGTACAGGTGACACTGGTCGGTAATTGCCTTCATTAACGACCAGGAAAAACGGCACTCGTAGAGGTACGCACCCCAATTTTCTCGCAAGCTCTGGTGGGCCATCCGAAGGTTGTATGAAGGAATGGCAGTGGAAAGATGATGGGGAACATGAACATTAATGTGGTGGCATAAACGCTCGATCCACATGGGGTAATCGCAATGAACGGTTCCAGCTAGCTGTGCTCTTGCTGCGTGCCATTGCTCAGGCTCTTGAAAATCGATGTCAGGGGCTGTGTGATGTACCAGCGTGAAGGTGCTCATCCAGAAATGGTAAACCAGCCAGGGCAGTAACCAGAATTTGACGATGCCGCCAATACCCAGTGTGACAAACATGAGCGGAAACGCGATCGCCGCAAACCCAAGCACAACCGCAACCGATAGCCTGATCTTATGCCGGTCTTTCGCTTCAACTCTGGACGGATCGAAATGCATAATCGCCCAGTGAACGATCGACGCAAGCCACCAAAGCCGTCCCCGCATTGCTTGGTAAACACGCTGTATCAGCGTCGGCATCCCGTCATAAAGTTCGGGTCGAAACGGTTGCCAGGCATTGTCCACATCCATTTTATTCGTGTGATTGTGGTGCCTGTTGTGCAGAATGCGCCAGCTATGAAAGGGATACAGCAGCGGCAGCAGAAACAGATGCCCCACCACATCATTCACCCAGCGCCGTTTGGCGAACGATCGATGCCCACAGTCGTGACTAATCACAAAAAAACCGGTCAAGGCTGTGCCTGTAAAGATCCAGGCGATCGGCAGCAAAAACCAGGGCGCGATCGCGATACTAGCGTAGCCTAAGCCAACCATTAAAACGTTGATTGAAACAGCCGTCCAGGCTTTTTTCATGTCTTTCTGAAAGCATTCTTTTGGCAACGTTTGAAGAATGTCTTTTAAGCGCAGATTTGCATTCAAAGGCGTGAATGGCAGAGTGTCGGGGCGTACTGTCGCAGTCATGAATTGATTGTTCTCTCCGGATGTAGGTCGTTGGAGTTTGCGCACTTGAGTTATGCACACATAAAAAACCTGCTCCTGAGACGCAGTGAGCAGGTATCAGTTTCTTACAAAGGTAACGGGCAAACAAGCTGATGTGATAACGCGATCGTCAAGGGCATCTATCCAAGTACTGATTTAGTAACAAACCTAAACATTTATATCATACCCATCGATCAGTGTGCTCATCCTCGCTTTCAACTAACCGTGGCGATCCCTATGCCGTTTGCATCGTTTATCGATTTCAGTGCTTAAAATCATTGTTGCTTAGCTCTGGACAAGATGAGAAGGCAATGAAACCCTATCTAGCCACCGTTTCCTAACACTTCTCCTACAGCTAAGCGAGTGCCATTAGCAAAGTCCCAGCCAGACTGAGGGCGTTTTCCAGGTAGTTGAACGCTTCGCAGCAGCAGCACGCCTTCGCCGGTTTGCACGATCGCACCCTCGCCTTTGAGAATGCCGAGTACTTCGCCAGGTCGTGCTGTCGGTGTCGCTTGTGACCAGTCTTGGGCGATCGTGCTCAACACGGGTGGCAGATGCGCCTGAGACGCAGCAGCAAGCGGTACCGTTGCCATAATTTTGAGGACATCGCCGCGAAAGGTAGCGCTACAGGTGGGAAAGAAACCACGCACCTGGTTGTGCAGGGCGATCGCGCTGCGTGACCAATCCAGCCAGTAATCCTCTTTTTTGATCAACGGTGCAGAGGTCGCCTGGGTGTCATCCTGTGGCATTGGCTGGAGCGTTTGTTGGTTGAGCTGAAGCAGGGTTTCAATGAGCAGATCGGCACCGATCGGGGCTAAGCGCGCTGCCAGGTCGTCAAAATTATCCAGCAGCGCGATCGGGGTGCGCGCTTCTAGCAGCATGGGGCCGGTATCCATACCAGCATCCATCAGCATTGTGGTGATGCCTGTCTCCGCCTCACCGTGATACAGGCTCCACTGAATGGGAGCCGCACCGCGATAGTTTGGCAGGATGGAGCCGTGGGCATTGACGCAGCCAAGGCGTGGCATAGCCAGAATTTCTGGCGAGAGAATTTGCCCGTAGGCAACGACCACAAACGCATCTACCTGAGCTGTATGCAAATGGTCTAGCGTTTCTTCGTCTTTTTTGATGCGCTTGGGCTGATATAGCGGCAAGTTGTGTGCCTGAGCGATCGCCTTGACGGGTGACGGAAGCAGTTGATTGCCGCGTCCCCGTCGCTTATCAGGTTGCGTGACGACTGCCAGCACACTGAAATCTGAGTGAGTCAGCAAGCGCTCTAAGCTAGGCACGGCAAATTCAGGCGTACCGAAGAAGATAATGTTCATGTCGATGAATGCAGAGGCAAGGAACAACCAGGCGGAGCAAACCTTTCATCAACGTCTGTAGTAACCCTCTCTCTTGATTGTCTCGCTCTTTCCGGTGTCCCTACTGCTAATTCTTCTGACCGCGCCAGGGGCTAACTTCGAGCTTGCCGTCCGGCTTGAAGACGACCTTGAATAGAGCCACTGGTTCTTGAGCCGCCGCATCGCCAGCAGCGGGTTTACCGAGTTTGGCGAGAGGGATTTCCTTGACATAATCGGCAGCGCTCTGGTTATCCGGCTTATAGTCCGCGATCGTGCCGTCTTGCTTCACCCGGACTCGAAACACCAGATCTTTCTTAAAGCTCGGTTTGTCTTTCCAGTTTTTGTCAATCTGGTCGTACAGCCTGGGTTGAAGCACCTTGATTTGAGCGGCATCAGTGATTTCTGTAATACCTGTGAGGGGACTTGCCGCCACCTCTCTCCAGGGGACTACGTTAACCACGCCTGCGGCTGTGAAGACCACTTTGTACTGGGCGATCGGCTCTGCTGTCGGCGGCGATCCTGTGGCTGGAATATAGAGCAGGTTGGGTAACGGCGTTTGTTGGACAGCAGTGAAGGCAGCCGGGTTGCTCGGCTTATAGCCAACAACCGCACCATCTTTCACCACTCCTACGCGGTAAACAAGGTCTTGCTTGATCGCCGTGCGATTTTTCCATGCTTGATCAAGCTGACTCCCAAGCTGTTTCTGCAACGTTTGAATTTGGGCTGGATCGGTTATTTCGGGGGCAGCAGTTAACGCTGATTCCAGCTTTGTCAAATCTGGCTGGGTCGCCGTTGGAGCAGGGCTTTGAGTCGCTGGAGTCGCGCTAGCACTGGGACTGGGCGGCGACGAACTACTTGCAGCAGGGGTGGGGGGGCTGGCAGAGGGTGAGGGTGTACCAGTCGTACTAGAGGTCGTATTGGCTTTGGGCACCAGCTCGTCTGGTTGACGCACTTGAGGTGTGGGGATGAAGAAGAAGGCGATCGCCGCCAATGCCAAACTAGAAGCGCCAAGAACCGCAGGCACGGCTTGTTTCACAACAGGGTCGCTGCCGCGGACATCGCGTTTAGCCAGGGGTGCTACGTGCAGGGACAAATCAGGTAGGGTTTGAGTGTCTGCAAAGAACTGATCCACTGCCTCTACCAGATCGAATAACTGCACGGTGGTCAGGTCAACCTGCCGAGTGAGATGTGTGGTAATGCCAGAGCCAGGATCGGCATCTGGCGGCAACACGCTTAACCGATGATGGTTAGTATCTAAACGCTCTAATTTCACAAGCTGCGTTGAGGTTTGAGGCGCTTTAAAGGCACGAATGCCACTCAATAGCTCTTGCGCGTAAAGGCTCACAGCGGCAGTCAAACTTTCAAAAAACTCGCGTCCACCCGACAGCGGTTTTTCTTCACCAACCAGATGGCACTCAGCGCTCATCAGTTGAGACATTAAGGGACGCGCTTCGGCTTGACTGGTCACAACCGTATCGCCCCATCCTTCCAGGACAAGGGTGCAGTTTGGCAAACTATATTGACGTTGAATACTCATGCCACTTCTCCGTCGAACAGGCTTGCCCAAAAGCGTTGCATACCGTATGTGCCTGTACAAAACAGCAGTTGGGTGAGCAGATTTAACGCCAGTTCGTCCAGCTTTTCGTCGGAGTTGTAAGCCGCCACGATCGCCCGTTTAGGGTTCATACGCGATCGAAAATGGGCGCGAAACCGCTCCAGATATTCACTCAGCCGAAAGTGATGTTCCATCGATAGCTGCTTGTCGCTGAGCTGTTGGTAGGCGAGCAACAACTGCCGAATTAACACAGTCAGCCGACGCGCCAGGTAACAACCAACCAGCACCAGCGCTTTTGCTTCTGTCAAGGTCAGGGGACGGCGTTGACTGTAGCGCCGCAAAGGATTGGTGCTGCGTAACCGCCAGAGCGAAACCCGGTTTTTAACCACGCTCTGAAGTTCCAGCTCATTTGCCATGCTCAAAATGGCTTCTGACCCGCTTAAGTCCAATGCCTCGATCGCCAGCAGCAGCAAATCAATTTCTAGCCTTGCACGGCGAGGACAAACCTCATCCGCCAGCGATGGATTAGGCAGACTATCAAGAATTAAGGGCGTTGACTGAACGGGTGGACTATTTGACTGCATTACACTCACGGGAACATCCATTCCAACTGAACTTAGGTCTTGAACTGAGCTTCATAACGCTTAACGTGATCATGAGGGTTGGCAACGCTCAACGCGACCACTCTGATTCTCAGTTTACGCGCTTCCTGACTTCTACCCTACTGGCTTACTCTCCAGCCGCATTCTAGCGAAATCAGGATCGGCAAGGTTAGCAGTACGGTGTAGGCAGGGTTTTGAAGGATGGCGATCGACGGCGTGAAGCCGCGATCACGTCAAAACGGTGCAACCTCATAGTGTACGCTTTCGCGCCGTTTTGTGACACTACGCTCAAAATTGCTCAAAAGTTCCCCTGCAAGGGCAGGCTGCTGCGGTGGGATAACGCGTCACGTAATGAGAGAATGATGCAAAGCTAGCACGGGGCGATCGCGTGCAGTGCTTGCAAAGATGGCTGAGGGAGAATGAATCGATGCTTAAACGAATATTGGCAGTAGTTTTAGTGGTACTGAGCCTGAGCCTGCAAGGATGTGTTACCACGCCAACTGCCGGCTTAAAAAGCTATGTAGACAGTATTGATGGCTACAAGTTTCTTTATCCTAATGGTTGGTTGCCCGTTAGCGTGACGAGTGGACCCGATGTAGTTTTTCACGACATCATTGAGGAAACCGAGAACGTCAGTGTTGTCATTAATCCGGTGGCTGGCAACAAGACACTAGCCGAATTGGGTAGCCCTGGTGAAGTGGGCTATCAGTTAGGCAAGAGCGCGATCGCCCCACCTGACTCTGGTCGCCAAGCCGAACTGGTAAACGCTGAGGCGCGCACAGTGGGCAACAAGCTTTATTACCTGCTGGAGTATGCCGTGAAGATGGGCGATCGTGAACGCCACAACCTGGCAAGCGTTGCCGTGAGCCGGGGCAAACTTTACACCTTCAACGCCTCTACCCCAGAAGACCGTTGGGACAAAATGCAAACGCTGCTAGAAAGAACCGTTAAATCGTTTTCGGTGGATTGAGTCGGGACGTTACATGTAACATCCCTGCTTCTGTTCTAGCGTTCTCACCGCCTCAATTTTTTCTCATGGGTTTGCCACAGTTCATTCTTGCGTCTGCGTCTGCGGCTCGGTTACGGCTGCTGCGAAGCATTGGCATTGAACCGATCGTTCGTCCCAGCGATTTTGATGAATCGCAGGTGCAACTGGATGATCCGGCAGCACTCGTGCAAGCATTAGCGCTCAACAAAGCAACGACTGTCGCCACACAGCTAGACAGCCATGCTTCGGTCACGAGGCTTGTTTTGGGGTGCGATTCGGTTTTGGCGATCAATGGCGACATTCACGGTAAACCATCGAACCCAGACGAGGCGATCGCTCGTTGGCAGCAAATGCGTGGTCAAGTCGGCAGCCTCTACACCGGGCACGCCCTGCTTGTCCTTCGCCCCACGCCTTATACTCCATACCCGACTCCCTACGCCCCACTCCCTACGCCCCCTCCTCTCGTCCGCTGCCAGATCACCCATGTCCATTTCGCCTCCGTGAGCGATCGCCAGATTGCTGCTTACGTTGCAACGGGTGAACCAATGTACTGTGCTGGAAGCTTTGCGCTAGAAGGCAAAGGCGGCTCGTTTGTCGAAAAGCTAGAAGGCTGTCACAGCAATGTGATTGGTCTGAGCCTGCCGCTGCTCCGGCAAATGTTAGACGATCGCGGCTATGACATCACAGATTTTTGGTCCATGACTGAGGAGCAGTGAATTACGATTGAACTGGTAGCAACTTTCCTCTCGTACCGATTCATAGATCCCCCGCAGTTGGGAGTTAGGGATACTTTCGGTTGAGTTGCATCAGTCCTGATTTAAAGATTTCGCTTATACGGTCAGGTTTGTTCTTACACTGAAAGCAGATGGCGCTGAGATTTGTGCTGATGCCATCGACCGATTGAACCATTAGCCCACAAGCTAGGTGCACTGGGTTGTAGTCTGGCTACTATGCATCTATCGTGGTCGCTCTACTGGTAAATTCTTCGCTTCGATCGCACTATTCGCAATTACCTGGCTCTTCGATGGATTGTTCGGTGTCTGATCTCTCCAACTTTCGGGCTGATGTGCGCGACCAGACTCATTTGGGGCAACTGTGCGGGTCTGAGCAGCGCTTTTGCGATCGCTACGAAATTCTCAAAATTCTTGGACGGGGTGGCTTTGGTATCACTTTTTTAGCAAAGGATGCCTCGCTTCCGGGTCAACCGCTGTGTGTGATTAAGCAGCTTTGCCCCAGGGTCAACGATGCTGCCGCGCTGCAACAAGCCCGCAAGCGCTTTGAACAGGAAGCTGCCACCTTAAGCAAGCTGGGCAGCCATGCTCAGATTCCGCAACTACTCAACTACTTTGAGACGGCAGGCGAATTCTATCTGGTGCAGGAGTATGTTCGGGGTCACACGTTGACCAAGATCGTTAAACGCTACGGTCCTTTTGCGGAAGTGGGCGTGAAGCAGTTTTTGAAGGAGTTTTTGCCCCTGCTTCAGTACGTACACAATAACCGTGTCATTCATCGGGACATCAAACCGCCCAATTTGATCCGTTGCCGCGACGATGGCAGACTGGTGTTGATTGACTTTGGTGCCGTCAAAGAGCAGCTTGCTCAAGTCAGCGATTCGAGCGCTAGACCGACATCAACTCAGTTTGTGGGCACGGTTGGCTTTGCACCACCCGAACAACTGGCATCGCGCCCGATTTACGCCAGTGACATTTATGCGTTGGGTGTCACCTGCCTTTACCTGCTGTCGGGCAAGCCGCCGCTAGAGTTTGACTACGAATTTCTGACGGGTGATGTGCGCTGGAGTGATTTCGTGGCGGTGAGCGACCACTTTGGCACGGTGTTGAGCAAGATGCTGAAGGTGTCACCTCAAGAGCGCTTTCAGTCAGTGGGCGAGGTAATTCGAGCGCTGGAGCTAGAGCCATACTTTGACAATCTTGTGCATTGTATGAACATTAAGCCCAAACCCTTTCCTCATACTGCTGCCGAGGAGACAACTGCTGAGAGCTATGTGCCGCCGATGGTGCGAACGGCAACGGCAATTCGAGACTGGCAAGCCAAGCTGAAGGCTAGACGGGTGCGCGATCGCCTCCATCAGCCCAGCATTACGCACAGCGGTTCGAGCTACTTTCGGTAAGCAAGTCTGGCTTGTGCTTCGCTGACTTGTGGTTAAATGGCATCATGCTTGTTCTTACATGAAGCGGAACATGCCAAACCTGCAAGCGTATGCTGTCATTACCCCTGAATGGCGACCGAACCACCCTCTCATGAAGTCGTTCTCCTGCTTCGTGTTGCCCAGCACGATGAAGCAGCGCTGGCAGAACTGTACGATCGCTATGCGCGAGTCCTCTACTCTGTCGCGTTCAGAAGCCTAAGATCCGCTGAAGAAAGCGAGGAAGTTGTTTTAGATGTCTTTGCCCAGGTGTGGCGCACGGCAGCACGCTACGACGTGACCAAGGGGCGAGTTGATAGCTGGTTGTTCATGATGACTCGCAGTCGTGTTCTCGATCGATTGCGAAATTTACAGCGAACCACCAAAGTTACACTTGCGTCAGAAAATTTTGCAGAGATCCAAGCCACCACTCCTGGCGTAGATCCTCTTGAAAACGTCCTGATCGCAGAGCGCCGCGATCGGGTGTTAGCCGCCCTCAGCCAACTGCCCAAAGAGCAGCGCCAGGTAATCGAGTTGGCATACTACAAAGGACTCACCCAATCAGAAATTGCTGCGCAAACGAATCTTTCCTTGGGCACCGTTAAAACGCGCGTTCGGCTGGGCTTGAGCAAGCTGCGAGTTGCCCTTGGTAACTGGGAGCCAAGCTAGGATAGGAATCTAGACCATTAGAATGTGATGAACGCTGAAGACCGCTGTTTCTGTGAACTGGCTCCGCTGTATGCACTCAACCTGCTGGATGACGATGAGCGTCACTGGGTTGAGGCGCAAGCACTTGAAAATCCAGAGTTGGCGGCTGAATTGGCAGAGCACCAGAGTACCGTGAACGCCCTTCCCTACGGCACTCCTACGGTGCCAATGGCAGCAGACCTGAAAGAGCGACTGTTCCAACGGTTAGCAACTGAGTCAGTCGATGCATCGCCCACAGCGACACTCATACCCAGCCAATCGCTCCAGGACGCACTGACCGTCCCCAATTCGGCTCCCTTGCCGATTCGTGAAGCAGCAGAAGCTGATCGATCGCGGGTTGTGCCACTCCGTCGTGGTAATAGGTGGCTACAGGCGGCTGGAGCCATTGCTGCCCTGGCGGCGATCGCCCTCCTGGTTGACAACTATCGTCTCCGTCAGAGCGTTCAGGCTGATCAGGCGATCGTGGCAACACTCCAACAGCCCGATAGCATTGTCTACTCGCTGAAAGGTACTGAGAAAGCCGTGAGTGCTTCTGGTAGCCTGGTTGTAAATCCTAGCGACAAAACTGCTGTTGTCCTGGTACAAAACTTGCCTGCCTTGCCCGACGGTCAACTGTATCGTTTATGGGCAATCCCCAAAGGGGCAACTAAACCCACCTACTGCGGACAGTTCAATAACAATCGGACTGGCACCGTCCGCTGGTCTTTACCAGAAGCCGTTTGCAGTACTAACGTGCCACAAATGCTGGTGACGGCAGAATTAGTGACGGCTCCTCCTGTACCAGCGGGAACGCTCGTGCTGAAGAGTACGTTATAGAAGGCAGAAGGCAGGAGTCGGAGGGCAGAAGGCGTGAGTTTCGTGATCGTAGGGACGTTGCATGCAACGTCCCTACAGCAACCAGACTGGAGCATTAGTCTTACCTCAACGCCCATGCCAAAAAGCGTTCTGTGTAGTAAAGCGCTAACTGATTGCTGACACCGTTAAATACTTTGTCAAAGGCATGTTCAGCCCAGGGGATTTCGATCCAGACGGCGCGGTTGCCTATAGCCTGTAGCCGATCGTAGAGCGATCGCCCAAACTTAGCCTGCACGAGATGATCGCGTCCACCATAGATGAGTAGAGAGGGTGGTAACGCTTGCTGCACGTAGTTGTAAGGAGAAGCCTGTTTGTAAAGTTCAGGAAACTGCTCAGGCGTTCCACCCAACAATGCGTTGAGTACGGCGCGACTATTAATGGGGTCAGGGTTGGGCAAATCATAATAACCCTTCGTCAAGTCAACAGGTCCGTAGTAGTTCACCACCGCCCGAATCGGAATGCTGCTGGGTTGATACGCTGCCAGCATTGCCAGATGTGCGCCTGCCGATCGCCCCATTAAGGCAACCTGATCCAGATCGACTTCTAGATCTACGGCGTGCTGCTGAATATATGCCAGCGCCGTTTTGACATCCTCAAGCTGTGCTGGAAAGCGGTATTGGGGCGCGTGGCGGTAGTCGATCGCCACCACCGTATAGCCCCGTGCTGCCATATAGCGGCTGAAGGGAGCATCATCATTTGGGCTACCGCGCTGCCATGCGCCACCATAGATGACGACGATCGTTGGGCGTTTGCCAATCTGCGGCGAACGATACACCGTCAGCGTTAAGGGGACTCCATCCGGTGCTGCAACGGGTATTCCGGCTGTTATACGCACGGGTTGGTCTGGAATGCCTCGAAACGCGTCTGTTAAAACGAACGGTTTTGGACGCATTTGTGCCTGACCAGCAGCAGTTTGTGTCAAGTAATTGTTTCCTAATGCCGTTCTGATGCCAGTTTCTGCTTGTTGATTGGCAGCCGAAAATTGGCTCAACGGCAAAGTGCTGATGGTTAGGCTAAAAAGACTACAGGCAAGGGCAACGCGGAAGAGCCAGCTTTTATGGACATACCGCAATGCAAGTAATGCCGCGATCGCATTTGCCCCGATCAACCAGGGACTAATCTCTGGCGCACCAACACCCAGCGGCAGCAGTGCAAACGTCGGCGCAGGGACAACAATCCAGATAGTGAGAAAAAACGCCACCCCGAAGATGAGTAGCGATAGCCCTCTCAGCAACGCGTTCAGTACATTCAGCATTCAAAGAGAGCCGTAATGGGTATTGTGATCAGCCTTTGCGCGAGGCTTTGGCTTTAGTGGTTTTCGCTTTGGGTTCAGTAGCAGGGAGAGTATCCAACGATCGCGCCTGACGTAAATTGGCGGCTTGAGTCAGCAGAGAATCGGCAAAGGCATAGGCAACGGTATCGATCGTATTGCTGGCTTCTGAAGCAGATTGTCCGCCTGCAAGTTGCGCCAGTTCTTCGCGTCGTTGCTGGCTATCAAGCGGTGAGACGCGAACGACAGTGCGGACATCGGAGTTGAGGTGAGGCGAGTTTTGAGTTTTAAGCTTTGAGTTGCGAGTTGCTCCCTCTGCTCCCCCTGCGTCTCCTTTTCCATTACCCGTTACCCGCTGCTCACTGTCCGACTCAATGACTTGCTTACTGACACGCCAATGATGATCTGCCATCGCCGCGACGATCGGTTGATGGGTGACGCAGAGTACCTGATGATGCTGGCTCAGTTGGTGGAGTTTTTCTGCGATCGCCTGTGTGACTCGTCCCGAAACGCCCACGTCGATCTCGTCAAAGACCAGTGTGCCGACGGGATCAATTTGGGAGAAGCTGGCTTGCAATGCCAGGAGAAAGCGACTCATTTCGCCACCGGAGGCAATTTCAGTGAGCGGTTGCAGGGGTTCGCCAGGGTTGGGACTAAAAAGGAAGGTGACGCGATCGGCTCCCAACGCAGAGAGAGAAGCCGGGGAAATATCGACCTGAAACTTTACTTTTTCCATCGCTAGAGGCTTTAGTTCTCCCACTAACCGCTCTTCTAGCTCTTTGGCAGTGGCTTGCCGGAGTTGGGTCAGTACGGCGCAGGCTTCGGTCAACGCAAGCTGGCGTTCTGCATAAGCCTGCTCAAGGGCTTCAAGGGATTGACTGCCACCCGTCAGCTCTTCCATATCGGCGTGTAAGCGCTGATAAAGGGCGATCGCATCACCCAAGGTTGGACCGTACTTGCGGCAAATCTGCTTGAGTTCGACAATGCGTTCCTGCACATCTTGAAGCCGCTGCGGGTCTGCTTCCAGCGTTTCACCATAGACGTTGATTTCTCGCCCAGCTTGCTCCACTTGCGCCAAAGCATTGCTGACCAGTTCCAGAATGGGCTGAATCTGCACATCGTACTCAGCCATAGCCGTGAGTGTCGTTTCGGCTTTCCCTAACAAATCGGCACAGGCTGCTGCACCGTCGTCGTTTTGATAAAGCGCTTGATAGACCTGATAGCTCTGATGCTGAAGCTCAACACTGTGGCTGAGGCGCTTGCGTTCTTGCTCCAATTGATCTAACTCATCAGGCTCGGTGAGGTTGGCAGCGCTCAGTTCCTTCAGTTGGTATTCAAAGAGGTCAAGCTGCTGGAGGCGCTCTTGTTCTGATTTACGACGCTTTTCTAATGCCTGGAGTGCTTGCTGATAGGCGGCGAAGGTAGTAGCAACGATCGCCCGCTGCTTTAATAAGAAATCGCCACCATAGCTATCAAGCCATGCGCGCTGGAGCGGTGGTTGCCCAATCTGGACGGTTTGCCCCTGTGCGGTTAGTTCAACGAGCCGATCGCGCAAATACTCCATTTGCTGCTTGTTGACCAGCACACCGTTAATGCGCGATCGACTCCGCTGGCTGCTCTGGCTGGCAATAATTTCGCGGCTACACACCAATTCAGCTCCGGCTGTATGCTGGATGTCTTGCTGCTCCAGCCAGGCTATGAGGTCAGGGTCTAACCGAAAGACTGCTTCGACAACGGCGCGATCGGCTCCGGTACGAATGGCACGGCTTGTCACTTTGCCACCCAGAACAGCATCGATCGCGTCGAGGATAATAGACTTACCTGCACCCGTTTCGCCAGTTAGCACAGTCAAGCCTGCACCCAAACCTAGTTCTAGGCGGTCTACCAGGGCGAAATTTTCAATTCGCAGGGAAAGCAGCATGGGCGAGGAGACGGTGGGGGAGAGCAGGGGAAAAGGAGAGGAAGAAAGAGGGCTGTTCAGACTAGAATTTTGGGATGCAACTGTAGTGTACTACCAGTGACTCCATGTACTGCTAACGTTCGGCACCTCTTAGGCTCGTGGATTAATTAATCTGAACCATTTCCCTTCTGTAGGGACGTTCCATGGAACGTCCCTACAGAAAGCATTACACCTTATTAAAGCCGCGTTCCTCAGGATCTTTTTGTGTGCCCGACACCTTATACCCTACACCCCGTTCCCTACACCCCCTCTAAATGGTAGCGATCTCTGACGCGATGGCGACGGCTTTGCAAGCGTATCGGCTAGGAAATTTGGTGCAAGCAGAATGGTTGTGCCATCAGATTCTTGAACAACGGCAAGCGTATGTGCCAGCGCTACACTTATTAGGCGCGATCGCCCTGCAAACGAGTCGCTTAGAATCGGCGATCGCGCACTACCAAATGGTTATTTCCCTTGAGCCAAACCATTTTGAAGCCCACAGTAATCTGGCAATTGCGTTGCAAGACCGGGGCAATTGGGAGATGGCTGCAAAGCACTTTCAGCGATCGCTGATACTCAACCCGAATCATGCGCCAACGCATTTCAATGCAGGAAATCTGGCGCTAAAGCAGAAGCAGTTTGAGCAGGCGATCGCACACTATCAGCAGGCAATCGCGCTCAACCCCAACTATGCCAAAGCCTACAACAATCTAGGCAATGCTTTGAGGGAACAGGGCAATCTGGACACCGCGATCGCGCACTATCAGCAGTCGATCGCGCTGGCACCAACCGATGCACAAGCGCACAATAATCTGGGCAACGCCTTACAGTCACAGGGGCAGTTTGAGGCGGCGATCGGGCACTATCAAAGCGCTTTGACGCTTCAGCCAACCAATGCTGAGGGGTATTTCAATCTGGGCAATGCCTTCAGCATGATGGAGCAGGTGGAGCAAGCGATCGACCACTATCAACGCGCACTTGCCCTGAAACCCGATTGGGCAGCCGTACACAACAATTTGGCGCTGTGTTTGCAGGAAGAAAAGCAATTTACAGCCGCGATCGCGCATTTTCAGCACGCTGTTGACTTAGAACCGGATGATGCTGAGGTGCACAATAATCTGGGAGTTGCGCTTTATGAGATGAATGACTTAGAGGGAGCGATCGAGCAATGCCAACGAGCGATCGACTTGAACACTCAGTTCGCTGAAGCCCATTTGAATCTGAGTATGGCGCTACTAGCAGCAGGTGATTATCAGCAAGGCTTTCGTGAATACGAGTGGCGCTGGCAGGCTCAAGATTTGCAAAAACCGTCTTTACCAGGAGTCAGTTGGGACGGCTCTGCTCTAGAAGGACGCACGTTGTTGCTGCATACCGAACAGGGCTTTGGCGATGCGATTCAATTTATTCGCTATGTGCCGCTGCTGGCAAAACCGCATCACATCCTTGTCGAATGTCCTAACGAATTACTCCGTCTGTTTGCCACCATTGCAGATGTACAACTAATTCCGCAAGGGTCTCCCCTGCCTGTGTTTGACGTTCACTTACCGCTGATGAGTTTGCCGCACGTACTCGGAACGACTCTGGAAACCATTCCGCATCAGGTTCCCTATCTATCGGTGCCGGAGGACTGCAAAGTACAGATTACAGATTGCAGACGAACTCTAGAATCCAGCGTCAGCCTTCCTGGAAGCTCCCATGCTCAACGATCCGATCGCCCTCTCAACATCGGCATCGTTTGGGCAAGTGTGTCACTGAACAACCCCAAACAGCGCAAATCCTACCGCAATCGCACTGCACCTCTAGCCACGTTTGTGAATGGGTTAGCTCATCTCAATGTGGAGCTGTATAGCCTCCAGGTGGGCGCTCATACCGCTGATCTTACCGAGCACGGGATTCAGGACTGCCTGCATGATTTGAGTCCACAGCTTCGGGATTTTGCTGAGACGGCAGCAGCGATCGACCAGCTCGATCTCATCATTACCGTTGACACGGCGGTCGCACATTTGGCAGGCGCACTCGCAAAACCTGTGTGGGTCGTTCTACCGTTTGCTGGTGACTGGCGTTGGCTGCTGCATCGTGAGGACAGCCCCTGGTATCCCACCATGCGCCTGTTTAGGCAGGATGCTCCTGGTGACTGGGAGGGGGTAACAATGAAAGTCTTACGGGCACTGCAAGCAAGGCTTAGCAATGAACATTCGTCCTGAAACTGAATCTGATCACGCAGCGATCGCGGAAGTTGTCACAAAAGCCTTTGGTCAAGCGAATGAGGCGCAACTGATTGATCGCATTCGACACAGCGATCGCTATGTTCCTTCACTATCCATTGTTGTGGAGCGTGATGGTGCAGTGGTTGGTCATATCCTCTTGAGCTACGTCGATTTGGTGAGCGAAGAGACACGACGCATTCTTGCCCTTGCTCCGGTTGCCGTACAGCCAGTGTTTCAAAATCAAGGTATAGGTGGTGAATTGGTAGAAGCAGGATTGGCTGTCGCAGACTCAATGGAAGAGCCGCTAGTCGTAGTCTTGGGGCACCCTCAGTTCTATCCCAGGTTTGGGTTTGAACCATCCGTCCACTACGCTTTCGAATCTCCTTTTCCAGTGCCAGAAAATGTTTTCATGGTCAAACCACTGAAACACTTCCATTCAACGTATCGGGGCAACGTTGTCTACCCGCCTGCCTTTGGTGAGGCTTAGTTCGGAAAGCTCACCTTACATCTGTCCCGCAGGGCAGAGCAAACTAGAAGAACGTGATGCTTAATTTAGTGAAGGTATGCCTTATTCAAGGTTTCGTCGAAGCCATTGACTCTTGCTCGCAGTTGATAAGCGACAGTCGTCAGTTCTTAGACACCTCAAGACTAAAATGACAAGTTCCTACAAAAACTGTTGTTACAATGCTTTACATAACCGTTCCTATCCGGCTGCACCCTCATGAATGTTAAGACGGCACCGCCCAAATCAGTCTCGTTTAAGCCAGAACGTACCGTCGGCTCGACACAGCAGCTTCATGATGAGGTGGACGAGATACGCGTTACGCCAACCTTGGTTTTAGACGAAGAGATGGCGATCGAAGCTGAGGAACGCTTGCTGTTGGCGGAGCTTCTCCCAAACGATGAGAACGATGGGGCACTCCGCTATGATGCCGAGGCGATCGCGGCTCACTATCGTCAGCATCCGTTTCAGGTTTGGGGACGAGTCATCAACATTTTCTTTCCCTTCATTACGTTTGGGTTGGCGTGGTGGTGGAACACTCGCATTGGCTTTACCGAGCGCAAACACCAGCAGCAAGCCGTGCGTCTGCGTGAGATGTTGACCCGGATGGGACCTGCGTTTATCAAGGTGGGGCAAGCGTTGTCTACTCGCCCAGATTTGGTGCCGCCGGAGTATTTAGAAGAACTGACCCTTCTCCAAGACCAGTTGCCACCGTTTGATAATGCGGTCGCCTATCGGTTTATTGAAGAGGAACTGGGCGATTCGCCCGACATGATTTATGCAGAGTTGACCGAAAGCCCGATCGCGGCAGCTTCACTGGGTCAGGTTTATCGGGGCAGGCTTAAAACGGGTGAAGAAGTTGCCGTTAAGGTGCAGCGTCCAGGGCTTGCTCAAAGCGTTGCCCTGGATACTTATATCTTACGTGGGCTGGCTGCACTGGCAATGCGGCTTGTCAAGCAAATCCGTAGTGACCTGGTAGGCATTATGGACGAGTTTGCTGCCCGCATCTTTGAGGAGATGGACTACAACCAGGAAGGGCGAAATGCGGAGCGCTTTGCCAAACTCTACGGGCACATGAAAGATGTTTACGTGCCCAAGATCTACTGGGAGTACACGGGACGGCGCGTCCTGACGATGGAGTGGATTACAGGCACCAAGTTAACGCAGCCAGAAGCCATTCGGGTACAGGGTATTGATGCCGGGTATTTGATTGAAGTGGGTGTGCAGTGTTCCTTACGTCAGCTTTTAGAGAATGGGTTCTTCCACGCTGATCCACATCCTGGCAATCTGCTAGCAACGCCTGACGGCAAGCTGGCGTACCTGGACTTTGGCATGATGAGCGAGGTCAAACCAGCCCAGCGCTATGGCTTGATTGAGGCGATCGTGCATCTGGTCAACCGCGACTTTGAAGGCTTGGCGAAAGATTACGTCAAGCTGGAATTTCTCACCCCTGACACTGACCTGACTCCGATCATTCCTGCCTTTGCGACCGTCTTCAACGATGCGTTGGGCACCAGCGTGGCAGAGATCAACATCAAGAGCATCACCGATCAACTCTCCTCGCTGATGTACGAGTTTCCCTTTAGAGTGCCTGCCTACTATGCGCTGATTATTCGATCGCTTGTCACGCTCGAAGGCATTGCTATTAACGTCGATCCCGATTTCAAGGTGCTCAGCAAAGCCTATCCCTATGTGGCAAAGCGCCTGTTGACCGACCCAGCTCCTGAACTGCGAGCCTCACTGAAAGATCTGCTGTTTAAAGACGACAGCTTCCGCTGGAACCGTTTGGAGAACTTGCTCCGAAATGCCCGTAGCAGCAGCGATTATGATCTGAGTAAAGTGGTTGATCAAACGCTGGATTACTTGTTTTCTGAGCGGGGCGACATGATTCGCCAGCAGTTAGTCGAAGAAGTGGTCAAAGGGGTCGATTCGATCGGCAACAACGCGTTGAACAGCCTTCGCTATGGCTTTGCAGAACGGCTTGGCTTGACCGTCAATCGTGCGCCTGCTCGGACTGAAAACCAGCAAACGTTGGAACACCTTAAGCACATTTGGGGCATCTTACAAGAAACACGCGGTTTTGACCCAACCAAGCTCCTGCCAGCTATCCCTAAGCTACTGTTCAAGCCAGAAGCACAGCAAATGGGGCAGCAAATTGCCGAGGGGTTGGCACAACGAGCGATCGCCCGCTTCATCCGCGAGTTTCTCCTCAACGATGAGACTGAGCGTACCAGCCCGTCGCCTACGAACCAACCGCGTCTGCCAGCCGCCAAATACTAAAGTTCGTGGAGTATTTCAGAGGGTCTGCTTACACCAGCCCTCGCAGCAGACCAACATAGATGCCTTGAATCTCCAGCTCTTCAACGCTGGTATCGACGACCGTTGGCTCGTAAGCTGGATTCGCAGGCTGGAGCGTAATCTGCTGACCCCGTCGATACAGGTATTTAAGTGTAGTGGCTCCGTTCTTACGTGCCGCGACGATCGTGCCATTACGAATGGCACGGGGATTGGTTTCACGCCGCATAATAATGACATCGCCGTGGTCAATCAGCGCCCCCGTCATGCTGTCGCCACGCACCTGGAGCGCAAAATGCTCCGAGCGCTCGTGCTGCGAAAGATGTGCCAGTTTGGGTAGGCAAGAAAGCTCCAAATGCTGTCGCTCCTGGTCGGGAAAGGTTTCGACCAGGCTATGCGCCGCGATCGCTCCAATCAGCGGAATGCCATCACTGGGACGCAAAATTTTGAGCGATCGAGACTTGCGTGGTGCATGACTAATTAGCCGCTTGGTCGTTAAGGTGTCAATGTGAAACTGCACCGATGCGAGCGATCGATACCCCAACCCTTTTTGAATTTCACGATAGGTGGGTGCCATACCGTGCTGAGCGATAAAGTCCTCAATCCAGGTGAGAACTCGTTGCTGAAGTACCGTCAGTGGAGATTGCATAAGAGCGAGTAGGAGCGTTTGTACTACTTTACAGCGTCTCTCTCATGATCGCACTCATCTTCAAACAACTAGCGTTTAAACTAACCTTTCTGGCAACGTCAGAAAATCCCGTTGTGTAGGGACGCTACATGTAACGTCCCTACACATACCACCTACTCGGTATCAATCGGCAAGCGCTTCTCAAGGTCAAACTTGTACCGATGAGGCAGAATGTGCAGTGTGGCGTTGCAAAGCGCGAGGGGTTCGTCTCTCAGGAGTTCGTTCACGTTGTTGTGCGTGATGTTTGCTACATCCACGACCGTCACTGCGCCATCGCCAATGACTTCTAGCTCTTTGCCGTTAATGGCGATCGCGGTGTTTTCGTCAATGCCAAAGCCTAAATGAACAGGCTGTTGAGCGATCGCGGAGAGCAAGCGTCCTAAGCGTCCTCGCTGAGCAAAGTGTTGATCAATCACGACACCGGGTAGAAAACCCATGCCCCGATCCATCCGAGCGACTTCCATGCGGGGATTGGTTTCCGACTCACCTTCAACGATCATCATATCGGGCATCATGGCAGCGCCAGCGCTAGTACCCGCAATGACAATGCCTTCAGCAAACCGTTTGTGTAGCAAGGCATCCAGTTCAGTATCTTTCAGGCATTCGGTAATGCGAGCCTGGTTGCCGCCTGTAAAAAACACGCCTGTTGCTTCTTGCGTCAGTTCCAGCGCCCTAGAGTCGCTTGCGTCTTCCCGCTTGGCTGTATCAACCACTTTGACCGACTCAACCCCTAAACGCTCGAAGACATTTATGTACGTCTCGCCGACTTCACCAGGAAGCCCTGTGGCAACGGTCATCACAACGATGCGAGCTTGCAGCCCACCCGCTCGACGCACAAATTCTCGCAGAATGATGCAATCCCCTTCTTTATCCTCTGCGCCGCCAATAATTACCAGTTGTCCGTGAGTTTCTGGAAGCGCCACGCTCTCCTGTGGTTCTGCTTTGTCATTTGGCGATGCCGCTACAACTGACCCTTCAGCATCCTGTACTGTCATACTGTCTCCAAACTCTAAGTAGATAATTTCTTAGTAGAGCATAGCGATCGCGGGCATTGTGTGAGCCGTTTGGTAGATTTTGATACAGAAGCTCTGAATAGCTAGCTCAAAAAGTTAGCTTGAAGCCGTAGAGGCTTTTTTCTTTGCCCTTCACTTAGGGGCGCTACCCATCTGTGATGTCTACGGCGGTCGATTTAGCTGCTGAACGTGCCTTGGACGGTTAAGACACCAGCAAGGGAACTATGCTGCAAACTAAAGGTGTTATTGACTTCATTTGCAGCATAATCCTTACTTCGATCGCTGTATTAGTTTGGCTAAAAACGTACGAGCACGGCTAAGCGGCAAAAGAGTCGGTTTGCCCTGACGCACAATCTGATAAGAATCAGAAAACTCACTGTCACCATGACCTGAAATTAAGTGGCTATGAAAGGCAGCATCAGCTAATTCGTGGACTTCTGTTCTCAAATCGTCACTTGTTTTGTCCTTCAATGGCTCGGTCGAAAAGGGTTCGTTTGACAAAGGCTTGTTCATAAAGTGATAACCTTCTGACAAGGTTTTGTGCATTTATAACCACTACGGTACTTTGTTTTACCCATCAAAGGCAGTATGTCTCTCAGTAGAGGCGATTTCACATTCGTACTAATGCACCGAACATCACACCCTTGGTAGAGGCTTGATCTGGAAGACTAGAGCTAAGGTCGTTAAGGCATAGCCAGGGTATCTCGTATGGTTTTAGATCAAAGCACTGATATGGTTCGTGTGAACGCCAGGACAACTGATGCGTTTGATATTTTTAATCTCAGGCATTACGGTGGTCCAAATCCTTATTTAGAAACAGCAGCAGCGGCATTTGACTTTGCACTGGTAAAAGAGAATCCGCCACGATCGCTGGATGAGTACGTTGCGGTGATTGGCGATCGCTATTCCCACTTGCTGGATGAAACCTACGACTCCTACGCGCATCTGTTTGCTCGTACCGTGTCAGAAGTGAGCAAACTTGAGATGGACTTACATCTGACGCGCTGGAGCATCAAGGCTGATGAGGTTCGTGCCAAAGTTGCCGTGCAGTCGTTGCATGGTCGCACCAGCCGAGCGATCGTCTACTGCGTGTGGGATTGGTTTGAAGCCATTACGCGCGATCGGCGCTTTTGGATCGAAGACCAGATCGAGGTGTTGCAAGGCTTCTTTCGCGATTCGGTTTATGGCGGTCCCACTGTTTACGCGTTGCTGCAAACTGCCTATGAACTGGGTATTCCAACCTTTTATCTGTGGGATGAGCGGTTGATGCAGTACGGCTACGGCAGAAAGCAGGTACGCGGCATTGCGACGACGTTTGACCACGATAGCCATATCGATTCCGACTTTACGACTGGTAAGGATGACTGCAAAGAATTTCTCAACACGCTTGGCTTTCCCATCCCTAAAGGCAGCATTGTTCACACGTTTGCCGAAGCGTTAGCGGCTGCAAAGTCGATCGGCTACCCCGTAGCGGTGAAGCCTGTTGTGGGACACAAAGGTATTGGTGTGACGGCTGATGTCAAGGACGCAGGTGATTTGGAACTAGCGTTCGATCGCGCCGTCGAAGCCGTTCCTGATGATCAGTCAATCCGCATCATTGTTGAAAAGAGCATTGCGGGTAAGGATTATCGCCTGCTGTGTGTGAATGGAAAGTTTGTTGCAGCAACCGAACGTCGTCCCGCTTCAGTTGTAGGCGACGGGAAGTCTACAGTTGGTGAACTGATCGATCGCGAAAACCGCACCCCTGCTCGTGTAGACACGCCCACTTCACCATTGGGCAAAATTAAGTCTGACGACGCAATGGAGCGCTACCTGGATGAACAAGGCTTAACCCTGAATAGCGTGCTGGAAGAGCACCGTACCGTTTACCTTCGGAAAGTTGCCAACCTTTCGGCAGGCGGCTTGAGCCTTGACGCAACCCGACAAATTCACCCAGACAATATTATTCTGGCGCAGGATATTGCTCAACACTTCCGCCTCACGTGCCTCGGCATTGATGTCATCTCTACCGACCTGTCAGCATCCTGGAGAGACGGCGGCTTGGGCATTATTGAAATTAACGCGGCTCCTGGCATCAACATGCACCTGAAGCCCGCGATCGGGGAAAGCGTCGATGTGCCTGCCCACATCTTAAAAACGTTCTTTGAAACGGGCACGGCTGCGCGTATTCCGACCATTACCTTTAATCGCGTCTCGGTGTCAGCACTGCAAGAAATTGTGGATCATATTTTGCTCCAGCATCCTCATTGGGCGATCGGGTCTGTCTGCCACGATGGCGTGTTCGTCAATCGTTCTGAAAAAAGCCTGCATCCTGACTACAATACGAATGTTCAGAATCTGTTACGAAACCCCAGACTGGATCTGCTGATGGCAGAGTACCGTGAAGAGGTGCTCGATCGTGACGGCATGTTCTATTACGGCAGTAACGTTGTTGTGCTGGACAATCCAACTGACACTGAGCTGATGCTAGCCCGCGATGTGTTTGACGACTCCACGGTTGTGATTAAGCAGAAAGACTCCGTTTCAGTGCATCAAAATGGCTTGATCGAGCAGTATACACTCGGTGAGAACGAGCCGTTTAGTCGAGTGTATTTGAAGGAAATGGCGACGATTTTGTGAGTGCATCGTTTGTCGGGGCGTGACCTGTAACGTCCCGACAAAATGACCTCTACCCCTATCCCTCTACAATGTTGGATGAACTCTCATTTAGCGGGCTGGGACTGTGGCGTTCAAAATTGGTTTGTTGGGTCTGGGAACCGTGGGAACAGGAACCGTGCAGATTTTGCTGAACCCAGCCCAGCGACATCCGTTGGTACAGGAGCTTGAGCTATATCGGGTGGGAGTACGATCGCCTGACAAACTGCGTACGGTGCACCTGCCATCTGCTTTAATCACCACCGATTTAGAGGCGATCGTCACTGATCCAGCGGTGGATATTGTGGTCGAGGTGATGGGTGGTTTAGAACCCGCACGCTCGCTCATGCTCAAAGCCATTGCCCACGGCAAGCATGTGGTGACGGCAAACAAGGCGGCGATCGCCCGCTATGGCGCTGAAATCTTTACGGCGGCTGAAGCAGCGGGCGTGTATGTCTTGCTAGAAGCGGCTGTTGGAGGCGGTATTCCGGTCATTGAACCATTGAAGCAATCTCTCTGTGCGAATCGTCTTTTGAGCGTGACAGGCATTATCAACGGTACAACCAACTACATCCTGTCGCGGATGCAGACGGAAGGCGGCGACTTTGCCGACATTCTGGCAGATGCTCAGAGGCTAGGCTATGCCGAAGCAGACCCAACCGCCGATGTGGATGGTCTGGATGCAGCAGACAAAATCGCGATTCTGGCATCGCTGGCATTTGGCGGACGCATCAAACTGCCCGAAGTCCACTGCGAAGGCATTCGGCAGGTGAGCGCAGCGGATATTGCCTACGCCGAGAAGCTGGGCTTTGTCATTAAGCTGCTGGCGACTGCCAAGCGAGAATCTCAGTCTCTTACAGAGGCTACAGAACAACTACAAATCCGAGTGCATCCGACGCTGGTGCCTAAGAATCATCCCCTTGCCAGCGTGAATGATGTGAACAACGCCATTCTCATTGAGGGTGACCCAATCGGGCAGGTGATGTTTTTTGGTCCTGGCGCGGGGGGTGGTCCTACTGCCAGTGCGATCGTGGCTGATATCTTGAACATTGCAGCCATTTTGAAGGTAGAGCGGGGCGCAATCGCACGATCGCACGCTACGCCATTGCTCGATCCGTTGCTTGCCTGTTCGCATCAGCATTACTGCACGATCGTCCCCATTGACGAGTTAGTCACTCGCTTTTATACCCGCTTTCTGACACACGACTCTCCCGGTGTCATTGGCAAGTTGGGCACCTGCTTTGGCAACCACAGCGTTAGTCTAGAATCGATCGTGCAAACCGGCTTGCGCGACAACCTGGCAGAAATTGTCGTGGTCACGCACCACGTTCGCGAAGGCAACTTCCGTACCGCACTCGATGAGATCCGAGCCATGGAGTCTGTCAGCAGTATCGCCAGCACACTGCGGGTTCTGTAGGGATGTTACATGTAACGTCCCTACAGATAGGAACATGCTTAGAGCCTTACCGTTCGTCTCTGTGCCCCGTTTACGTGCAAAAGTATGCCTGAGTTAGCCCAGATTTTGCTTTATCCGATTAAAGCTCTAGACGGAGTGGCAGTGGCGCAGACAACCCTGCTGGCGAGCGGAGCGCTGAAGCATGACCGCGAGTTCGCGATCGTCGATCTACAGGGCAAAGTGGTCAATGGCAAACGAACGCCAGCAGTGCATGGCATCCGCTCTCGCATTGACTTGCAGACCCGCACGATTACGCTCAGCCTGCAAGGGGAGGTGCAAGCCGCAACCCTGCATTTGGACGATGAACGGCTGGCATTAGAAACATGGTTAAGCGACTACTTTGGCTTTGCCGTCAAGCTGGTGCAGAATGTTCAAGTTGGGTTTCCAGACGATACAGATGCTCCCGGTCCAACCGTGATCAGCACGGGAACGCTGCAAGCGATCGCAGACTGGTTTGCACTGAGCCTGGAAGAAACGCGCCGCCGCTTTCGATCGAACCTGGAGCTTTCTAGTGTGGAGCCATTCTGGGAGGATCGGTTGTTTCAGGAGGGCGATCGCACCGTGCCATTCCAGCTTGGTGCTGTGCAGTTTGCAGGCGTTAACCCTTGCCAGCGTTGCGTCGTTGTCACCCGCGACCCCATAATGGGAGAGAGCTTGCCTGGGTTTCAGAAAACCTTCGTCGCCAAACGCAAAGAAACCCTGCCAACTTGGACAGAGGGATCGCGCTTCAACCACTTTTTCAGGTTGGCGGTGAACACACGCACCCTGACATCGCAAGCAGGAAAGATGCTGCGGCTCGGTGACCAGGTGACATTGAGCTAGAGCGGTTTGTCAAGGCAAGGAAAACCCTGTGCGCTTTTCCACGTAGTCCAGAATTGTTTGATAGGAGTCAGGATCACTTTGCTGGTTGACGACGATCGTGGTGTTGCCATCTAGTAAAGCGAACGAAACTCTTGCATTTGGCACATAGCAGAACGCTGTGACTCGATCCAGGTCGATCACATAAGTATTGCGCTCGTAGTTAAGCTTGATCCAGTAAGCCACGCGATCTCAAATGCTCAAGACTAGCGTAACCTTATCACCCCTTTGAGTGTGGCACCAGCGCTAGTTGTACTGCACCTCCTATGCCTTGCGCTGTTTCACCGACTGAGGAGGGCAGCGAAGAAGACAAGAGAGGCAATAAAAGCGATCGCATGACGGCTTCACTCAGCGCGTAGTTCTCCAAACCAAAAGCTGTCAACAGCGTTCAACCGACCGCTCCACCAGATTAGTAGAGCTAGATGATGGCAATTGAATCATTGCCTCCCGCTTGCTAGCGTGCAAAATTGTGAGACCGATAACGTTGCCAGTATCGTCATAGCGAACCAGTACATTGTCATCTCTAAGCTCACTATCATCGGCTGATTGAGCAGGATTTTGAAAGTTGATGTATGCCACATCTCCGTCCGCATCGTAAGACAAATAGAAATCTCTTTGAGGAATGTTTTTGAAGCCTGAGGCTAACTTTACATACTGAGCAAGATCATTTTTTTCTAGGGGCATAGCTGTTTCCTCTTAGCTAAATACTCTTGACGACGGGTAGTAAAGGCTGTAATTACAAAGCCATCTTCAGCAAGTTCTCGATAAGCAACTAAGTAGGGAGGCACAATTATTTGTAGGATGGGTTAGCGATAGCGTAACCCATGCGGGCGTTGGGTTTCATGCTTCAACCCAACCTACGTCTATCTTAGATTTAATTCCACCCACCTACTTACAAGCCATTTGTTTTGAGAAACCTCGGAAACAGCCAGAAGCTCTCCTTGATCCCCTTCTAGCACACGGTTGGGACTGGCAATCGTTTCTAGAACGTTTGCTTTGTATGGAGCAAGTTCTGGATGCTCTGACAAAACATGATTCCAGCGCTCCTCTGGCAAACGAATCGGCACGCCGTTCAGAGAAAGAGCGAACCCTAGCATTGTTATCGATCAGAAATCTCATCATCTCGGTCTCCTCTTAATATAAGCGGATGACCTCATTACAGGAAAGCTAACCTCACTCTACGAAACATCTTTGTTTACTGTTAGAGAGTAGCTCTGGATGCGATCGCTCTAGTTCAGCGCCACACCCACAGGCTCTGAAACTGGTGTCTTTTCGCTGGCTGAGGTGTTGCCATTCGTCATGTTCGGTGAGAATGCCAACGCTGCCTGGATGAACCCTTTGAACAGGGGATGGGGCGCGCTGGGGCGAGATTGAAATTCGGGATGGAACTGAGTGGCTATAAAGAAAGGATGGCTGGGTAATTCAACGATTTCGACCAGGCGACCATCCGGTGAGGTGCCGCTGACCACATAGCCCGTTTCGATCAGCAGACTGCGATAGGCATTATTAAACTCGTAGCGGTGGCGATGCCGTTCGTAGATGACTTCTTCTTGGTAAAGGCTGAAGGCGAGAGTATTGGATGACAGTCGGCAGGGGTACAACCCCAAGCGCATGGTGCCGCCTAAATCGACGACATCCTGCTGTTCGGGTAACAGGTTAATGACGAGGTTGCTGGCTTCGGGGGCAAACTCAGCGCTGTGGGCATCAGGCAAACCAGCGACATGGCGTGCCCATTCAATGACAAGGCACTGCATCCCCAAGCAAAGACCGAGGTAAGGAATCTGGTGCGATCGGGCATACTCGATCGCCGCAATCTTGCCATCGATCCCGCGAATGCCAAACCCACCGGGCACAATAACGCCATGCACACCGTCTAGATGATTTGCCGCGTCCTGGTCTTGGAGGTCTTCGGCGTTGACCCAGCGGATGTTGAGGTCGGTGTCGAGTGCGATCGCGGCATGACGCAGCGCTTCCATCACAGAGAGATAGGCATCGCTCAGGCGGACGTATTTGCCCACGATCGCAATTTCGACCACCCCTTTCGGACTGTAGAGGCGATCGACGAGCGTTGCCCACTGTGTGAGATCGGGCTGGCGTTGCTCTAGTTGCAGTAGCTCCAGTGCCTGGTGTGCCAAGCCTTCCCGTTCCAGATTTAGCGGCACTTCGTAGATACTTCTCGCATCCTGAGAGGTCACCACGCATTCCACCGGGACATCGCAAAACCCCGACATTTTTTCTTTGAGTCCTGGCGGCAAGGGTCGATCGCTACGGCACACAAGAATGTCGGGTTGAATGCCGATCGATCGCAGTTCCTTTACCGAATGCTGCGTGGGCTTTGTTTTCATCTCACCAGCGGCGGGAATCCAGGGCACCAGTGTCACATGCATGTACAGCACATTCTGCCGCCCTACGTCTTTGCGAAACTGGCGAATGGCTTCGAGAAACGGCAGCGACTCAATATCGCCCACTGTGCCACCGATTTCAGTGATCACCACATCGGGATTCGTATTTTTAGCCACGCGCCGCACCCGTTCTTTAATCTCATTGGTGATGTGCGGAATCACCTGTACGGTGCCGCCGTCATAGTCACCCCGACGCTCTTTGTTCAGCACTGCCTGGTAGATCGAGCCTGTTGTCACGCTGTTGAGCCGCGACATGGATGTATCGGTGAAGCGTTCGTAGTGCCCCAAGTCCAGATCGGTTTCAGCACCATCTTCGGTGACGAACACTTCCCCATGCTGAAAGGGACTCATCGTTCCCGGATCGACGTTAATGTAAGGATCGAGCTTCAAAATCGAAACAGAGTACTGACGCGACTTGAGCAACCGCCCTAAACTAGCTGCTACAATCCCTTTGCCGATGCTGGAGACCACACCGCCCGTTACAAATACAAACTTAGTAGCCATAGAATTAGGGAAAGTTGCCTGTAGTATCCAATTTATTCTGCCACAAGGACATGGAGTAGCGATGGGGGATGCTGTTTAGCGATCGGCTAGAAAGGCAGGTTGACAGTCGATCGCTGACTCAAATCCAATGACTTTGCTGTTTAATATCCTCTATGCAAAAGACTCTCATCAGTGTTGGCTTCATCCTTTTGATTGGGGCAGTTTACGGTGAAGCGGCAACACCCAAGCCTGAGAAAGTGCCGCCAGCAGGTAGCATTCCCTCAGCCAAGCCAGCAGGTGCAGATGCTTTGACCGGTACAGGTGCGCGGACACTGACCAAACCAGCGGGTGCGGGCGCACTTGTGCAAAAGTGGCAAACCTTTCAAGCACCAGGGGTAGAGCTATCGCTACCAGAAAATTATCGGGGGGGCAGTCCCAACACCACAGGCTTACAGACGCTAATCAAGGGCATTCGATCGCTCGGATCAGACTACGAGCAAATTGCCAGCCTGGTAGAGCAAAATCCCAGCACCTTCTTGCTGATTGCCGTAGACCCCAAACCCGATCGGACGGGTGGCGTAACGAATGTTGTTATCAGTGCCGTTAAAGTGCCTGAAACCATCACCGTTGATGCTTATATCGATGCAGCCGTGCAGTCCTTGCCTACGCCGCTACGGACGATCGAGCGCAAAACGGTACAAGTAGGGCAAACTCCAGCCGGACGATTGGTGACGGAAGCCAGCGTGCCGTCAAGCAACGCCCAGTCCGATGCGTTGCGACAATTGATTTACGTGATTAAGCGGGGTACAACTCTGTGGACAGTCGCTTACTCAACCAGAGCAGGCGATTATCAGCAGCGGTTAGCCATGTTTGAGCAAAGCATCCAGTCCTTTAAGGTGCAGAGTGATCAGAAGCTAGATGGCAGTCCAGCAGGTGGTAACAGCCCAACAGTGCAGAAAAAGCCAGCGAATACCCTACCTGTAGAAAACAAAAAGCCTGTGCCAACGCAGCCGATCGGGGACAAAAAGCCCAAGCCTGCATCCATGCAAAACCAGAAGCCCGACACCCAACCCGCTGCTCCCAAACAGTCGAGCAATCCTTAGGATCGTGGATTAAATAAAACCGACAAATTGTTCGTAGGTAGGGGCGCACGGCTGTGCGCCCCTACGGAAAACGCCGAGGTTATTAAATTCTTGTTCCTTAGAATGTGATGGTTTAAGTGTGATGGGTTAGCGTAAGGTGCTTCGTCGTACCATGCTTTTGCCAATCAGATTTCTAACTCAGAAAACTCAGAGCAAGCCGATAGTATCGCTACCGACTCATATCGATTCGCAGCGCCGATCGCTACAATAAGGAAGATGCTAAGGATTATAGGAGCGCGCGGTCTTCATGCCAGGTCAACTCTTGCTAGTGGATGATGAACCAGGCTTGCGGGAAGCGGTGCAGGCGTACCTGGAAGACAGTGGGTTTGCTGTCAATGCTGCCAGCAATGCGACTGAAGGGTTAGCACTGGCGCGGCAACAGCATCCTGATTTGGTGATCACCGACATTATGATGCCCCAAGTTGATGGCTACCAGTTTCTCAAGCAGTTGCGCGAAGAGCCACAGTTCAAGACCTTACCTGTAGTGTTTTTGACGGCTAAAGGCATGACTGCCGATCGCATTCAGGGCTATAACGCAGGCGCAGATGCCTACCTGTCGAAACCGTTTGACCCCGATGAACTGGTGGCGATCGTCACTAACTTGCTGCAAAAGCGTGACGCTGTGAATGCCGCAGGTGAAGGCGAACCGCGCAATATTGATGATGTCATCCGCGAAATCGAAGAAATTAAGCGGCTGCTAACCAAGGGAGGCACGATCGCCCAGTTGCCAAACACCATCCAAATTGACTTCACTCCACGCGAACAGAGCGTTCTCAATCTCGTTGTGGATGGCTTGATGAACAAAGAAATTGCCCGTCGTCTCGAAACCAGCGTCCGCAACGTCGAAAAATACGTCAGTCGCCTCTTCAGCAAAACAGGCACCAGCAGCCGTACAGAATTAGTGCGCTACGCGTTGGAACATGGGCTGCTTAAGGAGTAGGGAGTAGGGGAAGGCTAAAGGCTACAAGCATGTGGTTACTTCTCTCTCCTCACTCCTTACCCCTCTCTCCTCACTCCTTACCCCTCTCTTCTCTCTCCGCCCGCGCCAAGACAATCAGCCCTTGCACCCGAATCCCGTGGCGACGAAGCGTTTGGGCAGCAGAGCGAGCGGTTGCGCCAGTGGTGTAAATATCGTCAAGCAAGAGAACCGGGCTGCGGGGAGGGCGCTTACGAAAGGCACTGCCGAGGCTAAAAGCATCTGCCAGATTTTGTGCTCGATCGCCTGCCGAAAGCTGAAACTGGGCAGTTGTTTCTCGCGATCGCGCCAATCCATGCGCTTGGAGCGGCAGCCGCGTTTGCTCACAGAAATGCTCTGCTAGCAACTCCGCCTGGTTGAAGCCACGTTGCTGTCGTTTGCTGGCGTGCATAGGAATCGGTACGACGGTAAACGGTGTGGCGCGATCGGACGTACTCAACCAGGAACTAGCCAGCCAACGCGCGAGGGGGCGCGCCAAGTAGGGTTTATTTTCATATTTGAACGCAGCGATCGTGCGTCGTAGTGCGCCGCCGTAGCAGCCCCAAGCAAAAACTGGCACTTGTTCCTGCTGCACCCATCCAGGTTTAGAAATCTGACACCGTTGAATTTGACGCTGACAGTCCTGACAAAAAGCGTCTGGTGTCGTCCGTTGGCAAAGGGGGCACTGAGCCTGCAAGAGCAGAGCCGATAACCCGTGTAAGGGCTTGCTAAAGCGGTTCATGATCAAGGACAGCCTGAAACTGTAAGTCTTTGGTCAAGCACACAGCCGTTGCAAGGTAAAAGGCAAACAGCCCTGCGCGGACTCCATAAGCGACGTAAATGTGCGTGACTGAAGCAGGCACTCAAACCAGGAACGAACCAGCCCACCCATTGCTTTTCAAACATCTTTAAACTTTAGTAGTATCAATTTGTGCCAAGAGAAACTTATGCCAAGAGAAACATGACGTTTGTGGCTAAAGTGTGCCCAACTAGGAATACTGTTTATACTGCTACACCTGAAGGAGTAAGCATTGCCGCCCCGCTGGTCTAACGTTGACTCTCTGCCATTGCTTGAGCCGCTGATTGCCCAATTAACCGTCAAGCCCGATCGCTCAACGTGGGTGCGGTATAGCGTGGCGCTACTGTCGGTACTGTTGGCATTGCTGCTGATGCTGCTGCTCGATCGGTGGGTGCCAATGCGGCACTCTCCGTTTTTGCTTTTTTTTGCTGCGGTAATGGTCAGTGCCTGGTGTGGCGGGCTAGGGGCAGGATTGTGTGCCACGGCACTTGCCGCTCTAGCATCAGCTTATTTTTTTCTGCCTCCGGTTGATGACCTCACCCTAGCCAACACGGCTGATTGGGTCAGACTGGGCTTGTTCCTTGCCATCGCGCTGCTGATCACTGCCCTCAGTTCTGTGCGACGGCAATTGGTGAGAGCGCTCCGGCGCGAACGAGACTTGATTGCAGCGATCGTGGGTACAGCGGGTAGCTTGATTCTGGTGCTCGATCGTCACGGTCGCATCGTTCAGTTCAATCACGCCTGTGAGCGACTGACAGGCTATACCTTCACAGAGGTGCGCGGCAAATATCCCTGGGATTTATTTCTACTGCCAGAAGAAATTGAATCTGTCAAACAGGTCTTTCAAGAGCTATGCGTGAGCGTTGCGCCCAATGAGTACGAGAATGATTGGCTTGCCAAAGACGGTAGCCGCCACGCGATCGCCTGGTCAAACAACGTCTTGCCCGATGAACGAGGAGCCGTATGCTGCGTGATCTGCACTGGGCTGGATATTACCGAACGCAAACAGGCAGAGCGATCGCTACAAGAAACCAACCAGGCACTACAAGCCTTAATTCAAGCCTCTCCTGTCGCCATTACGGTGCTCGATCGACGCGGCATTGTGAAACGGTGGAACCCAGCCGCAGAGACCATTTTTGGCTGGCAAGCCTCAGAAACCCTCGATCGCGTGATGCCCACAGTCCCCGCTGACAAGCAGACAGAATTTCTTGCCAATATCGCGGCTACGCTCAACGGTGATTTGCTTAACGGGATGGAGACGTATCGCCAGCGCAAAGATGGTTCGTTGATTTACGTTGGTCTGTGGACGGCAGTGCTGCGTGGCGCAACGGCTGAAGAGGACAGCATTATGTCGATCGTGGCAGATTTGAGCGAACGCAAGCAGGCAGAAGCAGCGCTGAAGCTGAGCGAGGAGCGTCTGACAAGTCTCGTCGAAGCCAACGTGATCGGTATTCTCTTCGGTGACATCAACGGAGGCATTAGCGAAGCCAATGATGAATTTCTCCGCACGGTTGCCTACTCACGCGAAGACCTCCAAGCAGGGCGATTGCAATGGACTAAAATTACGCCAGCAGAATATTTGCCGCTTGATGAAAAGGGTATTAGAGAAGCACAGTTAGGAGCGGGATGCATCCCTTACGAAAAGGAATATATTCGCAAGGATGGCAGCCGCGTTCCTGTTTTGATTGGGTTTGGGCTACTGGGTGAAGCGCGACAGCAGACGATTGCCTTCATTCTTGACCTGACCGAGCGCAAGCAGTTAGAGCAAACCTTACGGACTCAAGCTGAGCAACTCGCGCAAGCCAATCGCATGAAAGACGAGTTTCTTGCCGTCTTATCGCACGAGTTGCGAACACCGCTGAACTCGATTCTGAACTGGGCAAAGATGCTGCGAGCGCGACAGTTTGATGCTGCAACCACCGAACGGGCATTAGAAACGATCGAGCGTAACGCTCGACTACAAAAGCAATTAGTCGATGACATTCTTGATCTTTTAAGCATTACGCAGGGAAAAGTTTGCCTGCAACCGCGACCCGTGGATTTAGCGAGCATCGTCATAGCCGCAACTGATGCCATGCGTCCTGCTGCTGCTGCCAAGTCAATTACAATCAGCCAGTTGACCAGCTCCTTGCCAGCGGAACAAGCGGTAGCCTTTGTTGTTCTGGGTGACCTAAACCGCTTGCAGCAGGCAGTGTGGAACCTGCTTTCTAACGCGATCAAGTTCACTTTGGAGGGCGGGCGCGTCGATGTGCGATTGGCGATTGTCGACAAAACAGGAGGGTTTCGAGAGCAGACAGAAAGCAGGAGTCAGGAGTTAGGCATTAACGTTATTGGCTCCACCAGCGAAGCAGGCGGCAATGACGCTAAAGAAAGTCAGGCGTTGGCGTTGTTAGCTTCACCCGTAAAGCAGGGGGCAATCACGTTAGAAGGCGTTGACGATCAGGAGTCAGAAGCCAATGATCACGTAGCAGCTCAAGCGGCGATCGACCTGCAACGCCCTCATACGCATTACGCTCAACTTTCCATCACCGATACTGGTAGGGGGATTAGCGCTGATTTTCTCCCGTTTGTCTTCGATCGCTTTCGGCAGGCAGATTCATCCTCAACCCGTGCCGAAGGAGGCTTGGGGCTTGGTTTGGCGATCGTGCGTCAATTAGTGGAGCTACATGGCGGCACGATTCAAGCAGAGAGTCCAGGCTTGGGTCAGGGAGCGACCTTTGTGATTACGTTGCCATTGATGCCTAACCGTAAGGAGTAGGGGAGGGCAGCCGGTGGAAGGCGTTCTCGGTGAGTGGTTAGGGCTTGTTAAAAAATAAGTTCACACTTTTTGAGCGCCTACGTTTGCTGTTTGAGCCACCGCCTGACCGTAACATGGCTGACCGTGACTCCCAGCGGTGGGAAATCTGGGCTCCATTGCCTGCGGTCACGTCGCAACCACCGCTGCCCGCTGAGCGGGCAGCGGTGGGTTCGCTGGCAATCACCGTCTCAAGTAGAGCAATGATTTGAGGAGGTTTTTGCAACGGGTAAACGCCCACCACCCAGGGAGCGAAGCCGTCCGACTGCACGACTGGTTCAGCCCTCATCCAAGGCTCGTCGTCCCCGTCGGATCGTCTTCACATGCATTCCAGTCACTCAAGACCGCTGCTTTGGCCCTCCATGTCCTATTTTTTGGGCTTCCAGCGCCACCGACCAGCGACGTGGCTGTGCATCCAAGCGACTGAGCTAAAGATTCATTTGAAAAGGCCGTTCTTGAACGGGAGGCGCTTCGAAGGTCCGGCAAATGGGACATTGGCATGGAGGCCCTAATCGTTCGGACACAGCTCTAAAAATGCATCTCAAGGTTGAGTGCTCTTCTACCTAGAAAGTGTGAAGTTATTTCTTAACGCCCCCTAAGGATCGTGGATTAAATAAAACCGACAAATTGTTCGTAGGTAGGGGCGCACAGCCGTGCGCCCCTACGGAAAACGCCGAGGTGATTAAATTCTTGTTCCTAAGACATAAATACTGCAACATAGAAAGGTCGATGTGAAACGAGTCGAGATTAAGCTAACAGAAGGTGAGCAAACGGTATTGGAGCGGAGCGGGTCAGCACTCAAGGTGTGCGCAAGGTGCGGGAAGTGATTTGCGCCCAAAGCTTGTTGGCATTGGATCGAGGTCTCTTAGCTCAAATGATGAGTGAGGTGTTGGGCATTGAACGGACGCGGATTTGGCGCATTCGCCAACGGTATCTGGCAAGCGGTGTAGAAGGAACATTAACGGATCGCCCACGCTGTCAGCCTTGGCTGAAAGAGCGGTGGTGCCTTGGTTCTCTAATGCCTGCATAGCGGCAACGGCTTTACAACCTGATTGACCTTTACCATCAACCCTATAATCCGAAACAGCCTGTGGTTTGTGTGGATGAGAAAAGCAAGCAACTGTTAGCCTGCCTGCGCCCAACGCTCCCACTCAAGCCAGGTGCGGGTCAGCAAAGAAGACAGTGAAGATGAGCGCCGGGGCACACGTAATCTTTTTGTAGCGGTTGAACCAAAAGGAGGCTGGCGCTTGACCCAAGTCACTTAGCGACGCTGCAAAGCTGATTTTGTCGAGTTCATCGAGTGTCTGCTCACCACTCACTAGGCCCAAGCCGAGACGGTTCATCTAGTGCTGGATAAGCTCAACATCCATTTTGCTAAAGTCTCTGTCGATGTCTTAGGTCAACGCAAAGCCAACCGTCTACTCAAACGATTAGTCTTTCACTATACACCAAAGCATGGCAGTTGGTTGAACCTGGCAGAGGTTGAAATTAGCGTCCGAGTCGCCAATGTCTGCACCGCAGAATGCCTACTGAGGCAGAACTAACATCAGAAATTGAGGCTTAGCAGGTGGCTCGAAACACACAACGCACGACGATCTACTGGCAGTTGACCAAACAAGCAATTGACAAGAAATTAGGCAGACGTGCTGTTGCATAACTTGTGCCGCATAACACTAGTGGACTGTCAAGCTTAAAATTGTGTGTAGTCAAATTTTGTAAGCGTTTGCTAGAGATGCTTTCAAAGGCAGTCTACGCACAAAATCAAAACTGACAAACCACTAGCAGCGATACCGCCCTTATCACAATGAGTTCTGAACAGTCGATCGTTACTGCTAATGAAGCGTTTTATCGAGCCTTCGAGAAAAAAGATCTTGAGGCAATGACGGCTGTGTGGTCACAGGGTATCAACAGCCTTTGCATTCATCCGGGACGAAGCGCGATTCGCGGGTGGGATGGGATTCGATCGTCCTGGGAAGCGATTTTTCAGAACACCAGCTACCTGGAAATTGAAACAGACATTGTTCGAGTGGAGGTGAATGGGGATCTTGCCTACGTTGTGCTAGTGGAAACGGTGCTGCAAGTGACAGGTAAGCGTCAGAGCAAGGCACAATCAGCCGCAACGAACATTTTTGAGCGTATGGGGCAGCAATGGTATCTGGTGCATCATCACGGCAGTCCGCTGCTGGGCTGATGTTGTGTGGCTTGGCAGGCAGACCAGAAATGTGAACATCGTACAAATTTGGTGGTGGCGATGCCTGCCTTTGATCTCAGTGCGTATCAGTGGCACGATCGCCTGCTGCTGCTTTTCACGCCCTCTAGAGACTACGCCACCTACACAATACAGAAATTGATTGTGCCTTCTCACTCCTCACTTCCCATTCAAAACTCTCTTACCGATGGCTTGCCGTCTTTCACTTCACCGACCATGACGATGCTAGCAACGCCGATAAAGAGACCATTTTCGAGTACGCCGGGAATGTTGTTGAGAGTTTTTTCCAGTTCGGCGGGGTTGTCGATGCCGTTGTCAAATTTCACGTCGATGACAAAGTTGCCCTGATCGGTGATGACTGGACCCGCTTTTTTCACACCCATACGGAGTTGGGGTTTGCCGCCCAGTGCTGCGATCGCCTTCATCACAGGACTCATCGCCATTGGCACCACTTCTACAGGCAGCAGAAACGTCGTGCCAAGCTTGTCAACTAACTTACCGCTATCCACCACGACAATGAACTGATCGGCAAACGCATCAACAATCTTCTCTTGCGTATGAGCGGCTCCACCCCCTTTGATCAGGTTCTTCTGCGGATCGACTTCATCAGCGCCATCGATCGCGATATCAATGCGATCGACTTGATCCAGGGTTGTGAGAGGAATGCCGTATTCCTTTGCCAGCACGATCGCCTGAAACGATGTACTTACGCCCTTAATGTCTTTTAGATCACCGCTTTTGAGGCGATCGCCCAACGACTGAATCGCAAAGGCTGTCGTTGACCCGGTGCCTAGTCCTACAATGGAACCTGACTGCACTCGTGCCGCCGCTGCCGCTCCAACCTGCTTTTTTGACTGTATTGTGGGGTCAAGTTCAGTGCTCATAGCAACGTTGTTTTAGGGTGAGGAGTAAGGGGTGAGGAGTAAGGGGTGAGCGTTAAAGAAACAGGAGCATCGCAAAACTTAGCGTGAGTTAGAGGGCAATCTAGCGCTGAAGCGTTTCGATCGAAGTCGGATCAGCTTACACCCCTCACCCCTCACCTCCCCAAGCAAGTCTACTATCGATGGGCGATCTTCCTATGAGTTGGCACGAAGATTTTTCTGAGGCAGACTATCAACACTACTGGAACCTGTTGCCTGAGGCGCGCCATGAACTGCTGACAGATGAGCAAAGTGCCGAGTCGTTAAGGGCATTGTTGCTGTATCAGCAGGGACGACAAGCGTTGGATAGCAATGATGTGCATACGGCGATCGCGTGCTTTGTGGAAGTGCTGGCGCTCAAACCAGGCTGGCATGATGTCTGGGCAGGGCACGCCGTTGCGCTACTCAAAGCACGCGAAAACGAGGGCGCGATCGCCAGTTGCGTGCGGGCGCTGGAACTGGAACCAAACAATGCTGAAGCCTGGAGTCTTCAAGGCGTGGCGCTTTATCGCTTGGGACGGTTTGAAGCCGCTGCTAATAGTTGCGATCGTGCCCTGGAGCTAAAACCCGACGATTATCAAGCATGGAGTACGCTCAGCGATGCCCTCAACCATCAAGGGCGCTATACAGAAGCCGTGGTTAGCTACGACAGGGCATTGACACTAAAACCCGATGAGCCGTCGCTTTGGGGCAACCGAGGTACAGCACTGCAAAAGCTCGGTCGTTACGAGGAAGCCATTGCTAGCTATGACAAACTCTTGCAAGCAGAGCCAAAACGTTACGAACTCTGGCACCAACGTGGGCTGGCGCTGCGAAAGTTGCGCCGCTTTGATGCTGCGATCGCCAGCTTTGACGAAGCACTCACCCTTCAGTCCGCTTTCTACCCAGCGACCCGCAGCAAACTGTTCCTTCTGCTTCAAACCGGACAACTGTTGCGCTATGTCATGGGCAGAAAAACGTTGGTCGAACAGGGAAAAGTGACCAACGACTTGCGAAATGTCTTTGATTCCGTGGTGAAAACGAAGCTGCCAACGCTAGTGGTCATTGCGCTGGTAGTGCTTTCCAGCACGCATAGCCGCATCACCGCGCTGGCGATCGCAGGAATTTTTCTCCTCATTGCGTCGATCAGCGATCTCATTTCAGAAGCACAAAAGTAGCTAACCCCTTTTGGGCAGCGATCGTTGCTTACAGCGATTCAAACTGACCGGTAAAGCCATCCAGCGTCATGCATTCCTCTTGCAGCGCTTCAGCATCGCTCACATCGTCTAGCTCAAAGGTCATAACGCGTCGCTCATCGTCTTTCATCTTTTTGGTCGAAAGCGGTTTAGCCGCATATTTCGCTACGATCGCATTAAACGCGGTCGCCTCTTTACGCCAACTTTCAGCAGAGCAATAAATCGTTACAAGCCACATTTTAGTTTATTTGCTGATTGTAATAGTGATAGTAGATGATCGTCTGACTCACTTTTCCAGAACTTTTTTAACCGCTTTCATTCAGTCAGGTGGCGCGTCAAGCTGCAAAATGCTTTTTGATCATTTTTGCCCACTCAAAGAGCTTTTTGCCATAAATCCTGGCATCAAGGCTCAGACAAGACTCAAAGCGATCGCGGTTCAACTCCCAAATACCGTTCCAGTAAAGAATTTTGACGATGGTTTGTCAGCGCTCTCGGTCGCGATCGGCTGTGCTAGATTGAGCGTAGTCTTTTGCAGTCTCTCTTTAGCTCAGTCCTATGGCAGTCACGAAACGTGGACTTGTTCTCGCCTCAACAGCAGTCGCAGTTAGTGCAGTCACCATCACGGGCGCTGGCATTCAACTCTCTCAAGGGCAAGCCTTCTTTCAAGAAAGCCCTAAGGGTCTCATTGATGGCGTTTGGCAAATCATCGATCGCACCTATGTCGATAACACCTTTAATAAAGTCGATTGGAAGGCGACACGCACCGAGTATCTAAACAAACCCTACGCTAATAAAGAAGAGGCTTACAAAGCGGTGCGTGAAATGCTCAAAAAACTGGGCGACCCGTACACTCGCTTTATGGACCCGCAAGAGTACAAGAATATGCAGATTGACATTTCTGGGGAACTCACTGGGGTCGGTATTCAGCTTGCAGCCGATGAAAAAACGAAAAAGCTGACGGTCATCGCGCCGATCGAAGATTCGCCTGCCTTTACAGCGGGCATTTTGGCAAAAGACATTATTACCCAGATTGATGCCCAAACCACCGAAGGCATGGAGCTAAACAAAGCGGTATCGCTGATTCGAGGTACTCCTGGAACCAGCGTCAAGCTGACCGTTCAGCGCGGTGACAAGCAGCTAAGCTATCAGCTTAAGCGGGCAAAAATTGAGATCCATCCTGTCCGTTCTAGTTATCAAAAGGACGCGGCTCAAGGTGGCGTTGGTTACATTCGCTTGGTGCAGTTCAGCGCCAATGCGCCTGCTGATATGAAGAGTGCGATCCAGAAACTAGAGAAGCAAAACGTTAGCGGTTACATTCTCGACCTGCGGTCTAACCCTGGTGGGCTGCTGTTTACGAGTATTGAAATTGCGCGGATGTGGCTAAAGCAAGGTGCCATTGTTTCTACCGTTTATCGTCAAGGCAAGAAAGAGCCTGAGCAAGCAAATAACCGCGCACTCACTGATAAACCTCTAGTGGTCTTGGTTGATGGCGGGTCTGCTAGCGCCAGCGAAATTCTCTCGGGGGCTTTGCAGGATAATAAACGTGCCGTATTGGTTGGCACCAAAACCTTTGGTAAAGGCTTGGTGCAATCAGTTAGTGAGTTAGGCGATGGCTCTGGCTTAGCGGTCACGATCGCCAAATATTTGACACCAAACGGTCGCGATATCAACAAGCATGGCATTGACCCAGATATTGAAATCAAGCTCTCTGATGCCCAACGGCAAGAGCTGAGTGGCGATCGCGAAAAGATTGGCACCGCTGCTGATTTGCAGTACGCCAAAGCCCTCGAAATCTTGACTCAACGCATCAAGGCGCAACAGCCTACTGCGCCCAAATCTTGAGGGCGTTTAACGGCTGGTCGCAGTCGGTCATGCTTAAAAGCAGCGTCAGGCATTACCGTGCTAAATCTGTTCCAGCAACCTTTGGCTTTTTCAGTGGTTTGCCCTCTTTCGATCGCCCAGGGGACTACCCATGTTACGCCTCACCGAAGTAAAACTCCCGCTAGATCACACTGAAGCCGATATCCAGTCCGCGATTCTCAAAAAGCTGCGCCTCACGCCAGACGATTTACTCCGCTATACCGTCTTCAAACGTAGCTTTGATGCCCGCAAGCGTGGTGCTGTGTCGCTTGTCTACATCCTGGATCTTGAGACACCCAAGCAACAAAAGCTCCTCCAGCGTTTTAAGAACGATCCGCATGTCGTGCCGACTCCCGACACGACCTATCGGTATGTCGCTCAGGCACCGTCCCGCCTCGAAACGCGCCCTATTATTGTTGGCAATGGACCTTGCGGCATGTTTGCAGGCTTGCTGCTGGCACAAATGGGCTTTTGTCCGCTGATTCTAGAGCGAGGCAAGGCTGTACATGAGCGTTCTGTCGATACCTTCGGCTTTTGGAGTAAGGGAAAATTCAAGCCAGAATCCAACGCTCAATTTGGCGAAGGTGGTGCAGGCACGTTTTCTGATGGTAAGCTCTACAGCCGGATTAAAGATGCCAATCGACAGGGGCGCAAAGTGCTCACTGAGCTTGTGAATGCTGGCGCGGCTCCCGAAATCCTTTATATCAATAAGCCCCACATTGGCACTTATCGGCTTGTGAAAATCGTCGAGAAGCTGCGGCACACGATCGAGTCTCTGGGTGGGGAAATTCGCTTTCAAAGTCGAGTAGACACGCTCGACATTGAGCAGGGACAAGTACGCGGCGTAATCCTTGCCAACGGAGAATACATTCCCAGTGAGCATGTCATTGTGGCAGTTGGGCATAGCGCGCGCGATACCTTCGAGATGCTGCATCAACAGGGTGTTTATATTGAACCGAAGCCGTTTTCGATCGGTTTTCGAGTGGAGCATCCGCAAGCATTGATCGATCAATGCCGCCTGGGGGAGCAGGCTGGTCATCCCATGCTGGGTGCTGCCGACTATCAACTGGTGCACCATTGCTCAAATAAACGATCGGTCTACAGCTTCTGCATGTGTCCAGGCGGGCAGGTTGTTGCGGCAACGTCAGAAAGCGGGCGGGTTGCCACGAACGGGATGAGTCAGTACGAGCGCAGTGGCAAAAATGCAAACAGCGGCATCGTCGTTGGCATCACGCCAGAAGATTATCCAGGCAGTCCTCTGGCTGGAATCGAATTGCAGCGCCGCTTAGAGGAACGTGCGTTTGAGTTGGGTGGCGGCACTTATGAGGCTCCAGGTCAACTGATCGGCGATTTTCTCGCTCAACAGCCTTCGACTCAGTTGGGCAGCGTGAAGCCATCCTATCGACCGGGGGTTCGGTTAGGCGATTTGAGTTCAAGTTTGCCAGAGTACGCGATCGCAGCCATCCGTGAAGCCATCCCCGCCTTTGACCAACAAATCAAAGGCTTTGCCATGCCGGATGCTGTCCTTACGGGAGTAGAAACCCGCACATCATCACCCATCTGCATTAAGCGTGGCGCTGACTGCCAGAGTCTCAACACGAAAGGACTCTACCCAGCAGGCGAAGGCGCGGGATACGCAGGAGGCATCCTCTCTGCTGGGGTAGACGGCATTAAGGTAGCCGAGGCAGTTGCTCTGAGTCTCATGGGAACGGCAGGATGTAAGCGGTAGTGGTCTAGACAAATCGTTCCCACGCTGTAGGGACGTGAGATCTAAAGTCCCGACAGCGTGCCGCGCACACCTTTGAAACACACCCTTACTCTTCGTGCTCACTCGGATGCAGGTCGTCTTGTAGAACACCCGCCGCAATTAAATTGCCAGTGAGACGCTTTGCTACTTGGTCATGTCGATCGAACAACATTAGCAAACCTTGCTCTTCTAAATCACTAATGGTCTGCTTCACCACGGCGAATGGCTCTGCTTTATCTAATGGCATCGAAGGCTGATGAGGTTCGGAGTGAGTAAATTGACCCAAAGCCACGTTGGTATTAGCGGTTGGCGATGGTTGCTTGTGTGCTGCTACCGTGGCATCTCTATGGTCTGTACGGAATGTCGGCTTCACAAGCTGAACGGCATGAGCATTGGAGACATCAGCGTTAGAAAATGGTAACTGCATAGCATCCCCTTTTTAGATCGACTAGAAAAATAGTGTTTGCCTGCGTCACATGCGCCTTTGTGAAGTTAATGGACGAGCGGCGTTGATCGAAGCGTTGCAGAGAATGGGCAGGTGCGGCGATCGCGGGCAGCCAAACAATGCACCCGGATACTGTCATCATTGCTGCGATGACCATCGCCGCTAAGCCTGCTATCTGGTGCCGCCAGAAGCTAAGGATCGTGGATTAAATAAAACCGACAAATTGTTCGTAGGTAGGGGCGCACAGCCGTGCGCCCCTACGGAAAACGCCGAGGTGATTAAATTCTTGTTCCTAAGTGGTTGGTGCGAACAATCTCACAATCAATACAGGTACTTTCACGATGGAAAAAGAACAGTGGACTGTACGGCTTATGCACAAGTTAGCAATCGACTCCAAAAGCTGCAATCTTTATTAATAGAATCAGGCGATCGTTACATCTTTCTACATTCTTCTCAGCGATACCCGTAAATGGTGCAGCTACGTAGAGGATTCTCTAACGGAGAAGGAGACAGGACAACCTTAAAGTGGGTAGAACAAGGACGTAAGTTGCACTATGAGAACGGCAGCGCCTCTGCTTCCTAGTCTGAGGCGTAAGAAAACGATTCGATTGCGAAGAGATGATGAGGCTCCTATACTCCTGTCCTTGTCAACCTTTTGCGGCTCAGAGCAGTCTTAAGCCAGTAAGGGTGTTTCCGCGAACCGTTTCTCAGAGGGTGTTTGAAACGTCTCTGGCGGTTAAAACCGCGACTATAAAGACAAAGTCCGCCTACGCGGACTACAGCAAAGCTAAGAGGTTGTTACCTGCGGAGGCAGTTTATAGCCCTTCGGACGTGGCTGAGTGCAAGGCACTCGCTTCGTTGGCGCAGCCTTCTCCAAAGGAGTGGGAGTATTTAGGATCGTGGATTAAATAAAACCGACAAATTGTTTCGTAGTTAGGGGCGCACGGCTGTGCGCCCCTACGGAAAACGCTGAGGTTATTAAATTCTTGTTCTTTAGTCGTCGAGGCTACGAAGATGTGGACTTTTAAAGCATCCTCTTGTGAGCACAAAGATGGCTTCTATCCCTTGAGATCGTGGTTCTCGCTCTCCAACGAGTGTAATCAGCAGTTAGCTCTGTTGCGATCGAGCTTGACGCTATTCATTAGTCAGGGCTTGCTTCATCGATTCTTTATGGTAGTTATCAGGGTTTCCCGACTGCTGCTGAGAACACTGAAACAGGTGTTACCGATCGACTGCACAACGCAACTCATTCGCCTCGCGCTCATTCAGCCTTTCTCAGTAAGCATAAAGAGCAGCAATGCCGCAATACATCGTTGTTTCAAGTATTGAAAGTTCTGGCTGGCTTCAGCGTCTGATGATACCCCGGTTCGGCACTGGCTTCGATCACTCTAGTTGGGTCTGTTCCTTAGCCTTACATCGCTTCGCGTTGTCCAGCCTTTTTACGCCCCCCTGACCGCATGTGTCAATGAACGCTCAAATTTTCATTTCCGATATAACTAGAAACTAGAAACAACGCTGTGGAGCTTGCCTTAGATGCAGAATAACGGAAACAGTGAGCAACCTGTTCTGATCGTGGCTGGAATGCATCGATCGGGTACGTCTTTAACAGCATCGCTTCTGCAAAGTGCAGGCTTGGATATTGGTCGGCAACTTTTAGAAGGAAATTTTAGTAATGTGAAAGGGCATTTTGAAAACCTTGATTTTTTCAATTTTCACCGCGAAGCTCTATTTTCGATCGGTCTCAATGATGGTTGGACAGCAGAGAGAACCGTTCACGTTCCTGAATACTACGTTGATAAAGCAAAAACACTAATCCAGACAAACGCTTCATTGACAAAACCTTGGGGCTGGAAAGATCCTAGGACAACCCTTTTCTTAAATTTTTGGGGCGATTTTATTCCAACTGCGAAGTTTTTGTTGCTTTATCGATCGCCGTGGGAGGTCATTGACTCTCTCTACCGTAGGGGTGACATCACATTTCATCACAACCCCAAGTTTGCTCTAGACGTATGGACGAACTACAATCAAATCATTTTAGATTTTTACAATCGCTTTCCAGAAAAATGTTTGTTAGCTCACCTCAAGCAGGTTGTTGATCACCCTACTGCTTTTATTGAGTTGCTCAGCCAACGCTTAAGCATTCCGCTAAATTCTCCGGCAGAAAGTATATACGATGTCTCTCTCTTAAAAACAGAAACGTCTAGTTCTCAACGAGCAATGCTCATTCAGCGCTACTTCCCAGACGCTTATATGCTTTATCAGGAGCTTAATGCTGCCACAGGTTTTAGTGAGCATTCAACGCCTTTAAATCAGGAGTTGCTTTCACCAACCGCTTGGCTGCTCACAGACTGGTTGGATTTAAGATGCTTGCAGAAAAATATTAAAGATGAAGTGACTATGCTGAAGGATCAGCTTTTTCCTGCTCAAGAAGAGCTGGCAAAAGTTAATCAAAGAAATCAGTTACTTCAAACCGAAAATCGGACGCTTCAGGAAGAGAACTGCCTGCTTCAAAAAGACAAGGCTCAGCTCCTGGAGAGCAAAGAACACTTGAAGAATCAGTTTCAGTCCCAGCTTGACCATCAGCAAGCTGAAATTGCAGCGATGAAAACCAGCAAATTTTGGAGGCTGCGATCGCAATGGTTCAAACTTAAAGCGCTACTCCACCTTAAAGAGTGATGTGATGATGCGGCAAGACTAAAGAGTAGACAGAGAAAGACACAAAGTTGAGCTTGTGCATGAAAACGAACGGAGTGGTTATTTGGTTAACGGGACTAAGTGGTGCGGGTAAAACGACGATTGCGGAAACCTTAGAGCGCATCTTTTCGGCAAAGCAGCTTCAGGTTGAGCTGCTTGATGGTGATGTCATTCGCACTAACTTGTCTAAAGGACTTGGTTACACCAAAGAAGATCGGGATACCAACATTCGACGAGTGGGTTTTGTGGCGAATCTACTCAGCCGCAATGGTGTAATTGTCATTGTGGCAACCATTAGTCCCTATCGGTTGGTGCGGGATGAAATGAAGGCAATGATCCATCATTTTCTTGAGGTTTACATTAATGCTCCCCTCACAATCTGCGAATCACGCGATGTTAAGGGACTGTATGCAGCAGCACGGAAGGGGAAGATAAAAGCCTTTACAGGGATTGATGCTCCTTATGAAGCGCCCTTAACCCCTGATATCACTTGTTTTACCAATCGAGAAACTGTAGAAGAGAGCGTGACCAAAATCATGAACGCGCTGGAAGCTGGCGGTTTTGTCGATGAGATGAGGTCCGAATCGACAACGCCGCCTTACAAAGGCTTGAAGGGTTTACAGGCGCAGCAGCAAAAAGCATCTTAAGCTGTGGCTAACTCACCTTAACGTTCTAAGCCGGTTGGCACTTTCCAGCGCGGATTAAGCCGACGCGGCGGGCGATCGCTTCCTGCTGCGAGCCGTAAGGTCCCCAACGCTCTAGAGCCGGTGGCTCATCGACAGTCTTCTCCAGTTCAAGGTCATTTGCAGGCAGGATGCGGCATTGACTATTGTCTTGCTTCACGACATACCAGGCTTCGGTGCCCTTTGGAGACTCATCATTCATTAGACTCATTTAGCCTGTGTTGCAACATCAGCATGATAGGACAACTGTAGTTATGGGAAAACTGCTGTAGAGATGAGTGTCTGTTATTTTAGTGAAGACGCGTAGCGTAGACAAACAACGCCGTTGCCTGAGCAAACGTGGGTGCATCGCAACGGGCTGCCTGATTTGATCTTACACACGCTGTTTCGCTGCTCAGTCACCATCGCTACCAGCACCACTGCACGGGTCTTTAACAGAGTCCGTCGATCGCTCTTACCGCTCTAGGCTTTGTAGAGAAGTAGCATATGACAGAACCACAGCGTCCACCGAGTTCGCCACCGCCGCCACGTGTGCCACCCGCACCGCCGCCGCCTGCACGATCGGCTATCCACAACGGCAACACGATTGCTGCAACGCAACAGATGACCGCCGCCATGCCCGGTGCTGGAGCAAACCCGACCATGGTTTCTGCGATGCCAGCAGGGATACCAACGCCAACGATCGTTTCGGCTCAATCGGCTGGTGCACCGATGCCAACAATGGTATCCCCTCCTGCCCCTCCACCTGCTGTCGCTCAAACGATCGTGTCTGCACCTGCTGTCCCTCCCCCGCCTGCCGGACATCGCCCTGCCGCACCGCCAGCCATGCCTGCGAACTTGCGTAAGCCTAGCAATGGTTCTCCAACGCTGGCAGAAATTGTGCGTCATGCGTTTGACAAGGGCTATTCAGACGTTCATGCGGGTGTTGGCGAAGTGCCGCGCTTCCGTAACCGAGGCGAAATCGACCCAACTGACTGGCCCGTGACCGATCGCGAAACCTTTTATAGCTGGCTGCACGAAATCCTGAGTGAAGAAGATATTCGTGAGTTTGAAGAAACCCTGGATTTTGACGCGGCCACTCAGTACGAGTTTGCCCGCGTGCGGATCAATATCTTTGACTCCTTACATGGTCCAGCCATGGTGCTGCGGCTCATCCCACTCAAGATCTTGACGATGGAGCAGTTGAACCTGCCGCCTGTCTTTAAAGACGTTTGCCATTATCACAAGGGCTTAGTGCTGGTCACAGGGCCTACGGGTTCAGGTAAATCCACCACGATGGCAGCCATGATTGATTACATCAACAAGGAAATGCCAAAGCACATCATCACCATTGAAGACCCGATTGAATTTGTGCATAAGAGCCAAAAGGCGTTGATTAAGCACCGGGAAGTGGGCATTCACACCCGGAAGTTTGACAACGCGCTGAAAGCAGCCCTGCGGGAAGATCCAGATTTGATTTTGGTGGGTGAAATGCGGGATAAAGAAACCGTCAACACGGCTCTCAAAGCGGCTCAAACCGGACACCTTGTGATGGGAACGCTGCACACAAACAGCGCCGTTAAGACGATCGAGCGGATTCTCCAATTGTTTGAACCAGAGCAGCAGGAGCCGATTCGGATCTCACTAGCAGAGTCGATGGTTGCCGTCATTTCTCAAGGCTTGTGCCGGACGACCGATGGCAAACGCGCTGCGTTCCACGATATTCTGATTAACACAGATGCGATTAAAGATTTCATTCGACGGGGTGAAATTGAGGAGATTGAGCAAATCATTCCCCGATGCACGTTTGATGGCATGTGTACGATGAATCAGTCTCTCTACAAACTCTACGAAGCGGGACGGATCACAGAAGAGGTCGCTTTGGAGATGTCGCCGAAACCGAACGAAATGGCACAATCGCTAAGAGGGCGCGTGTAGCCAACTAGAGGAAAAGACGTTGCATTCAGATTCTGATCCTGCCGCTGGTGTGTTTAAAGGGATTGCTCTCTTCACACCCGGAGGCGGTCTAGTTTACGGCATAGACTATAAAAAGCAAGAACGCTGGCATCTGCATCTTTGCATTGCGCTGCGAAACCTGTTGGGCTTGTCTGAACCACCTCACTTTCTGGTGCCGTGCTATACCGCCACGGTCGATCGCTGGCTTAATCCTCGGACGCAGCAGTTGCAGACAGTCGCTGAAGCATCCCCGTTAGTGCTCAGATATCAGACCCTACTGAATGCCGTCTTTGGTACTGACGATCTCACCTGGCAGCCAGCAGCCTTGAAAGAGGGCGTGTGTGATGCAGTGGTTTTATCGACTTACCGTCAACAGTTTCCCCAACTTTGGGAGCCACACGATTTGGTGGTGCGGTATGACCAGACGGAGCCTTATGCCCAGCTACAACCAGGAACACCGATCGCATCGGTAGAGCCTTCGTTATCCTATCCAGAGGCGAAAGGCTACGTGTTGCGGCTCTTTGTTTCTGGTCACAGCATCGCCACAGAGCGGACGCTGCAAACCTTGCATCGTCTATTGGAAGAGTCCCTCAGCCACCCATACACGCTTAAAATTATTGATGTGTCGCAGCATCCTGACCAGGCAGAGCTTAATCAAGTTTCGGCAACGCCAACGTTGGTAAAAGTGTGGCCCCGTCCGTTACGCCGCATTGTGGGCGATTTGGATAACGTTGAACAGTTACTACGCCTTTTTGGATCGGAATGAGGTTTAAAAGAGAGGGGATGGGGATAAGTTTTGAGTTTTGAGTTTTTGGGGTTGTCAGGTTTCAGCCGCCAGTTTCCTCTTAACAACTAACAGTTAGCAACTCCTTGTACCTTCTAAAGCTTCAGTTCCTTGTCACAATAGGAGATGTTGTCGCGTTTCTTGTAGCTTGTGGTGACTGTAACGGTTGAAGAGATTCTCGATCGCGCCCTGGAAGGACACGAGTTGTCGCGGGACGACGGGGTGGTTTTGCTGGAGGCGCGATCGTCGGAGGCGATCGACCACATTCGTAAGACGGCAGATCAACTCCGACAACAGCAGTCGGGCGATGTCGTCTCCTACGTGATTAACCGCAATATTAATTTCACCAATATCTGTGAGCAGCACTGTAGCTTCTGTGCGTTCCGACGCGATGAGGGTGATGAAGGCGCGTACTGGCTCGATCTGGAGCAAATGCTGGAGAAGGCGACGGATGCTGTAAAGCGGGGTGCAACTGAGCTTTGTATGCAGGGTGGTTTGAATCCAAAGGCAACGCTCAACGGTTCATCGCTGTCTTACTACTTACGGATTGTGGAAACGCTGAAGGATAAATTTCCCCAATTGCATCTGCACGCCTTTTCGCCTCAAGAAGTACAGTTCATTGCCAGAGAGGATGGCTTGAGCTACGCAACAGTGATTGCGGCTTTACGGGATGGGGGAGTCGATTCGCTACCCGGAACGGCGGCAGAAGTGCTGGATGATGACGTGCGACATATCCTATGTCCTGAGAAAATTGATACGGCGACGTGGCTAGAGATTGTAGGTCTTGCACACCAACAAGGTTTGCATACTACCAGTACGATGCTGTCGGGTCACATTGAAACACCAGAACAGCAGATGCGACATTTGGACTTGTTGCGATCGCTCCAGCAATCTTCCTTAGCGAAGGGCTACCCCGGCATCACGGAATTTATCTTGCTGCCGTTCGTTGGGCAAGAAGCGCCCAAACCGTTACGTCGCCGAGTAGGACGCGATCAACCTGTCCTTGCTGATGCCCTGTTGCTGATGGCAGTTGCCCGCATTTTTCTGGGGCGCTGGATTCCTAATCACCAGCCCAGTTGGGTCAAGCTTGGCTTAGCGGGCGCAACCGAAGCCCTGACCTGGGGCTGCAATGACCTCGGCGGCACACTGATGGAAGAACACATCACTACAATGGCAGGCGCACAGGGGGGGACGTGCATGGAGGTGGAAACGTTGGTGGAGGCGATCGCGTCGCTCGATCGTCCCTATCGGCAGCGGGATACGTTGTATGGAGTTGTGTAGAAGGCAGAAGGCAGAGGAATAAGTTAGATTTCATGCCTGACTCCTGACTCCTCTCCCTGCCCTCCTCTGCAACGTTCATCCAAACTTCCTCCCCTGTTGCGCGTCAGGTTTGCTAAAGTGGCAGGGGCATTGCTTGTGCTGTCTCGATAGGAACGCCCTTCCCCCATGATCAAGAAAAAGAAGCCATCCCTACTGCTCCCGATCGGCGCTGCTGTGCTGCTGATTGGTGGGGGCGGCGCTGCCTACTGGGCACTGACAAAAGGAGGGATTGGTTCGGGAGACTTACCTGTCGGTGCAGACCTGATTCCTCAGGATGCGTTGATGACGCTTTCGGTTTCGACTGATCCGGGGCAATGGCAACAACTGCGCGAGTTTGGTACACCCCAGAGTCAGGCAGCGTTTGATCAAAATTTGGCACAATTGCGCGATCGTCTCCTTACTGCCAACGGCTACGACTACGAGAAAGACATTCAACCGTGGATTGGTAAGGAAGCGAGTATCGCACTTTTAGCGCCGCAACCCGTGTCTAGTGCTCCCGATGTGGCTCCAGTGTTGCCAAAGCCAGTGGCGATCGTGGTGTTGCCCATCCAAAATCCGCTTCAGGCAAAGCAGTTGCTTGAAAAGCCACGATCGCAAACAGCAGGCAAACTGGTAGACCGTACGTACAAAGGTTTCCAGATTAAGGAGACACAGGGCAAAGCGGAGAATTTTTCGGTCACTGTGTTCGATGGCAAACTGCTGGTTGTTGCTACCGATCCGAAAGCGATGGATCGGGCGATCGACACCTACAAGGGTGAGCAAGGTCAAAGCGCGCTGAAAGCAACCCCTGGCTACACGCAAGCGTTGGGTAAAATTCAGGCGACACCAGCGTTTGGTCGGCTTTATCTCAACTTTCCAGCGGCAACTGCTTTCACAGTCGCTAATGCCCCCAAGGCGGCTGCGTCCCCCAACTTGGCGCAAATGTCACAGACTCAGGGCGTTGCCGCAACGATGAACCTGGAGGCAGAAGGCATTCACTTCAAAGGAATCACCTGGTACAAGCCTGATAGCCAAAAAACCTACAAAGTCGAGAACAATGCTAAAAGTATGCCCGGTCGCCTGCCCCAAAACACGCTCCTGATGGCTTCGGGGGGAAATCTAAAGCAGTTTTGGCAAAACTATACCCAGGGTGCAACGGCAATCAACCTTGCCTTGCCACCCGTTGCGCCAGATTGGCTCCCAAACGCATTGAAGTCCACCATAAATATGGATTTGGACAAAGACTTTCTCGCGTGGATGGAAGGCGAGTTTGCGCTGGCGATGGTAGGCGTACCAGACGGAAGCCCATCGGGGTTGCCGTTCAACCTCTTATTTATGGTGCAATCGACCGATCGCCGTGCGACAGAAGCCACCTTCAAGCAGCTAGACCAGACGATGGCAGACAAGTACAAATTCAAAGTAGAAGAAGCGAAAGCGGGCGATCAACCCATTACCAACTGGACGTTGCCCGCGATCGGCTTTGCCGTCACCCACGGATGGCTCACTGATAATGTGGCATTCGTGGCGCTTGGTTCGCCCACGGTGCCAGTCGTGAATGACATCGTGCCAAAGCCAGCCACCTCCCTAGCAGGTAGCCAACCCTTCAAAGCCAGCGTACCGTCTGACCCCAATCCCAATAACGGCAACTTCTTTGCGAATCTCGATCTCTACAAAGCGAAGAAATTACCACTGCCACAACTGCCACTGGGCAACCAAAACTTAATTGATGCGATTCGCTCGATCGGCGTGACGGCAGCGATTAGCGACGATCGCAGCACGCGCTACGATGTGTCTCTGCTATTGCAAAAGGCAGGGAAACCTGCACCGCTGCCCAGTCCGACGGTGCCATCAAACACTCCCTCGTCAGGCAATAATCCAGCACTAGACATGCCGCCTGCGTCTTCCCCAGTGCCATCGCCATGAAGAGTTTGAAAGCTTGAACTCTTTAAACTTAAAGCTCGTAACGATTCTCAAGAATCGTAGGATAGAAAGAGGGCATTGGTTCAAAGCCTGGAGAGGAATACGGCATGGATTTGGTTAGACTGCAAACTGTTTTTGATAACGCGTCCTTCGCGATTCTTTTAGCAACAGCGCTGGTGTATTGGGTTGGCGCAGCTTTTCCTCGCGTGCCCTACCTGTCGATGCTAGGCACAACGGGCATGGCGATCGCCAACCTCTGCATTGCAGCCCTTTTGGGCGCACGCTGGCTAGAGGCAGGCTACTTCCCACTCAGCAACCTGTACGAATCACTCTTCTTTCTCACCTGGGGCATCACAACGATGCATCTGGTTGCCGAAAATATGAGCGGTAGCCGTCTGGTGGGTGTGGTAACGGCTCCTGTAGCGATGGGGATTACCGCCTTTGCAGCGCTCACCTTACCCAAGGACATGCAAGCCTCAGCGCCTCTGGTGCCTGCGCTGAAGTCCAACTGGCTGATGATGCACGTGAGCGTGATGATGCTCAGCTACGCCACGCTGATGGTCGGTTCGCTGCTGGCGATCGCCTTCCTGGTTGTCACTCGTGGTCAAAATATTGAGTTGCGCGGCAGTTCGGTGGGGACGGGTGCCTACCGCGATCGCACCTACCAGCTTCGACGTGATGGTGAATTAGTGATGTCTGCAACGGCTCTGACGGCAGCACCAGCCGCATTGAATGGTTCTGCCACAGCAGTACTAAATGCGCCATCTGCACCTGTCGCTGCTGCTCTGCCGCTATCACCCCAACGGCTGAGCGTTGCCGATACGCTTGACAACATTAGCTACCGCATGATCGGCTTAGGCTTTCCGCTGCTGACGATCGGCATTATTGCCGGTGGCGTTTGGGCAAACGAAGCATGGGGTTCCTACTGGAGTTGGGACCCGAAAGAAACCTGGGCACTCATCACCTGGTTAGTCTTTGCCGCTTATTTACACTCTCGCATCACCAAGGGCTGGCAGGGTCGTCGTCCAGCACTTCTAGCAGCAGCCGGATTCGTCGTCGTCTGGGTTTGCTACCTGGGTGTGAATTTGCTCGGCAAGGGACTGCATAGCTATGGGTGGTTTCTTTAATGGATAACCAATTTGAACCGCTGAATAATGACGAAGTGCTGTTTATCAATGTGGGTCGGGTGTTGATGGTGAACCCTACCTTCAAAGTGGGTGAGTTTATCGATGCGCTGGCTCAGGCAATTAGCGATCGCGAAACCGATTGGTCTGACGACAACGAAGGCTGGTTTGGCGAAGGTTTGCCCTGCGAAGCGCTCCGCTTTGGCACTCAGGGCTGGCAGCGAGGACGGGTACGCATTCGTCTGGAGTTCGTTCCTGAAACCAGCAAACCCAAAATGCTGGATGTGCCCCGCGAGAGAACGCGCCGTCCTGAAAAACCAGACCCAAAAATCGACGACGTGTATGGCGACATAGACGACGATTACTAATGTCGATGCAGGTGCCATGAGATGCAGAGTACGCCCAATGGTATCTGGACACACTTGCACGCGCAGTTGCATCGCACGCTAAAGGAACGGCAGCTATTAGAGCGTGGACAACGAGTTTTAGTCGCAGTTTCGGGTGGGCAAGATTCGCTCTGTTTGGTCAAGCTCCTGCTCGATTTGCAATCAAAGTGGGGATGGGATCTGGCGATCGCCCATTGTAACCATCGCTGGCGTACTGACTCTGACGCAAACGCCGACTATGTTCATCAACTCGCCCAAACTTGGCAGTTGCCTGACTACCAGCAGACCGCTGAAGACGTTTCTACCAGTGAAGCAGAGGCGAGATCCTGGCGTTACCAGGTGCTTACAGCGATCGCCCAACAGCATGGCTACTCCTGCATCGTGACGGGTCATACTGCCAGCGATCGGGCAGAAACCCTTCTTTACAACCTGGTGCGCGGCAGTGGCGCTGATGGGCTGCAAGCCCTTGTCTGGAAACGTTCTCTCACGCCTGACATTCAACTGGTACGTCCACTGTTAGGCACTACTCGTGCTGAAACGGGTCAGTTTTGCCAGGATGCCCAGTTGCAAATCTGGGACGATACCACCAACCACGACCTGACCTATGCCCGCAACCGCATTCGTCAGGAACTCTTGCCTTACCTGCAAACGCACTTCAATCCGCAGGCAGAACACGCTTTATCCCAAACGGCAGAACTGCTTCAGGCAGAGGTGGAGTATCTGGAAACACAAGCAGCAGCCTTACTTCAGCAGGTGCAGCATCCCGATCGCCCAGGACTCAACCGCTCGCTTCTACAAAAAACGCCCCTCGCGCTCCAACGTCGCGCCGTCCGTCAATTTCTCCAGCAAACCTTACCCTACGCTCCCAACTTTGAGCATATTGAGAAATTGGTTGCCTTAATGACGGCACCGAATCGATCGCAAACCGATCCCTTTCCTGGCGGCGCGATCGCCCAAGTCGAAGGCACCTGGATCTGGCTCGAACTTTAGGGTCAAACGTAACCGTTACTTTCGGCGATCAGCTTCAACGCCGTTCAGTCTACTCTGGCTCCACTTGATACTTCACGCTCGTGCGCGAGTCCCGGCAGCCGACAAGTCCACTGTTGACGCTGAGGGCACGTTGCTGGTGTGTCATGGCTTCAACTGCCGTCCAGGTGATGTTGGGCAAAAAACTTACAGATGTATGGGCGGCATTGCAGGGTATGCGCACGCTGCGGGTTAAAGATTAACGAAACCAACGGCGCTTCCAAACCTGAGCACCCAGCCTTTTAACGGCATCAAGCTCAATCAACTGATGCCGTTAAAAGGCTTTGCACAAACTGATAGAGATCAGCGTCCGATCGCCCCTGCACTTGCTGATCCTTGAGGTCAATCAACCCTTGTGCTAGCTCGATTGCTTGCTTTTTGTAGGTGTTGTGCGCCGCCAGTAAATCTAGAAAGACCTCGCGCTCTACTTGAGACCGATTGGCTTCCTCAGCGATATGAGAGGCATATGCCACAGAGTCAACGTTATACCGCAGTAGAAAAATGAGTGCGCCCGTCAACTGCTGAAGCTGCTGCTGAAGTTTGCGCGTGTCTAAATCCAGACGATCGAAGCCGACCTGTCCTTCAATGCGCAGTTCCACAATGGGTGCCTCTACTGCCCGAATTTTCCCCGCTTGGAGCGCCTGCTGCACCACCGCGATCGCGGCTTCCTCTAACGCTTCCTGGCTTTCTTGCCCCCGCGCAATGACCTTTAACCGCACGATCGTCCGCTGACTATAATCTCGCTTCAGCTCTGCCCGAATACCAGCGGCATCGATCTCTACCAGATACACACCGCGATCGAACTGACTTTCTTCAACGTTATTCGCTTCCACAGAACCAGGATTAAAAATCCAGTCCTCAACCGTGTAGTTTTTGTGGATGTGACCCAGCGCCAGATACTCTACGCCAGCCTCTTTGAGCGGCAGCAGATCGTTATAGCGCAACGCGCCTTGATAGCGAGCGATTTGCCCTTCTAGCCCGTGATGAAACAGCATCACGGTATGGGCAGGCGGCGGCGGCAAGGTTTTGATCGCGTCAGCAAGACTGGCGATCGCGGTTGGTGCAGAGGCTCCGTACCAGCAAGACCCCAACACACGCACACCACAGTCCAAATCGATGTAGCCGCCCCGCTTCGCTTCCGAGTCCCACGGTTCATACAGCGCCTTGCCTGCATTCGGGGTGCTTGGCTCTAGCAGCAACAGCAAGCCCCAATCGGATAGATAGCGAAGCCAGCTTGTTTTGGTGCCGTAGGGCGTATTGTCATGATTGCCCTCGATCGCCAGCACAGGAATCCCCGCCTCCTGCAAATCCTGCAAGCAAAGCTGCGCCTGATTGAGAATATTCGGCTGAATATTGCGATGCTCAAACAGATCGCCCGCAAGGACGACAAAATCGACCTGAGGCGCGATCGCGTATTTGTGCAAGGCATCCCGAAAGGCGCGATAGAAGTCTAACGTGCGCTCTTTACTGTCGTAGCGATCGAACCCCAAATGAATATCCGAGACGTGAAGAAAACGAGGCATAGACGTGAGTAACCTTCGGCGTGAGTGGAAGGGTGGTAGGCAACAGCGATCCTGCTAGAGCGTCTTTGGTGTCAGGGACGGCAACCAGCCTACCCGCTTTAACTCGCTGAAGCAGAAGCAATGTCACCAAACGCCGTATCAGCATTATAGTCGCTGCTCTGAAGCAGGGTGAGCCAACGTTCTCAGCGATCGCATCGCTCCACAGCGCTGGGTTGGAACCTATCCGTATCAGCACCGATGTGATCACCCTGTCTGCTGATCACGCTTGCTGAAGTAAAAGCCTCTGTCTGTCGTGCAGCGCCTTTTGGTGTTCGTGTAAGCAAATAGCTATCCAACGTACATCACGCGCTTTTAGCGTCAAGTTCAGATTGGAAGTGAGAATGGTAATATTTGCATTAAATCTCCGATCAGCTCGGTGCTGTTCGGTAATAATAGAGAGACGCAAATTGCAGCGTGTGCATGGTTGTCAAACACCCATATGACTCGGCGCATTGTCACCGTCATAGCTTAGATGTCTGCCTCACTTTTGCCAGAAGTCTTTCCTTGCCGCCTGTGCAACATCAAAAAGCTCAAAAGATTGACCTAACTCAGAGCTATCCCTGCCCCTGTCGCCGTCGGGGTCAGCTCACTCAGATTGCGCTGACCGAAGCGTTTGGGTGTAACCGCTGCCAGCAGATCTTTGTCGTCGAAGAAGGCGGCTACGTGCTGGAAGAGCTTTCTACGAGTTACCGCTACAAGCGCACATGGCGTTGGAACGGGCAGCAGTGGAACGGAATCTCGCCTGGTGGCAACAGCTATGTGTCGATCGCGCTAGGCGTGATCCTGGTGCTGTTAATCACTGGCTTACTGCTAGCGTTGAACTCTCCCGCGAATTCTGGAGTGGTCTTTTGGGCAGTCGTGCTCCTGCTGCTAGCCTTGCTGCCAGCACTCATGGTTCTGCTAGCTTATAGACGTTAGCTCAATGACAACCGATTCTTTTAGTCCCTCTCCTGATCCTGTCGCCGCTGTTCACCGCGCCCACCGCGCTTCTGTGGAGATGGCAACGCTTAAAGGCTCAGTGCGGGGGCAGGCTGTACAGGCAATGGCTCAGGCGCTCAAGCAGCAGCAAGACGACATTCTGGATGCCAACACACTAGATTTGGAAGCTAGCCGCGAGATGGCGGTGCCCGACTTGATTTTAGAGTGGCTAAAATTAACGCCAGAACGCCTCCAGGCAGCGATTCAAATCTTGCAGCGTTTGAGTGAACTGCCCGATCCGATCGGTCGCGTGATGAACGCCAACTACCAGGTTGATCACTGCCAGACGTACTCGCAGCTTATGCCGCTCGGTGTGATTGTGCTTATTTACGAAGCCTTTCCAGAGCTTGCCGCGATCGCCGCTGGGCTGTGTGTCAAGACGGGCAATAGCCTGATTCTGAAGGGCGGCAGCGAAGCCAGTAATTCTAATCTGGTGATTGCGCAGGCGCTACATGGAGCGATCGAACGGGCTGGTTTGCCGGATGGGTGTCTGCAAGCGTTGCCGTCCGATCAGGGCGCATCGGTGCGCGATCTCATCACCCAAGACCAATACATCAATCTGGTCATTCCTTATGGGCGACCAAATTTGGTGCAGCAGATTGTGCGCCAATCGACAGCGCCAGTTTTAAAGTCGGCGATGGGCAACTGCTATCTGTACTGGTCGCCCTCTGGTAGTCTGGATGCCGTCCGCTGGATCATTCTCGACAGCCACCAGAGCGAACCCGACCCCGTGAACGCGATCGAAAAAGTGCTAATTCACCGCCACCAAAACCCGTCCTCCCTCGCTATGCTCTGGAATAGCTTGAGAGAGAAGGGCTTTGAGATTAGAGGCGATGCCGAACTGGTGGCGGAATTTCCCGACCTCAAACGATGTGAAGAGGCAGAGTGGCGACAGGCATATCTGGCGAAGGTCGTTGCTTTCAAGGTTGTCGATAGCCTGGAAGCCGCGATCGCCTGGATCAACCTCTACAGCAGTGGTCATGCTGACTGCCTTGTGACCGAATCCTATCAAGAAAGCCGTCAGTTTGCGCTCGGTGTCAACAGCGCCTCAACCTACATCAATGCCTCGCCCCGTTTTTCACGCAATCCCAAACGGGGCGACTCGATCTTTCTAGGCATGTCGAACCAAAAAGGGCATCGACGCGGCTTGATCAGCCTGGAAACCTTGACGACCGTTAAACACATCGTTCAAGGCATGGGGCAGTTTTGAGAGAAAAGTATGAAGGCTAAAGTATAAAGGCTTAGGAGTCACTCTATTGAGCCTTTAGCCTTCATCCTTCATCCTTTCTGTCTCATCCCTCTTTCTCGGCGAGCTTTACCTTCTTTGCCAACCCCAACGATTGGAGTAGCTGAATCGTCATCCAGGTAAAGTCAATCTCCCACCACTGCAAGCCGTGACGGGCAGAGTGCTGAAAGGCGTGGTGATTGTTATGCCAGCCTTCCCCGTAGGTGAGCAGAGCAACCCACCAGCAGTTGGTAGAATGGTCACCCGATTCATAGGTGCGGTAGCCAAACTGATGCGTTGCGCTGTTGACCAACCATGTGCAGTGGAACACCGCAACGAGACGAACAAAAACACCCCAAACCACAAACGACCAGCCACCCAGCAGGTAAAGCCCCAGTGCCAACAAAAGCTGCAAGGGAATAAATTGTTTGTTCAAAAATTGATAAAACGGGTCACCACGCAGATCTTTGGTGAAGCGATCGACTTGATCCCGTGAGGGAATTTCGCGCAGCATCCAGCCCATGTGGCTCCACCAGAACCCACGGTTAGAGTCATGAGGATCAGAGGGCTGGTCGGAATAGAGGTGATGGAGCCGATGCATCCCCACCCAATCGATCACGCCACCTTGACATGACATCGTGCCGCAGAAGGCAAAAAAGTACTCCAACCATTTCGGGGCTTGAAAACTGCGGTGAGTCAGCAGACGGTGGAAACCGAGGGTGATGCCCAAGCCGCCCGTAACCCAATGTAAAAAGACTGCGATACCGATCGCCGCCCAGCTAAAGTTTGAGGGCAAGAGGGCAAAGAGTGCGCCCCCATGAACGATCGCCATGAAAAGAATCACGGGCAAGTCAAAGTGTAATTTTTTAGAAGTTGCAGCAGTCATTCATTCATCTCTATGTGGATATGGTGCCAATCTGTGAGGCGATCACTCCCTGGAACGGGCGATCGCTGCTAAGACTGCGGTGAATCATGGCGATGCTCAGAACACACCTAGCGTATTCTAGAAAAAAATGAGGCATTTAATGAGCAGCTTTAGTCTGATCAACGAAACAGAGCAGATACTTCCTTTGATTTTTTCTGGAATTGACGCTCAGGTCAAGGAGAATCTGCGACGAGTGCTGACGGCATTTCGCCATCATCGAGTCGGCACCCACCACTTTAGTAGTGTGACAGGCTATGGGCACGACGATTTGGGGCGACAGGTGCTCGATCGAGTGTTTGCCGAAATTGTAGGCGCAGAGGCCGCAGCAGTAAGGGTGCAATTTGTGTCAGGCACGCACGCGATCGCCTGCGCGCTCTACGGCGTTTTGCGACCAGGAGACGAACTGTTAGCGGTGGCAGGCTCTCCCTACGACACCTTAGAAGAAGTCATCGGTGTACGCGGACACGATCAGGGTTCCCTCGCGGAGTTTGGCATTCGCTATCGAGAGTTAGCCTTAACCGAATTGGGCACGATCGACTGGCACGCTTTAGAGTCCGCTATCAAACCAGACACGCGCATGGTCTTGATCCAGCGTTCCTGTGGCTACTCATGGCGCTCCAGCCTAGCGCTCACCGACATCGCCAAGATTGTCCAAATCGTCAAGCGGCAAAACCCTAACACGGTTTGCTTTGTAGACAATTGCTACGGTGAGTTTGTGGCAGACCAGGAACCAACCGCCGTCGGTGCGGACCTGATGGCAGGCTCGTTGATTAAAAATCCTGGCGGCACGATCGTCACCGCAGGCGGCTATGTAGCAGGACGCGCCGATCTCGTCGAAGCCGCCACCTGTCGTCTCACAGCTCCGGGCATCGGCAGCGCGGGAGGAGCCACGTTTGACCAACATCGGCTGCTGTTTCAGGGCTTATTTCTCGCGCCGCAAATGGTGGGCGAAGCGATGAAGGGTAACCACCTGACCGCTACTGTCTTCGATCACCTGGGCTATCCCGTCAATCCACTCCCGCAAGCCCCTCGACGCGATGTGATCCAGGCAGTGCAGCTTGGCACACCCGAAAAACTGATTGCCTTCTGCCGCGCTATTCAGCAACATTCGCCGATCGGCTCCTACCTTGACCCCGTCCCTGCCGCCATGCCCGGTTACGAAAGCCAACTGGTGATGGCAGGCGGCACCTTCATCGACGGCAGCACCTCGGAATTTTCCGCCGATGGACCCTTACGCGAACCCTATACGGTCTTCTGTCAGGGCGGTACACATTGGACACACGTAGCGATCGCGTTAGAGGCTGCGATCGAAGCGATCGGACACGCTTGAGTGAGTCAGAAGTTTTATGGGAAGGGGCGATCGTGCGCAGGTTAAAGGCGCGACCGTACCTGAAGGCAGCTTATATCGATGGCTCTTCCGGATCTGTGGTTGAAATCGTATGAAAGGCTACAAAATGCCGCCCGATCGACGGCTGAAACCCAGTGATAGTTTGATATAAGGTTGTCTTATCAGCGCAAAGCCGGGAGAGCCGAGTTTAGCTGTGAGTAGTGGACGGCATCAAGTTTAATTTGCTACCGTTTTGATGCCCTACTTAGATATGCAGAGCTTCTAATGCTTGACTTCCTGCTTTCAATACTTGGACTTTGCGTTAATTAAATTATGCTTCCATGACTTTCAAAACGCCAGCAACAAAATTCAAAAGCTACCTAACGCGATCGCCCCTCCTGATAGAATGTATGGCAGCACATCAACTCAACTAATGGGAATGCTGGTGCGATCACCCAAGTTAAGATGGAAGAGCAAGATTGAAGCGAGGTCAAGCCAATGACAGTCCGACAACCTCGCTACAGCAAAGAAGAATTCGCTCGACGCGGTGATGAGATTTATGCGTCTCAGGTACGTGCCCAAGTCGAGGCAGGTAATCATGGCAAGATTGTGGCGATCGATATCGAAACCGGAGCCTATGAGGTCGCTGATGACATTGCAACAGCATCAGAGCGCCTCCTTGCCAGACTACCCGATGCCCAAACGTGGTTCATCCGCATTGGACATCGGGCAGTCTACCATTTTGGTGCACGGAGCCTGAAAGAATCCGTATGATATGTGGCGTAGTGAATCAGAGTTGTGAGGCGATTCTTCCGGTTGTCGTGAAGAGCGATGTCACAACTCAACTCGTCGATGCCGTCATTAATACAGGTTTTTCCGGCTTTTTGACCTTGCCTTCTAAAGTCATTACGGCTCTGAATTTACCTTGGAAGGGGCGCGACGTTGCCACATTGGGCGATGGCACTTCGTGCATTTTTGACGTTTACATTGCGATCGTGATTTGGGATGGACAATATCGCACTATTGACATTAACGAATCAGAGACAGTGCCTCTGATTGGGATGCAGTTATTGAGAGGGTATGATTTACGGATTCAGGCAATTGAAGGCGGAACGGTTGCGATCGAAGCCCTACCAAATGTGAGTGAGAAGCACTCATCAGGCACAATCTAAAAGTCGTTGAAGCGGCGATCGTCAGCTTGCTTCGTTTAACTCGTAGCCGCTCAACTTAGGAACAAGAATTTAATAACCTCGGCGTTTTCCGTAGGGGCGCACGGCTGTGCGCCCCTACCTACGAACAATTTGTCGGTTTTATTTAATCCACGATCCTTAGTCATAATGTCATTTGGCTTAGGGGCATTAGTGCGATTCCCTCAAGGCAAGGGCGATCGCACGGTAAGGCAGCGGTTAAATCGACACACGAAGAAGGCTAAAGAAGCAATTTTTAGCCTTCATCCTTTAGCCTTTATATTTTCTTCTACCCTTCCTTGCCGCTGTCCACGATCGACAGCATCCCTTGCAACGTGGCGGGAATGCTGCGTGGATCCATAAACATCACCTTGCTGCTATCGCTCTTGCCGATCGTGCTGCCCATTTCCAGATAATTCAACGCCAGGAGCATTTTGCCCGCTTCGGGTGCGTTGGGGTCAGACTTGAGGGACTGGTTCACAATTTGAATGGCTTCAGCGGTTGCCTGGGCTTTCAGGACTTGATTCTGCCGTTCTGCCTGAGCACGAAGAACGATCGCTTTTTGCTCTGCTTCCGCCTGCAAAATGACTGACTTCTGACGGGCTTCGGCATCCAGCACTTGTGCTTCTGCTTTACCTTTGGCAGAGTTCACAGCGGCTTCGCGTTCGCCTTCAGAGTTCAGAATCGCTGCCCGCTTGCGTCGTTCTGCCGACATTTGCAGTTCCATCGATTCTTGCACTGCCTGAGAAGGAATGATGTCGCGCAGCTCCACCCGTGTTACCTTAACGCCCCAGGGATCAGTCGCTTCATCCAGTTCTTGCAGCAGGAGATCGTTAATCTGCGATCGGGCGGTAAAGGTTTCATCCAGCTCCAGCTTGCCCATTTCGGCGCGAATCTGGGTCAATACCAGGTTGACCATCGCAAACTGGAGATCCTGAATTTTGTAGTAGGCTTTCGCCATGTCTACAATGCGCCAGTACACGACAGCATCAACTGTAATCGAAACGTTGTCGCGGGTAATCGAAGGCTGTGGTGGAATATCCAGCACGCGCTCTCGGATGGTGCCCTGGTAGGCAACGCGCTCTAACATCGGCACGACGAATTTTAGTCCGGGTTCTAGTTTGCGATCGTACACACCGAGTCGCTCCACCAGCGCTTCATTCCCCTGCTGAATCACTTTAGCGGACGAAAGCGCTATGCCACCACCACCAATTAACAACGCTAAAAACCAACCAAACATTGCAGTCTTCCTTATATGAGAATTTGCTGAGTCTTTGCTTTGTGCGTCTTTGTCCGATCGTCAACGGTCACTGCGTCTCAAGAACGCAGCAGATGCTCTGGCACAACCAGGAGTGTGGTGCCCTGTCGTGAAATCACGTAGACTTTTTGATTGGGGGCGATCGTCACCTCATGATCCTCGCAGCGCGCCGCCCAAGAATTGCCTTCATACCGCACGCGCCCCAACTTTCCGGGTGGAATTTCGGTCAGGGTTTCGGCTTCAGTCGCATCAAACTTACTAGCTGCTTTGTGCCGCACGAAGCGACGGGAATAAAACACCAGCAGCAGTGATAGCAGCACCCATAAGGCAACCTGTAGACTGAGCGGGATGAACTGGGAAACGGCAGCAACGACGAACGCGCTAATGCCCATGACGCAGGCTAAAAATGCCGTTGGTACGATAAATTCGACAAGGCAAAGAACGGTTCCAACTAGGAGCCAGATGATCGTGGGAGTCAGCGCCATATAAACATCTCTGAAGGGGTGAATGAAAGCAGACGCGATCGCTACTTCTAGATCCAGCACGCAACGATCGCATTTCGGATGGTCACAGCGATAAGTTTCTTAAGAAAGTGATCGGGCACGATTGCTGCTTTCGCCCCTATAGTTGATAGGCAATTGGTCTCAATCAGCAACGAGCACACTATGGCTAGAGTTCCCTGAAAGCTTCAAGCAATTAACTTAGGGATTCCTGGAAATGCACGATCGCGAATCAGAACGATCGGGCTTAAAGCCGTAGTCTACATAACCAGTCTAATCGCCGCATAGATGGCTGTGCGATCGCCACAACGAACGTAACGTCAGGGTGAGCAAACCATCATTAACGTCCCATAAACGCATGAGTGCTTCCAAACCGCAGCTTTGCTGCCCTAACCCAACCTGTGCCGCGCCCCTGAATCCCTTGGGGACTCTTGCGTGTGTTTCCTGTGAAACACCACTCATCTACCGTTACCTGTGGGCAGTGGGGCAGCACCTGGAGCATTCGCCTGTGGGGGCGCAGATCGCAGGTAGGTACTATGTAACAGCACCGCAGGTTTGGCTGGATACGCAACCTGGTTTACCGCCAGATGTACCGCTGGAGTGGTCAGACGACGTGTTGCCGTATCTGCACCTCTATCCGCAGCGGCTACATCTTCCAGAAGTGTATGGCTTTTGCCCGCAGGAAGATGAGGCTCCGGCAAAGACAACGTTTCTCCTCGAAAATGTGCCGCTGGATGATAAGGGCAAGCTTCTGCCCGCGATCACGCACGCTTGGTCACAGGCAACTGCCTTACGTCAGGTTTACTGGCTGTGGCAACTGCTCCAGCTATGGACTCCGCTACTAGAACAGGGTGTTGCGTCCAGTTTGCTGGCAGCCAACAATATTCGGGTGGAAGGGTGGCGCGTACGTCTCTGCCAGCTCTTCGATGATGCCGATATTCTGGCTGGATCAGAGGCAGCAGACGTGGCTTTAACACCGAAGCTGGCGGATTTAGCAAATCGCTGGCTGGAGTGGGTTGCCAATGCTAAACCAGACGTTGCAGAGCCACTTCAAGCCCTCTGCCACCTCATGAAAGAAGACGGCGTAGAGCTGAGCACGATCGCCGCTCAACTCAATCAATTGCTCCTGCAACAAGCGGCTCAACTGCCATTGCGGGTGCAGATTGTAGGCGCAACCGATACAGGACCGCAGCGATCGCACAACGAAGATGCCTGTTACCCCATGACGCTCACGGACAAAGCCCAACCGGAGGCATTGGCGTGTCAGTTGGCGATCGTGTGTGATGGCATTGGTGGGCATGAAGGGGGCGAAGTTGCCAGTCAGACGGCGGTGCGATCGCTCAAGTTGCAGGCTCAGGCACTGTTAGCAGAGGTGGAGGCTCAAACAGAGCTGGTCTCGCCTGCACTGTTGATGCAGCAGCTAGAAGCCTCAGTACGCGTGGTGAACAACCTGATTGCCAGCCAAAATGACACGCAGGGACGCGAAGACCGTCGCCGCATGGGTACAACACTGGTAATGGCGCTTCAGGTGCCTCAACGGCTTGTCACGGTGGATGGCGGCACAGGCAATGGGCACGAACTTTACCTTGTCAACGTCGGCGATAGTCGTGCCTACTGGATGACACCCCGCTACTGCCATTTGTTGACCGTTGATGACGACGTGGCAGCGCGGGAAGTGCGACTCGGACGATCGCTCTATCGAGAAGCCTTACAACGACCGGATGCGGGTGCTTTGACCCAGGCGATCGGCACTCGCGATGCCGAATTTCTGCAACCCACTATCCAGCGCTTCCTTTTAGAAGAAGACGGCGTGTTGCTGCTGTGTTCAGACGGGCTGAGCGATCGAGGTCTCATCGAAGCATCCTGGGCAGAGTATACGGATGCGATTCTCAAAGGCAAACATTCACTAGAGCTAGCAGCCAAGACCTGGATTGATCTGGCAAACCAGCAAAACGGTCACGACAATACCTCGGTTGTCCTGCTCCGCTGCAATGTCTCTTCAGCCTTGCCAGAACCTTCTCTACCCAGAGCCAGCCGCAGAAGTGAATCTGAATGGTCGGCTGCATCGAGAGCGCTGATACAAGACGAACCCGCCGTGCAACCAACCAGTTCGTCTAGGGGCAGTCGATCGCGCCAACTCGTTTTACTAGGAGGGCTACTTGCCGTCTTGCTGCTTGGCAGTGGCATCGGGCTGGCGGTTTGGTCACAACTCAACCCAACGGGCTTTCAACAATTCCGTGAGCGAGTGTTACCAGGAATGTAGGAAGGGTACAGTCTTATGCAAAGATAAGGAATTGTTCAAACCATTAAGTCGTACTGACAGCGGAGATGGCTGTTATGCAGGAAGCCGCTGTTATCCAGGAAGTCTGAGTTATGCAAGTTGGTGAAACGTTCCCGGTTGGAAGTCGTGTCCGTGTGGCAGCGTCTGTCATCGTCTATCATCACCCGGAACATCGCAATGAACCTTTTGACTTGAATGGGCAAGAGGGGGAAGTGTTGCAGGTTATTCGCGAGTCGAAAGGTAGACCTGTCAGCGCTAATTTGCCTTACCTGATCAAGTTTGATAAAAAATTCCGGGCACACTTTCACCAAAATGAACTAGAGGCAGTTTAGCGATCGCGCCTTGCCTCTGAAAACCTCGTGTAGCGTTTCCAACAAATTGTGTCATACAAGTTTTCGTCTGTAGGGACGTTACATGTAACATCCCTACAGACGGTCAACGTCGCCGATTGAACCAACCAAAAAGATTGATATCTCCTTGCATTCGCTGCAACTCTGCCTGATTTGTGGCGGCTGTACGGTAATACCAATCACAGTAGTCCTCAAATTCGGCGCGATGCTCTACTTCACGGTAAAAATCGCGGGTCAGCGCATAGGCAACGATCGCCTCTGAAAGAGGTTGAGGGGCGATCGTCAGCCAGCGAATGTGGTTCAACATAATCACTTGATAAGGGGCACAAAGCTACTGCTGTGGAAAGTGTCAACGCCCAATATGTGATGAGAGGGGCTGAATGTATCGCTTGTTCGCTCTAACATAACAAATGGCTGAGGCTGACTTGCCTCTGACGGTCATCCAGGGCTTACCGCTACGATCGATGGGATTCCGCAGCACCTCATCCGATCCACCCCGATAGACTTCTGCTTCTAATACATCGCCTTGCTTAAACTGTCGTACAATCACCTGCTCGTTGCCACTGGCACGGCGGCAATTAAGTCGACGTGCAGCCACCTGCCAGAGCCAGCCTGCCATCAAAGCACCAACAGCCGTTCCCCTTAACGGAGCCTCATTGCTATGGTAGTCGCCCAGTCGATCGGGCTGATTTATCAGGGGTTGAACCAGCGCGATCGTAGAAAGTCCGAACGTGAAAAAAACTGTAGTCAAAGCTAAAAGTGGACGGTTCATAGGGGCAAACAGGCAGCAGTCGTAGCAAGAGGAGTCCCTTGCTTTAGATGCCTTACTCTCATCTTTATTGCCCCTCCACATGGATTTCTGATTAGGCGTTGCTGTTAGAGATGAGGACTTCGCCTTTCAGCATCCGTTGGGCAGCATCTAACAGCGCTTCTTCTAAATAAGGCTTGGTGAAGTAGCCGCTGGCTCCGAAGGAGACTGCCATTTGACGGTGACGATCGGCACCGCGAGAGGTGAGCATCGCGATCGGGAGATGGCTGAGGCTGGGGTCTTTCTGGATGCGGGAGAGGAGTTCCAGACCATCCATGCGGGGCATTTCGATGTCGCAGAAGACAATATCGCAGGGCAGTCCAGCGCGGAGTTTTTCCCAGGCTTCTTGTCCGTCGCGTGCCTGTTCTACTCGATAGCCAACTTTGTTGAAGGTCATGGACAGCAGTTCGCGTACCGTGATGGAGTCGTCCACAATCAGCACAGTGGGTTCGGTCTTGGCGATCGGTGCTTCCTGCACCATGCTGACACCACCCTGCTCCCACAGTGAGCCGCCCACATCTTTGCGGATGCGACCCATTGAAAGATCAATCAGTTCCAGCACGTCGGCGATCGGCATAATGCGCCCATCCCCCAGCACCGTTGCGCCAGCCACCCCAACGGGCTTGGGAATGGGTCCTTCGAGTTGCTTAATCACAATCTCTTGTTCCCCTAGTACCTGATCGACCTGGAGCGCAAGGAAGTTGCCAGCACTGCGGAGAACGACGATCGACACAATATCGTCTTCCTGGTTGCCGCCGTAAACATTGCCTCGGCCGAGGTGACGGCTGTAAGAAAGCAGGTCGTTAAGCGGACGCAACGGCAGAAGTGAGTCACGCCACGGAATGCAGGCTTGCCCTTCGTCGTTGGTTTGAATCCGCTCTTTGGGCACATCCAGCATGTCTTCGACCCCGTCCATTGGGAAGGCAATACGGGCACGATCGCTGATGCAGCACAGCGCTTTCGAGATGCTCAGCGTCAGCGGTAGGCGAATGGTAAAGGTTGTGCCCTTGCCAAAGGTAGAGTCAGTGTTGATGGCACCGCGAATTTCGCTCAGGCTGGTACGGACGACATCCATGCCAACCCCCCGACCAGAAAAGTCATCCGCCTGATCTTTGGTGCTGAATCCGGCGTGGAAAAGCAGATCGTAAAGGTCTAGTCGCGTCATGCCTTGAGCTTCGACGGCAGTAATCAGCCCCTTCTCGATCGCTTTGACCTTCACGCGTTCGAGGTCAATCCCTGCGCCATCATCAGACACTGAGATAATGGTCTGGTTTCCCTGGTGAAAGGCACGAATGGTGATGCGTCCAGCCGGAGGTTTGCCTGCCGCACGACGCACTTCAGGAGACTCAATGCCGTGGGTGATCGCATTATTCACCAGATGGGTCATCGGGTCGTAGAGCTGCTCCAAGATCATCTTGTCGATGAGCGTCTCTCGACCTTCCACACTTAGTTCTGCTTGCTTGCCGACCTTCATCGCAATGTCACGCACGGCACGGGGCAGGCGATCGGCGGTTTGGGCAAACGGCACCATGCGCGATCGGGTCAGCCCTTCTTGTAGCTGAGTCGTCACCTGCCGGAACATGCGCGTGACCTGATCGGTTTCATCCACGATGAACTCAATGTCAGACGACGACTCACGCACACGCACAATCAGCTCGATCATTTCCTGCGAGAGACTGTGAAAACCCGTGAAGCGATCCATTTCCAGAGGATCATACTCAATCCCAGTGGCGTTAGCTGTTTGAGCAAAGATACCGCTCTCGCGTGCTGGGGTGGCGGCACTAAAAGCGCTGCGGTAGCTCTGGCGGCTGGCGAGGAGAGAGCTTTCGAGCAGCGATCGCTCGTATAAATCCTGCATGCGCTGACCCACATCGCTCAATTGCTGCACCTGATACAGCAAATTATCGAGCGACTGGCGTAGACGTTCCTGGTCTTCTTCTAGGCTATTGCGGTTGACCACCAGTTCGCCAACCAGGTTACTCAGGTTATCCAGATGCTTGACGGGAACCCGCATTGTCTGCTCGCTGAACACCTTACCGGGACGAGTCGGGCGGCGATTCTGTGCCGAAACGTTGCTACGGGCAATTTTCACCGTTGGGGAGCCGCCCATTTTCTCTTCAGCATCTTTCAGCAAGTCATCCAGATCAGCAAACTCCGAGGTGCGAGCTGTGGCGGCATCAGTCGGTGACGGGTCTGCATCGGCTAGCTCCAGCGATTCATCCTGCAAAAGCGATTCAAGATCGGCAAAGTCTCCTAATGGCGATGACGTTGTTGCACCAGAGGCTAGCATCCCGCCTGCGGCGGCTCCAAACACATTGATGCCTGTAGATGGGTCTGAATCAGGCGCTTCAGCCAGTAGAGCGTCGAAAGCGGTTAAATCGTTGGTAACTGAAGTCTCTCGATCGAGAAATGCCTCTAGACCAGAAAATTCATCACTTTCTAGGGGGCTGCCTGCTCCTAAAAAGCTGTCTAAATCAGCAAACTCATCCGTTTCGTCGCCCAGCAAGTCAGCAAACGCGCGTTCGTCAACGGCTTCTGATGGACTCCCTTCATCCACTAAGTGATCGAATGACCCGAAAGCATTAGTAGCCGCTGAAGCAGAGGATTCATCTAGTAAACGATCCAGATCAAGCAGATCATCACCAAGTTCATTGCCACTAGGCTCAGGTTCAGTATCGGCGGCGGCTTGCCAGTCAAAATCAGATGAAGCTTCAGTAAAAGCATCCAGGAGGACATCGCTCTCTGGTGTGTCGAAGTCTGGGTTGGTGATCGCTTCGGGACGATCGAACGCTAGCAAAAAGTCGTCATCAGCGTTTTCATCAGAAAATGGCGAGACCGTAGACAGGTCGGCTGAAGACGAGTCGAACCCTAACGCATCAAAAGCAGACCGATCGAACTCCAACGAAAAGGCATCACCGTCATCGCTGTCTGCCGCCGCCTCAGCGAACATAATGCTATCTGCAATGCCATTACGCTCATTGGGATCGTCGAAGCCAAGCAGAACTTCGTCGAAGTTTAAGCGTTCTTCAGTCGAGGGTAAAGCGTCTGTATTGACACCCTCAGACCCTTGAGGCGCAAACAACTCATTACCAAAATCCAGAGTATCGCCAAAGTCTAAGCTGACTTCAGTCGTGGAGTCTGGGGGCGCAACCACACTATCCAGGTCATCGAAGCCAAGCAGAACTTCGTCGAAATTTAAGCGTTCTTCAGTCGAGGGTAAAGCGTCTGTATCGACACCCTCAGACGCTTGAGGCGCAAACAACTCATCACCAAAATCCAGAGTATCGCCAAAGTCTAAGCTGATTTCAGTCGTGGAGGCTGGAGGCGCAATGACACTATCCAGGTCATCGAAGCCAAGCAGGTCAGCGGCAAAGTCTAAGCTCTCTGCGCCACCGGTAGTTTCAGTGGGGAATGGTGGCGTGGCTGTAGCTTCGGTGCCAATCACTGTGAGCCAATCATCCGAAGCCTCATCATCAGCCTCTGCACCTGAGGCACCCGACAAGTAATCATTGAAATCCTCGTCCGTAGGGACGATCGAGGGATCATCCATGCTGTCTAGAGCGCTGAGACCCAACAGATCATCGTTGAGTGCATCGACCGTCATCTCACCAGAAGGCGATTCTGAAGGAACTCCAAGCGTGAGTAAGTCTTCAGGCAGTTCCAGACTCTCATCAAAGGAGGTTGGTTCGTCAAAGAGGTTGCTGAGGTCATCCGCCACGCTAGATGGCGCTGTACCCGACGAGTCATCTAGCGCGTTGGACAATGACTCTGATGCGGCGGCATCAAAAAAGGAATCGAAGTCGGGTAGAGTCTCCAAGGGGGCGTTGAGCGGGTCAGAGGCGATCGCGCTGGGTTCATCAACAAAGAGGTCGTTAGCAAAGGGATCCTCCAGCGCCGACACTGGATCGATCGTTGGCTCGGCGGGATCTAAAACCAACCAGGCAGCGGTTGCGTCTAGCGGCTTTGGCTCCAGCGCATCGTCTGCGTCAAAGCCGTTAAAATCGATATCGAGGCTATCGTCTAAATCGGCATTCGACGCTGGGGTAGCGGAGTTGTCGAAGTCAAGAGCCGTGAAGTCAAGGTTCAAGTCTTCTGACTTGGGAACCGCCGCACTGACCTGTTGTTGAGGGAGTTCAACTGACCATGGATCGGAAAAATCAGGCTGGAATGCCGTCGTTGGTTGGCTGAAAAACGGATCGGCAGACGAAAAGGGTGCATCCAACGCTGCCAAGTCAGTATCGGCTGGAAGGGGTGTGAAGGCTAAATCGTCTCTCAGCGCCGAATGATCTACTAATAGTGCCGCGATCGATTGGTCAAGCCCAGCATCCGCAAGTTCTTCTAACAGCGGTTCCGAAGCATCGGTAGGCGTTTGAGTGGTGGTTGAGTCAAGCAGACTGCTGAAGTCTAGATCGTCCTGATCGGACAGCTCTTCAATGAATTCTGGTAACGGATCATGACCAAAGAATGCGTCAGCGTCTGAGTCTGCTTGGCTTGTTGCGGGCGACACGATCGCCTCATCTACCAAGGACGGTACAGGATAATCAGCTAAGGACGGTACAGGATAATCAGCTAAGGACGGTACAGGATAATCAGCCGGAAACGGAGTTTGCGGCACGTAAGGTTGCTTAAGATCTTCCCACGGATCGACGATCGATGCCACATCCGAACCAGTCACCGTAGGCGGCGTAGAGCCTTGATGCTCTGGCTCAGTGTCATCATCTAGTTCGTCAAGATTGAGTTCTATAGGTGCACGTTCGTAGCTGTTTTGAAACGCTGAAAACGCCAAGTCTTGCTCTCCCTCCATGCCCACAAAGAATGCACCTAAATTATCCAGAGGCGCATCAGATGCTGCTTCAAAATTAAGCGCGGTAAGTTCAGCGTCAGGCTCATCATTCAGGTTGAGGTCGCCAAAGACAGCATCAAAAGCAACATTGGAGGCATCACGCTCCACTTCAGGCTCGGTTGCAGCACTCAGGTTAGGAACGTCAGAACCGGCAAAGAGATCGCTCAGGTCATTTTGGTCATGGCTGCTGCCTGATGCAAGGGGTCGATCGTCCTCACGCACCCCAGGCTCCGACAGCAGTGGGTCGTCGCTGAACAGATCCGTCAGCGCGTCTTGCGAAGAGGTTGAGGCTTGCTCTTGACCGATCGCGATCTCGTCGAAGAGGAGGTCGGAAAAATCGCTAGATTCATCAAAATCAGCGCTATCCAGAGAGCTGGCGGCATTCATAGCCGCAGTTTCGGTCAGGATTTCTTCCTCTTGCCACGTAGATCCTAAATCAGGCATCTCGCCCTCAAAGAGATCAGCGAGGCTGTTAAGCTCTGCCATACCGACTTCAGGTCCATGCTGATCGATCGCTTCACCCTCCATTGATGCTGTGTCGAAGCGCTCACTCAGCTCGATCGCAGGTTCGGTGACAGCCAATTCAGCAAAGAGAGCCTCGTCGGTTGCTGCCTGCGGCTCCGTAAGCCAATCAGCGCCAGCGTCAGCTTCCAACAGAGCGGCAAAGTCGTCTTCAACAGCCTCGGCGAGTGGAGCGGGCGGCTGTAGCGCTTGCAGTTGAGCACAGGGCGCAATGTCAGCAGCACGACCAGAGAGAATCAGCTCTTGAGCCTGCTTAATGTCTCTAATGATGATCGGCGCGAGTGTTCGATAAGAATTTTCGGGATGGGCGATCGCGGCTTGGGCTTTCTCAATGAGGTTGCACCAGTCCGGCAAAGCAAACTGTTCGCCAAGGCTAATTAACTGACGGCAAAGGTCTTGAAGTTGCTGACGATTCGCGCTATCCAGCTCTGACTGCTTGAATAGTTGCAGCATCTCACGTAGCCGCAGGGGGATGTCATTTTGAAAGAGGAGGATAAAGGCGCTGTCTTGACGCGCAGGGGATGCAGGGGATGGAGTGCGAATGGGATATGCCCCAGCAGGTTGTGCTGAGACAGCGCTGCTTGCCAAAACATTCAAATGGTTTTCCAGCTCTCCAAAAACGTGCCCCACGCCAGCGACCGTTGCGTTTGCGGCTTCATCGGTTAAGCCGAAGGGCCCCTGTAGCTGACCAACCAGCTCTTGCAGCGCGTCAAAGACTTGTAGGAACAGACTTTCGAGCTTTTGGTCAACCTTGATCGGCGACTCTTTAAGAATCTTAAAGTAGTCTTCTAGCCGATGCGATACCTGCTGAATGCTATTCAGCCCCAGCATTGCCGCGCCACCTTTGACGGAGTGCGCCGCCCGAAACAGTTCGTTGACCATTTCCTGGTCTTCAATGGTACTTTGCAGATTGAGCAAGCCCTGCTCGATCGTATTGAGGTGGTCTTTCGCCTCCTCAATGAAGTAGCCCATGATTCGCTGTTGCTGTTCAGGCTGCATGGCAGTGTCCCATTCCTTTGGAAAGTATGATTGCTACCGAGGCACATCGTGCGTTAGTCGATCGCTCAGAGGCTTTGAGAAGAACGTTTCAGTAGCAGCATGTTTACCGGACGCTGCAAGCCCTCAATCCAAGTATCAGCAGCGAAGAGATGTGGGTCGATCTCGCTTGGTGGCATACCAGTAGCCTGGATTGCTCTACTGTACCTGATACACCTAAAATTGACACCCGCAGCCAACCTCCTCTGTGTACTGCTACTTACGCTCGATCGTTTCGACGCGGAATCGTTCTACAGAGGTGAGCAGATCGCGGGCAACACCCACCAGGTTTTGCAGTGAACCAGATACTCGCTGCGCCTCCTGAGACGTTTCTTGGGCGGTCAATTCCACCGACTGCATCACCTGCGCGACCGCACGGGAAGTTTCGGTTTGCTCAACGGTATCGGCGGTAATGGAGCGCACCAGCACATCGATACGGTTTGACACCTGAATGATGTCTTCGAGCGATCGCTTGGCTTGTTCTGCCAGTCGTGTGCCCTCAATGACCTGCTGCGTCCCTTCCTCCATTGCCGTCATCACGGAACCCGTTTCACCCTGAATTTGTAGCACGATTTGCTCGATCTCTTTTGATGCTTTGGCGGCACGGTCAGCCAACTGGCGCACCTCATCCGCGACGATCGCGAAACCACGACCCGCTTCTCCTGCCCGCGCTGCTTCGATGCTGGCGTTGAGTGCCAGCAGGTTCGTACGGGAGGCAATCTGGGAAATCAACGCGACGATCTTGGAAATCTCTTGCGACGATTCCGCCAGGCGCTTCACCTTACGAGTGGTTTCTGCCACCGTTTCGCGAATTTCGAGAATACCTGCCACCGTGCGTTCTACCGCTTCACCGCCTTTGAGAGCCGTTGCGGATGCCGATCGTGCCACTTCCTCGGCTTCACGGGCGCTTTCTGCCACCCGCTGAATCGAGTCGGTCATGACCTGCACCGAGTTCAGCGTGACGGCAAGTTCTTCCGCTTGTCGCAATGCATCAGAGGACAAGCTGCGGGCAAACATTTCGTTGTCGGTCGAGCCTTTGCTTACCTGCCGCGCTGCTACTTTTACCTGTTGCACAATTTCGCGCAGGTTTTGGATGGTGAGGTTGAACGAGTCAGCAACGGCACCCAGTACGTCAGCCGTCACCTCTGCCTGCACCGTCAAGTCGCCCCGCGCCGCGCCTTCCACGTCGTCTAGCAGACGAATCACCTGGCGCTGGAGGTCTTCCTTCGCTTGCTCCTGCTCTTCTGCCTTGCGTTGCGCTTCGCTAGTGGTGGTCAGGATGACGCGCGCCATTTGGTTGAAGCCCGTGGACAGATGTCCAAACTCATCCTCGGTGTAAACCGTCGCGCGTGCGTTCAAGTTACCCTGCGAAACGGAATTGAACTGGGCTTGCAAGTCGTCGGTCGATTGCCTGATTTTCTTGGCGGTAAACTGTCCCACCGCAAAGGCTGCCATGCCGCCGGTCAAACCGCCCATAAGCGCCATTGCCCAACCCGTGCTTTGCAGCCGCGAAATAACCGCACTAGACAGTTCTTTTTCCTGGGGGGTGGCGTTGGCAGATGTGCCAGGTAAAGTGCTGGTGGAAATGAGATTTACCACTGCCACCGCCACAGCAGAGAAGATCCCAGCCGTAATTGCCGTATAAAACTGCTTCCGCTCAATGGGCGCATTCTCTAGAAACGCTAGCGCTCCTTGCTCAACGCTGGGAGTGGGTTCCAGCGCCTGCTGGTCGTTCTGGGTAAAAGTGGGCACCTGATCTGAGGTACTGGAGATGCTGAAAACCTCATCATCTGAGATCGTGGAACGGCTGCCCCCGTTGCTGAAATCCATTGAGTCGAAATCACGGCTAGTCGCTCCCCCTGCTAACGCCGCCCCACCCGCAAGCGCTGCTCCACCTGCCATTGCGCCACCAGGCAGATCAAAACCAGCGCCAACTGTAGGGCTGGTGAACCCCGCCGAGTTGTCGGAGAGGTCGAAATCGGCAAGATTACCCAGGTCGTCAAATTCGTCAAATTCATCAAGAAAATCGGCGCTGGCTTGTCCGGTGCCGCCAGATTCGCTATGGGCACGATCGCCATACGCGCTGTCTACAGGCTCCCGGGTAAAGCCAGCTCCAAACGTTTGATCACCCTCATACACGCCCGTACTGCCCATAAACAGGGTTTCATCTTCACTGACGCGAGGAGGGCTGTTGCGGGTTGCGCTGGGTGGTTCGACGCGATCGCTCACCAGACTGTCGTCCAGGGTGTAAGGAGGCTGATCAAGCGGCGATGCGTCTGGTAAGTCTAGCGGTGCAAAGGCATCATCAAAATCATCCAGGGCGGAGGCAAACTGGTCATTTGGGTAGGTGGCAGAGTTTAACCCACCATCATCAAACTGATTAGATGCGTCGTTTGGAGCGCGCGGTGGTTCTGCTGGCGGTGCCTGGAAAAATGATGCTTCTGAGGGAGAAGGTGGCATCGCTGCATCCACCGAGAATGGATCAGCCAGGGAGTCGAGGTTGTCTAGCTCCAACTGATCGGACTCTTGGAAGTGAGTGCCATTGTCAAACGGGCTGGCAAACGGCTGTTCAGAGGCTGCAAATTCAGGCGACGTGAAGCTCTGCCCAAATTCATTTGTGCCACCAAACTCATTTGCTGTCCCGTACTCGTTCGCTACAGGATTAAAGGCTGCGTCAAAGTTGGGGTCAAAATCAAGGTCGTTGGTGCCAAAGGCGTTGTCAAATTCGTTATCCAGACCCAACTCATCACCATTGTGCCAGTTGGTGGCAGCGGGATAGTCAGGCTCGGATGGCGCATACGCATCAGGCGCGATCGCCGCACCAAAATTGTCCCCAACCTCATCGATCGCGCTCTCAGACTGACTGTTGATATAAACCAACCCGTCATTGGCGTAGTTGATGAATTCTTGATCGGCTGTCAGCCCCAGGACTGTTTGATACTGCTCTCTGGCGATCGCGAACTGCTGTAACCCGTAGCAGTAGACATGACCACGCAGCAGCGAGGCGCTGGGATCTTCTGGAAATTCTTTGACGAGCCGATCGACGATCTCAGCAGCCTCTTGATAGTTGCCCTGTACGTAGGCTTTTTGTGCCTGCTGATATTCCTGTGCGTATTCAGTGCCTGATGCCATTTGCCTCCTCCCAGTTGCGTATTGAGTGCTGTAGCTTAGGCAGAGCGGAGGGTTTGCAAAGTACGGCACGGCTGCTACCGACACCGCACTCAATCCGCGTGACTCGTTCCTCAGTTTTACTGCGAGTTCTCGATTTTTTCACGTCAATTTCTCTCCTAAGCTGCCCATCGAGCCGATCGCAGTATTGCGATTTGATCCAGCAGCCGCAGAAACTTGTTTGCCTGAGCATCTAACACCCACTCGCCCCGCAGAAAAGGCGCGACGCTATCAGGAACATTTGTAGACATCTGCACCTCCTCAATATCCAGCCAGTCCATACCCACGATACGATCGACGGCAAGCCCCAGCATTATGTCCTGATCTTCCACAGCGATCACCTGCACTTCTGGCTTATCAGTGTTCAACGGCGTTGAATCACCCAAAAACTGTCCGAGGTCGGCAACCCAAACGACACGTCCTCGTACGTTCAGCGTACCCAAAAGTAGCGGCGAAACGTTGGGTACAGGCGTAATCCGATCGGGCGATGGCGACAGCACTTCCCGAATCCCCATAGCAGGCAGCGCAAATTCACTCCCTGATGTGATGTAGAAGCGCAAGTGCAACTCACCTTCAGGACTTTCTAGCTCTTGAAATTCGGGTGCTTGATCTTGCCCTCGACCGGTTAAAAAATCTGAATTGCCGACCATAGCCGTTTACTTCAACCTCGCAACAATTGCTTGACGGTTCCTACTAATTCTGTGGGTTGAAACGGTTTGGCGATGTAAGCATCGGCTCCTTGTTTCATGCCCCAGTAGCGATCGAATTCTTCCCCTTTCGACGAACACATCACCACCGGCACGTCCTGAGTTTTTGGATCTGCTTTGAGGCGACGGCAGACTTCATAGCCATTCATGCGCGGCATTACAATGTCCAGCACAACCAAGTCCGGTCGGTGTCCTTGAATTTGCTCTAGTGCCTCCACGCCATCGCCAGCCACGGTTACACTCAAGCCACTTCCCTTTAAGAGATCGGTAATCATCTCTCGTTGAGTCACACTATCTTCTACAACTAGAACTGTACTCATATTTCTTTCCCTGCTTGCCGGCTGAAACGTTCACGGGAAGACCCAACGCCATTCACCTTAAGTATTCACTCTAAAGCTACGTAATCCATAAAGTATGTCCGATCTATCGCTAAATGGATGCTGATGCTGTCGAATCGGCAGCAGTCCGCTCGGTTTCTAACCCATTGTCTCCTGTCGGTGCTAGTTCTGTATTCGCTGCTAGAGTGCCAGACTGAGCGCCTACACCAATGTATTTTTCAACCAACATTAAAAGCTCACTTTCACCAAAGGGCTTCGTTAAGTAGTCAGTGGCACCCACCATCTTTGCTTTGACCCGATCGACAAAGCCATCTTTGCCCGTCAACATCACGATCGGAAGCTGGCGAAAAGTGGTCGATTGCCGCAGCATGGCACAAATTTCATACCCATCCAGTTCGGGCATCGCGATATCGCAAAGAATCAAGTCAGGCTTAAGCTGGAAGACGAGGCTAAGTGCATCCAACGGGTTACCGATCGCCGTGGCTGCGTAGCCATGATGTTGCAGAATGTGCTCTACTGTCTCACGGATTGCCACACCATCGTCAATACAAACGACCCGCAAAGGTCTTGTTGCTTGCGGCAGTCCGAACTCTTTGGATCGGGCTGGTTTGAAGCCGCCTGCCTCATTTCCTTTAGCAGCATCGTAAATGAGTTGAATCACACCCTTCTGTACGTAAGGATAGATTGCCCGCGCCACCGTTAAACTATCGCGGTTTAAGTAACGAGCGATTTGACGAATGGATGTTTTGCCGTCTGCGTAACGGTCTAGCGTTGCTAACGTGCGTTTAGAAAGGGTTTCTTGCAGTGTGGCAACGTCTGCGATCGCAGGACACTGATCAGGCGATTGAATGTGTGGATGAAACTGCTTCCACTCCTGCACCTGTTTCATAATCTTGGCTAGCAGCGGCGTAATCTCCAGTGTGGTCAACTGTGGCGACAGTGCGGGCCCCAGCTCAAAAATAAACGATCCTTGGTGGAGACTCAGCAAATCAAATAGCGTTTCATGCACCATGCTTTGGATGATGCTACGCCCCTGAGCTGGTGTGAGCATATGGTTTTCGAGCAGTGCCCATAAGTAGCCATACTCAAGCGCATTCGTGTTGGCAGAGGGTACAACCAGGGTGCCCAGCGTTGCCTCAGCTCGATACCGCCGCAGATAATCCGACAGGCGCGACAAGCTGGTGGCGCGATCGGCGGCATACACAATTTGCCCATTCAGAAAAAACACAAACCAATACTGCTCTGCCAGGGCTTTAGACGCACGCACATCCTGTACATAAACCACACCTGGATTTCCCATGCCACTCGGCTGCGACGGGTAAGCTTCGACAAAAAGCTCCCCTGTGCGCTGCCCCAACTCAATGAGTTGCAGAATGCTGCGAATGTCAATCTCATTCAACTTACCCTGCATGAAACTCCAGCCTTCTCCTCAAACGCTTGGAAATTCGCTTCGCTTCAGGCATCTTGTAAAGCAGTGTTTGCTCAGTAAAGCAGGTCTGATGTGCCAGCGTTGCACTGGCTGCTACAACTTTTATACTCCCCCTCACACCTTTATCAATAGAATCTCTCAGTTTTTCTGTTTCTGAGCGCTATATTCAGCGATCGAAACCGAGGCTTTCCCAGCTATCCTCGCACTAGCAAAAGCCTGCATCAGAGAGAGGAGCATCAGAGAGAGAGACGAAACAGCAACCGTGACGAGACCTCAGTCGCATAGCTAGCTTATGGTTCTTTATGGCGACCCTCCAAAGCAATGCTAGATTAGAATGCAGCAACCTTAAACCAACCGAGCGGCTCACCCGCATAAATTGAAAATCACAGCGATCGATAAAGCGTACTGCAAGTCGTCTCTTTGGGCTTGAGCCGTGCGGTTCAGTCTAGACTTGAGACTAAGCCTAAAGTGTTCCTGGATCTCACTGCTGGCACGGTGCCCCTATCCAGGTTTAGCGTTGCCAACGGGTGCTATCCATGTGCAGATTGAGCAAGTTTTAGCGAAAAAGGAATGCCTGGAAAGAGACTCTGACCTAGAATAGCAGGGTGAATGCAGGCGTTTTGCCTGAAGCGCAGTGCTAGGCTCTGTATTCAGCCATGTCGATTGACCCAACGGCGTTACCGATCGAAGATCGAACCGATCGCCGTATCGTTCAACTTTGAGTTGTCCAGAGCAAACCCGACTTCACAGTCAGGTTTGCAGCCTAGGAGCGCCGTACTGACTTCAACTGAGCCAGCTAAGGCAGTACCAGGGTCAAAAGCGGTGACGGTGGTTTGCATTGAGCAAGATGGAACGATAAAAGCACTATGCCCACTGTAGCAATGGGTTTGCGTCTTGTAAGGGCAGAGGAGTTTTGAGCCACAATGCATTTACAGCAACGTAGGCAGGGAGGCATGTACAATCGCAATGCGTCGCAAGGATTGTTTTGCCAGGGTTGTCTCACTACACTAGGTCTAACGGCTTTGACTAGACCGTTAAACGCTAGACCGTAACCGCGATCGGAATTGGGCACAGACACAGAAGAGGGTTATCAGCGTGCTGTATCTAGCAGAAGTACAAAAGAAAAGTGGTGGCTTGCTGGGTGGTGGAAAGGCAGAGCTAAAACTGCTCGCCTGCCAGCGGTCTGAACAAAGCTGGAGCGCTGTGTCTGGTGAAGAAATCGTTGGTTGCGATGAGGCAAACAACTACAACGGTGGTGCGCTTGTGCTGGTTGACCTGACGGCAAACAAACAAGTGCAGCGCGTACAAGAAGCAGGCCGGCAATTGGTCAGCATCCTGCAAAATTTTTCACGCTTGCAAGAGAAATTTAAGACGCAGGAAGAGGAAATTGAACAGTGGAAGCAATCGCTGACCTACCAGAGCCAGGAGCTAAACCGTCGAGAAATGGAGATGGAAGCCCGACGCGAACAACTCCAGCAGATGGAAGACGACTTTGAGCAACTGGAGCAACAGCGTCAGGAAGTGGAAACGCTGCGGGATGAAGTGACCCAACAGCGAGACGAGTTTGAGCGCAATCGGCAGGAGCTAGAAGGTGCCTGGAATCATTTACGTGGCGAAATGCGCCGACTGGAAGAGCGGCAAGAAGAATTTCAGCAAACCGCCTTTCTGGATGATGACCAGGCACGCACGATTCATGAGTTGCTCAATCGCCTGGCAGGTGCAGTACCCCCAACCGATGCTGTACGAGAGCAACTGAACGCCTCGCTTGAAATTCTGACCCAGCAGCAAGACACGCTCACTCAGCAATGGCAAGCGTTAGAGCAGCAGCGCTCAACGGCGCAACAGCTTCAAGGCGATGCCGATCGCCAAACCCAAGACATTCAGCAGCGCTGGCACGACTGGAACCAGGCGCAAGCATCATTGGAGCAAGGACGGGCAGAACTCAAAGTACAGCAAACGTCGCTTAACGTCCGCCAGGAATACGCCCGGATGCTCGGCGTACAGATCCAAAATCAAGAGGATTTGCATCAACACCTTTATGGCTTGGCAGACACCTCAGATAAGGTCAAGATTGGGCAGAAAGTGGATGTCGAAGCGCTTGAAAAGCTCTCGATCGATGAACTGCAAAAGGTGGTCAGTGACCTGGAACGCGATTTGCAGAAGCTGTCGCAGTTCGTTGAAAGTCAGGAAGAGGAACTGCGCTACAAGCAGCAAGAAATCGACGAGCTACAAGCAAAAATTCAGGCTGCTAACGAGTACGATCGCCTGAACCTGGAGAACGAACTGACGGACGAACAAGACGGCTACCAGATGCTTAACGAAACCCTAGTGGGTCAGCGCCGCAATCTGCGAGAACGCGATGGTCTGTTGAGCCAGCACCGTACCGTGTTGCTGCGCCGTCAGGGTAATGCGGATGCAACCGCACCGGAAAATGACATTGACTTGGGTCCTATCCTGAGCCAGATCGAAGCACAACGGCAACAGCAGGTTGAAGAGCTGCAAAAGCTGGAGAGTCAAATTGAGCAGATGCGCGGCGCGATCGATCAGGCGCAAGGCATGGTTAACACGCAAGCAACGGAACAAGAGAACAAGCGAAACGAACTGAAGCAACTGGAGCAAGCCTTGCTCGATCACCGCTCCACCGCCGCTGAAACCTGGGGACGCGTGAACCTTTATCAAGAAATGCTTCAGCCCCTTCAGGATAATGTAGACGGCTTGCGACAACGATTAGAAGGCATTGCAGGCAGCATGGCTCAGTTTCAGGCAGCAGGAGACTCCCAGGGGCAAACGATCGCCGAAATGCGCCAAATCCTCGCCAGCCTCACCAGCACCCCAGAGCTAGCTGCATCTTAAGAACCAATTTAGGATAAGTAGCCAGGTGGAATTAAATGCAAAACGTAGCGTCGGTATCTTGCCCGCTTTGCATGAATCAGCCCTCACCCTAAATCACTCTCTCAAACTTGGGAGAGTGACTTTCATACTCGCGCCCCTTCTTCCAAATTGGGAGAAGGGGCGTTGGCGATCGCAGATGCCCGCTTCAGTCTGCAAAACGCGCATTCGATTTTAAAGTTGCTGAGTGATAAATTCTTCCTGTAAAGCCTTGACAACAAAACACAGTGTTTGGTAAGTAACATGTGCAATTCATGATATATTGGAGTGAAATCGAGAGACGTTCAGGGACAAAAGTAACTTCAAGGATTGTTTTTGCCACTGAGACGCAGCAAGGGCATTTGCTGCTGATCTCTAGAAACAGTACTTTTCGTTGTCAGGGTACAGAAGCATCCGGCTTCATACGAAGTTGTTTCGGTTAACTTATTACTAAGTTGAGTTCTAATTGAAAATTCAAGCGTTAGAGATCCAGATGGGCGATCGCATCATTGCATATTGCAATAACAAGATGCAGATTTGTACAGTTAGGCAGATCCTAGATCCCGGTCAAAGCAACGTCACGCTGTCAGTTTCAACATCAGAGCATTCTCGAAGCTCCTTTTCACGTGTCATTCGCTTTCAAAGAGATGCCTTGGTTGATCTGGCAAGCTAAAACACTTGTGTAGGCTGGGGTTGTTAGTTGCTATCAATTGTGGCAGTTGTGCCCTAAGTGCCTTGATCAGAATCTTGAAGGGCACGTTCGCGCTAGTTTTACAGGCTTAGCCGCCGCACTGATTGCCTCTGACATAGCTTACGCGTTGTCGTAGTTGTTTGATTGGCAGTCGATCGTGCTAGAGCTGGAATCCATACTCAAGGAGGCTTTATGGCAAAAGAACAGAAGGGCAACAAAGAATCTAAGAAGCAAAAGAAAGAGTCTGACGGCACGAAGAAGCAAAAGAAAGACCCTAAGCGCCATGATGGTGGACTGTAAGGCTTTTCAAAGCTTGATGCTATCCAGTAAGGCAGGGTTAAGTTACATATTGTTACGGTGCCACGGCTTAGAAGGGCGAAAAACACTTAAAGAAGTGTTATGATAGTCAGTGAGAATAAGTAATCGGTTGCAGAATTTGTTTCTAGTCTTGACGAGTTTTTCACGTTTTGTATTGGCAGGCTTCTCTCCGAAATCTCACTCTCTACGCACTTTTGATTTTGGAGCCAATCTATGTCGATTTATGTAGGCAATCTTTCCTACGATGTTGCAGAAGCTGACCTAAGCTCTGTGTTTGCAGAATACGGTTCAGTTAAGAGAGTTCAACTCCCTACTGATCGTGAGACTGGTCGTCCGCGCGGTTTCGGATTTGTCGAAATGGGCACAGATGCTGAGGAAGCTGCCGCCATTGAAGCACTCGACGGTGCTGAATGGATGGGTCGCGACCTGAAAGTCAACAAAGCGAAGCCCCGTGAAGACAGAGGCTCCTCCTTTGGTGGTGGCGGTGGCGGTGGTCGCCGTAATAACAGCTTCTCTCGCAACTAGCCTTGATGAAGGCTGTCTTTTCAGCCTTCAAAATTTTTTAGAAAGGTTCAACGATCGCGATCTATGATCATGCCGTGAGACCAGAATCTTAGACCAAAAGCTTGGACATTTATGTCTGAGCTTTTTTAAGTTTTAGAGAAGTTTGTTAGCGATCGCACAAAACGGGTGGACACCCATAGCTTTGATACCAGTGAGTAACCTGACTGTATCAATCGACGCTCACCCCACGAGTGAGCGTCGATTGAAAGTACTTCACAAGTAATCATCAAAGACTTAGGAACAAGAATTTAATCACCTCGGCGTTTTCCGTAGGGGCGCACGGCTGTGCGCCCCTACCTACGAACAATTTGTCGGTTTTATTTAATCCACGATCCTTAGATACCTTTATAAATCAATTGTCAATGGCGACTATTGAAGGGTCTTACGTCCTTGCCTTCAAATTACACTGCCTTAATTGTGATGACAAAATCTGCTTCCGACAAGTACGTGGAAGCAGAAGCGTTCTACAAGCTCAGTGAGCATTTGTGATCAGAGGCTAGCTGCATTAGACGGCGGCAGTTCGCCAAGAATCGTAAAGCGAACATGGTTAATGGCTAGCTCTCCGATCGAAACATCTACACCATCATCCTGTGTAGACATTGTTTCAAACGGAATCCCCTTACCAATCTCGGCATGATACCAGGGCAACCCCATAAAAAACCGAGTTGGGTAAGGTCCACGTTCAACCACATCATCTGGGTTTGATTCCATCGGTAGCCAACCGTATCCCGGCACGTAAAACTCAATCCAGACGTGGTTGTAGTCTGGCTCTAACGGTACGTGGTGCTGTTCCGCTTTGGCAGGGCACTTGTAACGACCAACCGTACGGCAGGCAATGCCATTCAACCGTGCCAGTGCCAGTAGTACACCGACATACTCACCACACGAACCGATGCCTCGCTCCCAGACAACATCTGGCGTATCAATGTGTGGCGTGAGGCTGTAGGAGAGGCGATCGTACACGTAGTTACGAATTTTCAAGATTTTTCGTAGCAAGTTCGTTTCTGTGCCGATCGCTTCTTTTGCCGCCTGCTGGATCACGGGTGTGTCCATTGCCAGGTAATCGTCATCGACGAGGTAACGGGTGTAAAAATCGGCGGGTAGAGGGGGCAGATTGTCCACATCGTCTGGTGTCAGGGCATATTTGATGCCGCGTACTTCCAAAAGTGCTTTCCAGCCAAAAATTTGCCGCTCGTGCGATTTGAGCGTCTTGAAGTGGAAAACCGCCACCCGTTGCCCGTCTTGCAGCTCTTCGGTAAAGGGAAGTCCGATTGCTTCAACGTGCAGAATTTTTTGGCGATGCGTTTCGGTCGGCAGCGCAATCCGCCATTCCAAATTCTGGATTGCGACCTCTTCTAGCGGCAGCAGTTCCTCGGCATACGACATCTCGATCAGATAGCCATTGGAGAGCGTGTAGCGATCGCTGGGGTAATGCTGGATGTAGAGCGGATGGATGAAGGTGCGATCGCGGAACGTTAGCTCCAGTGGCTCCTCCAGATTGTTTGGATTATCCCGGATGTACGGTTCTTCACCAGCATAGGAGACGTAAAGGATGTCTTGTCCTTGCTCTGGATGCGGATAAAACGTCAGCCCAGTCGGAAACTCAAAGGGAGTTAAGACACAAAACTGTTGTTCGCCAGTGGCACGATCGAGGCAATAAACCGTTTGCTCCAGGCGATCGCACACCCACAATTCTTCACCACGCACCGTCAGATTAGCGGTGCCCACACCCGGCAGAGGCAACCGAGTAATCAACCGCCGCGACTGACGCTCAAAGATAGAGATATAGCCCTCTTTTTGGCTGGCAACGTAGACCGTCGATTCCCAAACTGCCACACCGTCTACCTCATAAGGCATGGTGACAAAAAGCTGCGGCGTTAGATCATCTAGGCTGCAAGTATAGACATTCGCTTCCCGTGCAAACCAGATGCTCTCTTCCCAAACAGCCAACCCGGTCGCGGCGATGAAATCATCCACCTGACAGGGGTTTAGCATCGTCGCATTGTCCGTTGCCGGGTCAACCTTTAGCAGGTAACCCCGAATAGAATCTAAGGCGAGCAGTGCTTTGTCCAGAACCGCAACGCCCTGGATAGCATAGGCTCCTAAGGGGCGAACAGTTCGAGACCAAGCATCTTGCCTGGAAAGAGGCGTTGGAATAGGAGCAGCGGGTTTGGCAGCGGACTGTGCGTGGCTCGTTTGCATAATTGCAGCTTGTTTCTCATACCATTAGGCTGGTCATCAACGTCGTGCTTCTCCTCCACGCCTGATGAGCTTAGAGAAAAGGACAAGCGTTGAGTCGGTCTATCAAACAAGTATTCAGTGTCCTGATCATAAACACAATCCTTCAAGCGGATTTGCATCTAGACAGCTTTACTTAAGACTGACCGGCGATCGCTCACAAAACGGCTTCCGGCAACACGAACGTTCTTGGTTGCTCAGGTCTTTGCAATTTGCAAACTGCCCAGGTGCCGCGTTTTCTCACATCACATAGGCAGTTTAGTGATGTAAACGATCGCTGTGGAGTAGTACCGTTAGCCGCAGCGCTCAGCCACCATAGCCAGCTTGACGGATGACATCAGAAATTTCTTCGGCATCTTTAACGTGGTGCAGTGCTTTCTGGCTGCCATCTGGCTCATCCACTACAAAGTACGTCGGTACAACAATATGGTCACCCGTAATATCAGGCGCATCAACGGCTACTTGCTGTGCCTTTTCTTCCAGAGATTTGGATTCATCAATGCGATCGCCTGGATTGGTCGTGCGCTGCGGGGTATTTGCCATCATCTCCTTGTGCTCCCGCTTTTGAGCAGGATCAACTTCCTCAGGAGTCATTGGTTGCTTAATGCCCGCTTCGTGATCGTTCGGCATAGAGTCCTTATTCATCACACAGCCCTCTTTTACATCTTTGTTTAGATTAGAAGCAGAACAAGAAAAGCTCATCTTTCCAACGGAGAGAGGCTAGCTATCTCGGAGGGAGTAAGTACTAGCCTTGAGTGCTCTATGTAGTAGGAAACTGCTCAATATAAGCCATTGCCCGAAGCACCATCTTGCCTTCTTGAACATCCAGCGTCTTTAACCGTAGCGCCATCTCTCCAAGCTCAAAGTTTTGCAGATCAAGCAATGCGTGTGCCTGGTTTAGCATGGCTTCCGTTAGGTCAGGGGAGAGGTCTTTTCCTTCGAGGTACTCAACGTCTTCCAGCGCGATCGATTGACCGTTGGGGCTAACACGCGGCACGGCTGTAAAGGAAACCCGCTTTGTTTCACCTGCTTCTAAAACAACATTGGTGCTAAGCAGTACTTTGTTAGCACCGGGTAGACCAAACTCTAGCTGCTGTGTGTCAACAGTCACAGGGGTGCCGTTAACATCCACCCTCAAGTTTTGCATCTTTTCGCGGATAAACTCGGAGTTAAGCGCGCGATTGATATCGCTTTCGGTCAGCACAACGTGCGTTTCGGCATCAGTGGGGTGGGTCAGCTCGATTTTGCCAAACGCAACACTGAGGGGATTGATCGCAATGCGGCTGGTCTTGAGCTGCATCTCCTCGACGCGGAGGTCTTTCTGCATGACCATCCCTTTGCCATGCACCGTCACGGAATCAACCGCGCCCGAAAGCATTTTCCCCGGGTCGGTTTTAATGGTTACGTCCAGGTTTTCCACCGCATCAAGTTGACTAGACAGTCCAACTTCAGCAATTTTACTAAGCGCTTGTTCGCCCAAATCTGGCATATGATGATCTCTCTAAAAATATTGTCTAGCGTTAATTTAAGTCATCGCTTCCAAAGCTTGAATCAACAGCACGGTAGAGAGAAGCCCGGGTAAGGGTCTATCTTTGGATGAGGGCTTCGTCGATAGAAATGGGTGAGCAAGGTAGCAGCGATATGGATTTATTGGAGTACCAGGCAAAGGAATTATTTCGCGAGATGGGCATTCCGGTGCTGCCATCCCAACGGATCGATCGCCCCAAAGATCTAAAAGGGCTAACCATTCCCTACCCAGTCGTGTTGAAGTCGCAGGTATACAGTGGGGGGCGTGGACGAGTGGGGGGCGTACGTTTTGTTGAAAACACGATCGATGCAGTAGCAGCCGCGCAAACTATCTTCAATCTGCCAATCATGGGCGAATACCCAACCGTCTTGCTGGCAGAGGCAAAGTACAACGTCGATCGCGAGTTTTATCTAGCAGTCGTTTTGAATCGATCGATTTGTCGTCCCGTGCTGCTGGGTTCACAGAAGGGTGGCATTGACGTGCAAACCGCGCTCGAACAGATGCAGCACGTGGTCGTCGACCAGGATTTTTCGCCCTTTTATGCTCGTCGTCTGGCGCTCAAAATGGGGCTTCAGGGGACGCTCATCGAATCGGTCAGCGCCATGCTGGAGAAAATGTATCGGCTCTTCGTCCAAAATGATTTAGACCTTGTAGAAATTAACCCGCTGGGTGTGACCGCCACAGGCGAGGTCATGGCGCTAGACGGCAAAATTACCGTGAATGATGATGCCCTGGCACGTCATCCCGCTTTGTCAGCCCTGATTGCCAAGGCAGACGCTAGTCAAGCCGGACACTACAGCACGGCTCCCATCGCGATGGAGCCAGAGGGTCAGATTGGGGTGTTGTGCAATGGTGCAGGGCTAACGATGGCGACGATGGATGCTGTTGCTCAAGCGGGTGGTAACCCAGCCGTCTTTCTCAACCTGGGTGGTGAGACCCAGTGGGATGCGTCACCAGCAGGATTCCGTGAACAGTTGGAGCGTGGGCTAGAGCAGATGGTGCAAACAAAACAGGTGCGAGTTTTGCTGATCAATTTGGTCAGCGGACTGATCCCCTGTGATGACATCGCCACCGTGATCACAAAATATTTGCTCAGTCGAGTGCGTAAGCCACGCAGCATCAGTGAGATTAGTCCTGAGGCACTGATCGCTCATGCCACTCGGTTTCCTCAATTAGTGGTGCGACTGGTCGGTCGCGATCGCGATCTGGCACGATCGCGGCTAGAAACGGTTCAGGTTTCTCTCATTGATAGTCTCAACGAAGCCGTTACACATGCGGTCGCGCTGGCAAAGGCTGCGGCACGTAATTCGTAGAAGACAACGTGAAAGTGAGGAGTAGTTTAGAGATCAAACCTCAAGATTCCTCTCCCCTTACACGTCTCCCCTGAGTAATTTCTCCCTCGACAAATTGACTGTACTGTGACTTGAATAGCAGTAGAGTTCGCTTTTCTCATGCATTCTGGATACTATTAGGTTTCTCACGGTGCGATCTCGTCTCAATCATCAACGGTTATGAATTTCACACCAGACAGCAAAGTCCTCATACAGGGCATTACGGAACCATTAGGTGCAACCTATGCACCACTGATGCAGGCATATGGTACTCGCATCGTTGCGGGAGTTAGCCCCGGACGTGGCGGAACAACGCAGCAGGGCATCCGCGTGTTTGATATGGTTGAGCAAGCGCTGTCGGTTGTTGGAGCGGTCGATTCGACCATAGTTTTTGTGCAGCCATATGCAGCGTTGGATGCAGCGCTGGAAGCGATCGCGGCTGGCATCCGTCAAATCGTCCTCATTACTGAAGGCATTCCACCGCTGGATATGGTGAGTTTATTGCGTAAAGCAGAAGCAACCGAAACGCTCATTGTTGGTCCGAATAGTCCTGGCATTATTGTTCCTGGTCAACTGCTCTTAGGGCTGCACCCAGGCGAGTTCTACACACCGGGACGAGTCGGCTTAATTAGCCGAAGCGGTACGTTGACCTACGAAATTGCGTTGGAGCTGACGCAAGCGGGGTTAGGGCAGTCGATCGGGGTTTGTATTGGTGGCGACGCGATCGTTGGCTCCTCCTTTCCGCAGTGGCTCCAAATTTTGGACGAGGATGAAAACACGGAAGTCATTGTGCTGGTGGGGGAAATTGGCGGTGATAGCGAAGAAGCTGCTGCACACTATATTGCGGAAGCGATCGATAAGCCCGTGATTGCCTATGTCGCTGGGCGCACTGCACCTAAAGGGCGGCGGATGGGTCATGCGGGAGCCATCATCAACTCTCAAATCGCCGAATTGGGCACCGAGGTTGGTACGGCAGACAGCAAAATCAACGCGTTTCGACGTGCCAAAATTCCTGTCGCCGATCGTCCCTGGCAAATTCCCGATTTGGTGAAAAAAGCGCTGAAACTGCCCACGCGGCAAGTCTGAGTGCAAAGCCACCTCTACAGACAGATTGCTTAGGACATGGTGCAGCGGTGGAACCCCTCGACTGGGAGCATCGCCCACATACCCGCTTGAATCCCAATGCCCTCATCTTGAGGGTGACAGCTATAGAGGCTGAACGAAAAATTTTCAGCCTCTAGCCTCTAGTGCTACGCCTTGCTGGCTGCCATTAGCGCTTTTGTCTCCGATGCGCCTGCTCGTTGCAGTTGACGCGTTAAGCGCAGCGACAGCAAGCTGAGAATACCGAGATGACCTAGAAAGGCAGTGAACACGGTTGTCATCGAGATGCTGGATTGCAGTACCGAAAAAGCACCAACCGAAAATAACCATGCCAGCGGTGCTTTATCTGGGTAAAGCTGCAAAACGCCAAGCACAAACGGTGGCAGAACGGTGACAGCCGCGATCGTCCCTGCTGCCCAAATGGCTCGCTTCTGAGACTTCATAAACATCATCAGTTGAGCGATCGCCGCGCAAATCAGCGTGTAGGTTGCACCCAAAAGAATCACCGCAAACCCTTGAAGCGGATCGCTAGCGTTGCCCCAAGTAAGCATCCAGGGTAAGACAACCGCAAACGCAATCAGCAGGTTAACCGCGATCGCGACCAGCATCGGGCTTTTTTCACCCCAGAGTAAATCGTTGACAATCGATCGACTCCAGAACTGTTTGGCACTCACAACCCGCTCACGTCGATACCGTGCCCAATCCAGCAGCATTTGTCGTTGGGGGGTCAGCGCTGCAAGCAGCACTGCAAACCACAGCAGATTGAAAAAGCCCAGCGCGATCAAGTAACCAAAGGGATGATCGTATGCTTTCATCTCGCGAAAGACAAATCCGAGTAGCCAGATCTCGAAGCAAAGCGTCATGCGGTAGCTCTGACTTTTGCTCAACAGCGTTACATTCGGGTTGCGGAAGCGTCGATTCGCTGCCTGCCACAACCAGTAAGCGCCAGTGCCCAGCGTCAGCAGCGCCAACACCAGCCCAAAGTCGTAATAATGACCGATCGACAAGTGGAACCATTGCATTTGCCAGTCAGGGGAAACCAGCAACACCTGGAAGAAAGACGCATAGCCCATTACGATCGCAATCGCACCGATCCAGCCTTGAAAGCCGCCCATCAAGGCATACAGTAAGGCCGCACTGTAGACAAAGGCACAGGCAGCAGTCGTCAGTAGGTAAACGCTCAGAGTATTGACGATCGACACACTTGCCCCCTTCGCCGCCATCAGGTGTAGTGGCACTGCCAGCGATACTGCAAGATACGAAATCGCTGGCACCCCTACTAGCTTGCCCAACAGAATGCTCTGGCTCGTCTGTGGACTCAAGCGAATAAAGTTCAGCGTGCCCCGACGCTCCTCTTTCCCCAGGTCGCCAATGAGCAGGTAAACGCCCGCGACCAAGAGGACACATGGCAATGCCCAGCTAAGTGTTCGAAACAGATCTGACCACCAGTTTTGCCAATTCACCTGTGGATTGCCAACCGCATCGTAAAGGCACTGGAACGAGCGATAGCTCCCTTTGCCTGTGCAGTAGGTGTTGTATTTTGTGTAAAGGTCATTTGCGTCGGTGTTTGGCTCCGTCGATCGCTTAGCAGGCAGCACACTCCAAAAATACATCAGCACCAAAAGTTGCGTTGTCAACGACCCCACAATGGCAAGAATGACGTTGCGTTGCCTCAGGCGACCTTTCAGTTCGCGAAAGACTTGGGGATTCCAATCACTGAATCTGTCGAACCAGTTAAATGTCATAACGATCGATACTCCAAGTTAGAAAGCAGCAAGAGTGAAAGCAAGTTTGAGCAGAGACGGTTAGCTGAAGCAGTTAATGGCAAAGGTTAAAGCAACAAAAGCAGATGATCACGATTCAGAAGCGTAACGGTGGATGATGAAAACGATGAATACATAAGCGCCAAAACCAAACGGATAGTGTACTCATACCAATCAACAGAAAGCTAAGCAGCCCTAAGAACCAATCGTCTAGAACAGTAGAGCAATGCTGATTTACTTCAGCTTCAATAAGGTGTCGGCATGGGTGACTCCAATAGAGTCCCAGTACCTGTAGAACGACGTAAACAACGCCAACGAGGGGCATGACATACAGACCTTTTGCCTTAGCCCCCCAACTCATGCTGTGAAGCAGCGCAAAACTGTAAACAAATACACAGGAGACGGCTGACAGTAGATAGACACCCACGATTGCCAATAGCGGTAACCCAGCGCTTACCGCTGACCATATATGGAGCGGTATGGCAAGGGCGATCGCCCAATACAGCAAAATTGGCACACCCAACAACTTACCCAGGAGAACACCTTGACTGGAGGCTGGACTCAAGCGCACAAAGTTTAGAGTGCTTCGTTGCTCCTCCCTTGAGATATCTTTCACCAGTAAGTAGCTTCCCAAAAAGAGTAATAGAGTCAGCGCCACCCACATAATCGTGTTGGAAATCTCAAACCAGCAGCTACGCCACATCAAGGGACTCACGCTCACTTCGCCATAGGCTGAGTCGAAGCACTGCCAGTTGTGTCCTACGATCAGAAGTTGCGTTACCAGCGATAGAACCAGCGTTACGAGCACAGTACGCATTTTCACGCGACCTTTAATCTCTCGCAAAAGCTGCGGGTTGCGATCGCTAAGTTGAACCAGCCAGTTAAGCAACATCGATGCAAAAGTGTAAGGGGCGAGGAATAAGAAGGCTTGAGCTTTGAGTTGGTTTTGACCCTGATCTCTGACTTCTAACAACTAACAACCAACAACTAACCACTAACAACCGCTATGACGTTTGCTGATGCCCCATTTTGAGAAAAATGCTTTCCAGATTTTCCTGTGTGCGGTGAAATTCAGTCAGCGGGATACCAGCAGCGATGAGCGAGCGCAACAAGTCCGCTGCTTCCGGCACCCCACCCGAAAAGTGAACACAGAGGCTTTGCGTCTCTGGCACAACGTCCATCCCTTCAACCTGGGGGCAATGGTTCAACTCAGTTTTGAGCGCCTCAAGATCGCCCATTGTCGCCACTACGATCTGCTGACGACCGAGGCGATCGTACAGATTTTTGAGGGACGCACTCTCAACCAGGTAGCCCAATTCCATGATGCCAACCGAGGTGCAAAGTTCCTCTAAGTCGCTCAGTACATGCGATGAAATCAGAATCGTCATACCCGTATCTTGCAACGCCTTGATGATTTCGCGAAACTGCACACGGGCGATCGGGTCTAGCCCTGATACCGGTTCATCCAGCAACAGCAGCAGCGGTTCGTGCATAATCGTGCGGGCAAGGCTGAGTCGTTGTTTCATCCCTCGCGAAAGGGTGGCAATCAGGCTATGGCGTTTGTGGGTAAGCTGCACCAGCTCCAGCACATCCTTCAAGCGCCGCTGACGATGGGGTTGTTGCAAGCGATACAGCCGTGCAAAGTAATCGAGGTAATCCCAAACGGTCAGGTCGTCGTAAAGCGGAAAGTCGTCAGGCAGGTAGCCAAGCTGGCGCTTCAGGTTAGGGTTGTCGCGATCGCGCAAAAGCGGCTCACCGTGAAGATAAATTTCGCCAACGGTTGGCTCTTCTGCTGTCGCCAACATGCGAATCAGCGTCGTTTTTCCCGCACCATTGGGACCGATCAGACCATAAACTTCGCCTGCCTCTACTTGTAAATCAACATCATTGACTGCAATGTGTCGCTCAAATCGCTTGGTCAGTCCACGGGTGGAAATGGCAAGTGCTTGGGGCATAGGAGGTAAGGAGTGAGGGGTGAGGAGTGGAGGTAGAGCGGCGAGCTTAGAGTTCACTTTGCTTCTTGAGCGCTAGCAGTCTTTCTGATACACCCTCTGGATTACCCAACAGGCTTGGGGCTTTACGATCAGCAATGTTCTTCTATGCTCTAGTTGAACGTTACCCGCTACACTAGCTTTTCCCTGCAAGCTTTGGCAGCAGCATTACGGAAATTGAAACGATCGCTCAAACTTAAGAAAATTTGCCCGTTTTATAGGCGATCGCTGGAAAACAGCTCCAAAAGCTTACAAGTGATTCTTTGCCTGCTAGACAGCAGGGCATTCCGGTTACGACAGCAGTTCCACTTCTGACTACACTAAAATCTGACTACACTGAAAAATGTAACTTCAATAGCCTGATCAATGAAATGTTAATTAATCGCTTTTTCGCCACCTTGTTCGCATTGCTGCTTGGTTTCTCGATCCTTCCAGTTCAGGCACAGGCAGCAACAGGTGCTAAATACTCTTCCCAATATGCGCCCCCACCCTCTTATAGCAATGCTGAACTGGCAGGCAAAGATTTCTCTGGGCAATCACTGCGAGTCGCGGAGTTTTCAAACGCCAATCTTAACCGCGCCAATTTTGCCAATGCGGATTTGGCTGGTGCTGTGTTTAGTGCTTCAACGATGACGGAAACGAATTTGCACGGTGCTGACTTAACCCAAGCCATGTTAGACCAAGTGAAGCTTTCTCGCGTCGATCTAAGTGATGCTGTTCTGGTGAATACAATGATGCTGCGAACGGTTTTTGATGGTGTGAATATTACTGGAACCGATTTCAGCGATGCGATTTTAGATCGGGTTCAGCTTCGAGACTTGTGCAAACTGGCAAGTGGCGTGAATCCGAAAACGGGTGTGGAGACGCGGGAGTCGTTGGGGTGTCGCTGAGGGAAGAGGGAGTAGGGAGTGGGGAGTAGGGAGTGGGGAGTGGGCGATCGCCAGGAGCTAAGGAACTGTGATGAAGCGTGTGGGTATGATTGGCGGCGGTCAGCTTGCCTGGATGATGGCAGGCGCGGCAAAAAAATTGGGTGTTGAATTAATCGTGCAAACGCCATCCAGCGACGATCCAGCAGTGAGCATTGCGGCGGCTGTGGTTTTGGCAGCGATCGATGACGCGACGGCAACGGCACAGCTTGCAACTCAGTGCGATGTCATCACATTTGAGAACGAGTTCGTTAACCTGGAAGCTTTGGCACTATTGGAAAAACAGGGTGTCTGCTTTCGCCCTAGTTTGGCTACCCTTAAACCGCTGTTGGACAAGTATCACCAGCGTTGCTATCTGCGTGATTTAGGCTTGCTAACCCCTCAGTTTTTGGCGCTAGAAGAGGACAGGCAGCAGGCTTCCCAGAGCGTCAGCCGACGGGAGTTAGGGGTCAGCACTCAGAAGCCAGGAGTAACTCAAAATCCCTCTTTTTCGTTTCCAGTTGTGCTTAAAACTCGACGGCATGGCTATGACGGGCAGGGGACGTTCATCGTGAAGAACGCTCAGGAGTTGGACAGTACGTTAAAGCAATTAAGAGGCTGTTCGCTTTTACTGGAGGCATTTGTACCGTTTGAACGAGAGTTGGCAGCGATCGCCGCTCGCTCTGTGACGGGCGACATCGTTGTGTACCCAATCGTCGAGACGCAGCAGGAGCAGCAGGTTTGCCGTCGTGTGTTTGCTCCGGCAGAGGTGAATGCGGCGATCGTGGCGGATGTGGAAGCGATCGTCCACACTTTACTAACCAGCCTGCAAGTCGTGGGTGTGTTTGGCATTGAGTTCTTTCTCACGACGGACGGTAGGGTGCTAGTGAATGAAATTGCTCCCCGCACTCACAATTCCGGGCACTTTACGCTGGATGCCTGCGAAGCGTCTCAATTTGAACAACAGTTGCGAACCGTCTGCGGGCTTCCTTTGGGTAGCTCAGCAATGCAGGCGGCTGGAGCGGTGATGGTGAATCTCCTGGGGTATGAAGACTCTCAAAGCGACTATCAGGAAAAGCGACAGCAGTTGGCAGCCATCCCCAACGCTCATCTGTACTGGTATGGCAAAGCAGAATCGCGGCTGGGACGCAAGTTGGGGCACGTTACGGTGTTGTTGAAGGAGCCGCAACAGGGGATAGAGATTGCAAACGCGATCGAAGCGATCTGGTATGACGATCGCGTTGATGCGCTGGCTCAAGACGCATCAGCCTTAGCCAAATGAACGGTTCCATTCTATTGTCGGGACGTTACCACGGCTGCTTAAAGCGCTCCTCGTCTACGGAGGCGATCGACCGTCACGGCAACAATAATCACAAGACCTTTCACCACCAACTGCCAGCAGTACGACATGTTCGCCAAGCCTGCCAGCCATCCACTCACGCCGTAGACAAACAGCAGCACCCGATTAACTTTAATGCCTGTAAGCCTTGCCGCTCGTTGGTTTCCACCCACTGCATAGCTTTGTAGCCTCATACGGTTCGTCGTAGTACAAACCAGCTTGCGCCGATCGCCAGTAGCGCCATCACCACCAGCCAGGGCATTATGAACCAAACACACATCATCATTTTTGGCAGCATCAATATGGATTTAGTTGCCAGAACGCCTTCGCTGCCGGTGCCGGGTGAAACACTTCTGGGCTACAGTTTTGCGACCGTTCCTGGTGGGAAGGGCGCAAACCAGGCAGTAGCCGTAGCACGGTTAGACGTGCCTACCGTGATGGTGGGACGTGTCGGTAGTGATGAGTTTGGACAAACCTTACTCACCAAGCTTCAGGTGGCTGGCGTAGATACGTCAGATGTGTGGGTGGATGATGCCACACCTTCAGGAGTCGCCATGATTGCGGTGGATGATCGGAGTGAAAACCAGATCATTGTGATTCCAGGTGCAAATGGGCAGGTCGGTGAGATCAACGTCGATCGCGTCATCCAGCGTCTACCTGGTGCCGCCGCACTCTTGCTGCAATTTGAAATTCCCTTGCCCGCTGTGGTCGCCGCTGCAAAAGCCGCACATCAAGCTGGAGTCCGCGTGATTTTAGATCCAGCCCCTGCGCGATCGGATCTTCCAGCCGCCCTCTATTCCTTTGTGGATATCATTACGCCCAACGCAGTTGAAGCAGCCCAATTAGTTGGCTTTCCAGTGAATGACCCTAAGACTGCCGCACAAGCAGCCACCGTCTTGCAGCAACGTGGTGTGAAAACCGTTGTGGTTAAGTTGGGTGCTAATGGAGTCTTCTGCGCGACACCAGAAGAATCGTTTTTTGTCGCTGCCTTTCCAGTCGAGGCTGTCGATACCGTTGCGGCTGGCGATGCGTTTAATGGTGGGATGGCGGTTGCCTTGGCAGAGGACTTGTCTATCCAGCAGGCAATCACTTGGGGAGCGGCGACGGGCGCACTTTCCGCCACAAAAGCAGGTGCACAATCATCCTTGCCCGATCGCGCCACGGTTGAAGCGTTTCTCAAGGCAAAAGCCTTTTAACGGTCATCGTGGCGCAATGTTGGATTCGCTGGTGACTCAACAGCACGACTCTGGCGAGGCGCGATCGGCTGTCGCCATAGCATCAAAGGCAGGCTGAGCAGCCCCAGAAGGGTTACTACTCCAGCCGTCACCCAAACTAGCAGGCGGTTGGGTTGATAGTCATTGCGCTCAATTTGCCAAAAAGTGCGATTGTATCGCCACACAGAAAGTGGAATGACAACAATGCCAGCCGCAACCAGGACAACGCCAATACCTTGAGAACTCAAAAACGAGGGCGGTGTTGCATCCTGATGCGTTAAAGCAGCCTGTAGCTCACCCAAGAACAGACCAAAACGGGCGATCGCAAACCCAAACCCTATCAGTGCGATGGCAGTTCGCAGCCACGCTAGAAAGGTGCGTTCATTCGCTTGATGCTCACGCTGGCGATCGATTTTTTGCATACAGAGCTTCCAGCCTTAACGGTTTTAGTCTTGATACATGATCAAGCAAAATTGTCGCATCAAAGTACGTTGTTATCCCTGGTTTGCTACTGATTGATGTTTCGTTAGTTCAACGTTGCCTTTAACGCTATGCTCGGAACTTTGGAAATCAAACTCACCTTGATTGCTAACCACTCGCTTGTAGTAAAAATGGCTCTTCCGGATCTGTGGTTGAAATCGTATGAAAGGCTACAAAATGCCGCCCGATCGACGGCTGAAACCCAGTGATAGTTTGATATAAGGTTGTCTTATCAGCGCCAAGCCGGGAGAGCCGTAAAAATTGATCGCTGCATCAGATGGAATGTTGCTAAAGATTAGCTCAGTTTATGCATCTAATCATGCGATCGCGTTCGTGAATCGCTGCCCACAATGTTCATAACAAAAGATGGGTGAGTACGTTCTACAAGACTTGCTCAGTTTTGGTGAAACGGATTAAATCGATTCAAGCTAACAGAAATCACACCTTAAGCTAGCAGCATGGCGGTTCAAATAGTGTTCATATGTATTGGCATAGGGCATTTGTAAGGATTGCCATATTTAGAAAAATCTGTATGATGCTGATGGGTATTTCAATGCCTTTTACTGTATTTAAGCTGTTCTCAAGAAGTCATTGTTTCAGGCTTAACCTCAAATTTACTGAGGCTTAACCTTGCAGCCAATGACTGACGTGTCTAGTTACTTACTGTCTGTAAAAGTTTGTCCTTGTCAGTCTTGCTTTTGCTCTGAACCTGTGACTAATCGTTGACTGCCTATCGGTTTTCTGCCTATCGTAAAGTGGTGAAAACGCGTTGATGCTTGAGGCGGTTAGTTACTCAGTTGGTTCGCTCGCAAGCAAGCGCTAAATCTAACCTATGGCACTTGAATGTCTGAAGCTGCAAAATTTAATACAATCATTCGCTCGTCCGGCGCAACCAAGCCTCCTGAAGATGCTCAACCCTTCATCCTGATTGTTGAGGATGAGGTGCTGATCCGTGAAACGATCACAATGGCGTTAACAGATGAAGGATATCAGGTATTAGCGGTTGAGGATGGTCGTCAAGCGTTAGAGGTTATTCGTGCCTCACATACCAGCGAGGAAGGGGATGTGCCTGCGATCGACCTGCTGATTCTCGACTTAATGCTGCCTTACATCAATGGGCTAGATTTGTGTCGTCTACTGCGGCAGGAAGGGATTACAACGCCCATTTTGATGCTCAGCGCTAAGGGCACCGAAACCGATGTGGTGGTGGGGTTGGAGATTGGAGCCGATGATTACCTGGCAAAGCCGTTTGGGATGCGAGAGTTGATTGCACGCTGTCGATCGCTGCTACGTCGCGCCAATCGACAGCCCCAGCTTCAAGAGCAGTTGGTCATCCAGTTTCAAGAGATTGCGCTTTACCCCCAAGAATGTCGAGTGACGGTACGAGAGGAGGCAGCTAGTCTCTCACCGAAAGAATTTACGCTACTGGAATTGTTTATGAACAATCCACGTCGTGTTTTCTCCCGTGATCAACTGTTAGAGCGCGTTTGGGGCATCGATTTTATGGGTGATTCCAAAACGGTAGATGTCCATATCCGCTGGCTAAGAGAAAAGCTAGAGCTAGATCCGAGTAATCCCCAGTACATCATTACAGTGCGGGGCTTTGGTTATCGGCTAGGGTAAGGCTTCTTGCTCATCATGGACGAGATGGCAACATCATGGCGAGACTTTTTAGCCGTTTCAAACAGTCGCCTAGCCCCTGATGCTTTCTAACGGCACACCCAACCAGCCCAGAAAGTTTTGCTCTTGACTGCGAGATGGTTGTGCGACTGGCACAATCTGAAAGCGAGTCAGTCGCGGTGCTGCCAATGTTACGGTGCTGGAACGCAGCTCATCCTGATGGAAAAAGGAAAGGTGTACACGATCGCCCGATCGAAAGTCTCGCAGGCGTTCGGTGAACTGGTCAGCACTCACGCGTAACCCGTTCATGGCCAGTAACTCATCGCCTGGATCAATCCCCGCCTTCCGGGCAGGAGAAGCCGTTTCAACAAATTTCACGACTTCGCGCCCCTGCTCCGTCTTCAGCGTCAGACCGAGGTAGGGTACGCCATCCTCTAAGCCACCATCCGCCATCAAGCGCAGCCCAAAGGGGTTGAGATACTCATCAAACGGAAGTTCATCTGTGCGATGCAGATAACGCTCGAAAAAGTCCGTCAAGTCAGTTTCAGCAACAGTCTCGATTACCTGCTGAAGCTGCTCTGGCGTAAAGCCCACTTCAGGCTTGCCAAATTGCTCCCACATTTGGCGCATCACGTCATCCAGCGATCGCCGATTGCCATGCCGCTCACGAATCAGCAGATCAAGCAGCAGCGACACCATTTCTCCCTTGAGGTAATAAGACATTTGGGAGTTAGGGCTGTTCGCATCCGATCGATACAGCTTAATCCACGCATCAAAACTGGATTCGCTCAACGGCTGTACCTTGCGACCGGGTGTCATCTGGAAGCGCGTAAGCTCACGGTTCAGCGCGACCAAATACGTTCGTAAGTCATAAATACCTGCCCGGTAAGGAATCACCAGGTCGTAAAAACTGGTCGTGCCCTCGCTAAACCATAGCGACGGGGTGTAGTTTTCTTGCTCGTAATCAAACACTTCCAGCGCTTTGGGACGAATCCGCTTGACGTTCCAGAGGTGAAAAAATTCGTGCGCGACAAGCTGGATGAAGCGATCGTACTTATCTTTACTCCGAAACCCAAAGCGTTGATAAATCAAGGAACAAGACGACTTATGCTCCAGTCCACCAAAGCCCTGTGATGACAAGTGCAGCAGAAAGAGGTAGCGATCGTAGGGCAACCCGCCAAAGAGATCTGCTTCGACCTGAATCAGCTTTTGGATGTCTGGAATCAGACGCTCTGGCTCCAGATTGCCGTCTCCCCAAACGGCGAGCTGATGGGGTTTAGTCAGCGCTTCAAACTCATAGATTGCATGGCGACCAATCTCAAACGGACTGTCCACCAGCGTGTCAAAATCGGGTGCCTCAAAGGTGTTGGCTGCTGGTAACGCTGGAAGCGGTGTTGTTACTTGCCAATCAGCGGGCGGCACGATCGTAATTTGCAGTGGGTGCTGTTCGTACCCTGGGATGTAGAAGAACAGAGCCGCTCCGTTAAAGTAGCCATGCGTGCCATCCAGGTGATTGGTACGGACTGAGAGTTCGTCGGCATAGATTCGGTAGCGAACGACGAAGCCTTCATGCCCCTGGGTTTCGATCTGCCAGTGGTTTTTGCTGAGCTTGCGCCAGGGTAGTGGGGTGCTTGTGCGATCGTCCGCCACAGCAAAATCCTGTAAATGTCTCGCGTACTCCCGCACCAGATAAGACCCTGGTGTCCAGACTGGCAGCTTTAAATCAAACAACGCTCCCGCGACTTGCTGCCAACCTGTAACGTGCAGGCACACCTCAAACAAGTGCGCTTCTGGCTCTGGCATTGCCACCTGGTAGTGAAGCCGAAGCGGCAAAGACTCAGCGAAGGATGGTAAGGCGGACGCTTGCCTTGTAGCCACGCCTGTTGACTGGAAGCGCTCACTCTGCTCAACCGGCTCCAGTTCTTCTCGATTCATGCCTAACACTGCTCCTGTCCGACAAACGTACTGTAGCGGTTCTAACCACTGAACTGTATCAAGCTGGACGCTAAACTTTTCCAGCCAGATGCGTTAGTTGTTTAAGGTTCATCAGACAGACTGTATGGCTCGTGGCATCAATTTTGATCCAGCCTTTGCTGTCCAGCTTTTCCATAATTTTGGCTGTTTCCTCAACGCCGATATCTGTCACATCCGCTAGATCTTTGAAGGGAATGTTGAAAATTTCGATCCCATGCGGTGACTCGTACCCGTAGTTTTCTCCCAGCGAAACCAGCGTATTTGCCAGTTTGATGGCTGGGGGTTGGTGCCGTAGCTGAAAGCGAATGTTCGTCTGTCGCAAGCGGCGCACCATCAATTGCAGCATCCGGTGATGTAGCTGCGGATCTTTAAACAAGGTCTGAATAAACCGCTGCGCCGAAATGCTGATGAGTTTCACCGCAGAAAGTGCAATGACATCGGTCGATCGCGGCGACTCATCCAAAATCGCCATTTCGCCAAAGAAATCTCCCCGACCCAGCACCGCTAACGTGACAACATCTTCACCAGAACCCGAAAGCCGCCGTACTTTGACCCAACCAGAAGCGACAAAATAGACGGCGTTGCCCCACGCATCCTCCATTAAAACAGCCCGATTGGCGGGGTATTCGTGTTCAACAGCAACCGACAAGAGCCACTCCAGCGTTTCTGGGCTGGCTGCCGTTAAAAGGGGGAAGAGTTCACTAAACGCTTCGATCTGCATGAAAGGTCTATGGAATAAAGATGACGCTAAACCGGGGCGGACAGTAGAAGACAAAGGGTGAAACGCTTGCTTTCACACCATCATGGCAGGAGGTGTGAACCTTCTTTGAGGGAGAATTTACGGATTCTTTGAGTTGGCGGCAGCTTGACGTGATGTGAAAGATAGTAGCAAGCTTTGAACTGCACTTATAGATATCTTCAAGTCATCGTTTAAAGAGGCTAGGGTACGATCGCAGGCTTGACGTTTCAGAACTTCAGTTCCTGCTAGCCAAATTTTCGGCAACAGTGCCGAAAATGCTTATACCCCAGTATAAGTGTCTTCTCTAAACGAAGGGTTCCAGGTCTTGCATCACCGTTTCGACGGCTGCTTTAAGCTTGGGACGTAACAATTCCACATAGTTAGCCCAGCCAACTAAGATCGGCTGTTTGTGTGCGAGGGTGTCGGTGTCTATATCCTGGGGCGAGAAGCTGATCGATCGCCCCTCAAGGTCGCAGCACACGAGTCCGGCAGCTTTTGCTAACGCCAGTGGACCGACGGTGTCCCATAGCTTGACCCGTCCGTTGAAATATAGGTAAAGTCCTGCTCGCCCTAAAATAACATCAACGACCTTAAGCCCAAAGCTACCGAGCGAATAAAACTGAGCTTCTGGAATTAACTGGGCGATCGCGCTACCAAACCGTGATTGATCACGATGACCAATCAAAACTGGGCAAAAGCCAACCGTGGGAGGCGCAGGTTCGGTCACGACCATCGGCTCCGATGCTGCATCTGCTGATGCTTGAAATAAGCCCCAGTCTGAACCGCCATAGTAAAGCTGATCATAGGCAGGGGCATACAGCCAACCCGCGATCGGCTGATGGTTTTGCAGCAATCCCACCATCACCGCATAATCACGCTTGCGGCGAATAAAATCCTCTGTCCCATCAATGGGATCGATGCACCATAGCCGACTGTAGCGATCGTGGAACTTCGTTCTCGACTGGGCATTTTCTTCGGTGATCACGCCATCGTCAGGAAACATCACCTTGAATGCCGCTGACAGCTTTTGATCAAGCGCCGCATCAATGCTCGTGACGTAATCATCGGGTCCTTTCTCAAACACTTCAAACTGACTCGCTGCCATTTGCTCGGCATACTGACCACAGTTACGTATCAATTGTCTGATCCGTTGATCAAGCTCTAAAGAAATCGGATTCATAGCCACAGCATTGCGGTTAGACAGCAAGTTAGACGGGTGATTATAGCGATCGTCACAACGTTTAGGACATGGAGATCAAAGGGGGTGCAGGGGTGGAACCCCTGGCTGGGGGGAACGCCCCCACACCCCGTCCTAACCCATCTGTCTATTGCCATAACTGCCAAATGAGGCGTTTGCCAACCATCTTACGCCTAAATCTACATGCCCAAACAAAAAACGGGCTAACCGGGGAAGGGTTAACCCGCTAGTTTGGGAACGCGTAAGGAAACTACTTTTGTAGTACCAGTTTGACGTTTGCGTTTTGCAGACCAGGACGCTTGACTTCAGACAGGGTCTTGTTCACAGCATACTTCTGGTTGATCGAGTTGATCAGTTCAGTCTGGTTGTGCTTTTTAGCAACGCCCCAGAGGTCAGCAATCAGGTCGAAAGAACCATCGGTATTGCGAGACCAGCCCAAATCATATTCGCCTTCCAGAATGGCAACAATGTCCGAACGAACACGTTGACCGTTGTAGCCACGAACATCAGCATCGGTCTTCACCGAGATACCTAGATCACGGAGAGAAGCCTTCAGGATTTCGGCATCAGTAATCTTGGTACGCAGAGTGCTAAAATGAGACATTTGAGTTTCCTCCTGTGGAGATTTGAGAACAACGTTTGGTGGTCAGGAGCTAACAACGATCGTTATTAGCTTTTGGGTCGGCTGCTAGCAATAATGCTAGCCTTTCCTCCTGTTGGGAGCAGGAGAAAGCTTTTAAAACTCCATTCGCTGATATTCAGCAACTGAAGATGCAGCAGGTCGCGCGCGCTGCCTTGCCCAATCCCTAAGGGCAGTTACCTGCTCGGTCATTGTTTTGGAAAGCGGTAATGTTGACTTGATAGCGGCAATGATGTCCAGTTGAGTAAACTCTCGATCCTGGGCAAACGCCTCATACATTGCGGCTACCAGAGCTTGCTCAATCTCAGCTCCTGAGAAGCCATCACACACATTTGCTAACTGGTCTAAATCAAAGCGTGCAATCTCGCGCCGACGCTTAGAGAGGTGAATCTTAAAGATCTCTTTGCGTTCTTCACTATTCGGCAAGTCAACAAAGAAAATTTCATCAAAGCGTCCCTTGCGGAGAAATTCTCCGGGCAATCGCTCGACTCGGTTTGCCGTCGCCATCACAAAAACAGGAGAGGACTTTTCCTGCATCCAGGTGAGGAAGGAACCAAAGATGCGGCTAGACGTACCGCCATCAGAATCCGCTGAACCAGTACTACCCGCGAACGCCTTGTCCATTTCATCAATGAACAGAATGGCTGGCGAAATTGATTCCGCCGTCTTCAAGGCACCGCGAAGGTTCGCTTCAGAACGACCCACCATCGAACCGTCATACACCCGCCCCATATCTAGCCGTAGCAGAGGCAAACCCCAAAGGCGAGAGGTAGTCTTAGCGATGAGTGACTTCCCGCAACCGGGAACACCCAAAATTAACATCCCTTTGGGCTGAGGCAGACCATACTCTCTGGCACGCTCTGTGAAAGCGTTCGATCGCTGTTTTAGCCAGCGCTTGAGTTCGTCCAAGCCACCCACTGAGTCGATCGTCTCATCTTCCTCAACGTATTCCAAAATACCGTTGCGGCGAATAAGCTGCTTTTTCTCAGAGAGAACGATGTCAACCTCTTCTTCTGTGAGGCGACCAGCCGTAACCTGCGCTTTGCGGTAAACCTTCTCGGCTTCATCTCGCGTTAGTCCCAACGCTGCTTTCAACAACTTCTCCCGCGCTTCGGTTGTGATGCGACGAGTACGAACTTGCTCAAGCTGCTGTGAAAGGACGTGATTCAACTCACCCATGTCTGGCATCGGGAAGTCTAATACCGCGACTTCCTTCTCAAGCTCGATCGGGATTTCCTGTACTGGTGACATCAGAACAATCGCCTTCTGAGTGCCTTTAAAGCTAGCGATCGCATCACGTAACCAGCGAATGACCGGAGCCGAATAAAACGGATGGAGATCCTTAAAGACGAAGATACCAGGTTCCTTGTGACGGATGACCCATTCGATCGCTGCTTCTGGTGAGACCGTGTTGTGCTGCGTTACATTACGAGGCTGACCGTACTCTACGATGCCGTGAGTGACCGTCCATACATAAACACGGCGCTGAGGTTTACTTTGGGAAATCGTTGCGATTGTCTGCTCAGCCCGCTCTTCCTCAGAAGTCACCATGTAGACGAGGGGGTACTGGGCTTGTATCAGAATACTGAATTCTTCCTGCATAACATCAACCCATGAGAGACAGCGTCAACGCTCGAAACCTAAAACCCTTAGCTTGCTTCAGACCCTAGTATCAGAGGGTAGCCAGCAATCAAGATAAGAGCAGATCACCAAAGCAATCAAAACCAAAAATACAGTGATGCTAACAAGGGACTAACTCACCCTCGCCCTGCGAATCAGCATTTGCGTGTGTGCCAACCTGCACCTTACCGACCGGAACCCTTTCTTCAACCGAAACATTAGACTGCGATCGCAGTGACACCATAGCGTCACCCTGTAACACAGCAGGAGAAGCGCAATCTGGGCACGCATAAACCCTGTGCGTCTGCCCGTGCCTTGACTCCTCATACCCATCAACCAGCTCTGAGTGGGAGAGATAGAACACGATCGCCCTTTGAGCAATGTCCGTCATTGTCTCAGAATCGAGTGCTGCCCGAATTTTTAGCTGGCGGTGCAACTCTGGAGGGAGATATAACGTAACCTTCTGCTTGTCTTGCATGGAACTCTCAGTTGTGTACCCGGGTATAAATGCAAGAATATCGACTAGACAGATTACTGTCAAGACACCAACCCGTCATGACGGCAATATCGTTACATTTGTTTACAATAAGCATCGTGGGTGCATCAACGTCGAGGCTGACTAAGCTTGAAAGCGTCTCCCCAAGGAGAAGAACATAATCTGACAGTATGCGGGAAAGGAATGAGAGCAGTTAATTTAGCTGCACATCGCGTCACGTTGGTGCCTGAAAGCACCTCTTTAACCAGAGCTACTTAAGCAATGTCTGTCGGTATTGTTGCTCCAGGTATCGTTTGGTTCTGCATTAGGTGAGACTCGATCAGCTCACTAAGCTGTTCACGCGGGATTTCGGTGCCAGCAGTTGTGTTACCGGGCGCGTCAAAGAAGATGACGCTGTGGATCATTTCCGTTGCCAGCATTTGAAAAAGGATGTGAGTAACGGGTATAGGTAGCGCCATCATCTGTGGATCACTCATTGGGTAAGGCCCGGTTGACACATCCTTCAGGTTGGAAAAGGCGTAAATGACGTTTTTTTCTAGATCTGGTTGCGATCGATTTTCCAGTGTTGTGATTGCCCAGTTCTGGTCAAGGGTCTGCACAATGTAGTACTGCGTATGGCGCAACTGTGACGCTAAATATTTCAGCACAGGCGCGATCGTGGCGACTAGGGTCGGTGTATTACCGTCCTGAGGAGCGTCATCAATAAGTTCCTGGATTTGTTGATCAATGTTCATTTCCGTAAGCAAGTTCCTAGTTTAATGAGCGTGTTGTGAAGCTTCTGTGGATCTATCTAGACGGCGTAATCGTATTGTTGGCACAATTGTTTCAACTGAGGTCAGTTCTTGTTATCGTTGAGCGTTCATACCGTGGGGGATATCTGCCAAAGCGTGGAGGCAATTTTTCAACTGCTACTGAGCGAACTAAAACTGTCAACCAACGCCCCTGAGCAAAATTGCTTAGATGTTGCCGATCGTCTCGCCAAGGAAGTGGCACGGATTTGCGTTGAAAGCAAACGCATTCAGGCATCGGGCGAGGTCGATACTTGGGCAACTGCGTTGGCACGGCATCGTCTCCAGCAGTGCTTGCACTACTACAAATTAGGCTCCAAGCGTGGACGGGTGGAGTTACACAGTACGCTGAGCGCGATCGTGTATCGCTACATTACCCCACCACAGACTCAATCGAGCTATCAAGCTCGTCTCACGCTGATTGAAGATTTCCTTCAAAGCTTTTACATGGAGGCGCTCAATGCCTTCCGCCGCGAAACTCAATTGCCAGCGACTTATCAGCCGCGGACTTTATTGCAGCTTGCAGAGTACATGGCGTTTAGTGAGCGCTACGGCAAACGGCGCATTCCCCTACCCGGACGGCGCAACCAACAGCTTATTATCTTACGTGCTCAGACCTTCTCACAGCAGCAGCCGATCGAGACCCCTGTGGACATTGAGCGTGCTGCGGATGGTGGGTCTGCGGAGGGAGACAATCCGTGGAATGCCGCATCCATGCAGCAAGTGCGTGAACAAATGGTTGCCCAGGAGCCAGAACAACCAGAAGACAGCTTGCGGCAGGCGGTTGTTGCTGAGCTGATGACATATCTAGAAGAGCGGAAGCAGACGGATTGTGCTGACTACTTTTCCCTGCGGCTACAGGATTTGCCTGCCAACGAAATTGAGGTCATTTTAGGACTCACGCCGCGCCAACGAGACTATTTGCAGCAGCGGTTTAAGTACCATCTCATCCGGTTTGCACTGTCGCATCGATGGGAGTTAGTGCATCAGTGGCTTGAAGCAGACCTGGAACGCAATCTAGGCTTGACCTTACAGCAGTGGCAGACTTTTCAGGAACAGCTTGATCCCCAACAATCGGAACTGCTGCAACTGAAGCGAAAACGGCTGACAGATGCGGCGATCGCTCAGGCACTTGGCTGCACAGTGACTCAGGTACGCAAGCAGTGGTTTAAGCTACTGGAGCAAGCCTGGGAAATGCGTAATTATTTAGTATCCGGACAAGGGGCATCTTCTGATGAATAGGAGCTTATACCATGAATGATGACTCGGAGGCTCTCCAGAGAAATCTCCTCGCACTACTTCAAGATCTGGTTGCTTTTACCACTTCAGATAACTCTGGGGTGGTTGCTCCAGTTACTGAGTGGAACGATGATCTACATGGCGCTCAGTCGATCGCGCCGGATTTATTCATTTTTCAGGATGCTCCCTCTGCGAATTCCGGTCATCTTAGATTCGACACTTCCTCCTCCGAACGGGAAACCCTATTAAAACTTGGAGAGATACCTGCTGTGCAAGACCGTTTTCATGCCCTGTTGAAGCATCGCTTACAGAACGAAATCCAACGTAATCTACCTCTGTTCCCCTGGGAGACAGAGATCCACGATTATGAGACTGAAGGTGCTTACGGCATCGTTGGCTCGGCTATCACCGCTGACGCTGGCACCTCAATTGCAAAGCAAAGCCTACCCGCTCAGGTTTGGCTCAATCAGCTCAAAACGCTGAATCTGCCCATTCCGCTACCTGAAAATCTTTTGGGTCAGCTACTAGAGCGTTGTCAGGAAGTTGTGCAGTCCTCGCTATTGGAGGGTGCAAAACTTGTGAAATCTGTTGAGGATTTGTTTCCTGATCAATCTCAAGCGCTGAATCATTTAGCCGGCATGGTGATGACATCGCCTGCCCGATCGGGCGCTGTTGCCCCCCCGCCTGGTGCCAACTACCCACCCAACTACGCATCGGCAGTGCCAGCCCAGCAAATGGTACTTTCACTGTTGGCTGCACGCGAGATTATTGCTGCCCTAACGCTGACCGTCTCTTTGAGCCAACCTCGGCTAGAGCGTCAATGGCTAACTGACTTGGGAGTGCTGAGCTTGCAGGCAGAGTATGGGTTGGACGCAACGACCTCACGCTTGCGCCTTCAGGCAACCGTGCCATGTGGTGGCAGCATCACACTCCGGGGTGAACATTTACAGGCAAGCGCTCAGCGTTCAACTGCTGGCAATTTGAGTGTGGAACTGTTTGACTTCCAGCCACAGCAGCCCCACACCCTAGAAGTTTGCTTCGATGAGCAAGAGCCGCTAGTGTTTGCCATTCGGATGACTGATTAACGTCTCTCAGCGTCAGGTGCAACCGATCAGGGTGAAAACTTAGGTATAGCGGTTAGCCTTAGCAGGCAATGGGTATGATGAATTTGGCTGCATTCAGAGTCGAGCGTTGATTCAGTGACCGATTGAACAACACATGAGCATTGGTGGCGTCGTTCAAAGCGTAATTTCTGCCTACTGGAAATCGCTAGGTTCAGACGCTTTGGAATCAGGGTTTGGGTTTGCCGTTTTTCGATCTGACATGCAGCCAGCTAACCGCATAATCGTTTTTTTACCTGCCGATGTTTGGTAATTCTGGGGCTGATGTTGCTGGAGAAGCGCGAGTACGAGTGCATGCGATCGCGGCTCTCTTGAGGCAACGCCTGGAAAAACTGCCAACGCCCGAAATCGAAGAGTCGCTACTGCTGAGGGTGCTCGTGCAGTCAATGGTGCTGGTGGGCATTGCTGCAACGGATGTAGCCGCATCAACTGGGATGAGCCTCTGGGCAGTGCCGCTGAGCTTGATGGGTGCGTTCTGGAGTTGGCAGCGACGGCATAAACGCAACATTGGCGCAAAGTTTTGTATCGCGATCGGAATGCTGCTGGCATTAGCAGCATTTTTTGTGGGGCTGAGAGCAGAGCTGAATGACACTCGCCTGGTACTAGCAGAACTGTTGGTACAGCTTCAAGTGCTTCATAGTTTTGATCTCCCACGCCGCAAAGATTTGGGTTATTCAATGGTGATCGGGCTAATCCTGATTAGCGTTGCCTGTACGCTCAGTCAAACGATGATGTTTGGGCTGTTGTTGCTGCTGTTTCTGGCGATCGCGCTGCCAGTTTTGGTACTGGACTATCGCTCACGGCTCGGTCTAGTGAATCCACTTTATCAAGCGACCTTACACAGAGCAGGGTTGTCGCCCAAACGACTGCTGGGCTTTTTGTTTGTCATTTTGGCGGCAGGATTAATTATTTTTGCCTGTCTGCCTCGGTTTCCTGGCTACCAATTGCGATCATTCCCTGTTAGCCCTCAAATCCAAAAGGACTTTGAGGATAATAGCCGTATCATCAATCCCGGCTATGTGCGATCGGGTGACGGCAAAGGCGGCGGCACAAAGCAGGGTGAAGGGCTAGGACCAGGTCAGTTGGATGAAAACTTTTACTACGGCTTTAATAGCCGCATCAACCAGAATTTGCGAGGGTCACTCAAGCCCAGAGTCGTTTTACGCATCCGCTCTCAGGCTGAAGGTTTTTGGCGAGTGCTGGCGTTTGACCGCTATTTAGGGCAAGGCTGGGAAATTTCTCGGAATGACAAGGCAATTACGGTGACTAGACCTGATTGGTCGTACCAGTTCTTTTTGCCTCGACCCATCTCGCTCAGCAAAACGAAGGAAATTATCCAAACGTATACGGTTGTATCAGACCTGCCAAATCTGCTGCCAGCATTGGCTCAAGCAAAAGAGCTTTATTTCCCGACGCGGCAGGTGGCGATCGACCCCAATGGCAATGTGCGATCGCCCCTGGAACTGCGGGAAGGTCTGACCTATACCGTTGTTTCTGAAGTGCCCTATCGCGATCGTACGCGGCTGCGAGAGGCACCACAGACCTATCCGCCAAACATTGTGGATGACTATCTCAATGTGCCACCCAAAATTCTAAAGCGGGTACGCGATCGCACCCAGTCGTTACTGGCGACCGCCCCAAAACCGCTGACATCTCCTTATGAAAAGGCGTTGTATTTGGCTCAGGCAGTCAAACAGCGCTACACGGTTCAATCCGATCTGCCGTTTCTAGAGCCAGATGAAGATCTGGTAGAAGCGTTTTTGTTTAAGTACAAGGGTGGCTACCCGGACTATTTTTCGACGGCGCTCACTGTGATGCTGCGATCGATCAACATTCCTGCACGGCTGGTGGCAGGCTTTGGAGCGGGAGAATTCAATCCCTTCACAGGATTATATGTAGTGCGTAACACAGATGCTTACGCCATGACGGAAGTGTTCTTTCCCAAGTATGGCTGGTTTGCGTTTGACCCCATTCCTGGTCATGAGCTGATTCCGCCCTCTATTGAAGAAAATCAGACGTTTAGCGTGCTGCGAACCTTTTGGCGCTGGGTTGCAGGCTGGCTACCGTCACCGCTGACCAGTTGGCTCAGTCAAAGCTTCGGCATCGTCGCTGGCTGGATTGCGGTAGCGGTGGCGTGGTTCATGAGCTTATTCTCGCAAGGGTGGATGGGCACTTTCACAGGACTGCTTTTGGCGATCGTGCTTAGTTTTGCTGGCTGGCTGCTGTGGCGCAGTTGGCGTGGCTGGCGCTACCGTCGCTGGTTGGCAAAACTGCCGCCGATGGAAAGTTTGTATCAACAGATGTTGACCTGGCTGGCAATTCAGGGCTTTCGCAAGCGTGATGCCCAAACGCCTTTGGAGTATGCACGGCAGTCTTACGACGCTCAACCTGCGGTTCAGGCAGCAGCGATCGAAGACATTGCTCAAGCCTATGTCCGCTGGCGTTATGGCGGTAAAGCGCCTAACCTGGCTCAGTTAAAGCAGCGGCTACGCGACTTGAAGCAGCGCCCAGCGTCAAAGCGCGATCGTCTTAGCTGGAAGCGACTGTGGCACGGTGCCACTGAATCATAAAGCCTTGAGTTTAAAGCTGTCGTTCAATTGAAGCGACGTTTGAACTTTAGCGATCGCGTTCTCAGAATGGCTTGAATGCACTACACTGCTGCTGGTACTCAATACACTCTCAGATGAACTTACGCCGTGGTCACAACGCTTAGACAACGCTTAACGGCAGAGACAGAGACAGCAGCAACGTTGACATTAGCCCTGACAGCAGACGAGCGCACCCGATCGCGCCATCGCTATGAAAGCTTAGAGGGGCAGTCCGTTTCCCTCCAGTTACCCAGAGGGACTGTTCTACGCGATGGTGATTTGTTGCAGTCTGAGGACGGCTTGATTGTGCGGGTGCTTGCCAAGCCAGAGCCTATTTTGACGGTACGGGCAGACGCTGAGCTGCATCTACTGCAAGCGGCGTATCACTTGGGCAATCGCCACGTACCGCTAGAGATTACGCCAACCTATTTACGGCTGTCTCCCGATCCTGTTTTACGCCATCTGCTAGAGCATCGGGGACTGCATGTCGTTGAAGAAGTGCAGCCATTTCAGCCAGAAACGGGAGCCTATGGGCATAGCCATTAAAGGCTAAAGGCTAAAGGCTAAAGGCTAAAGACTACTAAAAGACATAGATGAAGAATGAAATTGATCAGTTTGCGCTGCTGAATTTATTGCGGTTAGCGAGTTCCACTTTGCCAGTGGGAGCTTATAGCTATTCTGAGGGCATTGAGGCGCTGGTTGACGCTGGTACGCTTAACGATCGCAGCACGCTTGAAGAATGGATGGTACGGGAGTTGGGCTTTGGTGCTATTCGTATCGAAGCGGCGATCGTGCTGAGAGCCTACAAAGCATGTCAAGCAAAGGATTGGGATGATTTAACCCACTGGAATCGGTGGCTATCAGCGGCGCGAGAAACGGAAGAATTACGGCTACAAAGCCTACAGATGGGACGATCGCTCTTACGGTTGCTGTACGATTTGTACGTGCTGGAGCGACAACCTACTCTTTTACACGGAGAAGGCTGTCATTTTGCGATCGCCTTTGCGCTTGCGGCTGTCCCTTGGCAAATCGAACTCCAATCAGCGCTACTGGGCTATTTGCATAGTTGGGCAACGAACTTAGTGAGCGCGGGTGTCAAGCTGGTTCCGCTCGGACAAACGGCAGGGCAACAATTGTTATTGCATCTCCAGCCAGTGATTCAGCAAACTGTTGAGGTAGTTTTGACTCTGCCCGACGAGGATTTGAGTAGCTGTAGCTGGGGCTTATCTCTTGCCAGTATGCAGCACGAAACTCAGTATAGTCGTCTGTTTCGCAGTTAGCTCAGTCGAAATGGTAGAGTCTGCACCTACGACATGATTCAGAGGATGTTTGAACAGACCTCGCTCATTGCGCCACCCGCCCTTAGAAACAAGAATTTAATCACCTCGGCGTTTTCCGTAGGGGCGCACAGCCGTGCGCCCCTACCTACGAACAATTTGTCGGTTTTATTTAATCCACGATCCTTAGTTACAAATCATGGTCTCACTGAGCAAAGTCTACCAAAGGGATTCGGTTTAGTAGGAGGCTTAGGGCATATGCTTTCGACTATGATTGCTTACCCAACAGGTCTAGTCATTTGCCATCATTGGGTGCCAAATGAGTCAAGCTTTGATCCCCACGTGGGAGCAAATCTCTCACAAGATACAGTTCAGGTGCTCAAATCTTCCTTAAATTGAGGGAACTCTGGCAGATAGCAAGAGTTTCGTCACCACTTTAAAAGGATGGGTATATGGAGCAAATCATTGAAGAGCAGAGTTTTGCGGACGGCTTCGCTGTAGGAGAACTAACGGGTCGGCTTAAGCATCAAGCACCGTCGCACCTTAAAGAGTGGGTGGCGCTCGATAAAATCAAGGACTTTAAAAGCGTTTTACGCAAGTATTGTTACCGCATCACTGGGGTTTCAGCACATCAATCTGACTCAAACCAAGTCTTGCTTACAGCCGAAAAATTTGCAGACGGTGTTGATTCCAAAATGATTTTGGCGTTTGCCAATGGCGATCGTTTCATGGATGGCTGGGAAGCAGGCTGTCTGGCAGGATGGCTGCGCTATACCCAGCCCGAAGCGGTGGAAGAATGGGTCAAAGTCACCAACATGGATGCGATTCAGACCGTGGTTGATGAGTATGGTTACGGCATCAAAGCCCTCCAACTTCATCCTGAGTACAAGAAATGGATTCAGCTCACCGCTCAACGAAAGCCGACTAATGGTTAAGCGTTTTCAACCGTCAGCTTTCAGCGGGCGATTTTAGTGATTGGGCTTAGGGCAGACATAAAGCGGTAGCTTGTCGTCTCAATCTGGCTTTCTTCTTATTTCGTGTGCATTGCTGCGGCTATGGACACGATTTTTTGTTTGAGAAGAGTACCTTCGCGGGTACCGCTGTAGTAGAAGCTCCGCTGCCATGATTAGTGTATTGACAAGCAAAGGCGACTGAGACGGGGCGAACGGAAACGGCAAGCCCAAAGACCAACACCTGAGCAAGCCAACAAAACCTACACATCACAAGGATATTCTCATGCCTACCAACTTAATTCCTGAAGACAAGAGCACTCAATACAACATGTCCAATGTCATGCTGACGCTCGATCAAATGGTAATCGACAGTTTGGCTCCCGATCCCGATGACGTGCTTAAGCAGGGCGAACCGTTCCAGCTGAGACTGCGTCTAACATTCTCTGGTCCTGGAGCTGCGGCTCTGGTGGCGCTGAATGCCTCAGTGCGGGTTCGTTGGTCTGCCGAGTCCGTGGGTCCTGGTCCTGAGCTGATTCTTGGTGATGCAAACTTGAATACCACGGGTGGTACTTTTGTCTACACCTCTCAGTTGGTTGTTAATCCGAATCCTCTGACTGCTGAGTTCGTTTACAAGATCGCGGCTTCCGTACGCGTTGGTTCTGTTGGCTTCCCCGCTGCAATCAACGGCTTCATCGAAGGTGGCGCGATCGAGATCTACAATCCGTAGTCTCGTTGCCTGAGGGTCTGCTAAACCTAGCTTCTGTGAGCTGAGTCTGTGACCCTCAGCCATCAAATCAGACTGGCGGGTGCCTTAAAAGTGCCTGCCAGTTTTCTGTATGGAAGCACGAGCAAACGCAATTTGTTGCCTTCAGTCCTGATGGCAATCCACAAGCCTCCACACAGCAACTCCGGTACAGCCATCCCAGAATTGATTTGTTTTCACCAATGAGGCAACTCTAATGAACATGACTCAGACTTTTTCCACCGCTCTAAGCTGCACGATCGCTGACCTGACGCTTTCCAATCAAAATGACGCACCCTTGGCTCAGTGGCAAGTTGGCGAACCTGTCAAACTCAGCACGACTCTCATTTTTAGCGATCAGTCAAATGGTGTCTTGGCAAACTTGTTGATGGCAGCGAACCTCAATATCCGCATTACCTTTCATGCGCAGCCAACCAAGCCCGATCGCGAAATTGAGTTGGGCAGCGTTACCCTGACCACGATCGCTGATGTTTTAACCTACACTGCGACGCTGACGCTGGACGCGATGCCAACCCACTTCGCCGCTGACAAAAGCTATCAGATAGGGGCGATCGTGCGCGTAGGCAATGATCCCTTCAGTATTCCCAGTTTAATCCGTGGCTTTATTGAAGGACCAATGCTTCCAGGCAACAGCTCTGAGGTAGACAGTGCCGAGGCAGGCGGCTCTAAAGCACAGGTAAAGTATGCTGAATTAGCGATCGCAGCAACCCCAAAAACGTCTCGTCGTAAAGAGGGACAATTAGAGAAAAGTGCCAAACAGCAAGAGTAGTCCTGAAAAGTCCGGCTACTTTTCAGGGTATCAGCCAGTAGACATCAGCAATGAGCATACTGCTGTCTAACCAAATGAAGCCTGCTCCAACCAAGTAAAAGGCTGCAACTGCGCCTGATGTCGATCGTCAGTCTAAAATCTGGAGTTGGTAGTTGATAATAAGATTGCCAGTTTTGCTCTGGGGTTGTAGGCAGTCTCATGAACGCTAAATCGGTCAGAAAATTTCCCTGGGTTTCTTTTAGCCTACTGCTCGTTGCTTATGCCTGTCTCGGTTGGTTGCTGGCAAGTCCTACGCTCACTAATCCGGTATGGCTCTTGCCAGCCTGCCAAAAAACCTTTGACACGTTGAAGCCTGTGTTGCCGCTCACGGTTCAGCCGCAGGGCATTTGCAGTGCCGTAATTAAGGATCATTTTCTTGGCGCAGTGGTGGCGCTAAGCTGGGTCGTCATCGCGTCTATCGCCTTCATATCGCCTTTAACCAGCTTCAGCCGCTTCATCGTCCGCTGGTTTAAATCAGATACAGTTGCCTTTCTAGCGCTGTGTATTGCCGCTGGGATGATTGCCTTCGCCCTGTTGTGGCTGCAACTTTTCCTCCACATTGCCGCGATTTTGGCAAGTGAAGCCTTAGTAAGGATTGATCTGCAAGTGTTAGGGTTCGGCAAGCTTCAAGCGTTCTGGATTTTGCTGCTACTTTCGCTTGTCGGTTTGGGCATTGGATGGATGATCCAGTTGGTGCTTCAGTGACGTGCTTCAGTGACAGGCAACAAAAAAGCAGCCGATCGGCTGCTTGGTCAGTACATGAGGATGTGACTATCCTAGAACCGTCCAGCCTTGAGTTCGCAGCGGTTACCGTTTTTGCTACGCCTTTAGGTTTTGCGACGCTTTGAGCGAAGGACACTGCAAAAACCGTCACATGACAAGCACTGGTTAGGCTGCAAGTCTCTAAAACTGTCAGTAAGCGTTTAACTGTCTCCATTGCCCCCCAGTACTTCACCTGAGGGGCAATTTATTTAAGTACGCCCACTTGTTTTAAAGACCTCGTACGCCTTAAAGCGCCTGATTAGAGTAGGCGGAAGATGAAGGGATAGCGAAACGGCTGCTCGGCTTTACCCAAGCAATGCGCGATCGCCCAAATTGTTAATCCCCAATGAATCAAAAATCCCAACCCAATCACAGGTGCGAGTAGAACACCTAGCAGTCCAAAAGAGATAAACGACAAGATGCCCACAATGCCACCAATGATCGCCCCCCAAAACCAAACGTTGAAGTGAAAGTTGATTGCTTCTTTTGCGTTGTCTTTAACAACAGGGTCATCAGACGTGAACCAGACTCCAATCGGTATGCCCACCGCTAAAAGCGTCACGCTAAAGAATACTGACGCGTGGCTCAGGACAGATAGCAGCTTACGTTTATCGGTACTAGATACTTCGGGACTTTGCATTGTAACCGTCTCCCGTTGAAGGATATTTGCTTACAATTGCCAATATACAGCGATCGTCGCTCAGCCATCGTTGGTAAAAACACCACTCCCATAGATGAGATTACCGAAGCAGTTGGGGACGAGGAGGGATCGAGGGACATTTTGGTTGAGTTACAGCCGTTTTCACATGAGTAACCCACAAATTGTAGGGTGGGCACCGCCCACAAGCCTTACAGTGAGAGGATTTGAAAAATGTGGGCAGTGCCCACCCTACCGAAAATCGCTGTAAGAAGCTATCAGCCGTCAGTTTTTAGCGACTGCCTCCTTACCCATTCCGTGTGAGGAAGCTCGCCTCAATTGCTGGCAGAATAGAGATGCGTGCAGTCTTTTCTTCGAGCTTGACGAGCAGAAATAGCTCATCGTGGGCATGCTGACAGGAGGAGGCATTTTGGCAGCGGTGGCAACGGTAAGCATCAGTACGCACATTCTTCGGTCATAGTGCCAGAATCATCTAGATTTGGAGTACGGATTATATTGGCACCAATAGACCTGGCGGTGACCATGGCTGCATAATCCTTCTAGCTGCACTATCAGCAAAGACACTATTCAAGGCTCGCATTACCACTGAGTAACCGCTTTAACTCTTCATCCTTGGTTGGTATTTATGAAAGCTACATCGCCGCATCTGCCCGATTTCAATCATGGCGACATCATTGATGTTGTAGCTCACCAAGAGGTTGAGATCGTTGCGACTTCATCAGAGGCGGTGAGGAGCGAGGTTATTGATCGCCCCGCCAGCGATCGCGTGAGTCCTACCAGATCAGTGCCGATCGCAGACACACCACATCGAGGGAATTATTCGCTTGAGCTGTTAGAAACGGGGCAACACCACCCTACAGGTGGCGCTTTGGTGACGAGCAAGGGTAGCTTTGGCGCGTTTCTGGCTCCCTTAACAAAGGATAAATTTAAAGAAGTCGTCACGGATGTTGAGCAAAAGCTCCAAGTGGTACATCAAACCCTGTCCATGCTGGACAATTTGCTGGATGCGCAAGGGTTTGATGCCATTTTGGAGGAGATGCTGCGTTCCATCACGCTCAAAACGAGCGAGTTGCTGAATGCCGATCGCGCCACTATTTATTTACTAGACGAAGACAAAAACGAACTCTGGGCGATCGTGGCTAAGGACGAGCGCGGTCATAACCTGGAGTTACGGCTACCTGCCACAGTTGGGATTGCGGGTGAAGTGGCGACCAAGCTCGAAGTGGTCAACATTCCCTACGATTTTTACGACGATCATCGCTCGGAAGCCGCGCGGAAATTTGACGAAAAGAATCACTACCGCACATACACCATGCTGGCGATGCCGCTCCTGGATGAGTCGGGCAAGCTGGTCGCCGTGGTGCAGTTGATTAACAAGCTCAAGCAAGACCTTGATCCCCATGCGTCGCTGGACGACAAAATCGATCGCAACGGCTTTACTCACAAAGATGAGGCAGTGTTTGAAGAGTTTGCGCCCTCAATTCGGCTGATTATCGAATCGTCGCGATCGTTTTACCGGGCAACCCAGCAGCAGCGCGCCGCCTCCGCGTTGATGAAAGCAACCAAATCTCTCAGCCAGAGCAGCCTCGACCTGCAAGAAACCTTGAAAAAGGTGATGGATGAAGCGCAGGAGTTGATGCAGGCAGACCGCAGTACGCTGTGGCTGGTAGACCGCGATCGCGATCAGCTTTGGACGAAAATTCCGATCAATGGCGTGCTGCAAGAACTTCGCATTCCAATGGGGGCAGGCTTTGCTGGACAGGTCGCCACTACAGGCGCACCCGTCGTCATTCCCTTTGATTTGTACGACAACCCCAATTCGCAAACGTCAAGAGAAACCGACCAGAAAACGGGCTACCGGACGTGCAGCATTCTCTGTATGCCCGTTTTCAACGCTGATGGTGAATTGATTGGCGTGACGCAGTTGATCAACAAGAAGAAGCAGGGCGACTACCCCCCTTACGATCCCGCTCATTACCCAGAAGCGCCTGACTGCTGGCGGGCAAGCTTCAACCGCAACGACCAGGAATTTATGCAGGCGTTCAACATCCAGGCGGGTGTAGCGCTCCAAAACGCCAAACTGTTCGAGACGGTCAAGCAGCAAGAGCAGATGCAGCGAGACATTCTGCGATCGCTCAGCAACGGGGTCATCTCGACCGACAAAAACGGCACGATCATTGCGGCAAACGAAAGCGCCAAAAAACTGCTGGGTCTTTATGATGACGAGGCACTCGAAGGCAAATCGGTCATTGAGCTGATCAAAATTGAAAAAGGCGATTTCACCAAATGGTTTGGCATGGGACTGGCAGCGAAAGACGAAAAAAGCCGTCAGCAGTACTATCCTGATCAACTCTTGCAGCCATATCAAGGCGTAGAGCAGCACAGCGTCAACCTTTCGATTAACACGATCGCCGATGCCAAAGACAGCGCCAAAGTGTCCGGTGCGCTGGTAGTCATGGAAGACATTAGCGCTGAAAAACGGCTCAAAAGCACGATGTATCGCTATATGACTCAGGAACTGGCAGAACAGCTCCTGGAAAACCCCGATGCTGCCAAAATGGGGGGCGATCGCAAAGATGTGACCGTCCTTTTTTCCGACATTCGCAGCTATACCACCCTCACCGAAACTTTGGAAGCCGAAGCCGTAGTGGAAATGCTGAATAAGTATTTTGAGTCAATGGTAGATGCGGTCTTTCAGCACAAAGGCACCCTCGACAAGTACATTGGCGATGCGATTATGGCAGTGTTTGGCTCGCCGCTGCCGCTGCATGACCACGCCTGGTTGGCAGTGCAAACCGCGATCGAAATGCGCCGCCGTTTAACCCTCTTCAATGACGATCGCATTGCCGACAATCAGCCACCGATCAAGATTGGGATTGGGATCAATTCAGATAGCGTCATTAGCGGGAATATTGGCTCCAGCAAGCGGATGGAGTTCACCGCGATCGGCGATGGGGTTAACTTGGGCGCGCGTCTGGAAAGCGCCAGCAAACAGTACGGCACCGATATTGTCATTAGCGAAAACACGTTCAAACCCTGCGCCGATCGCATCTGGACACGGGAGCTTGACTACATCAGAGTGAAGGGCAAAAACCGCCCTGTCGCCGTTTACGAACTGGTTGGGCTGCAATCTGAACCTGTCCCCGATGCCAAAAAGCGCATCATCGAACAATACGGCATTGGGCTGCAACACTACCGCGATCGCAAATTTCCCCTGGCGATGGGTGCGTTTGGCATGGTGCTCGAAATTGATAAAGACGATAAGTCTGCCAATCTCCATCTGGAACGCTGCCAACATTGGCTCAAAAACCCTCCCGTAGATGACTGGGATGGCTCGTGGATCATGACAGAGAAGTGATGAGCGCTGGAAGTGTTGAGTTTTGCAGTAGTTCAGTGATCAGCGATCGTGAGTCATTAGCAGTCAGCATAGGCGTTTTGAGTTTTGGGAGCGCGATTAAAGCTTAAAAGTCGATCGCTTCGATCTCAAGCGCGATCGTTCCTGTTTAAAACAGCATCGTTTCTGCTTTAGACGCGATCATTCCTGTTTGAAACAGCAGCATTCCTATTCCAAGCGCGATCGTTCATGTTTGAAACAGCAGCATTCCTGTTCCAAGCGCGATCGTTCCTGTTTGAAACAGCATCGTTTCTGCTTTGGACGCGATCGTTCTTGTTTAAAACAGCATTATTCCTGTTCCAAGCGCGATCGTTCTTGTTTGAAACAGCATCGTTCCTGCTTTAGACGCGATCGTTCCTACTTCAAACAGCATTGTTCTTGCTTCAACTGGGATTGTTGCAGATTAAAGGGCGATCGTTGCAGCTTAAAGCTTCCAGCGTGCAGTGTAAACCCTGGCGATGCTTGGGGTAACCCGTATTCTTGCGACTAGAGGCACGGTCGCGGTTGTTTTGTGTAGCAGAACTTCTACCTTTAGCCGACGGTTCTCACTACCGTGAGACAGACGCAGTGCTAGCCGTGCCTCTCTAGAGTGGAGAAGTACCCATTTGTTTGAGAGAAACGCTTTAGTTATGGCTACTCACGGCAACAACGGTTTTCATACTTTCATGGGCTTTACGCAGCGAGCCTCGCAAGCGGTTGCAGACACGCTGAATGGTGCCACAAAAGCTACGGGAGAGACGATTGGCAACTCGCTGCATCAATTTTTGGCGCAGGGTACAGAAACCGTTGGGAAAGTCGTGACACCGATCGCCACAAACCCATTGATCAAATTTGCGACTAAAGTGCCGGGTGTGAGCTGGCTGATGGCGGCATTGGGGCAAGTGGATGTCGATGCCGTCCAACGCGATGTTGAGGAACTGCGGCGCACTTATCCACTGGACAGCGATGCGGCTTTGGCGCAGCGAGTGATTGCCGATACTGCCTGGAAAGCGGCTGGCATTGGGTTAGCGACAAATTTTATTCCGCCGCTGGCGCTGATGCTCTTTGCAGTAGACTTTGGAGCGATCGCAGCGCTCCAGGCTGAGATGATCTATCGCATTGCGGCGATCTATGGCTTTTCGCCAATTGATCCAACCCGACGCGGTGAGGTGCTTGCACTGTGGGGCTTATCAACCGGAAGTTCTGAGGTTGTCAAAGCCGGATTGAGCATTGTTGAATTGGTGCCAGTCGTGGGCGCGGCTGTTGGTAGCGCCGGGAATGCTGCAATTTTGTACGGTCTCGGCGCTGTCGCCTGTCGCTTCTTTGAGGCAAAGCGGAGAGCAATGGTAGAAGAGGGGAGCGATCGCGTTTGACTGGTGAAGATCGCGGTCAGAAGTTAGAAGTAAGCCAATCTGATGGATACAGATAAGGTAGCGGTCATGATCAACCCACATTCTGGATGCTGGTGGCTGGCAACCGATCGGTAAAGCTTCAGGAGTAAACTGAGACTGCCATAGAATAGAGTGCTAACTCGCATAGAAACGGATGTGCTTGCGCTCTCATGGCTGACACTCGATCGCGCTTCATTACGCACTGTCTCATCTTTTGCCTCTGCTGCTTGCTGGCAGTGAGCTGTCAACGTTCTACGCCTGAGTTGCGATCGCCCACGGCTGGCAGTGGACGTATCACGCTTGGCACAACATCAACCATCAACACGCTTGATCCAGCGGATGCCTATGGAACGTTTCCGGGTAGCTTGCTGTACAACCTGAGCGATCGTCTCTATACCTACAAGATCGGTACGACAGACTTAGAGCCACAGTTGGCGACTGCCTTACCCACTGTCAGCGCCACCGGGTTACGCTACACTGTGCCGCTGCGAAAGGACATTGTGTTTCACGATGGTACGCCCTTTAATGCCAAAGCCATGGCGTTTTCCCTCCAGCGCTTCATTAAAAATGGAGGATCGCCGTCCTTCCTGCTGTCGGATTTGATTGATACGGTTGAATCGACCGCTGAGTACGAGTTGACCATCAAGCTGAAAAAGCCCTTCGCGGCGTTTCCGTCTCTGCTGGCGTTTTCCGGTGCCTGTGCCGTGTCACCCAGTGCTTATGAAATCAAAGCAGGAGCCTTCAAACCAGGAATTCTGGTGGGCACAGGACCGTACAAAGTCGTGAAATATGGCACAGATCTGCTGCGTCTCGATGCGTTTGATCAGTACTGGGGCAAAAAGCCTGCCAATAAGGGGCTGGATATTCAGTTTTTCTCCAGTCCAGCGAATCTGTACAATGCGTTTCGCACGGGTGCAGTGGATGTGGCGTATCAAAATCTGGCGATCGATCACATTCGCAATCTGCAACAGGGGGCAGCAGCAGCGGGTTGGCAGGTGATTGAGAAAGCAGGCAGCGGGATTGATTACCTGACGCTCAATCTCAAATCACCACCACTGGACAAGCTGGAAGTGCGACAGGCGATCGCTGCCATAATCGATCGTCCCCTCCTGCAAGACCGCATTTTTCAAGGGCAAATTGCTCCCCTCTATAGCCTGATCCCTACGACGCTGGAAGAACAGAAGCCTGTTTTCAAACAATATGGCGACAGTGATGTGAGCAAAGCCACCGCGTTTCTGAACCAAGCAGGGTACTCCACGACAAACCCGCTCAAGGTTGAGTTCTGGTATCGATCGAATGTGAGCAACGATCAACTTGCCGCCATTACTCTCAAAGCTGCCACTAAAAAACGGCTAGGTGGTTTGATGCAGATTGAACTCAAAAGCATTGAATCAACAACTGCATACAAGAATCTCGACAAGGGCGTTTATCCCATGTTCCTGCTCGATTGGACACCCGATTTTTTGGACGCTGATAATTATATGCAGCCGTTTTTGGAGTGCGCTAAAGGCTCAGTAATCGAGGGCTGTACGGATGGTTCAAGCTTTTTGCAAGGCTCGTTCTACTACAGCGATCGCGCCAACCAACTCATCGACCAAAGCCGCAAAACCCAAAATCCCGAAACACGGAAACAACTCTTTATCGCACTGCAAGATCTGCTGGCTCAAGATGTGCCGTTTATTCCCCTCTGGCAAAACAAAGACTATTTGTTTGTTCAAAAATGGATTCAAGGAGCCAGTTTAGAAGCCACGCAGAAGGTTCCCTTTTGGACGTTGAGGAAGGCTTGAGGTGGGGAGTGGGGAGTAGAGCTAACTCCGGGAACCGCGAACTCTTGTCATCAAAACTTAAGTTACTGTTAAAGCTGACTCCAACTTGCGGTTGAGTGGATTATGCTGCGACAGTCTTTTCGATTCTTGGAAAAATACTATTTCTTCTTTGCAGCCGCTTATTTTGGCATTCGACCAGACTGCTCTTGGAGTCATAGCGCTTGGAATGAATCTAGTTACAGTCTGTGCTGTGTCAAACAAAGTCTCGATTCAGCCGGGTCTAGCCCCAAACAGAAGCGATCCCCCTTTTTCTATTCTTTTAGTTGGATATGTCCACGTCTTGCGGCTGCTAAGGTTATCATCGCCGAAAGTTCTCTCAGAGAGTTGGTAAACTCCAAGGTCAACAGGATACGTTGATCCCTTGCGTTATAACTAACTTGCTGCCAACGTTGCCGCTCATGATCACACGACTCGGAAGCGATGCTCATTCCCCCTGTATGTCCAAACGTTCTACAGGCACTCATCTTTCAGGTTTAACGCTCTCACTTGATTCAGTTGCGGTTGTCACCAACGTTTAACTGCGTTAAGCCCCGCTTTAACCTCTATGGATTTTCTTGCATGACTTCAAACTTCGCTTCCCGTTCGACTCCAGCCGCTTCTACAGAGGCGATCGCCGATGAGCAGAGCGTGCATCAGAGCCATGACCCAACTCAAGGCGAGCACTTGAACAACGTTCAGATTGCTTCCATCGCGTCCAGCGATCGACTCAACGCTGATCCTTTAAAAACTGCTCAGGGCGTGTATATCACTGTACACGGACATTTTTATCAGCCGCCCCGTGAGAATCCCTATCTGGATGCGATCGAGCGGCAGCCCAGTGCATCCCCCTTTCACGATTGGAATGAGCGGATTCATCACGAATGCTATCGTCCTAATGCCTTTGCCCGCATTCTGAATGACCAGGGTGACGTGCTGGGGATCATCAACAATTACGAATTTCTCAGCTTCAACATCGGTCCCACGCTGATGAACTGGTTAGAGCGACACGATCTTGAAGCCTACCAGCGCCTCCTGGATGCCGATCGCAAAAGCTGCGCCCGCTTAAACGGACATGGGAACGCGATCGCCCAGGCATACAACCACATCATTCTGCCACTGGCAAACGATCGAGACAAGCTGACCCAAATTCGCTGGGGCAAAGCCGACTTCCGCTCCCGCTTTGGGCGTGATCCCGAAGGCATGTGGCTGGCAGAAACCGCTGTTGATGACGCCACCATCAGGGCACTCGTTGCTGAAGGAATCCAATTTATCGTGCTGGCTCCATCCCAAGCGCAGCGCTGCCGTTCGTTGCCAACCGAAGACCAGCCAGTGTCTCAATGGTTAGAGGTCGGCGGCGGACAAATCGATGCGACTCGTCCGTATCGCTGTTTTGTGAAGGGTGAGGAGAGAGGAGAGAGGGGAGAGGAGAGAGGGGAGAGAGGAGAGAGGGAAGAGGAGCAAGATGGTTCACCGTTTATCGACATCTTCTTTTACGACGGTCCAATCTCCCGCGATATAGGTTTCGACAATGCCTTAAGCAGTTCCCACAACCTGGCTGGACGATTAGGGCAAGCGGTACGTGGGGATCAACGTCCTTCTCAGTTAATTTCAGTCGCGACTGATGGCGAAACATTTGGGCATCACAAAGGCGGCACGGAGAAATGTCTTGCCTATGCGTTTGTCCACGAGTTTGCCGATCGCGGTTGGACGGTGACGAACTTTGCCCACTACCTGTCGCTGCACACGCCTACTTGGGAAGTCGAGCTCAAGCCTGTGACTGCCTGGAGTTGTAGTCATGGGGTCGATCGATGGCAAGATGACTGCGGCTGTGGTGGCGGCGGGTTGTGGAACCAGCAGTGGCGGCGACCCTTGCGAGACGCGCTGGACTGGCTGCGAGATCAGTTGATTAAGGTATACGAAGACACAGGCAGAAAGCTTTTCCGCGATCCCTGGTTGGCGCGGGATGCCTATATTCAGGTGGTGCGCGATCGTAGCCTCGCAAACCTGACTCACTTTTTCACTCAGCACCAGACCCACAAGCTAACTGACTCAGAGCGCGTCGATGCCTTACACCTGTTGGAAATGCAGCGACACGCCCTGCTGATGTACACCAGTTGCGGTTGGTTCTTTGACGAGTTATCGCGCCCTGAAGGGGTACAAATTTTGCGCTATGCCGCCAGAGCACTAGAACTGGCAGGCGAAGTGACGGGCATCCAGCTAGAGAAAGCGTTTGTGCGGCGGTTAGCGCTGGCTCCCAGCAATGTCGAATGCTTCCAGGATGGCGCTGAGGTCTATCGTCAACTAGTGAAATCGGCTCAGATCAGCATGGAACAGGTGGCGGCTCATTACGCCATCAGTTCCTTATTTACGACCTACTCTAAAGAACATCAGATTTATTGCTACACCGCTAATCAGCTTGACTATCAGCTACAGCGGATGGGAACGCTCACTCTGGCGATCGGGCAACTTCAGCTTGTTTCAGACATCACCCGTGAACGTGTGCAGCTTGTGTTTGCAGTCGTCCATTTGGGCGGCTGGGATTTTCACTGCTGCATTCAGCCCTTCTCAGGACGGCGCGACTATGCCGAGATGAAAGACCAGTTGATTGAGTCCATCAAACAGGCAAGCGCGGCACAAACAATTCTGGCGATGAACGCCATCTTTGGAAAGCAGTCTCACAGTCTCCAAAGTCTGTTTGCCGAAGAGCGGCACCGCATTATGCGGTTACTAACACAGGAAACCCTGACACGGCTGGATCAGCTTTACACTCAGGTTTATCGGGACAACTATGGAGTCCTGATGGCATTTCATCGCGACGATTTAGCCGTACCGCAGGAGCTTCAGGTGGCGGCTGAAATCGCCTTAAGCCATCGAGTGTCTCTTGCGTTCCGGGCGCTAGAGCAGGAAAGTAGTGACCTGGCTGCCGATGTGCCCCCCGCCAGCGTCAATCGCCTGCTGGAATTGGAAGCGATCGCCACTGAAGCGGCTCACCTCCATTGCCAGCTTGACCTGCCAGAAGCCAGACGAGCGCTTGAACGACTGGTGCTGCGATCGCTCTGGCAACTTCTGTATCACTTTAACCCTGCTACCAGCGAAGCCGAACTACACCGTCTCAAACGACTGCTGGCATTAGGTAAGCGGATGCAGCTTGACCTTTCATTGGCTCAAGCGCAGGAGCTTTATTTTCAACGCTTGCAAACCTGGCTGATCCCTGCCTGCCTGCATTGGTTAAACAGCGCGGAGCAGCTTGAAGGCGATCGCGTTGCAACGATGCAATGGGCAGATTTGCGATCGCTGCTTGAACTAGGGCAAAACCTGGCGGTGGATGTGAATCGTTGGCTCAAGCAATTGCCATAAATGTGAGCAGTCGGCAACCGCTCATAAACGAGAAGGGGCACATAAAAATGTGCCCCTTCTCGTTTGAAAATTAAGGCTCCCCGCAACGCCGTCTTACCTCAGTTTTTGACCTGGTAAAAAAACCAGGTGGGTACCTAGTGCCGTGGCTTAAAGTTTCCGGGTACAAGCCCGGTCTACTGCCGCCCGGCGGTTGGCTCCCTTTTGAACAAGGCATAGTCAAAAAACGTTATTGGCAGTCACCAACGCCGCAGATGAACCTCTTACTATTTTAGCGGCTGAATCCGCAAACCGCCCATACTTAGCGCTCGTCCTTTGCCTCTGTGCACCAAAGCTGCTCCCATACCACCTATCAAATAAAGGAGGTGTAGAGTTTCAGCCATGATGACTAATCCGTGATTCTGGCGCACAAACCAGCTCCTATTACCATCAAAACAGCCGCGATCGCCAGCGATGCGTTGATGCTCTCCTTGAGCAACAGCGTTGAGACAATCGCGCCTGCAAACGGCGAAAGGGCAAAGTAAGCGCCTGCACGGGATGCACCAAGATGCCGCAGCGCCATCACAAAGCAAACTAGCGTCAGCCCACTGGTGAGAAAGCCAGCGGTCAAGATAGCCCACAGAGTCGGTAAAGTCGGTAAGGGCTGCCCTGCAAGCAGCGCGATCGCTACATTGATTGCCCCAGCCACCCCACCTTTCAGTAGCGCCACCTGCAAGGGATCTTTCATCGCCACTTTAGTAGTGAAATTGCTATCCAGCGCCCAATGAAAGCAGGTGCCCAAAATCAGCAGTGCGCCCCAGGTTAACCCTGTGCCAGCATTGTCTGCCTGCGCTAAAACCACGCCGCCAGCCACGATCGCCACCATGCCAGCAAACACTTGCCATCGCCACTTCTCTCCAAAGAACGTCCACGCAAGCAGCGCTGTAAAAACGCACTCAAAGTTCAGCAGCAGTGATGCAGCGGCAGCGGTTGTCTGTGCTAGTCCCGCCGTGAGCAAGACTGGAGCAATCACTCCACCCACCAAAATTGATGCCCCTAGCCACTGCCAGTCCTGCTTTTGCAGGCGATCGTGCGGTGTGTAAAACTGATTGCGAATCAGGTAGATGGGCAGCAGTCCCAAACCACCCCCCAAGAAAAGCAGACCCGCCAGCATCCACGGCTGTACATCATTCAAAAATAGCTTGGCTAAGGGCGTAGTAGCACCAAAAAGCAGCGCCGTACCGATGCCAAAGCCAACGCCAGGCAGCGCTGCCCGAAAATTCGATTGGGTCACACATTTACCTAAGCAGGCAACACCAGGAAGGATACCTCGATCGCACCATAGAACGTCTCCAGACTGCGCTTGCCCTGCGCATCGACACCCTGCCCTTGCCCAGAATAAAGCCGTGAAAGCCTGTAGCGATGGTAGTTTCCTAGCAATTCTGGCAGTGTAATATATTGCACCTCATCACCTGTAAAGAGGTCGCGATCGAGTTCGTGCAGGTTATACCAGGGACATTTCATCAATTCATGGTGGGCATTATGGTAGCCAAAGTTTAGCAGCAGCAGGTTCAGCCACCAGTAGCGCAGCGACACCACATTCGAGAACGTGTTTGCCTGTTCGTGAACACGATCGCGCTTCGGAATGGCACTGCCCATCGGAAACACTTCATAGGTGTGCTGAAATGCATCCACAAACCGTAACACAGTCAACATACCAATATAGGAAACAAAGTAGAGCAGGAGCGCTTTAGTCGAAACAAAGCCTAACAGCGCAAACAGCCCGCCTCGAACGAGTAGAATCAGCGTGTTCCGCAAGCGTTCATCTTTGCGATCGGGTTCCCAAAACGGTGCAAAGATTGACCGAATCCGCAGCAGAAACGCCAGTGAGGGGAAGTAGAGCCATTCAAGCGCCAGAAGCAGCGATCGCACGGGTGCAGGCATCGCGTTCAAGAACGTCATCAAATCAAAGCGGCAAAAGTCTACGCGGTTAACATGATGCGCGATGTGTAGCCGTGCTAAAGCCTCAAAACGGGCATAGCAGCCACCATTCAGCCAAAGCATCAGGTTCCCAAACGCAACATTCCATGCCTTACTTTCAAAAATGGCGCTATGCATGAAGTCATGCGCCAGGTACGCCGAGCAAAGCAAACTATGCGCCAAAAACACTACACCCAGTGCATTCAGCCAGACATTGGGCAGCAGCATTAGCGCAATACCACCTACATGACCAACCAACGTATACAGAATGGCAATGGCATTCCACAACGGCTTTTTTTGATGCAAATAGCGATTGATCTCGATCGTTCCAGTAGTCATGACGGTTTTGAACCCCTGATTGTCCTTCGATTGCTACAAATCTAGTACATGGGACATCGCAACTGCTGATGCTTGTTCGGCTAATCGCAGTCTGGCATCCCTTTTTATTTTGCCCTTTCAAGCTAATTACTATCATGCAGAGCATGAATGATCGTGCGCTTGATTTGAATAAAGTCGGGGTCGAGCTTCATTTCTAGATCACGATGTTCAGGCAGCGGTACTTGAAAATCCTGTTTGATTCGCCCCGGATGAGCGCTCATGACGTAAATACGCTGCGACAGAAAGACAGCCTCTTCCAAATCATGAGTGATCATCAAGATCGTGGTGTGGGTCTGCTCCCATAGCTCTAGCAGAAACTTTTGCATTTGTTCCTTTGTTTGAGCATCTAACGCCCCAAACGGTTCGTCCATCAGCAATACTTCTGGTTCATTTGCCAGGGCACGGGCGATCGCCACACGTTGCTTCATACCGCCCGACAGTTGTTTGGGATACGCTTTCGCAAATTTAGTCAGCCCTACCACATCAAGGTAATATGACACCCGTTGCTTGATTTCTGCCCTAGACAGGCGGCGTAGCTTCAGCCCAAAGGCAATGTTGCCCGCCACCGTGAGCCAAGGATAGAGCGTGTAGCTTTGAAAAACCATGCCGCGATCGGCTCCGGGACCCGGTACAGTTTCACCGTCTACCAGCACACTGCCAGCACAGGGCTGCACTAGCCCCGCAATGATATTAAGCAGCGTTGATTTACCACAGCCCGATGCACCAACAATGCAGACAAATTCTCGCGGTTGCAGGTAAAGATCGACGCCTTGGAGCGCCGTTACAGTTTTACCTTTCTGCGAAAAGCTTTTGAACAAGCCCTGTACCTGCAATTTGGGATGCTTGGAAGACTGAACCGCTGTAGAAGATGTGCTAGTAAGAGTCAAGTTAGTATGCAAAGCGTGAGGGAAATGGGTGGCTGAGAGAAGGCATTGGGTGAGTGCTAATCAATGCAAGCATCTGTGGAAGCGACACGCCAATGGTGTCCCCCTCCCTCATTAAACGAGTGCCCAGGGTCTAGAATTGTGGCGATCGCTACGGTTACTCGTCCTGACTGCCTCGACAATTCGGGCTTATATTGCTCTAGACTACCCACTTCACTACTGCCGTGCTCAAAACTCTGCCTGCATCTCGTAAACGGTATCTGACACCCTCTGTGTTTTGGAGCATTCGTCAGGGCTTTCCACGCTGGCTGGGAACGCTGATCTCGGTTACGGCGTTAGTTATACCGCTGATTGTTTGGGCGATTTTGAGCTACGGCGGTTGGGTGACACCCATTTTTCTCCCAACTCCCACCGCTGTCTTGCAGTCTGGCATTCGCATGTTTGTCGAAGAAAACCTGCTGCTGGATGTGTTTGCCAGTTCCTCCCGTGTCTTTCTGGGCTTTTTGTTTGCCGCTGCTGTCGGTGTCCCGATCGGGATCGCTATGGGCACCTTTCACAGTATGGAGAGTCTCTTTAGCCCGATCGTCGGTACAGTGCGCTATATGCCCGTAGCCGCTTTCGTGCCGCTGATCGTCCTCTGGCTGGGGCTAGATGAACCGACTCGCGTGACAATCATTTTTCTCGGCATTGTGTTTTTCAACGCCATCATGGTTGCCGATGCCGTGAAATTCATCCCCAACGAACTGCTGAGTGTGGCATACACGTTAGGCGCAAATCGCTTCGATGTCCTGGTGCGAGTGATTGTCCCCGCGATCGTGCCCAGCATTATTGATACCTTGCGTGTGAACGTTGCCGGAGCCTGGAACTATTTAGTCATTTCAGAGCTAATTGCGTCAGAAAATGGCTTGGGCTTTCGAGTTGTGCAATCACAGCGCTATCTCCAAACCGACAAGGTGTTGTTCACGATCGCCATTATCGGTCTCATCGGGCTGCTCACAGACTCCGCCTTTAAGCTATTATTCAACGTTGCAACCCCGTGGGCAGAGCGATCGTCATAAACAGATTGAGATCGATCGGCAAGCGTCCCTATGGCTTATTCAGCCAACAAAATGCGATCGACAAATTTTTTAATCAATTGGTTTGCGATCGGGGTCTCTTGCAACCCTTGAAGAATTTGAGCGAGCGCTTCAGCACTGTCTAAATAGCGATTCTGGTAACGCGTCATGCGAAGCGCCAAATCGGCAGCATCCACTTCTGGATGAAATTGAAACCCATAAAAAGGCTTGCCTGCCATCCGAAACGCGTGATATGGGCAACGCTCTGAGTAAGCCAGCAAAACAGCCCCCTCTGGCAGCGAAAGCGCACGTTCTTTGTGTCCTGAGACTGCCCAAAAGTGGATCGGAACATCATGAAAAAGCACATCTGTGGCGGCGGCTTCCGTCAGGTGCAGCCGATAGGTGCCCATTTCCATTGTTGCTGCATCGACAATCACCCGTCCCCCTAGTGCTTCAACGGCTGCCTGAAAGCCAAAGCAGGACGCAAAGACGGGGATACTTTTTTGCCAGCAGTAAACCAGTAAGCGCTTGGCATCGTCTACAAACGGATATTGCTCTGGCTGCGTAACTGACGCATCGCTAGAACCGCCCACCAAGAGAGCGTCGTAGCCCTCTATGCAAGTTGCCTCAAAGGTCGGTGTCTCAAAGGTGTTCAGTACCGCAAACTGTTTCGCATCAAGCTGACTGTAGCGAATAAATTCGTCAAGCTCTTCCTGACACGTCACCGCATCATCCCGAATTTGTAATAAGAGGAGCTTAAGCTGAGAGCGCTGTTGAGTCATTAAAGTGCACTACGAAGAGCAGTTTGCCCTGAGCGAGTATGACGCTAGGGTAGAAAGTAGTTTTGCGCGATCGCAGATAAATCTAGATGAAAATAACATCCCTCTCCACCCTGCCTGAACAAGCCGTTTCTCATAATCCAGCCATCAAAAAAAAGGTGATGCTCCAATGGGGCGATTTGCCTCACTTAACCAACTTCTCCCAAGCTTGCTTCACACCTGGGCAAAGCGCCAGTGCCCACAGCCACGCCAATATGTGTGAGGTGTTTTTCGTCGAATCAGGTGAAGGTACAATCTGGATTGATGATAGCTCTTACCGTCTGAGCAGCGGTGTCTGCATTGCCGTAGAAGCCGGAGAAACCCACGAGCTTTGTAACACTGGCTCCACCGAGCTTATTCTCACCTACTTTGGGCTACGAGTTGAACATGTTTCGGGTTAACCCGATCGCCCACCACTCTTCTTGCCGCGATCGATCTTCATAGCAATAGACAGATGGGTTAGGACGGGGTGTGGGGGTGAAACCCCTGGCTGGGGGCGTTGCCCCCAGCCCCCTTTGATCCCCATGTCCTAAACGTTGTGGCGATCGATATTTATCACCAAAAAGGGTGCGAAAATACACCTCTTTTTACACTGATGACTTTAAAAAACTCGAAAGCTGCTCTAGAGAGGATTAGCAGTGCTAATCCTCTCCCTATGTTCTAAGAACACTCATCTACTTGCTAAAACACTTGATCGATAGACATAACTAAACCCAAGCTACTGATGGTTGAAAGCTAATGATTGAGATGAACATCAATTCATGACCTTCAATGATCTCAGTAGGTTCACCGAGAAGACCGCACTATAAAAATTTTAATTCGACTGACTTTCGACACTGTAATCAGAGGGGCAATACAGGTTATCTCTATTCTATTTTAGCCATTTTTCATAGGCAAAATACCAATTGAACTTGATGTTTTCGGGGCTAATTCTGACTTTAGATAGTAGAAGTTAACCATCTCAGTAAAAGTGCGGAAACCTCGGTGTAAACCACACTGGCGCAAAGTTTCTATGAATTTACGGGCACTATGTCTGTTCAAGATTTGATACCGGGAACGCTAACATTGCGAAGCGTGGAAGGTAAAGCAATGGCAGACAATTCTAGTATTTCTGATAATAATACATCGACACAACGGTTGATCAGTGCTGCGTCGGGTACGCAAATTTTCTCTAATAGTTCAACTGATACGAGCTACTCACTCGACTCACTCGACACGCAAGATTTCTTTCGCTTGCGCCTCAGCCAGCGGAGTAGCGTTGTCCTTACACTAAACTCTCAAAATGCAAATGCTGACATTGCGATTTTGGACGCAGGTGGCATCTTACAGCAGTCTAACAACGGTGGAGGTCTGGCAGACGCGATCGCTACAGGTGCCCTCAACGCTGGTGATTACTACATCCGAGTTTCTTTAGCGGATACCAGTACCAGCACCAGCTACACGCTTAAAGTCAACCCTACCAAAGCTGCTCGAGCAGACCTGCTCTGGCGTAATGCTAACAGTGGTCAAAATGTGGTTTGGCTCATGAATGGCAACAGCCTTGTGAGCAGCTTTTACAGCAATCCCGTTGGCGACCCCAATTGGAAAATTCAAGGAGCAGGCGACTTTAATAACGATGGGATTTCCGATTATGTTTGGCGTAACTACGCTACTGGTCAAAATGCCTTCTGGCTGATCAACGCGGATAACACATACCGCTCCGCAGCTTTCTTTCAGAGTATTGGTGATCCCAACTGGAAAATTGCTGGCACTGGCGATTTTGATGGTGATGGTCAAACTGACCTTATATGGCGCAACTACGCTACAGGTGAAAACGCCAGTTGGCTGATGAATGGTACAACCCTCAGAACCTCGGTTTATTTGCCAAGTGTTCCTGACCTAAATTCGCGCTTGAATGGTGTTGGAGACTTCAACGGCGATGGGAAGCCAGACTTGGTATGGCGGAATTATCAGACCGGTCAGAACTCCATTTGGCTTATGAACGGGCTTTCTCTCAGTTCGGCTGTTTCGTTTCAAGCTGTCAGTGACCCTAACTGGAATATAGTCGGCGTTGGAGATTTTAATGGTGATGGCAAGCAGGATCTTGCCTGGCGTAACTATTCATCAGGTCAAAGCGTTTTCTGGCTCATGAATGGCACAACGTATTCAACTGGCATGGCGCTTCAAACGGTTGCTGATCCAAGTTGGCAAATTAGCGCGGTACTCACCGGGCAAGCGCCTAGTGTATTGGCTGGTAGCAGTATGGGATCTGCTTTTGACATTGGCACCCTGAACAGTACAGGAAGCTACGGCGATAGCATTGGCGGAGCGACTAATCCCAACGGTTACTACAAATTCAACCTGACAACCTCTAGCGTACTAAACCTATCGCTGACGGGTTTGGGCAGTAGTACTAACGCAGACTTACAGGTAATTAGGGATGTGGATGGCAATGGTGCCATTAGCAATCAGTCGGAAATTATTGCATCTTCAGTGAATTTAGGTAATGCAGATGAAGCAATCTCTAACCTTTCGTTGACGGCTGGTTCATACTTCATTCGTGTCCTTTCATCATCGGCTCAAAGCTCCGCTTATACCTTGGGTCTCAGCTCAGCCCCCGCCCAGAGGGTTGATTTGCTACCCAACACGTCGAGTACTTTTACAATTACGAGGACCAACGGACAGGCGTTGCCAGCAACGGTGAGTCTAAAGAGCGGCAACAGTAACTATCTTTCTGCGGTAAGAGTTAACTATTCCGTCCAGAATGCTGGTACGTCCGTCTTAACTCCATCTTCATTCAAGGTCTCGTTCTACCTCTCGCGGGATAACGTGATTACAGCTAGCGATCTACTTTTGGGCACGATCGACCCCAACACCGGGAACAGTGACAAGGATATTTCTGTCACAAATTTGGCACCGGGTCAAAATCGGACAGGTCAGCAAACATTCAACTTACTGGCGCAATCTGATTCATGGTGGGGAGGCGACCAGACTTATTACATCGGCATGATTATTGATTCGGGCAATCAGGTCAGCGAATCTAATGAGTCAAACAATACAGCCAGTGCAGCGATCGCCATTCGAGAGACATTGCAACCAGACTTGATTGGCAATGGTTTAGTGATCGGGCAAACAAGCGCAATCCCAGGTCAAGCAATTACCCTTACTGGCTCAATCAGGAACACTGGTAACAAGGTTGCTGGTTTCAACCCCGCTCTGGTTCAATTCTACTTCTCTAATGATGATATTTTTGACGGGGGTGATACGCCCATCGCAGCAGCCTTTGTTAAGCCTGTAGCGGCTTTGAGTAGCGTGTCGTTTAACAGCCAAGTTGGGACAACGACTGCGGCGGCTTATTTCTCAAACACAACGATTCGCCTTCCAGATGCAAGCTGGGAAGGCTGGCGCGGGAATACGCGCTACTACGTTGTCATGCGAATTGACCTTTTTAATGACGCTCAAGAGGGTCTTTCACGGGAAAATAACCAGAACTACGGCAGGCAGATTGGTCAGTACTTAGACTATGACTTTATTGACATTACAGGTGCGCCGAACAACACACCTGTCTAAACGGGTGAATCTTCAAGCCCAAGACGGTTAAAACCTAAGCGGCGCTTTAACAGAGCGCCGCTTAGGTTTTGTATCGAATTGATTCGGCAACATGGAAGCGCTTACCGCACTGAAAAGGCTTCGCTGAAGCGGCGAGTGATGGGTTCAATTAGGAAGTCTAAAACTGATTTTTTGCGGGTTACAATTTCGGCAGTGGCAGCCATGCCTGGAGTAAAGTCAACCGTTTGCCCGCGAACCTCGATCGCACGTTTATTGATCTGGATGCGCGTGGGAAAGACAAGACCGACATCTTTTTCGACGATCGCGTTGGGGCTAACTTTAATCACTTCTCCCTCTACGATGCCAAACTCCTGGTATGGAAAAGTGGCTAGCTTCACTTTTGCCTTCATGTTTTCGTGGATGAAGCCAATATCTCGATTGAGAATTTTGACTTCTAGCACTACATTCTCATCTTTCGGAAGGATCGACAGAAGCTCCTCGCTAGCTTGTACAGGTCCTTTCGTTGCCTTGACGTTATAAACAGTGCCATCAAAGGGAGACGCGATCGTTTCACGCTCTCGCTGCTTTTGAGCCTGTGCCAACTGACCATCAACCGATGCCTGCTCTTCCTTGCGCTTGGTGAATTGCGTCAGAATTTCACTCTGCCGCTGTGAGTCTAACCCGCTTGCCGTACTTTGGGCAGAGCTATACGCTTCTGTTGCCTGATCGATGCGTTGTTGCTGAGCATCAAGCTCTTTCTCAAGAGAAACAACTTTGTCTTTAGCCTGGGTGACTTCATCTAGCGATCGAATGTAGTCAAGCTGAGGGACGGCACCACTGCCTTTCAGCGAACTTAACGCCTGTTCTCGCGTTTGGGCATTTTTAAGACCATCTTTGGCGTTGATGAGGTTTGCTTGCAGGCGTGACAGCGTTGCCGAAGCTTCGCTGCGCATTGCCAATTGTCGCTGTGCTTCGCTCATAGCAGCAGCTTTCTTTTTGTCAAATTCGCCGAGGCGGGCTTGTAAAAGTTGGTCTTGATCCAAAGTGCCCGTATTAGCGTTACCGGAGCGCTCTGCCTGTAGACGATTGATGTCTTCGCGAATCAATTTGGAGGCTTTGGTCAAGCGATCGACCTCAGCCTGGGGCACCCCAGAATTCATTTCAATCAGTACTTGCCCTTTACGAACCTGGTCGCCTTCCTTGATATTGATTTGCTGAATGCTGCCAACGGCTCCCGCTCGAATAGGGCGGACTTCGGTGAACGGAATCAGTTGCCCTTGAGCAATCGCTACTTCGTCGATTTTGCTGAAGTGCGCCCAGGCGATCGTGCCAAAGACTAGCACACTGATGCCGCCTGCTAATAAGCGTGTGTAGAGCGGGGGTAATTCTTGTACAGCCTTGCCTAGCTCATAAGATAGGGATGCTTTCGGATCAGCGAGCTGTTGCTTGATCTGTCTAGACTGTGCGGGCGTAGAAGAAATAGAGACTTTCATTGAGGGTACTGCCTCTGCTTAAAGCGAGCTTGGCGAACATGGACAGCGCTAACAGGTCTATAAGCGCTTCGTTTAAGGTGCCTGCTTTGCAAGCAAATTCTGACTAAAGTAACAAAGACTTAACATTTCTTTAAAACTCTCAAGCGGATGGAAGAGGCACGATCTTCACCAAAGCCACACACTAGAAGTCTAGCCACTCCATCATCTTACATTTACCTGCCGTGTTTCAACTGTTGCGACCCCTTGTACATGCCATACAGCCATTGCTGGTGCCGTTTTGCTTTTTCTTTGCCTGGGCGATCGTCGGTCTTTTGGGCTGGAGCCTATGGACAGCAACGCGCGAGACGATCGCCCGCGGTCAGCAGATGCACCGAATTCCTTGTGCTGGCTGTCAGTTTTTTACCCGTGATTACCATCTTAAGTGTACGGTGCGCCCTTCTACGGCATTAACCGAAGCGGCAATTAGCTGCCCAGACTACGAGCCATTGACCAGTGTCTACGTCTCTAAGCGTTCATACGACTTGCACGGACATCGCTAAAAAACGTCAAAGCGTAACCTTAACTGATGGACGACTGCGTGCGTTGGAAACTCTTTGCTTAAAATGATTCAGAACTAAGAGGCAAGCGCGATGTTGATTCAAAAGCTCAATGCCTGCACAGAATTTGTCGCTGGCGATGGTACGCTGTTGCGCGAGCTACTTCATCCGGAGAAGCAGCCGCTTGACTTGCGCTACAGTTTGGCTCATGCGATCGTTCCGGTGGGTCGAGCGTCTATCCCTCATCGGCTCGAAACGTCGGAAGTTTACTACATTCTCAGCGGTCAGGGTGAAATGCATATCGACAGCGAAAGCCAGGTAGTGGAGCCTGGAGACGCTGTTTACATTCCGCCGCGTGCCAAGCAATCGATCCACAATGACGGCGTAGAACCGCTAGTGTTCATCTGCATTGTTGACCCTGCGTGGCGTAAAGAGGATGAAACTGTTTACGCTGACGAGCATCCTTAATCGGGGTTTGCGTCTGGAAAACGATTGTTGGGGATTTGTTCGGCTTCGGGGCAATCATCGGAAACAGCAGGTTCAACATTGCCTTTAGGCACAGCCGCTAATTTCTGCGTGACGGCACCAATGCTCTCTAAGCGAACCATCTCTTCCCAAGAACAGTTTTCGTCTTCTTCTTCTGTTTCATAGCGTAGAGTCACTAAGTCTCCTTCAATGTCAAGGATGCGTGCTCGCTCAATCCAACGTTGCTGGTCCCGCAAGAAGATCCAGACTTCGCGACCGTCGCAACACAGTTGATAAATCTTGCGGTGTAACATGTTGCTTCTCCTGAGCAGTGAGTTTTGTCAAAGACTTCGTGCAGATTTACCGTGACAGGTATGACTGCTGGCACCGTCGTTGAGGCTGTTGCAAATGGCTCCCTCAAAAAGTAAAGATGGTCGATCGAGCGCGAGGCTCTCACTTGGAGCGACTTTCAACACAGACTCAACTGTAGCAGTCTGCTCGTAAGAGCAAAGCTTACAGCCTGAGCTTGGAATGTCAGCCTCAAGTGCTGGGTGAGAAAGCTTTTGGGTGTGCCTTTGAAGGGGAAACGCGGCTAATAAGGGCATTATTTAGGGCAAGATTGGTAGCTTCGGGAAGGTCTGCATCGGGTAAGGACGTGAGCGCAGACCCTCACAAAGAAGAACAGCTTGGCGCGTTAGGCAGTGCAGACAGGTGCGGCGTTAGCGAGTAGCACCAGTTGTAAGCATTTTTAGATCCAGCCATCGTGCCTAGCATTCTCCCTAACTAAACGTGCAGCGGGCTTGGTCAATTTAGGTCTCTTAAGTATCGAATTGTACCAACTATTCTAGCGATTGTTAAGCATGGTGAGGATGATTGGTGACTGAACTGATACAAAAGGCTGTATTGGTGGGCGATCGCACAAGAAAAGTTTATTTTTGGTGTCGTAGGGGCAACCAGGCGTGCACGGTTGAACGTTGGCTAGAGTAGAGCCTTAGGATCGTGGATTAAATAAAACCGACAAATTGTTCGTAGGTAGGGGCGCACAGCCGTGCGCCCCTACGGAAAACGCCGAGGTGATTAAATTCTTGTTCCTTAGTCACGAATGAAGCCTAGAAGTGGAGAATGGAATGCTGCTGCAATTGAGCACATGGCTAGAGGTAGAAACCTATCTGGAGCGATCGACGGGCATTATTTTGCCGATCGGCTCGACTGAGCAACATGGTCCAACGGGGTTAATTGGTACGGATGCGATTTGTGCAGAGGCGATCGCACGAGGCGTGGGCGAGGCGACCCAAGCGCTGATTGCTCCAACCATCAATGTGGGCATGGCGCTACACCATACCTCTTTCCCAGGGAGTGTGAGCCTCCGACCCAGTACGCTCATTTTGCTGATTCGGGATTATGTGACCTGTCTGGCACGCGCTGGCTTCACGCGCTTCTTCTTCATCAACGGGCATGGGGGCAATGTAGCGACGCTCAAAGCCGCATTTTCGGAAGTGTATGCCACCTTAGTTGATTTGCAGGTGCCAAAGGCAGAGCAGGTGCAATGTCAGGTGAGTAACTGGTACATGTGTGGTGCGGTGTATCAACTCGCAAAGGAGCTTTATGGCGATCAGGAGGGGTCTCATGCAACGCCTAGTGAGGTCGCGCTGACTCAGTACGTTTATCCAGACGCAATCAAGCAGGCTCCGTTGAGTGAGCCAGTGGCGAAAGGGCACAAGATTTATGGAGCGGCTGATTTTCGCCGTCGTTACCCGGACGGGCGGATGGGGTCAAACCCAGCGCTGGCAACGCCTGAACATGGCAAGCAGTTTTATGAGCTGGCAGTCAAGGAATTGAGCGGCACGTATTTGGAGTTTTTGAGCGCAGCGTCAGTCTAGCGGTTGAACCTGTGTCGATACATATCCTGTGACCGCCTGGGAGAGTTCCTGAAGCTTAGGCATCAGGTGACGAAGGCGAGTAATTTCTTTGCGAACCGCTGACAAGTATCGAGCGATCGCGCCCTCCACTAGATCTTTCGATAGCAGCTATGAGCGAAAACACTGACTTCTCATCACAGTTCTTGGAGCATTGCGTGACTAATGAATGTGATGGGGCGATCACAGAAAGGGTACTTTGAGATGAAGGGTTTTGAGATGAAGGGTGATTACTTTAGAGCGGATGCCAAGGACAGTTGCAGGTAGTGTAGGAAGGCGGCTGGTGCCACCCTTGTCCTGTGGCGTTCGTGTCGCAACAGAAGGATAGGATGTTAGAAACCAACTCTTTGCATTCCTCAATGGAAGCCACACCTCACCATCAATCTCTACAGCCTTTGGCTCAACAGTTGCAGGCATACACGCGATCGTTGCCCAATGCCACCTTGATGGAGATTCAGTGTGTGGTGAAGCAGGGGAACTTGATGGTTTTGGGTCAGCATCCGCCAGACGACACCCCTGAGCCGCAAATCGTTTTTTATGCCTTGGAGCAAGCCATACACGCCTTGCTGCCCACATGCAGCGAACTCGCTCTAGGAAGCGATGTTTCAGCTCAGGCGAAGCTTTACTTAAGAGTATTGGGGGAACGGCAGCCCTATGCGTCTCATAGTGTGCCGTTGCGGCTACCAACACAAGAATCGCTTCTTGCTACAGAGTCTACAGAAGTAGCCGCACCTGAGACAAAAGAACCTACCGCCAGCTTGGTGGAGACGAGCGATCGCATCGTCAGCAACCAAGAGCACACAAATGAGGCTAGTGCCACTACTGACTCAATCTACGACCCAACCTATGTCGAGGCATCTGATCTTACCCAACTAGATTTAGCACTGGAGCCATCGATCGGCGAGACACCCTCGCGTCAAGCACGATCGGCGCTCATACCCTGGCTCCTTGCGGGTATTGGAGTAAGTGTGGCAGGGTTTACAGCAGGATTGTGGGTGATGTCGCGTCCGTGCGTTTTGAGAGCGTGTGAGCCGTTACAGACGGCACACACGCTGAGCCAGCAGTCTCTACAGATAATGGAGACGGCAAAGACCGGGCAAGAGTTACAGCAGGCACAGCAGAAACTTACAGAGGCTACACGCCTGCTGCAAAGTGTTCCAGCCTGGTCAAGTCACCACGGAGACGCACAGGCATTACAGCAAGCGTATCAGCCACACGTGCAGACACTCGATCGTGTGCTGGCAGCAGAGAGCAAAGCAGACACCGCAACTCAAAAAAGTCAGGCATTGCCACAGCCGATCGCGACTTTGCAAGCAACGCAGGCGGTATGGCGAGAGGCGATCGCCCAACTGCAAACGGTGCCTCAAACCGATGCTCTCTTCGCGTTCGCGCAACAGCACCTAGCCGCTTACGAGACGAATCGGGCGGCGATCGCCACCTTGATCACGGCAGAACAGCAGGCACAGAAAAAGCTGTCGCTGGCGAAAGAAACTGTTAAGGTGGCGGACGCTAGACAAGGGATTGCCCAAACGTCTGACAGTTGGCAATTAGCACAATCAACCTGGCAAGTGGCGATCAACACGCTACGGGGGATTCCCACTAGCACCACGAGTTACACCGAAGCACAACAGCTACTAGCTGGCTATCAAGGCAAATTGGCAGCAGCGCGCGATCGTGCCACTCAAGAACAGATCGCCAAGAAAGCCTTCACGCAAGCGCTTGCTCTCGCACAACGGGCTGAAGCCGTCCAGCGCCAAAACCAATGGTCGCAGGCAGTAGCAACCTGGCGCGATGCCTTGACCACGATCAAACAAGTACCCAACAACACCGCTTACTCTGACCCTGCCCAACCGCTGGTTGCGTCCTATGGCACCTCACTCAAGCAAGCAGAGGCACAGCTTCAGGTTGCCGCTGCCACGCAACGTACGCGCGATGATCTGAGCCGCATCTGCACCGGATCGCCGAGAATGTGTAGCTACACGATCGCCAACAACGTCATTCGAGTGCAGTTTACCCCCGCCTACGAACGACAACTGCGGACAGCCTTTGTGGTGGGACAGGCCGGTGACAAAGGCACGTTAGGCGGTGTCGCCAATCACATCGAAACGCTTCAAACCGCCCTCCAAACCATTGCTGACAACGCAGGGTTGCCGCTAGAAGTCTACAGCGCAGACGGCAGTGAATTGATTGGTTCGTTTAATCCAAAGGGGTAAAAGGGGTGAGGGGTGAGGGGTGAGGGGTAAGAAAGTTTTGAGTTGCGCTGCTAGGCTGGAAAGCCTGGAGTTGGTTAGCCATTAGCGTCAACCCACTGCTTGTTCACCCCTCTCTCCAAAAAGATTTCCATGAACTTCCACAATCGCGCAATTTGTCGCTATACTGAATAAGCCGTCGCGGGGTAGAGCAGTCTGGTAGCTCGTCGGGCTCATAACCCGAAGGTCCATGGTTCAAATCCATGCCCCGCCACCAAATTAAGAACCCCTGTCAACTTCATGTTTGACAGGGGTTTCTTTTTAGCGTTTCCCTGACGCTCGCTCTGTACCAGTAGAATAGTAAGGATACCGATTTCAACTTTGAGTTGTAGAACGACTGCTGGTTAGTGCGATTCAGTGCGGCTATTGGTAGTTGGTCTAGATAAAAACGGTAGTTCTGCTGAGACCCTACCCATCGATTCATTGACTATGACCGTTAACTTGCAGCGCCCCCTCATTATTGGTGGCAGCCTCTTGGCGCTCGGTATTGGAACCCTGGACATTTTGCATCATCTTGTCGGGGAGTGGGGCGTTTACGCTGCGTTTGCGCTGCTAGGAGCGGCAGGCGTTCACTGGTGGTATAGGCAAGCAGACCAGAAAAAGACGTTGCCTCACAAACCGCTGGTTGCTGATTCGGCAACTGTCCGGCGGACGCTAGCAGAGGTCAAGCAAGTCATCACTCAGCTTGGAGACGAGGTAAACAATCCGGCTGAGAAGGTGGACTGTACAGAGGCAAAACCGCGTGTATCACGGCTACAGTCAAAAATTTCTCAACTAACCCACGACCTCGATCGCACTGACCTTCGTATCGCAGTGATGGGAGCAAAGGGAACCGGGAAAAGTGCTCTACTCCAGCAATTGCAGGTTACGTGGATTGATCCATCTAAGGTGCTGCATTTCAGCGAAGTGCCTGCCTTTTGTGCAACGACGGCGACTGGGCTAACCGCCGATCTTTTGGCACGACAACAGGCAATGGCAGCAGATTTGGTGCTGTTTGTGGTGACGGGGGATATGACTGAGTCCGAACTGCAAACGGTGCAACGGGTCGCTGCGAACAAACGTACGGTGTTGGTGTTTAACAAGCTGGATCAATTTCTGCCCGTTGATCGCCAAACCATTTTGGAGCATCTCCGCGTTCAAGTCGAAGGGATACTAGCCAGCACAGATGTCGTGGCGATCGCGACGGCACCCAGCCCGATCAAAGTGCGGCAGCATCAGCCCGATGGCTCCATTAACGAATGGCTAGAAGCACAACCGCCGCAGTTTGCTGACCTGACTCAACGGTTGGGGCAAATTCTGGCGCAAGAGAGCCAACAACTGGTGCTGACAAGTGCTCTGAATCACGCGATCGCGCTTAAAACACAGGCAACAACGGTACTGAATGATGTCCGTCGGACGCGCGCGCTGCCTGTGGTGGAGCAGTTTCAGTGGGTTGCCGCCGGAACTGCGTTTGCCAGTCCCATCCCAACCCTAGACGTGCTGGCAACCGCAGCAATCAACGCTCAGATGATTCTCGATCTGGGGACGCTCTATCGCCAGAAGTTTTCGCTCCAGCAAGCGCAGAAAATGGCGACAACTCTTGGCAGCCTGATGCTAAAGCTGGGTCTGGTAGAGCTATCCACTCAGGCGATCGCCGGACTGCTGAAAGTAAACGCTCTGACCTATGTTGCAGGTGGCTGTATTCAAGGCGTGAGTGCCGCCTATTTAACCCGGATTGTGGGGTTAAGTCTGATTGAGTATTTCCATGATCAGGAGCCGAATCTCACGCTTACAGAAGCTAGTCCGCTGGCGATCGAGCGTTTCAGTCAAATCGTCCAGTCTGTTTTCCAAAAAAATCACCAGTTGACATTTTTGCAAGGGTTTGTCTGGCAGGCGATGGAGAGAGTTGTTTCGCTGTCGTCGCCCCAATCGCCGCCTGTCGCGCATCCTGAAGCGATCGCAGAACCACTGGCAGTAGAGCTTTTTTCACCCGTAGAGGCAATTTCTGTAGCACCTCTAGCCGTTGAGCCACTACGTCTGCCGCTAAAAACGACTTCTGCTTTAAGCGAACGGCAAGAAGTCAAGCTTTTAGATGAAAATGGAGCTAGCGTCCGTCGTTCTATTGCCAGCCTTGACCCAACCTCTATCGCCTCAAACTGACCCCACTGCGCGATCGACGACTGTTGATTCGCAGGAAACTTACCTCAATCGTGCCCGTAGCAGCGTGCGGCAGGCATTAAATCGCTACAACGCCTTCTTTCGTTCCGAAAAGAATCGTCCACCCAGCGGCACCGATCGCGAAACCCTCCGCAGTGATGTCGAGCAACTCACCGTTACGCTTAACAAGCTCGAAAGTCAGGTGGTTCGCATCGCCGTCTTTGGTCTGGTCAGTCGCGGCAAATCGGCGGTGTTGAACGCGCTTCTAGGTCAAAAGCTTTTGCCTACGGGACCGCTGAATGGGGTGACACAAGCACCGCGATCGGTCTACTGGTCGCCAGGAGGAGCGAGCGCACGGGAACGTGGGGAAGCAGAAAGTACCGCGCTCACCGTTGCGGCTACTAAGCAACTAACAGTAGAACTGATTGACACACCGGGATTGGATGAAATTGACGGGCAAGCGCGGGCGCAGATGGCGCAAGATATCGCGCATCAGGCAGACCTGATCTTGTTCGTAGTGGCAGGCGACATCACGCGCACAGAATATCAAGCGCTCTGTGATTTGCGGCAGGCGCAAAAGCCATTGCTGCTGGTGTTCAACAAAATTGATTTGTATCCTGACCAAACGCGACAGGCAATCGATCAGAATTTGCAGCAGCTTGCCGCCAAAAGCGTGGATGGTCTGCAACTGCAACGGCTGCTGTCGGTAAATGAGATTGTGCTGGTGGCGGCTGATCCCATGCCCGTGCAGGTGCGTGTGGAATTGCCTGATGGTCGCACCACCCACGAGTGGGAAACACCTCCTGTACAAATTGACAGCCTAAAGCAAAAGATTCTGGCAATTCTACGGCAGGAAGGACGGACGTTGCTTGCCCTGAACGCCCTGTTTCAGGCACGGGACGCAGAAGCAGCGTTAGCCAGCAAAATTCTGGATGTCCGCAATGCCGAAGCAGAGGCACTGATCTGGAAATTTGCCCGCTACAAGGCGATCGTGGTCGGCATCAACCCGATCGCGGTCATCGATCTGGTCGGTGGTGCCGTGTCCGATCTGGCAATGATTCGCGCTTTGTCCGAACTCTACGGCTTGCCTGTCACCCGTCACGAAGCCCGTAAACTCTGGCAAACAGTGCTGCTCAGTTCTGGTAGCCTCATGCTGTCTGAGTTTGGCAGTGGATTGCTGTTAGGTATGGGCAAAAGTGCGGCTGCGGCTGCCTCCGGCTTAGAAACCTCAACCAGTTTCTCTGCCTATGCGGGGACGGCGATCGTCCAGGGCGGCATTGCAGGCTATGGAGCGTATGCCGTCGGTCGCGCTGTGCAAGTCTACCTGGAGCAAGGCTGTAGCTGGGGACCGCAGGGATCAAAGACGGTCATCCAAGAGATTCTCAACCAGCTAGAACCCAACACCATCATTTACCGTCTGCGACAAGAACTGAGCCAGCAGCTTGGCTTGCCGAATTTATAAAGTTGAAAAGGTGTGGCTGTTCGTGGTGCGTAACACCAAATCCATAAGCAAAGGCTACAGAGCTTGCCCTCAGCCCCAACCCTTCTCCCCGGGGAGAAGGGCAATAAAAGTCTTGTTCCCTCGCCCGTTGGGAGAGGGCTAGGGTGAGGGAGCATCCATAGCGTGTATGGCAAGATTTGGTATAAGACAACAGCAGCTCAACGAGCGGGATTAGCATCAAAACCCTGGACTTGGCATGAGCGGTTAACCGACCCCACCATGATCTGAGGCACAACCGGAACGCCTGGCTACGTCACAGGCAACAGGCGTAGATTTACGGAAACTCCTCAAGTATGGGATAGTTCTGCTCGGTTTTGTCAACTCTAGGAACAGGAGTTCTTGGGGTTTAGGGTGATTTATGGAGCATGATCTGAACTCTGCTGCCTGGTACAGTCACGGCGACATTCTGTACAGCTTAGGGCATTACGAAGGGGCGATCGCTGGCTATGACAGGATGCTAGCCACACAGTCTGACCTTTATGAGGTGTGGAACAACCGTGGTTACGCGCTCGAAAATTTAAGTCGCTACCAGGAAGCACTTGCCAGCTTTGGTCAGGCGTTGAGCATTCATCCCGAATTTGCTCTGGCATGGCACGGCAAAGGCATTGTGCTTGCAAAATTGGGGCGGTACCAAGAAGCGCTCGTCTGTTTTAACAAGACGTTGTGGCTCGCTCCCACCGATCTTAAAGCTCGCTATAACCAGGGCAAGGCTTTAGCGCATCTGCACCGTTACGAAGAGGCACTTGCCAGTTTCGATCGCGTGATTGAGACCAATCCGACTGATTACAAAGCCTGGTATAGCCGCAGTAAAGTGCTTGCCAGTCTCGATAAGCTTCACTTAGCGCTCGTGAGCCTTGATCGCACGCTGGCAATCAATTCGCTCTGCTATTACGCCTGGAACTATCGAGGCACCGTACTGACCCAAACAGGAGACTATGACGGCGCGATCGCCAGCTTTGACCAATCGCTTCAACACAAACCCAACAATCCCGATGCCTGGTACAGTAAAGCCCGCTGCTACGCTCTTAAAGGTGAAACTCAGCTTGCGCTCAGCTATCTCCAGCGGGCAATTAAGCTAAATCCTCCCCTCTATCGCGCACTCGCACGAGGAGACAGTCATTTCCAGTCGTTACCGCAAACACAACAGCTTCAGACGCTTTTACAGCGGCAAGGGTAACAACCAAAGTAACAGGTGGATGAGAAAGTTTTTTTAATGCAACGATCGCACTCTGATGACGCAATGAGTCCTACGGTTCTACCGCTTCTTCCAACTCGGGCAGGGGCGGCTTTGGAATGATCACGCTAGTAAGGCGCTCGTCTGGTTCAAGTTGGAGGGGACAAGCGCCCGTCTCATCTCGATTTTTGAGTGGCACGTCACGACTGGTTAAACGCACCATGCGATTGGCGCTGCTCAATACTGTGATGGCGGCATCTGGCGCGGCGGCAACCATGCCAGCGAGTGCGTCAGTTTTGTTAGTGAATTTAAACGATTGTGTGCCGAGATCACCCACCGTCGAGAGCCGAAGTGTGTCGATCGCCAGCCGCTTAGCCTTTCCCTGTTCAGACACTAAAAAGAGGTCGTCGCCCTGGTAAATCAGCGTATACCCGACCAATTTTTCTTGTTTTCGCAGGCGAATGGCAAGATTGCCCTGCGCGATTCGGCTCAGTGGCGGCAGATGCTCGTCGTCAACGGCTAAACGCAATAAGCGTCCACCCGCTGTTGCCAGCACAAGCTGATCGCCTACTTCTGTCAGGGTGACGTAGGCAAGCTGATCCTCTGGCTTGAGCTTTAGTAGGGTTAAGCCCCGCCCCGTCAACTCGCTCAATTCTGCTAGCGGCAACCGTTTGATGCGCCCTTGCTGCGTTACCAACAGGAGATCAGTGTGCTCTCGCTCATCAGACAGCACAAAACAGCCAACCACGGAGGCAGGATCACTCTGAGCTGAGGACGGTAGTAGTGTCACCAACGGCGTTCCACGTGACTTACCTGCTACCTGGGGCACGTCTTTAACATCAATGGGGTATGCCTTGCCGCTACGAGTCAAGACAACTAGCGTTTGTTCCGTCGTCATGAACTCCGTTTGCGCTACAAAGTCATCGCTTTCTTCCCATATCTGGGTTGGCTTATCCCCCATTTTACTCTGATTGCGTTGAAACAGCTTAGGCGTGATGCGGCGAGCGTAGCCGCGATGGGTAAGTTCCAGAACTGTTTCTTCAACTTCAGCTTCTTGAGTTGGAGTCTCGGTGTTGAGTGGTTGGTGTGTGCTTAGTGGCTGCTGATCAAGCGTGAGTTGCTCACCAATCTCCAACTGCTGGCTCCTGCCTCCTGCCTCCTGACTCCTCCCTACTACGATCTTTGTCCGCCGGGGATCAGCATACTTTTTCTTCAGTGTACGCAGGTCTTTTTTAAGCACTTTGAGCAGCTCGCGACGATCGCCCAACAAGCGCTGGAGTTCCCGCATCCGTGCCGTCAATTCGTCAAATTCGGTTTGCAGACTTTGCCGTTCTGTGCCAATCAACCGTCTTAGTGGCATGGAGAGAATGGCATCTGCTTGGCGATCGCTCAGATCTAGGCGTTCCTGAAACTGCATCTTGGCGGTGCTGCCATCCGGTGCATGGCGCAGAATGTCAATTACGGCATCCAGGTTGGTCAACGCCAGCAACAGCCCTTCCACAATATGAAGGCGAGTTTCTGCCTGATTTAGCTCGTTGCGGTAGCGGCGAGTGAGCGTATCTTCCCGGAAGCTCAAGAACTGCTGGAGCAATTCCCGTAGTGGCATCTGACGCGGTTGCCCATCAGTGAGTGCCAGCATGATCGTGCCAAAGTTGGACTGTAGTGCGGTTTGACGGTAAAGATTATTCAGCACTTTCTGAGGGCTGGTATCGCGGCGCAGCTCAATGACGACCCGAATGCCGTCGCGATCGCTCTCATCGCGTAGATCCGCAATGCCTTCCAGTCGTCCCAAATTGACTAGCTCTGCCATCTTTTCAATCCAGGCGGCTTTGTTCACCTGGTAGGGCAACTCTGTGACGATAAGTGCTGTCCGTCGGTGTCGCCCACGACCAATCTGGAGTTCCTCCACCTGAGCCACGCCCCGAACGGGAATGCTGCCTCGACCCGTGGTGTATGCCTCCTGAATGCCATCGGTGCCAATAATCTCGCCGCCTGTAGGAAAGTCGGGTCCAGGGATCAGCTCAAACAGTTTGGCATCAGGCAGATCGGGGTGATCAATCAGCGCCACCAAGCCATCCACGATTTCGCCGAGATTATGGGGTGGAATGTTGGTTGCCATCCCCACAGCAATGCCCGAACTACCGTTCAGCAGCAGGATCGGAAGTTGGGCAGGCAAGACCGTAGGTTCTTGCTGAGAATTGTCAAAGTTACCGACAAAATCAACGGTGGCATCGCCAATTTCGGTTAGCAGCGCCTCGTTGCCGATCGGTGCCAAACGGGTTTCCGTGTATCGCATGGCAGCAGGAGGATCATTGTCCACCGAGCCGAAGTTGCCATGCCCGCCCAGCAGCGGATAGCGGCTAGAAAATTCTTGCACCAGTCGCACCAGCGCATCATAAACTGCCTGGTCGCCGTGGGGATGGTATTTACCCAACACGTCGCCCACCACGCGGGCGCATTTGCGATAGGGGCGATCGGGGGTCAAGCCCAGTTCATGCATCGCGTACAAAATGCGGCGATGTACTGGCTTTAGCCCATCGCGTACGTCGGGCAGCGCCCGTCCCACGATGACGCTCATGGCATATTCCAGATAGGACTGCTGCATCTCTGTATGCAGAGCAGTGGTAATTACAGCCATGATGGTTCCTTCAGCATTGATGTCATAAGAGCTTTGTAGCATTTGCAGCGAGCGACGTTTACGATAGGGGCAGACCCTAACATCCCTGTGCCCGTTTCACAGTAGAATTGACGCGAATTAGGCAGTTGCTTTGTCTGGGTCACGTTTCGAGGAAAACACGATGAGAACCGTTCTGATTGTCGAAGACGATCTGATCAACGCGCGAGTCTTTTCTAAGATCTTGACGAAGCGAGGCGGTTTGGCAGTAAAGCATACTGAAAATGTAGAAGAAGTCATGCAAATTGCCCATGCCCACGAGGCTGACATTATTTTGATGGATGTCTCGCTGTCGCGCAGCGTTTACTTGGGCAAGGCGGTTGATGGGATTAAAATTACTCAGATGTTGAAAGCAGACCCCACCACTGCCAGTCTGCCGATTATTTTGGTCACAGCGCACGCGATGGAGGGCGATCGCGAAAACTTTCTGAAGCAAAGTGGTGCCGATGCGTATATTTCCAAGCCCGTTGTCGATCACCAGGCGTTTGTCGATCAAATCATGTCGCTGTTGCCTGCCGGGTAGAAACCAATGACAAAAACCGTTTTGCTGGTTGAAGATGATTTGGGCAATGTGCGGGTCTTTTCGCGCTATTTGACCAAATTGGGTGGTTTTGCAGTCAAGCATACCGAAGATGCCGATGAGGTGATGCAGATTGTCAAAGCGGGGCAGGCGGATCTTATTTTGATGGATGTCTCGCTGTCGCATAGCCTTTACCAGGGCAGATCTGTAGATGGAATTAAACTGACTCAACTGCTGAAAAGCGACCCGAGTACTGCCTCGATACCGATCATCCTGGTGACAGCACACGCCATGATTGGTGATAAGGAAACCTCCCTGCAACAGAGCGGTGCCGACGGCTATATTTCTAAACCGGTGGTGGACTACCGCGCGTTTATCGACCAGGTAATCGCACTGCTGCCAAAGGGCGAAGCATAGCTGAGACTTTCAGACTACCGTAAATCATTTCATCTATGTTTCAGCCAAACGGCAACGTGCGACTAGAGTCTATCTGTTTCCGGCTCGTTTAACAAGTACATCGGTACTATTTTAACAGGGATGACGCGGGCGCGATCAGGGTGCGGGTGCGATCGCAGAAGGCACCTCCAATGGGTCAGTATCAATAATTTCTGGCAATGTTGGTGGCAACGGATCAGGTATGGACACGCTGGGCAGTGGCGTTGGCTCGCTGCTTGGCACGACCTTAGAAGGCGCGATCGCTTTCTGTTGTAAATCTTTCTGCGGTAAATATTGACCGAGTTTCTGCCCCACTCGCCGCAAGCGCTCTGCCCCACTCAAGCGTTCTGTCCCACTGAAGGAAGTTGTCGAGAACACGTCGCCTGGTGCTGTTTGTTGCTGTGGGGACGCTGGTTCTGCTTTAGCTTGTGACCGAGGTTCTGGTGATGGCACCGCAGGAACGATCGCGGCGGGTGGTTGCGCTGGTGCTAATGGTGTGGGCGAAGACTGTGGGCTGGAAGGAGTAGGCAGTGGCACAACGTCTGGCGTTGGCTCCGGGCTGGAACTGCTAGAAGGGTTTGGCTCCGGGAGTGGTGGGGCGATCGAGCTGGGGCGATCGAGTTTCAAACTTGGCGTTGCCTTTGGACTTGGCGCTGGCGCTGGCTCGGCTGATGGCTCGGGTGTTGGCTTAACGATAGGCACTGGCGGCATATAGTTAGGATCAACAATGCCACGCACATCGGCGGCAGCTAGTTCACCACGCACAAGCTTCGATAAGGTATCGTCTCCGTTCGGTTGATAGTTCACCATCCGCACTGTGTTGTTAAACACGTTTTGCACTGGATTCCCTTTTTCATCCAGATACTCAAGCTGCACCCAGTTCTTCCCAGGTTTGAACCCTTTGAGATACAGCGGCTGCCAGCGATCGATCACAAAACTGTCTCCATTCACCGTGCAGCGAATGCGCCAGTCGGCGATATCGTCGGTTGTATCTGTCTGCGCGACGAGATGAAGCGGGGCGTTCGTCAGATAAAAATCTAGCAAAATTGGCTCTGCGCCGTAGGTTCCTTGGGGGCGGCTATAGGTCAACAGCGGCAAATCACGGTTCGGGCTATTGTCTTGAGTTTTGGTAAAAACATGAAAGGTGGTCTGTGCAAAAGCGCCTTCGTTTTTGAAGCTTTCGTGCCAGGGACGAGAGGCAAAGGCTCGAATGGTATGGGTTCCAGGCTCTAGATTGTCAAACACGAGCGGCTGGCTGGCATCATAAACAGCCTGATAGGGGCGATTGTCCAGCAAAACATGCAGATGGGGACCCAGCCCAAACGTTTCATTTTTAAATAGAGGTAAATCTTTGACAAGGAAACGGACGGAGACCGTGTTGTCTGATAGAACGTCGTTTTTGCGAGGGCTGAGAATCGATACCTGGGGCTGGTAGTTGTCGAGTGCCTGCCGTAGCTCTTGCAGGACGATCGGTGGCGAGGCTTCGGCAATGTTCCCGACCTTTTTAATGGTCGTTTGAGTCGTATCGGCTGCTCGCGATCGTCTCCCAAAGGCAGCCTCTGCTGCGTCACCCATGCCTCCCCAACTCACTGCCACCAGCATGGCTAAGGCAACGATCAGTTTGGCGACAGTCTGCCAGCGCTTCATTCCCAACACAGAATCCACTCCTAAAAGCTTGCCCATAGGGAACTATAGCGGAAAAGACCAAGCCTCTCCTGCAAAGTTTCGGCGCTAAAAAAGGCGTTTAGCGTTTGACTCTATGAGCGAGGCATCAAATGACAAACGCAAATTTAATGATTGGGCGCTCTCTGACGCATAGGGATGAAATGTTACTAATGCAGCAAAAGTACCTGCGATCGAACAGGACGTTCTGCCAACTCAATCCACTGGACTGAGCGCAGCTAGGTGTCTTTATCTATGGTTGAATGGCGATCGCTCAAGCTCTGTCCCCTTTTGAGGGCATGAACCCAAAGTTTATGCCCCTAGTTTTCAGATTGTTTAGTTTTGTAAGCGCGATCGCTGGATTGCTTGACTTTTTCGCTCGGCTCAGATTCTGAAGCTCATCTACAGCCGAGATCGGAGGAGTTTGAATTATTGTTAATTGCGTCCAGGTTCGGCGTAACACGAGTCCTATAATGGCACGATGAGAACCTTTACCAGGCTAGTTGGATTGTCTCGAACCTTCCCGGTTCTAATGACAATCTTTGTTCCGTTCTTTGAACTGCGATCGCTGATTGCAGCCTCATGTCATTTAGTGAGCTTGGGATTCATGCTTTGTTTTCCGCTCGACGCTGATGGTCGCTCACGAGGGCAGGGGGATGCGTTCAAGCATCAGGGCAACGTCTGGCAGGGGGGATTCCTCGTTCCTTGTCTAGAGAGAGGAGAGTCTCAATGACAATTACTCCACGGGAGCGCGAAGCGAAGGTCAGAGTGATAGTTGATAAAGATCCGGTGCCGACTTCTTTTGAGAAGTGGTCGCAGCCTGGTCATTTCGATCGCACCCTGGCTAGAGGTCCCAAAACCACGACCTGGATTTGGAATCTCCACGCAAACGCCCATGATTTTGATAGCCATACTAGCGACTTAGAAGACGTATCTCGTAAAATTTTCAGTGCTCACTTCGGTCATCTGGCTGTTGTGTTCATCTGGCTCAGCGGCATGTATTTTCATGGCGCTAAGTTTTCAAATTACGAGGCTTGGCTCACCAACCCCACTGGCATTAAGCCCAGTGCTCAGGTTGTGTGGCCGATTTTCGGACAAGAAATTTTGAATGCAGATGTGGGTGGTGGCTTCCACGGTATCCAGATCACCTCTGGCTTTTTCTACCTGTGGCGAGCCTCTGGTTTTACAAACAGCTTCCAGCTTTACTGCACCGCGATCGGCGGTTTGGTGATGGCTGGTCTGATGCTGTTTGCAGGCTGGTTCCACTACCACAAGCGGGCACCCAAACTGGAATGGTTCCAGAATGTGGAGTCGATGCTGAACCATCACCTCTCTGGGTTGTTTGGTCTCGGTTCGCTGGGTTGGGCGGGTCACCAGATCCACGTCTCGTTGCCCATCAACAAGCTGTTGGACGCTGGGGTTGCTCCGAAGGACATTCCCCTGCCCCACGAGTTCATCTTGAACTCGAGGCTGATGGCGGATTTATATCCCAGTTTTGCCAAAGGTTTAGCGCCTTTCTTTACCCTGAATTGGGCAGAATATTCTGACTTTCTGACCTTTAAGGGTGGCTTGAACCCAGTGACAGGTGGTCTGTGGCTGTCGGATACAGCACACCACCATCTGGCGATCTCGGTTCTGTTCATCATTGCGGGTCACATGTACCGCACGAACTGGGGGATTGGGCACAGCATCAAGGAAATTTTGGAAGCACACAAAGGTCCCTTTACTGGCGAAGGTCATAAGGGTCTGTATGAAGTGCTGACAACTTCCTGGCACGCGCAATTGGCAATCAACCTGGCAATGGTTGGCTCTGTGAGCATCATCGTTGCCCAGCACATGTACGCCATGCCGCCCTATCCCTATATGGCGACGGACTATGCCACGCAGTTGTCTCTGTTTACTCACCACATGTGGTTGGGTGGCTTCTTCATCGTTGGTGGCGCGGCTCACGCTGCCATCTTCATGGTGCGCGACTACGACCCAGTCGTGAACCAGAACAACTTGCTCGATCGTATGCTTCGTCACCGGGATGCGGTTATTTCGCACCTGAACTGGGTTTGTATCTTCCTGGGCTTCCACAGCTTTGGTCTGTACGTGCATAACGACACAATGCAGGCACTGGGTCGTCCTCAAGATATGTTCTCGGATACAGCGATTCAACTTCAGCCTGTGTTCGCGCAGTGGGTGCAAAACCTGCACATGCTGGCTCCAGGCACGACCGCTCCGAATGCGCTCGCTCCTGCTAGCTATGTGTTTGGTGGCGAAACGATTGCTATTGCCGGTAAGGTGGCGATCGCGCCGATTCCTCTTGGCACGGCAGACTTCCTGGTGCACCACATCCATGCGTTCACCATCCACGTCACAGTCCTGATTCTGCTCAAAGGTGTGCTGTACGCTCGTAGCTCTCGTCTGATTCCAGACAAGGCTAACTTGGGCTTCCGCTTCCCTTGCGACGGTCCTGGACGTGGCGGCACCTGCCAGGTTTCTGGTTGGGATCATGTCTTCCTCGGTCTGTTCTGGATGTACAACTCGCTGTCGATCGTCATTTTCCACTTCAGTTGGAAGATGCAGTCGGATGTGTGGGGGACGGTCAATCCAGATGGCACGGTGGCTCACATCACGGGCGGTAACTTTGCTCAGAGTGCGATTAACATCAACGGTTGGTTGCGCGACTACCTCTGGGCACAGTCAACGCAGGTAATCACCTCCTACGGTTCGGCGCTTTCGGCTTACGGCTTACTCTTCCTGGGTGCACACTTTGTGTGGGCATTCAGCTTGATGTTCCTGTTTAGCGGTCGTGGCTACTGGCAAGAGTTGATCGAATCGATTGTTTGGGCGCACAACAAGCTGAAGGTTGCCCCGGCAATCCAGCCCCGCGCACTGAGCATCATTCAGGGTCGGGCTGTGGGGGTAGCACACTATCTCCTGGGAGGGATTGTCACAACGTGGGCATTCTTCCTGGCTCGTACACTGGCACTTGGATAAGCGCGAGGAGAACGAAGTAGAACTATGGCGACTAAATTTCCCAAATTTAGCCAGGACCTCGCTCAAGATCCGACAACTCGTCGGATCTGGTACGGGATTGCCACTGCCCACGACTTTGAAAGCCACGACGGAATGACGGAAGAGAATCTTTACCAAAAGATTTTCGCCTCTCACTTCGGTCACTTGGCAATCATCTTCCTCTGGACCTCTGGCTCCCTGTTCCACGTAGCGTGGCAAGGCAACTTTGAACAGTGGATCAAAGATCCGCTGAACATCCGTCCCATCGCCCACGCGATTTGGGACCCTCAATTCGGTCAACCGGCAGTAGAGGCCTTCACGCAAGGTGGAGTCAACTATCCCGTTGATATTTCCTACTCTGGTGTTTACCAGTGGTGGTACACGATCGGGATGCGGACGAATGGTGAACTCTATACGGGTTCCATCTTTCTCCTGTTCCTCTCTGCTGTCTTCCTGTTTGCTGGCTGGCTGCACTTGCAACCCAAGTTCCGCCCTTCGCTAGCCTGGTTTAAGAATGCAGAATCGCGCTTGAATCACCACCTGGCCGGTTTGTTTGGCGTTAGCTCGTTGGCTTGGGCGGGTCACTTGATTCATGTGGCAATCCCCGAAGCTCGCGGACAGCACGTCGGTTGGGATAACTTCCTGTCTACACCGCCACACCCGGCTGGTTTGGCTCCCTTCTTCAGCGGTAACTGGGGCGTGTACGCTGAGAACCCTGATACCCCTGGGCACGTGTTTAGTACGTCTCAAGGTGCAGGTACAGCGATTTTGACCTTCTTGGGTGGCTTCCATCCTCAGACGGAATCGCTGTGGTTGACGGATATGGCGCATCACCATCTGGCGATCGCCGTTCTGTTCATCGTTGCTGGTCACATGTACCGCACCAACTTTGGTATCGGTCATAGCATCAAAGAAATGCTGGACGCAAAGTCTGGTCTCTTTGGCTCCATGACTGAAGGTCAGTTCAACCTGCCTCACCAGGGTCTGTACGAAACCTACAACAACTCTCTGCACTTCCAGTTGGGTATCCACCTGGCTGCATTGGGTGTGGTTACGTCTCTGGTCGCGCAGCATATGTATGCGCTGCCGCCCTATGCCTTCCTGGCGAAGGACTTCACGACGCAGGCAGCACTTTACACCCATCACCAGTACATTGCTGGGTTCCTGATGGTTGGTGCGTTTGCTCACGGAGCCATCTTCTGGGTACGAGATTACGACCCAGACCAGAACAAAGGCAATGTGCTAGATCGAGTTTTGCAGCATAAAGAAGCCATCATCTCTCATCTGAGCTGGGTTTCGCTGTTCCTCGGTTTCCACACGCTGGGTCTGTACGTTCACAACGACGTAGTCGTTGCCTTCGGTACGCCTGAAAAGCAGATTCTGATTGAGCCGGTGTTTGCACAGTTTGTGCAGGCATCTTCTGGGAAAGCACTGTATGGGATGAACACCCTGCTGTCTAATCCCGACAGTATCGCAGCTACCGCTTGGCCCAACTACGGTAACCTCTGGTTGCCCGGTTGGTTAGATGCCATCAACAGCGGCACGAACTCCTTGTTCCTCACCATTGGACCTGGCGATTTCTTGGTTCACCATGCGATCGCCTTGGGTCTGCACACCACCACCCTGATCTTGGTCAAGGGTGCGCTGGATGCACGCGGCTCGAAGCTAATGCCGGACAAAAAAGACTTCGGCTATGCCTTCCCTTGCGATGGTCCTGGACGGGGCGGCACTTGCGACATCTCAGCGTGGGATTCGTTCTACCTGGCGATGTTCTGGATGCTGAACACGATCGGCTGGGTCACGTTCTACTGGCACTGGAAGCATCTTGCAGTCTGGTCTGGGAACGTGTCTCAGTTCAACGAAAGCTCGACCTATTTGATGGGTTGGCTCCGCGATTACCTCTGGCTTTACTCCGGTGCGACCATTAACGGGTACAACCCGTATGGCATGAATAACCTGTCCGTCTGGTCCTGGATGTTCCTTTTTGGACACCTGGTGTGGGCAACAGGCTTCATGTTCCTGATCTCCTGGAGAGGCTACTGGCAAGAGTTGATCGAAACCCTGGTTTGGGCACATGAGCGCACCCCACTGGCGAACCTGGTTCGCTGGAAAGATAAGCCCGTTGCGCTCTCGATCGTCCAGGCTCGTGTGGTTGGTCTCGCTCACTTCACGGTTGGCTACATCCTGACTTACGCCGCCTTCTTGATCTCTGCTACAGCCGCAAAATTCGGCTAGCGCACATCAAATAGAGTTGGTGCTGTAAGGCACTTAAGCAAAAGTCCCTCGCTGTCATAGTGGGGGACTTTTGCTTAAGAAGAACTCAGCCGTTAGCTATCAGCCATCAGCTATCAGCTTCATCCTTTAGCCTTTTAGCCTTTAGCCTTTAGCCTTCATCCTTTCCCCTATGCGCCAACACCAGCAGGTACTTAAGCTTTCAACGACAGGGAAATCGCTTTGCCGGATTACGCAAAAGGTACAGGCGATCGTCGCTGAGTCGCAAATCCAAACCGGACTCTGCACACTCTTTCTACGGCACACTTCGGCTGGCTTACTGATTCAAGAAAATGCCGATCCTGATGTATTGAAGGATTTAGAAAACTTTTTTGCGAAGCTGGTGCCAGAGTGGGAAAACTACATCCATAGCACCGAAGGACCCGACGATATGCCTGCCCATATTCGTACAGCACTCACTAAAACGTCTGAGCAAATTCCGATCGCCAACGGTCGGCTTGTTCTAGGCACATGGCAAGGCATTTATTTATGGGAGCATCGCCAACACGGTCACACCCGCGAGTTGGTAGTTCACCTAATCGGGAGCTAAGGATAAGGGTTGTAGAGCAAATAACGTATAGAAAAGGGCGATTGGGCTACACCTTAAAGTCCCTAGTCTCTGCTCATTTTCTTAAGGCAACACATTTTTGCGAGGCGGTCTGCTTCTTTATACAATTTGGGGTGTTTATACAGAGACTTTCTGCCTATCGATCTAATTTGGGGTGCTGTACAGAAGTTTTCAGTCTAATGATAGTTAGGCTGCTTCAGTGATCAGTTAGGGTAGTGGCTTACAAGTTATCGGTGAAACGCTCAAGTCATGAGGAAAGTAGAAGTTGTCCCGCATGACCCTAAGTGGCGGGAGGTGTTTGAGGTTGAATTGCAACGAGTAACTGATGCTCTAGGCGAAAACGTTGTCGCCATACACCATATTGGCAGCACAGCCATTCCCAGCATCTATGCCAAGCCCATCATCGATCTGTTGATTGAGGTCAAAGACATTGTGAAGGTGGATGGGCAGAGTTCATCAATGGAGTCACTTGGTTACGAAGTGATGGGTGAGTTTGGAATTCTTGGTCGTCGATACTTCCGTAAAAACAGCCAAGAAGGTGTCAGGACGCATCATATTCACACTTTCAAGGTTGGTTCAGAGCAGGTAGAGCGCCACTTGTCATTTCGGGATTACATGATCGCACATCCTGAAGACGCGCAGAGATATAGCGAATTAAAGCGCAGGTTGGCAAGAGAATATCCCACGAACATTGATGGGTACGTGAATGGCAAAGATGGATTTATTAAAGAAATGGATAAGAAGGCAGCATGGTGGCGGACACTACAAATAGGTCAGCAACCAAGCAACCTGACAAGTCGATGAAGCGGACAGACAAAAGCAGTTGGCGATGACGCAAAGTTTATCGGCCGCCGCTTATCTTGGTCGTTAGCTGGCTTGAATTTTGGATAGGGTAAGTAGGTTGAGCGCTCAACAAGAAGCGAAAGATGACAAAGTTGCAGAAACTTTATGAATAACAAGGCTACCTATTAGCTGAGAAAACACAATGCAAATGATTGGACTTTTGGGAGGAACAAGTTGGCCTTCAACGATCGAGTACTACCGTATTATCAATCAACTTGCTCAAGAAGAGCTTGGTGGCTTTCACTCTGCTAATCTGCTGCTACGTAGTATTGATTATCATGGCATCAAGAGCCATTACCATGATAGGTGGGATAAAATACCGCTGCTTCTGAAGAAAGAGATTGAAGCGTTCATTAATCTTGCTCCAGATTGTCTCTTGATCTGCAACAACACACTACACAAAGCGTTTGACCAAATTGAGTCTGATTTGCGGCTCTCAATCTCTGTCTTTCATATCGTCGATGCGATTGGTCGCTTCGCCCAGACACAAAATTTAAAGCACTTACTTCTTCTAGGAACTAAATTCACAATGGAAGACGGATTTTATCAAAAACGATTAGAAGAGCAGTTTAATCTTGTAGTCGAGATACCAAGTTTGCAAGAAAGAATTGCAATTCAAGCTATACAGTCCCAATTGTCAAGAGGTATTCTGAAACAAGAATTTCGATCCTATTTTGTGAAGCTTCTTCGCAAATATTCTGCTGTAGATGCGGTCGTACTGGCTTGTACCGAATTACCACTTGCAATCCATCAAAATGATGTTGATGTTGCTGTTCTAAATTCAATTGAATATCAGTGTAAAGAAGCTTTTGAATTCGCTATTAGCGATTAGATATAGTATGGGACGAACCAATCTTATTTCAGGCAATTTGAAATACTTACAGGGCAAGAGTAGTAGGTTGGGTTAAAGCATGAAACCCAACAAGTCAGCAGATATTGGGTTTTGTAACCTCAACCCAATTATGGTAGGGGGCGATCGCAATTGAGGTAGGTGGTGCCCGTGTCAATCCGCGATGATTCACGTTTAGCCCCGTGCTTGCTTGAGGATCTTTTGTGCAATCTCGTCTGGCACAGGCATCACTGAGAGTCGGTTCCCTTGCCGCACGACCCACAGATCATCAGGGCTAAAGGTTTCACGTAGCTTATCCAGCGTGATGATCTGCGAAAAGGTTTCGACAAATTCAACGATGACGGTTTGCCAGCGGGGTGATTCCTTGGTGGCTTTGGGATCGTAGTATTTGCTTTTAGCGTCAAATTGAGTGGGGTCATCAATATTCGGTTCGGTGACCTTCATCAGCCCAACGATGCCCAATGGTGTGGTGTTGGAGTGGTAAAAGAACACTCGATCGCCCAATATCATCGATCGCAAAAAGTTTCGTGCCTGGTAGTTGCGCACGCCATCCCAGACGGTGGTGCGATCGCGCTTCAAGTCTTCGATGCCATACACATCCGGTTCCGATTTCATCAACCAGTAATTCATGCAGGTTCTCTTGGTGCGGTTTCTTTTTGTGCGATCAATGTCTCCACGACTCGCACCAGGCGATCGACCGTTTCTGTCTGTCGATTCACCGTTTCCGCTTGCCGATTAGCCGTTGCCGAGAGTTCTTTCACGCTCTCCTTGACTGTTTTCGACAATTCCTGAACCGATTCCGATTGCTTTTGCACCATCTCAAACTGTTGCTGAATCATCCCAGATTGTTGCTGCACAACTGCCTTAATTTCAGCCAAATCCGCTCGAAACTCTAGCGTACTTTGCTCCACGCTAAGCCGAAATTCAGTGATGCCTTCAGTCAATTTGCCAACCTGATCGATCAACACATCCATTTTGTTGCCGAGGTTGCCGTTAGAAGCGTTAGTCATAGCGCAGTCGTCGCTGATAGTCTTTGGTGAAGGGATTCTAGCACAATGCTGATCGTGCCACGCTAGTAGCGAATGCGGGGATCAATGTAGGCGTTAAGGATATCGATGAAGATGCTAACGAGAGCGACGATCGCCGCGAAAAAGACCACAATCCCCTGCACCATCGGGTAGTCACGTTGCGAAATAGCGCGATAAAGGCGATTTGCCAATCCGGGCCAGGAGAAAGTCACTTCCGTTAAGATCGCGCCGCCCAGCATAGCAGCAAACGTCAAGCCCAAAATCGTAATCACCGGAATCATCGCATTCTTCAGCGCATGGGAGACGAGAATCCGCCCTTCGGGAATGCCTCGCGCCCTGGCGGCTTCCACGTAGTCTGATTTCAGAGTTTGCTTGAGGTTGACGCGCACAATGCGTTCAAAGATCCCGCTGATGAGAATGCCGAGCGTCAAGCACGGCAGCGTTAGGTAATAGAGCGCGATGCAAAACTGGCTCAGGTTGCCTGCCAGGAGACTGTCGATCGTGTATAGCCCTGTAAGTCCTTCAGGCGCAGGGATGGTTACTGGAAAGCGTGTCCCTAAGGGAAACCAGCCTAACTGCACCGAGAAAATAAGCTGTAGCAGCATCCCTAGCCAGAACAAGGGAATCGAATAGGTGAGAATGCCAAAGAGTCTGCCGCCCACGTCGAAGGGAGAATTGGGACGAGAAGCAGAGAGCACACCCACACCAATCCCGACAATGAGGGCGATCGCCATGCTAAACACCGTCAACTCTACCGTCGCGGGAAAAAACTTGAGAATAATCTCCCACACCGATTGCCCCTGACTAACCAGCGATTGACCCAAGTCCAAATGCAGCAGTTTCCAAAGATAGTCAAAGTACTGAACGATTAGCGGTTTGCCTAGCCCAAGCTGATTTCGCAACTCATCTTTGGCAGCTTGCGGCGCACGGGGACCCAACAACGCATCAACCGGGTCGCCAGGGGTCGATCGCAGCAGCAAAAAGACCGCCGTTGTAATCACCCACAGCATCAGCGGGGCAAGCAGCAATCGAGCGAAAATGTAGTAGCGGAGGGAGCTAGAGCGAGACATGGGAAGAGGTGAGGAGTGAGGAGTGAGGAGTGAGGAGTGAGGAGTGAGGAGTGAGGAGTGAGGAGTGAGGAGTGAGGAGTGAGGAGTGAGGAGTGAAGAGTGAAGAGTGAGGAGTGAGGAGTAAGTTGCTAGAGTTGTAAAGGCAGTCAGTATGAATAGCCCTCTAGCAGTGCTTAGGATCGTGGATTAAATAAAACCGACAAATTGTTCGTAGGTAGGGGCGCACGGCTGTGCGCCCTACGGAAAACGCTGAGGTTATTAAATTCTTGTTCCTTAGTTGCCATCCATCAATACCACTGTAGGGGCGAAAGGCTCTTTGCCCGCGACGAGTTTTCTGCCCTTTAGAGCACACTGCATTCAACCGAGAACTGCTGTCAGAACCAGCTTATGGGCTGCCACAGTGCTGGCGGCATTAAACGATGATTCTCTAATGCAAATCTTCTCTCATACAAGCGCTAGACTCTAATCTTAGACCCGTCTTCACAGCTATGAATACTGCAATGCAACCGCCGAATTTACCGAACGCACCTGGCTGGTGGCAACAATTCCAGTGGGTGAGCGATCCGGTTAGCTACATGGAAACGGCTGCTCGTCAGCATCCCGATCTTTTTACAGCAAAAGTCGTTGGTTCTGATGGCAGCTTGGTTTTTGTGAACCAACCGCAGGCAATTCAGGAAATGCTCACCAACGATCGCAAGCGCTTTCTCGCCCTGGGCTGCTCTAATCGCATCCTATCGCCCCTGTTGGGAGACTACTCTGTCATCATGCTAGATGGCGATCGCCACAAACGGCGACGACAGCTCTTGATGCCGCCCTTTCACGGCGAACGGATGCGTGCGTATGGACAGCTTATTTGTAACCTCACGGTCAATGCCTTTGACGACGTGCCGCTGCACCAGCCGTTTTCTGTCCGCTCAGTAACGCAGGAAATTTCACTCAACATCATCATGCAGGCTGTCTTTGGGTTGTCTGAGGGCGATCGCTTTCAGCAACTCAAGCAACTGATGGCATCAATGGCGGATTTGTTTCGATCGCCGCTCACCTCCAGCTTTCTGTTCTTCTCCGTCTTGCAAAAAGACCTCGGTGCTTGGAGTCCGTGGGGCAAGTTTGTCCGTGAGCGCCAGCAAATTGATACCCTGATCTATACCGAAATTGCTGAACGGCGATCGCAGTCCGATGGCGATCGTATCGATATTCTTTCCTTGCTGATGTCTGCACGCGATGAAGCCGGTCAGCCCATGACTGATCAAGAATTGCGCGATGAACTCATGACGCTGCTGTTTGCCGGACATGAAACCACCGCTACAGCGATTTCTTGGGCGCTGTATTGGGTTCACCATCTGCCTGCCATCCGCGAAACCCTGCTTCAGGAACTAGCGACGCTGGGTGATGCTCCCGATCCGACCGACATCTTTCGCCTGCCGTATCTCACCGCTGTGTGCAACGAAACGCTGCGGATTTATCCAGTCGCGATGCTCACCTTCCCTAGAGTGGTGCAAGAGTCGCTGACCCTGCTCGGTTATCAACTAGAACCTGGCAATATGGTTGTGGGCTGCATCTATTTAGTGCATCAGCGGGAAGACCTTTACCCTAACCCAACACAGTTCCAGCCAGAACGCTTTCTCGATCGCCAGTTTTCGCCTTACGAATTCATGCCCTTCGGCGGCGGTGCCCGTCGCTGCATCGGCGAAGCACTCGCCATGTATGAACTGAAGCTGGCGCTAGCGACCGTTCTTTCTCACTATCAGCTTACGCTTGCTGACACACAGCCAGAGTATCCGCGTCGTCGTGGTGTAACGCTGGCTCCCGCAAACGGAGTGAAGATGGTACTGACAGGGTCGCGATCGCGTCAACCAATGCCCCTGGCGGAAGTGACCTGACTGGAGTGTACTTGTCGCTTAGCCCTCCGTGAACGCACATCACAGTTTTGCTGGCGGTTGCACTGGTGGCGACACTAGCCCTGGTGTGGTTTTCCCACCCAGCTTAAATTCGCGTCCGTCGGGCATTCTAGCTCCATCAAATTTTGCATCTGTCAGCGTTGCACCTGTTATCTTTGCCCGCAAGAGGTTTGCCTTTTGGAAGTTTGTGCCGACCAAAATCGCTCCTCGCAGATTGGCTCCTTCCAGGTTGGCAGCGCTTAAGTCGGCTCCTGACAAGTCGGCTTCCGACAAATCAGCCCCATAGAGGTTTGCCTTACCAAGCTTGGCTCCCTTCAAGTCGGCTCCGTTCAACTTGACCAGTGCCAGGTTTGCTTTCTCTAAATTAGCGTTGGTCAGCACGGCAAACCCCAGATTCGAGCCTTGAAAGGCAGCCTCCACAAGATTGGCACCGCTAAGATTGGCTCCCTGGAGGTCGTAGCTATACAAATTTGCTCCAGCCAGATCGCAGCCTGCACACGCTCGATCGTTAATCAACTTGTTCAAATTGTCAGGGTTTGCGGCTGCGGCTACAGTTGTCAGCACAAGTACCAGAGAGCCAAGAAGGACGGAAGTAATAGGTTTCATGAGAGAAGGCGTTGAGTTCTGAAGTGGTGACTGCGATCGCACGCACGGCTTACGCTTGCTCTCTTCAGTAAACCGCGATCGCACCACATGTGGCTGCTGGTCGCTGAAGTTTATGGATCAAAAAAGGGCGATCGCCCAAACAGTGGCTCAATTTTTACTTTGCTCACTGCCTTAGCTAGCGCTCCCACGCAACCTGTCAGTGCTTGAAACTCTGAGCTATAGAACGGTTGAAAGCTCATTGACGACTCGTACCCTCCCTTGACGTAACGCGTACAGGAGACGATCAATGCAATGCAGTTCCTCTTCGCTGGTTGGTTCATTCAACAGCACTGCCAGAATACCGTAGCGATCGGCGATCGTAATTTCACCAGAGACGCTGACTTGGGCAAACAGTTCAGAGATGGCGCAAGGCAGGGGACTGATAACAACCATGACCGCACTTAGAACTCGACGGTCTTAGTATCAAGTGTTTCACTTTAGATGTGAGTGACGGCAAGGCAGGCAAGAGGTGATCTCACTCCCACTTCTTGGTGATCTGTGGGGCTGCTTTTAGTGATAGACATCACAGGCTACGTTGCCTTAGGATCGTGGATTAAATAAAACCGACAAATTGTTCGTAGGTAGGGGCGCACGGCCGTGCGCCCCTACGGAAAACGCCGAGGTGATTAAATTCTTGTTCCTTAGCTGCTGTCTAAGGAACAAGAATTTAATCAGGTGCAATTCTTTCTGTAGGGACGTTACATGTAACGTCCCTACAGAAGAGAAGTGGTTCAGGTTAATGAATCCACGATCCTAAGCGTGTGTGTTTCAAAGACATGGATAGTTTGTAGGGATAGCACATAGAGTGTCCTTACAGGATCAGAAGGAGAACAGCAGCGCTAGACCATCACCCTAAGAGGGTTTTTGACGATTGAGATGTGGGGATGGCACCAAAAATAGGAGCGGGGTCAAGTCCAGTAATTTGCTGAAATTGGTCTGGCGAGATGGTAGTAGCGCATTGCCGCGTCAGCGAGTCGCCTTGTAGGAACGCTTGCTTTTCCCATTGCTTGAGCAGTTCATACGCTTTTGCCAGAAACTTACAACCTCGCAGTAGCGGTACTTGAAGCCAACCATCAACTAACGTTTCAACGAGAGCAAGTTCAATTAAAGGAGACGGATAATGAGCAAACAGCAGGTGTAGATCGCGCTCAAACGCTTCGATGTCGTTACCATCCAGTTGGTAGCTACTAACGATGTGTTTGACACGCTGCCAATTAAGTTGCACTCCAAGTTCCATGAAAGCCTTTGCCAAAGTGCTTCACTTGGAACACTCTGGTTAACTACAAATTGTAGTCCATAGACCAGTAGAGGCTTGATAACTGCAACTGCTGCCAAACCCGTCTTCACACAAACAGCGTCGCCAGGACTATTCCGACTGCTTCAGCGATTCGGGTTTGTGAGCCGCTTCTTTGCCAGTTTTCTCGCTTTCAACCAAATATTCGGGGTTCTCCTCTGATGCGGCAACATGGTGCCCCTTAATGTCAGTTGGCTCTGTCAGTTTGCGTTTAACAGTACCCTTGACGGTTCCCTGACTGCTGTTCCACTCAACGTTGTCGCCCTTCTTTAAAGCATCAGTCATCGCTTTTTCTTCCGATTGTTTTTCTATTTTCCTATCAGTATGTTAACCACGATCGCACCTCGAAACCTCTATCGGTCGTGGCGCTTATGGTAAGTCTACGCTTGCTTTCTTTGCTCCTTGAGAACGGTACTCTGCGAGTTCATCTATGCTAAGTGACAGAGAAAAATGACAACGCTGTTACAACCATTGATAGGTGGAAGTCTGAGCGATCGTTTCTACCTTGGAGATGTAGAACGCACATGGGGTTCATTCTAGATGCAACGGCTAAAACTTTTGGCTTCTCTGGCAGGCGCGATCGGTGTGACTTCTCTGGTTGCACTCTCTGCATCACAAGCTGCCGCTCAAGTTGGTGGCGCTGGCGGCGTGACACCAACCGCTCCATCGGGCACCACTGGCACCACTGGAGTCACGCCAAACTCTCCATCGACTGGGGTGACACCAACCTCTCCGTCTACCGGAGTCACTCAGACCTCACCCGGCATCGTGTCGCCTTCTTACGGGACAACAGGTGGCTCTACAACTGCGCCATCAGGCTCTTATGGCACGCTTTCGCCCTCGTACGGTACTTCTGTCCCAACGCCATCGGGCACCCGTCCCTCTAGTCTCTCCACTGGTGGCGCGACAAACCCGTCTACTGGCGTTGTCTCACCTAGTACTAATCTCTCCACACCTGGTAGTAATCTTTCCACACCAGGCAGCAACCTCGGCACTCCAGGCTCGACGATCGCTCCAACTGCGCCCAACACAACCATAACGCCAGGGTCTTCAACAAGCCCTTCTGCAACGCCAACTGGTGGCTCTACCGGGACAGGCACGATCGGTCGGTAAATTTAGACGGCAAGGCTCACAGCCAACATCGCATCGGTTGTTGGAGTAGCCGTGAAGGTTTCAGGAGATAACAACTCTCTGAAACCTTAGCGGCTATTTGTTGTTTCAGGTTGAAACTTGAGTTTGCTGAATACCAGAAAGTCCAAAAGCCGCATGGATGAGCCGTAATGCCGTGATGCCATCCTCTCTGGCAACGACACAGCTCACTTTGATTTCGGATGTCGCGATCATTTGGATGTTAATTTTGTGCTGCGCCAAGGCTGCAAACATTCGAGCCGCCGTTCCGGGCTGATGCACCATGCCAGAGCCAACGATGCTAACTTTGGCAATTTCACGATCGACCACAATTTCGCCACACCCTAAGTCTGGTGCTGCTTTTTGAAGCACGGCACATGCCATGTCTGCATCCAGTTGCCCGACGGTGAAGGCAATATCGCGCGTAGTGCTGCCATTAATCACTCGACAGCGCTGTGATTGGATGATCATATCGACGCTAATGTTCTGGTGCGCTAGAAGTTGAAACAGTTCCGCTGCCATACCAGGGCGATCGGGGATATGGCGTATTGCCAAACGTGCCTGGTTGAGATCGAGGGCAACGCCTCGGACGGGAGGGGGAAGGGGTGAGGGGTGAAGGGTGAGGGGTGAGGGGTGAAGGGTGAGGGGTGAGGG